>Ga0194126_10006844_pt1 | contig 16063 bp, 16 predicted proteins | sample TA2KigC150mmetaG_FD_148641 | JGI IMG/M metagenome (GOLD analysis project Ga0194126, IMG submission 148641) | Freshwater microbial communities from Lake Tanganyika, Tanzania - TA2015035 Kigoma Deep Cast 150m | ecosystem: Environmental > Aquatic > Freshwater > Lake | place: Tanzania: Lake... | reverse complement strand
GCACTAGCGCGGACCAAAAACGCCCGCGCCAAGACCGGTGCATTAAACCACTCTGCCACGCTTCCTTATCGTTACCACAGACCTACACTCGCCGGTTTTAGTTCCGGCCGGGCGAGGCCCTTAACCGGCAGGCCGGTTAGCCTGCACTAGCGCGGGCCAAAAACGCCCGCGCCAAGACCGGTGCATTAAACCACTCTGCCACGCTTCCCTATCGTTACCACAGACCTACACTCGCCGGTTTTAGTTCCGGCCGGGCGAGGCCCTTAACCGCACAGACCAAACTCGTGTCAGGGGCCGCATTGTAGCCGATGGCGCACGAACTATTCCGCCGCACAACGGCGCAACAACTCAAAAAAAGGCAGGGCCTTGGTGAGGCATTCCTGATACTCCGCCTCCCATCGGGAGTCAGCCACAATGCCACCGCCGGCCCAGAACACCATATGATCGTCGTGCTGAACCGCCGTGCGGATGGCGATATTGGTATCCATGTCGCCAGCATCGCTCATCCAGCCGAGACTGCCACAGTACACACCGCGCCGAGATTGCTCCAACTCGGCAATGATCTCCATGGCGCGACGCTTGGGCGCGCCCGTGATAGACCCGCCTGGAAACGCAGCCTCCAGCAGAGCCACAGCATCCTTCCCAGCGGCCAGCCGCCCGGTCACCGTGCTCACCAAGTGATGAACCCGGGCATAGCTTTCGGGCTTGAAGAGTTCGGGAACGGCCACGCTGCCCGGCACACAGACCCGGCCCAAATCGTTGCGCAGCAAATCGACAATCATCAGGTTTTCGGCGCGGTCCTTGGCCGAGGCCACCAACTCAGCACAGAGCGCCTTATCAACCTGTGGGTCGGGGTCACGCCGCCGCGTACCCTTGATCGGCCGGGTCGTGACCTGTCCGCTCTTGAGGGTCAAAAACTGCTCCGGCGAGGTCGAAAGTATCGCCCCACCCGGATAGCGCATGAAGGCAGCGTACGGCGCCGGATTGATCTGCCGCAAGAGGCGGTAGGTTTGCCAGGCATCCCCCGTGACCGGCACACGGAAGCGTTGCGCCAGATTGACTTGATAACAGTCGCCCGCCGCGATGTAGGCCTGAACCCGTTCCACCGCCGCCCGATAGGCCTCGGCCGTAAACAGGGTAGAAACCTCGTCGGCAACCTGCAGCGGCGAATCGCTGTGTGGCGGCTGCGCTGTGGCGTACAGACGCTCCGCCCAAAAGCGCGCCACTGATTCCGCGTCGATCAGGGAGGCGGCCGTCACCAGGGTCGCCGTGCGTTCCTGATGATCCACGACCAGCGCCCAATCGTAGAGACCGACAGCCATTTCCGGCATGGACTCGCCGCCTTCCACAACCCGCTGCCGATCAATCTGGCCGCCCAGTTCGTAACCCCAGAAGCCCATCGCCCCACCCGCAAAGGGAATGCCTGGCAGGGCCGCCGCCGCCCGCTGCGCCAGTTCGGCACGCAGCAACGACAACGGGTTATCCGAACCTTCGGTCACCTTGCCCGAACGGCTGATACGCGTGCGTCCCGCCTCGGTCAACAGCGTGGTGGACGGGGCCGCGCTGAGGATGTCATAACGCCCCAGCGTCTGCCCCCCGTGCGCACCGCTATCCAGCCAGATGGCCCACGGCTCACCGGCAATGGCGTCGAACAGGGCGCCAACCTCGTCGGGATAAGGCAGCGACAACGCGCGCATAGGCATAGGGAAATTGGTGCCGACAACAGGAATCGAACCCGTGACCTTCTGATTACAAATCAGTTGCTCTACCTGCTGAGCTATGTCGGCGTATTAGAAAATACAGGGCGAATTATAACGAAAGGCCAGAGGCTATTTGACGATATGCAGGGACGGTTTGCCCTTGGCCGGTTTGCCCTTGGCCGAGTCGGCCGCAACATCCTGAGCAACGGGCGTGACCGGCGACGCATTCTGCTCACTGGTGGAGGCGTCTTCCTTCGTTTCCGGGCCGGCAAAACTCATCCCTGCGCCCGTCTCGCGCGCAAAGATGGCGAGCACATTGACGACCGGGGCCTCCACGCGCTGAGCCACACCCCCAAAACGGGCACTGCAACTCAGCCAGTCGTCCGTGATCTCCAATCCCTGAACAGCCTCGGGATGCACATTCAAGGTGATTTCGCCGTCGCGGGCATAGCCCGGCGGCACCAAGGTCTGCGCATCCACGCGCAGGGTGAGGTACGGGGTATAGCCGGCGTTAACGCACCACTCGTATAAGGCGCGCAGCAAATAAGGCTGTTGGGAAAGCACGCTGACCGAAGGATTTATTTGCGCATCGATTTTTCGACCGGGGTCAGGGCCTCGGCGAAGGACGGGCGCGCAAACAGCATTTCGGCATATTTAAGGATGGGCGCAGCCTGACGCGGCAACTGAATGCCGTAATGCCCCAAACGCCACAGGAGCGGAGCCATCGCCACATCGAGCATGGTGTACTCATCGCCCATCATGTAGCGGTTACGGGCAAATAACGGGGCGATCTGGGTCAAGCTATCGCGCACCAAGGCACGCGTCTTGTCCAGGTGCTTGTTGTCGGGATTCTCCAATTCGCGCACCTGCGAAAACAAGTCGTTTTCCAGGTTATGCAACATCAGACGGGCGCGGGCGCGCATCGCCGGATCGGCTGGCATCAGCTGCGGGTGCGGAAAACGCTCGTCAATGTATTCATTGATGATGTTCGACTCATACAAGGTGAGATCGCGCTCCACCAGAATGGGCAATTTGCCATACGGGTTGAGCGAGGCGACCTCTTCCTGATGCTCGAAGGCATCAATGTGCTTGATCTCGAAGTCCATGCCCTTTTCAAACAGGACAATGCGACAACGGTGGCTAAATAAGCACGAGGTGCCCGCGTAGAGAATCATCATAACAAACAGCCTTTACGATCAATGGATGTCTTTCCAGTAAGCCTTCTTCAGGTAGAACGCAATGATAAGGAAAACACCCAAAAATAGCAGTACGAAAATGCCAACCCGGCTCCGCGTGGGCGCCGCAGGCTCGCCCATCCAGGTCAGGTAATTGACCAGATCACCAACCAGGAGATCGTACTCGGCCGGCGACAAATGGCCCGGCTTGTCGAGCTTGAGGTGGTCAATAACACTGTGCGTCTTGCCATCTTCACCCTGTTCATTCCGGTGCACGGCGACCTGGTGGCCTTGCAGGCTGGCCAGCACATGCGGCATGCCAACCTTGTCGAAGACCGTGTTATTCCAACCCGTCGCCCGCGTATCGTCGCGATAGAAACCGCGCAGGTAGGTGTACAGCCAATCCGGTCCACGCGAACGGGAGATCACCGACAGGTCGGGGGGCGGTGCGCCAAACCATTCCTTGGCATCAGCCGGGCGCATGGCCGCCGTCATGGTGTTACCCACCTTGTCGCTGGTAAAAAGAAGGTTCTCTTTGATCTGGGCCTCGGTCAGACCGATATCGGTCATGCGCACAAAACGCATGTAGCTCGCCGAGTGACAAGACAGACAGTAGTTGGTGAAGGTGCGCGCACCGCGCTGCAAAGACTCGTGATCATCCACATTGACCGGGGCACGGTCCAGGTGAACAGCCGTCGAGGCCAGGGTCGGCATCGGAACACACAGGGGTGCGGCCAGCAAGGCAACCGCAAGGATCTTGCGGAACAGCGCGGGGGCGAGGGTCATAAAGTTCATGTCGTTATCCTCGTCATCAGAAATTTACACGATCCGGTTCAGCCTGGTACGAATCGTTCTTCGTATACCACGGCATCAACAGGAAAAAGGCGAAGTAGATCAACGACAGGACGCGGGCGATCCAGGTGTACAGCTCCGTTGCCGGCAGGATGCCGAGGATGCCGAGACCGATGAAGGACACCACGAAGAGGGCCAGAGCGATCTTGTACTTCGAGCCGCGATAACGGATCGACTTGACCGGTGATTTGTCCAGCCAGGGCAGGAGGAAGAAGATCACCACCGCCACACCCATCGCCACAACGCCCGGGAACTGGGAGCCGAAGATCGGCGGTACCGCGCGCAGAATGGCATAGTAAGGCGTGAAGTACCACACCGGGGCGATGTGCTCCGGGGTCTTCATCGGATCGGCCGGGATAAAGTTATTGGCCTCCAGGAAATACCCCCCCATCTCCGGCGCAAAGAACATGATCGAGGCAAAGACGATCAGGAAGACCACCACGCCGAGAATGTCCTTCACCGTGTAATACGGGTGGAAGGGGATGCCATCGAGCGGCTGGTGCGTCACGGGATCCTTGTTCTTTTTGATCTCAACGCCGTCCGGGTTATTGGAACCCACCTCGTGCAGGGCGATCAGGTGAGCCGCCACCAGACCAACCAGCACCAGCGGCAAGGCAATCACATGGAAGGCAAAGAAACGGTTCAGCGTCGCATCGCCCACCACGAAATCACCCCGAATCAGGGTGGAGAGATCTTCACCGATGAACGGCACGGCCGAGAACAGATTGATGATGACCTGAGCGCCCCAGTAGGACATCTGGCCCCACGGCAGCAGGTAGCCCATGAAGGCCTCAGCCATCAGCATCAGGAAGATCAGCATGCCGAAGATCCAGATCAGCTCACGCGGCTTGCGATACGAGCCGTAGAGCAGGCCCCGCATCATGTGCAGGTAAACCACGACGAAGAACATGGAGGCACCGGTGGAATGCATGTAGCGGATCAGCCAACCGAGCGGCACATCGCGCATGATGTACTCGACAGAGGCAAAGGCATACGCCGCATCCGGCTTGTAATGCATGGTCAGGAAGATGCCGGTCACGATCTGCAGCACCAGCACCATAAGGGCCAGGGAACCGAAGTAGTACCAGAAGTTAAAGTTTTTGGGCGCGAAGTACTCGGACAAGTGCGCCTTGTAGCTCGCCGTCAGCGGAAACCGCGCGTCGATCCAGTTGAGCAGGTTTTGCATCCTGATGCTCTCCTAATAATTGCAGTTGTGTTGTTATCGTTGTGACCGTGGCCTTGCGTCAGGCCTTGGCATCTTCACCGATCAGGAGTCTCACATCGGAGACATAGTGATGCGGCGGAATGACCAGATTGGTGGGGGCCGGCGAACCGCTGAAGACCCGAGCCGCAAGGTCAAAACGGGAACCGTGACAGGGGCAGAAGAAACCGCCCGGCCAGTCCGCGCCCAGATCAGCCGGGCCGATCTCCTTGCGGAAGGTTGGGGAGCAACCGAGATGGGTACAAATACCCACGGCGACCAGATACTGTTGCTTGATCGAACGATTGGGGTTTTTGGCATAGTCCGGTTGCTGATTTTGTTCACTCGCCGCATCCACCAAACGGTCATCGTGTTTGGCCAGCCCAGCCAGCATTTCCGGGGTACGGTTGACGACCCAGACCGGTTTGCCGCGCCATTCGACCGTCAGCATCATGCCCGGCTCAATCTGAGACAGATCCACCTCAACCGGCGCACCAGCCGCCAAGGCTCGTGCCGAAGGCGTCATGCTGGCCACAAAAGGAATCGCCGCACCCACCGCGGCAATACCACCCACCGCGCTACTCATGGCCACTAAAAAGCGGCGTTTGGACCGATCTACAGCCATCTCGCTCATACTCACCCCAATGCAGTCTATGCAATTAAATAGTATAAAAATATTTACTTTCTGCTGCCGCCTGATCGACGGCTCGGGTCAACATCGGACCTGCAACCCGAAAAACGCGCCATTCTACTGCAAAAAACGGGGCACTTGAAGAAGCCTGCCAATTGAATCCTGCCAATTGACCCGCCCGCGTGGCTATAATCTCCGCATCATGCTGCCGCCCACCTACCGCTCTGCTTGGCTCACCTTTGCGCAGATCTGTGCTGTCGTGGTGCTCGTCCTGGCGGCCGCGTTGGCGGTTGATCGCCTCTGGTTCGGGCTCCTGCCCCCCGCAACCCCAACCACACCCCGCTTACCCCTCTCGTCACCGCCGGCCCTGCCCCACACCGGTTATGCCCAGGCGGCCGAGAGGGCCATGCCGGCGATTGTCAGCCTGCACACCTCGCATCCCCGGAGCAAGACCTCCGGAGTGAGCGGCCTTGGCTCCGGCGTCATCCTGAGCCCCAATGGTTATATCCTCACCAACTTCCATGTCATTGAGGCCGCCGACGCCGTCCGCGTCACCCTGCCGGATGGCCGCAACTTCAGCGCCCGCCTGGTTGGCAGTGACCCGGACACCGACCTTGCGGTCCTGCGCATCAACGCCAATGGCCTGCCCGCCCTCGAATTTGCTCCGGAAAACAGCCTCCGGGTTGGCGACATCGTGCTGGCCATCGGCAATCCTTTCAACATCGGCCAGACGGTCACCTTCGGCATTGTTTCGGCCCTGCAGCGCAAACACCTCGGTCTCACCACCTATGAAAACTTCATTCAGACCGATGCCGCCATCAACCCCGGCAACTCGGGAGGCGCCCTCGTGGACACCGCAGGCCGTCTGGTCGGCATCAACTCGGCCATCTTTTCACGTAGCGGCGGAAACCAGGGGATCGGTTTCGCAGTACCCATCTCCATGGCGCGGCAGGTGATGGAGGCGATCATCACCCAGGGCGAAGTGACGCGAGGCTGGATCGGGGTGGAGATCGGCGATCTCACCCCGGAAGGCGCCGAGAATCTGGGCCTCAAAGAGGCCAACGGACCCCTCATCACGGGCGTCCTGCGCGGCGGCCCCGCTGAACGGGCCGGCATCCAGCCGGGCGATCTGGTCCTCAGCGTCAATCAGCAGAACATTGAAAACGCCGAACACCTCATGACCCAGATCTCCATCCTGAAACCCGGTCGTCCGGCCACGATTCAAGTTCTGCGCCAGCAGAATCGACTCCAACTGACCTTGCGCGTTGAAAAGCGCCCGCGCCCCGTCACGCCCAGCGAGAGTCCCGCAACCCGCTAACAGCCGTGAACCACGCGCCATTAACCGCGCGCCGTTAACCGTCGCCCACCGGCATGGCGATAGCCGCCATCCCTGATCATGGGCCGCGTGTTTTGTGAACCGGTTCAGGCCAGCCCAGAGGTGTTTTTCACATTAAAGTAAGCCAGCCTTCCGTCTCAGGACGCCTATAATGGGCCCCGTATTTCGGGAGGTTTCCACGATGTTGCGCCCACTCAAGATTCTATTCGCCACCTCCGAGGTCCGGCCCCTGATCAAAACAGGCGGCCTGGCGGATGTCTCCTCATCCCTGCCCGCGGCCCTGCGTGACCTCGGACTCGATTGCCGCCTTCTGGTTCCCGGCTATCCTGCTGTTCTGGCTCAGTGCGAAGATCTGACCCCGATTTCGGACCTACCTGTCACACTCCTCGGCCCGGCCCGTTTGCTCACGGGATTCATGCCGGGCACCCGCGTCCCCCTCTATGTCCTTGATGCCCCCCGTGCCTTTCAGCGCCCGGGCGGTCCCTACCAGGACACCCGTGGCCAGGATCACGCCGACAATGCCGAGCGTTTTGCCCTGCTCTCCCAAGTCGCCGCCCAGCTCTGCGGACCGCAAAACCCCATTAACTGGCAACCCGACTGTCTGCATTGCCATGACTGGCAGACGGGTCTGGCCCCCGCCTATCTGCATTTCGCCGGCCGCCCCGTCCCCAGCCTGACCACCATACACAATCTCGCCTTCCAGGGGGTGTATAGCCCCTCCTTGCTGACCACCCTGGGTCTGCCGAGCGAAAGCTTTGCCATTGACGGGCTCGAATACTATGGCAACCTCTCATTTCTCAAGGCGGGACTGTATTACAGCGACTGGATCACGACCGTCAGTCCCCGCTACGCCCTGGAAATCCAGGCCGAACCCTTGGGGATGGGCATGCAGGGCTTGCTGCAACAGCGCCGCCATCAACTCACGGGCATCCTGAACGGAATCGATACGGCCGACTGGAATCCGAGCAGCGATCTCCACCTGACCCACAACTTCACCTACCGTGCGATGGCCGGCAAACGCCGTTGCAAGGCAGCCTTGCAAACCGAACTGGGCTTGACCCCCTCTGCCGAGGCCCCCTTGTTTGGCGTCGTATCGCGCCTCACCCATCAAAAAGGCCTGGACTGGATCCTGCAGATTGCCCAAGGCATCCTCACCCGAGGAGGCCAGATTGCCATTCTGGGTACGGGAGAGCCCATACTCGAGTCAGGGTTCAAACAACTCGCCCACCAGCATCCGCAACAAGTGTCCGCCTTCATCGGCTATGACGAAGGCCTCTCGCACCGCATCGAGGCCGGCGCCGACCTGTTCCTGATGCCGTCGCGTTTTGAGCCCTGCGGCCTCAACCAGATGTACAGCCAGCGCTATGGCACGCTACCGATCGTTCGGGAGACCGGCGGACTGGCCGACAGCGTCACGGATGGCGTGGACGGCTTCAGCTTCATGGGCGACACCGCGCATGCCCTCTGGCTAACCGTGGAACGCGCCCTCGCCGCCTATCACGATCGGCCGCTCTGGCGGCGCCTGCAACAGACAGCGATGCGCAAAGATTCGGGGTGGGAAAAAAGTGCCCGCGAATATGCGGCGCTTTATGCGCAACTCGCCGCGCGGGCCCATTCCTGACGGGGGCCTGTATCCCCGCCCGGTGTGAGCCCCACACGCATCTGAACAATCGCGCCTAAATACTCACCCCTAAGCGCTCACTCCTACAGCCAGAGCAACAGGCCCGTCTCAAAACGATGGGTCAGCAGCGGGTGATACGGATAGGCCCGCACGCGGAATTTCATCCGACCGCACCAGTCCGGCTTGTGCACAACGGCAAAGATCGCCTCATGGCCTTCGCTACCCACATAGGTCAGCGAGATCTCGTGATGGACCTCGTGCTCGCCAAAACCGCGGCTCTGGAGCAGATCGACGCGCATATCTTCCGGACTCAAGCCATCCAGATTCACGGCCACGCGCACGGTCACCTCATCGCCAAAGACCATTTGCCCCGGCATCTCCGTCAGGAGACGAACTGAGACGCCGCCCCAACCGGTACGCACCCGCTGCTTCCAGTGAGCCAGCTCACGAGCCCCCGCATAATCGTTCTCGTGCAACCTGCGTCCCACCTCAGAGGCAGGAACATAAAACTTGTGCACATACTCGGTCACCATGCGCGAGGAACTGAAGGTCGGCAACAAGGTGGCGATGGAACGCTTCGCCATCCGCACCCAGCCCGGTGAATAACCGAGATCATTTTTCTGATAATAGAGGGGAATCACCTTGTCTTGCAGGAGCTCATACAGGGTGCGGCTGTCTTCGCGGTCGCGCCGGGCGTCGTCATACCATTCCGGCGCCGGCTTGATCGCCCAGCCATTGGTCCCGTCAAATCCTTCCTCCCACCAGCCATCGGTCACGGACAGATTGAGCACCCCATTCATTGCCGCCTTCATGCCCGAGGTGCCCGAGGCCTCCAGCGGGTAAATGGGGTTATTGAGCCAGACATCGCACCCGGCCACCAGGCGCCGCGAGAGGCTGAGGTCATAGCCCTCCAACATCAGGATCTTGCCTTCAAACTCCGGCTGGCAGGATAGCTGATGGATCCGCTGGATCAATTCCTGGCCTGGGCGGTCCGCCGGATGGGCCTTGCCCGCAAACAGGAAAAGTACTGGCCGTTCAGCATCGTTGAGCAGGGCGCGCAGCCAATCAATGTTTTCAAACAACAGCGTCGCGCGCTTGTAAGTCGCAAAACGGCGGGCAAAGCCAATCACCAGCACATTGGGATTCAGGGGGTCGGCCAGCTTCAGGATGCGGTCCAGGTGAGCCTGGGAACCATGATTGCGCAGATGTTGCTGCGTAAGCACTTGGTTCACATAGTCCAGCAGCAAGGCCTTCTGTGTCTGATGCACGGTCCAGAACTGATGATCCGGCAAGGCCTCCAGATGCTGCCAATAATCGACATCGGTCACCCGCCGACGCCACTCGTAGCCCAGGCGACTGTCAAACAGGTCCTGCCAGTCCTGGGCGAGGAAGGTCGGCACATGAACCCCGTTGGTGATGTAATCCATCGGCGATTCTTCCGGGGCAATTTGCGGCCACATGTCGGACAGGATCTGCGACGAAACCCCGCCGTGGATACGCGACACCCCGTTGTGATGGCGCGAACCATTCAGGGCCAGTCGCGTCATGTTGAAATCATGATCACTGCCGCCCATGTGCATAAAGGTCTCGCGTGCCACCCCCAAGTCCGTGCAGCAATGCGAGAAATAATCCCAGATCATTGCCTCAGGGAAATGGTCATGCCCGGCCGGTACCGGGGTGTGCGTGGTAAAGACCGTATTAACCGCAACCGCCTCGAGGGCCGCCTCATAAGGAAGACCCTGCTTGACCAATTGACGCATACGCTCCAGCACCAGAAAGGCCGCATGCCCTTCGTTGATATGGAAGACGGAGGGCTTGATCCCGAGATCACTCAAGGCGCGCATCCCGCCAATACCCAGCACAATCTCTTGCTGAATGCGGGTGTGTTTGTCACCGCCATACAACTGGTGGGTGATATGCCGATCCGCCTCGGCATTCACCGGCAGATTGGTGTCGAGCAGGTACAGCGTGATATGTCCAATCTGGGCCTTCCAGACCTTGGCCTCGACCAGGCGACCGGGAAACTCGATCCGCACATGCACCTCGTTACCCTCGGGATTGAGCGCCGGGCTCACCGGCAGATCATCAAAATTCGAGTCGTTGTAGGTCGCAACCTGGCCGCCGTCACCGTCGATGCGCTGTGAAAAATAACCTTGGCGATACAACAGCCCCACCGCGACAAAGGGCAGACGCAGGTCGGATGCCGTCTTGCAATGGTCACCCGCCAGGATGCCCAGGCCACCGGAATAAATCGGGAAGCTCTCATGAAAACCGAACTCGGCACAGAAATAGGCGATCAGATCGCCCTCTTTGAAGTTCAGGTGCTCGTTGCGCTCCAGCGACTCGCTCATGTAGGTATCGAACGAGGACAACACCCGGTTGTAATTATCGAGAAAGACATAATCCTTCGCCGCCTCTTCCAGCCGGCTCTCGTCGATCCGCTTCAGAAAGGCCTTGGGATTGTGGCCTACAGCCTCCCACAACTTGGGTTGCAGGCGCGAAAACAGGCTGCGCGCCGGTCGTTCCCAGCCATACCACAGGTTGTCGGCGAGCTCCTGCAGGCGTTGCAGGCGCGGGGGAACTCGCGGAGTGACCTGACACTCAAAGGCAGTACCTTTATTCATGGGGATTCCTTGCAAATAAAAAATCAGTCCGCCAGTCGAATAAACGACTCGCGATAGTGTTTGAGTTCGTCGATCGACTCATAGATGTCGGCCAACGCGGTGTGTTTGTTTTCCTTCTCAAAACCCGTCAACACCGTTGGCTTCCAGCGCCTGGCCAATTCCTTCAGGGTGGAGACATCCAGGTTTCGATAATGGAACCACGCCTCCAGCGTGGGCATATAACGGGCCAGAAAGCGTCGATCCTGGCAAATCGAGTTACCACACATGGGCGAACTACGCGCCGGCACATGTTTCTTCATGAACTTCAGCATCGCCTTTTCCGCCGTCGCCTCATCCAGAACCGAGGCCTTGACGCGCTCAATCAGCCCCGACTTGCCGTGCGTGCTCTGGTTCCATTTGTCCATCCCGGCCAAGACCTCATCCGACTGATGAACAGCCAGCACCGGCCCCTCTTCCACGAGGTTCAGATCCTTGTCGGTCACCACCAGGGCAATCTCAATAATACGGTCCGAATCCGGCTTGAGACCGGTCATTTCCATATCGATCCAGACCAGATGGGTATTGTCTTTTGGCATCACGAGCACAGTCATAAAGGGGCCCCCGATTGTGGCATAATCGGCAGCCCCCCGCCATCGGCGGGCCCACATATCCCATCGGAAACGCATCCGGAAACGCCCCATGCAAAGCCTGACGGACCCATCGACCCCCTTCCTCAACACCCCCTTCACCGCCATCTTTCTGGTCCTTTTCGGCATTGGCCTGACCCTGCGTTTCTGGCTGGCCACGCGCCAGATTCACCATGTCACGCGCCACCGCGAGGCCCCACCGATAGCCTTTGCCGACACCATCACGCCGGAGGCCCACCAGAAAGCAGCCGACTACACGCTGGCCAAGACCCGACTGGCTCGCCTGCAACTCCCGGTCGAGGCGGCCCTCCTGCTCGCCCTGACCCTGGGGGGCGGATTGCAATTCATCCATTCACTGACCGACCCCCTCCAGCATTTCTGGATGCAAGCCCTGTCGCTCGGTGAACTCTGGCATGGGGCCCTGCTTCTCGTCAGCCTGGCTGTCGCCTCGGCCGTCGTTGATCTGCCCTTTGAACTGTGGCGCCAGTTCGTCATTGATGCCCGTTTCGGCTTTAACCGCCAGACCCTGCGCGGTTACCTCCTCGATGTCGTACGTCAGACGCTGGTAGGGCTGGCCATCGGTCTGCCCCTCATCCTGCTGATTCTCTGGCTGATGGGCATGGCGGGCGAACGCTGGTGGCTGTGGGCCTGGCTGGTCTGGGCCGGTTTCAACCTCACCCTGCTGTCCCTATACCCAACCCTGATCGCGCCGCTCTTCAACCGTTTCACGCCCCTCCCCGAAGGCGAGCTGCGCTCCCGCATCGAAGGCCTGCTGACCCGTTGCGGCTTTCAGGCCGCCAATGTCTTTGTCATGGATGGCTCGCGCCGCAGCAGCCATGGCAATGCGTACTTCACCGGCTTTGGCAAATCGCGCCGCGTCGTGTTCTATGACACCCTGCTGAACCAGATCAATCCCGCCGAGACCGAGGCGGTTCTCGCTCATGAGATCGGCCACGCCCACCATCAACACATCAAAAAACGCCTGGCCATGATGTTCGCCCTCAGCCTGGGGCTGCTTTATCTGCTTGCCCAACTCAAACAGATGCCCGCCTTCTACGCCGGCTTTGGCGTTACCACAGCCACAGACGCCACCGCCCTCGCCCTCTTTGTTCTCATCCTGCCGGTCCTGTTGTTCCCGTTCTCTCCGCTGCTCTCAGCCGGTTCGCGGCGCCATGAATTTGAGGCCGACCGCTATGCCGCCCAACACAGCAGCGCCGATCACTTGATTGCCGCCTTGCTTAAGCTGTATCGTGAGAATGCCTCCACGCTCACACCGGATCCTCTCTACGCCCTGTTTTACGATTCCCACCCCAAGCCGACGGAACGCATCAGCCAATTACAACGACTCACCCCTTGAGGAGACTTATCATGCGGACCACGCTCATGGCCACCCTGCTGCTTGCCACCGCCCCTGTCTGGGCCACGCCCTTTGCCTCTGGTAACGCCACCCAGGGCAAGGCGACCCACGCCCAGAAATGCGCCGCCTGTCATACCGCCAAGGCCGGTGGCAACGCCCTCTACACCCGCGCCAATCGCAAGGTAAAATCCGCCAACCACCTCAGCCAACAAATCGCCGCCTGCAACAACATGCTGGCCCTTGACCTCTTCCCCGAAGACGAGGCGAACCTGGGCGCTTATCTCAACGGACAGTTTTACAAATTCAAGTGAGGCCATCATGAGCGAAGTGTTTTGCGATCTCGCCAAGGGCAAATGCAAACCCTGTGAAGGCGGTATCCCGCCGTTGACCTCCCTCGAAATTGAGGCCCTGTTAACCAAGCTCGACACGCATTGGACGGTGGTTGCGGGACGCCTGCGCCGCAACTTCAGTTTTGACGACCATTACATCACCATGACCTTCGTCAACGCCGTAGCCTGGGTGTCGCACCAGCAAGGCCATCACCCCGACCTGACAGTAGGCTGGAACACCTGCCAAGTGGAATACATCACCCACGCCATCGACGGCCTGTCCGAATCTGACTTTATCTGCGCCGCCAAAATCGACGCCTTGTTCAACCTGTAATGCAGGGCCTGATCGTCTCGGCCCACGGCAAACGCTTTGGCGTCGAGACGGACTCCGGAGAAAAATACGCCTGCGTCATTCGCGGAAAAAAGGCCGGAGTTGCCTGCAATGACACCGTTGAATTCAGCGCCCTCGGCCCAGGCGAAGGCGTCATCGAACACATCGCACCACGCCGCAATCTGTTGTACCGCTCCGACGAGATGCGTAGCAAGCTGCTCGCCGCCAATGTCGATCAGGCCGTCATCGTCACTGCGGCCACCCCCGCACCGCGCCCGGAACTGATCGACCGCTGCCTGATTGCCGCCGCGGCCGCCGGCATCCCCGCCATTCTGGTCATCAACAAGGCCGACCTTGCCGAAACCGCCGCCTACGCCGCCAGCCAGGCGCATTACCGCACCATGGGATATCCGTTGCTGACGCTATCCGCACAAGGCGATCTGACCGCATTACGCGCCGTGCTACACGGCAAGACCTCAATCCTGGTCGGCACCTCTGGTGTGGGCAAAAGTACCCTTCTCAACGCCCTCGTCCCCGATGCCGGTGCCAAGACCGGTGACATCTCCACCGCGCTGGATGCCGGCCGCCACACCACCACGCATGCCAACAGTCACGCCCTGCCCGACGGTGGACGCCTCATCGACTCACCCGGCATGCAATCCTTCGGCCTCGCCCATCTCAACCCCGATCGGCTCAGCGACTATTTTCCAGACTTCAGCCCGCTGATCGGTGGCTGCCGGTTTTACAACTGCCGCCACCTGCAAGAACCCGGTTGCGCCGTCATGGCCGCCGTAGCGGAGGGCCGCATCGCCAAACGCCGCTGGCAATGCTATCGAGACCTGTATGACGCCCTTAAATCGGCCGCGCCGTAACCCGTGGGTGTACAAGGCTCGCCCGGGGGTGGGGGGAGGCGGCGCAAATCTGCAGCGAGGAGCACTGACTAGCCAATCCGTCCCGGGTGACCCGGGCAGCGTCATCCCAGCAGGGTCAGCGTCATCTCCGCCGTCTTGCCATCAATCGCAACACCCAACTCGGCATACGCAGGCCGTTCCATCGGCGCATCGGCGCAGTTGCAGCCCGCAATCGTCTCGGTAAAAAACACGCCGACCTGCGCGTACAACTGCGCAGCATTCCCTTGAACATCCATCACGCTCACCGTCACCGGCGCGTCGAGCTGCAGGGGCCAGTTGGCCGCCTTTTGCAGGCCTAACCGATCAGGTGAGAAGGCCTCCAGTTCGGCCTTGAGCGTAGCCGCGAAGGTCTCACTCCCCCACGCTGCCAGTGATTTTTCCAACTTCATGCGCGCACCAGCCCCGTCTCGACCTGGTCGCGCTGCGCCCGGCCGCACAAAAGTTCAATCAAGGTCAGGGCAAAATCCATCGCCGTGCCGGGGCCGCGCGAAGTGACGATCTTGCCATCCACCACCACCGCCTCGGTCGAGTGCCTAAAATCGGCAATGGCCAGTTTTTCGATACAGCCCGGATAACTCGTCGCCCGCTTGCCCGCCAACAGCCCGGCCTGCGCCAAGGCCACCGGCGCCGCGCAGATAGCCGCGGTGTATGCCCCCGCGGCGGCGTGCCGTTTCAGGATCGCCTGCACCCGTTCATCATCGCGCAGATGATGCGCGCCCGGCAGCCCACCCGGCAGCACGATCATGTCGAAGTCGTCCCCCAGCACGGCATCCAGCGCCGTATCGGGAACCATCACCACCCCGCGGCTAGCGGTAACCGGCAGGGCCTGCCGTCCCGGTTGCAGACCCGCCGTCACCACTTCAACCCCCGCACGGCGGAGCAAGTCGATGACCGTGACGGCCTCCAATTCTTCAAAGCCCTCGGCGAGGGGCATCAATACCGTGCGCATGCGCAAACTCCTTGTTGATGATTGTGACTGTTTAGCACCCACACCATGCCCGCGCGCCCAGCCCCGCTGCGCGCCCGCTGGCAAAACACGCCGTGAGCAGATAGCCCCCGGTGGGGGCCTCCCAATCGAGCATTTCCCCGGTGCAGAATACACCGGGCATCTCACGCAGCATCAGGTGTGCATCGAGGTCCTCAAACCGAACACCACCAGCCGTGCTGATGGCCTCGTCCAGGGGCCGTGGCGCGACCAGTTTTACCGGCAGCGCCTTGATGGCGGCCGCAAGCTGAAGGGGGTCGGCATAGGCCGTCGCACCGAGCACCTCGCGCAGCAACCCAGCCCTGGCGCCGCTAATGCCGGCGTGGCTTTTCAGATGGCTGGACAGCGAGCGCGAACCGCGAGGATGCGTCACCTCAGCCCTCA
>Ga0194126_10006841_pt1 | contig 16065 bp, 13 predicted proteins | sample TA2KigC150mmetaG_FD_148641 | JGI IMG/M metagenome (GOLD analysis project Ga0194126, IMG submission 148641) | Freshwater microbial communities from Lake Tanganyika, Tanzania - TA2015035 Kigoma Deep Cast 150m | ecosystem: Environmental > Aquatic > Freshwater > Lake | place: Tanzania: Lake... | reverse complement strand
GGAAGAGGGCAGGGTCTTCGAATGGCGGCTCTTCAACCAGTCCTCAACAATCCCGGGAGTGTAAACCTTGTGGCAATCAAGACAGGCCGAAGTCTCCTGGCTGACCGGGGGCGCGGCTGGTTTTTTGACTGCTGGCTGGGCAAAGAGAAAAGCCGGCGCCAAAACGCTCACAAAAAGGATGAAAGCGACCGGGTTTTTCATTGTCCTTATACCTCCTTCTTCAGCTCCTCATAGACTTTTTTTACCTCTTCGACGGAGGATTCGTCTTCGAGGGTGGAGAGATCGCCAATACTGGCGCTGGTGGCGACCGCCTTCAGAATTCGTCGCATGATCTTTCCGCTTCGCGTCTTTGGAAGTTTTGAAACAAAATAAATCTCTTCCGGTGTTGCAACTGGACCAATTGATTTCCGAATCAGCTCTTTGATTTCGGCTTTTAGTTCCGCAGAACCAGAGAAGCCTTCCTTAAGGATGATGAAGATAGCGATGGCTTCACCTTTGATCGGGTCGGGGATGCTGGCGACCCCAGCTTCTGCCACTGCAGGATGGGCCACCACTGCATCCTCGACCTCCACGGTCCCGATCCGGTGGCCTGCAATCTTGAGCACCTCATCTGCTCTTCCCAGAATCCAGTAATAACCATCCTTATCCCTGATCGCATAGTCCCCGGTGTAATAAATGCCGTGGAATTTTGACCAGTAACTGTGCTCATAACGTTTAGGATCTCCAAAAACTCCCAACAACATTCCGGGCCACGGGGCTTTGATCACTAAAAGGCCTCTCTCTTCAGGGGGCATGCTCTGGCCCTTCTCATCCACAACATCGGCCAGAATTCCAGGAAGGGGAAAGGTGGCTGAGCCGGGCTTGAGCGGAGGGCATTCGATGGCCGGAGCCGGAGAGATCATGATCCCGCCTGTCTCGGTCTGCCACCAGGTATCCACGATTGGACACTTCTCTTTTCCGATATGTTTATAATACCAGGTCCATGCCTCGGGATTGATGGGCTCCCCTACGCTTCCGAGAAGTTCGAGACTGCTCAAATCATGTTTCTCAATTTCCTTCTCTCCGTGTCTCATCAACATCCGGATGGCTGTGGGAGAGGTATAGAAGATGGTGACGCCATACTTCTCGATGATGTCCCACCATCGATCAATGGCAGGATAATCAGGAGCTCCTTCATAGAGGACGATGGCGGCTCCGTGCATCAGTGGGGCATAAACAATCGAACTATGTCCTGTCACCCACCCCACATCTGCGGTGCACCAGTAGACCGACTCCTCTTTGATATCGAAAACCCACTTGTAGACAGAATGGTTAAAGGTAAGGTAGCCTCCTGTTCCATGAACGATGCCTTTTGGCTTTCCGGTCGTCCCCGAAGTATAGAGGATGTAAAGGGGATGAAGAGAATCCATCGGGTCCGGATTGACAAAGAGGCCGGCCTCATCCAGCAGGTCGTGAAGCCAGGCATCCCTGCCGTGTTTCATCACCACGGGAATGTTTGCCCTTCTCACAACGAGCATCTTCTCGACCGAAGGAGTCATCTCGATCGCCTCATCGGCGATCCGTTTCAGCGCTACAGGCCTTCCCCTCCTGAAACTCGCATCCGCAGTGATCAGGAGCCTTGCACCTGTATCGTTTACCCTGTCTGCCAATGCCTGGGCGCTGAAACCGGAGAAGATGACCGTATGGGTGGCCCCGATTCTTGCACAGGCCAGCATTGCAATCGGTAATTCCGGGATCATCGGGAGGTAGAGGGCGATCCGGTCTCCCTTTTTAATGCCGAGGTTGAGAAGGACGGAGGCAAATTTGTTCACTTCCCGATAGAGGGTGGAGTAACTGAGGACACGCGTGTCTCCGGGTTCTCCTTCCCAGTAGATGGCGACCTTGCTTCTTCGCCAGGTTTTGACATGGCGGTCCACACAGAGGTAAGAGGCGTTGAGTTCTCCTCCCACAAACCATTTGGCATACGGGGGCTCCCAGTCCAGGACTTTGTCCCAGGTTTTAAACCATTCGAGTTTGCGGGCCTCTTCGGTCCAGAAACCTTCAGGGTCTTTGATGGAGCGGTTATAGACTTCAAAGTATTTCTTAAAAGGCCAGTAGGTGGAGCCGGATGTTAAGGTTGAGTGAGCCATTTCAGCCTCCTTAGCCTTGACATGAATTGAAGATACAGATTAAATTTAGCAAAGTTTCATCAAAAATGGAAGATGTTAAATATTTCTGCGATTCTTTTAGGGGCAGGCGAGTCCAAGAGGATGGGGAAAGACAAACTTTCCCTCTCCTGGGGAAAGAAGACAATACTTGAGCGCTGCCTTCAACCCCTTCTTCGCTCCAGAGTAAAAGAGGTGGTCCTCGTCCTCAATGATCGGAAGAGGGAGATTGACCATCGCCTGAGTAAAAAGAAAATTAAAGTGGTGGTCAACCCTGATTATAAAAAAGGGATGAGCAGTTCCATCCGGTGCGGACTCGAAGCTTTAGATCCGAAAAGTGACGGCATCCTCATTGCACTTGGAGACCAGCCTTTTCTCAAGACACGAACCATTAACGCCCTGATGGGGGCCTTTAGAAGAGGGGAAGGGGAGATTATTGTTCCATCGTTCAGGGGGAGGAGGGGACATCCGGTCATCTTTCATCGAAAATACGAAGAAGAACTGTTAAGATTGAGAGGGGATGCGGGTGGGAAAACCATCCTGATGAAGCATCCTGAGGATGTTCGTATGATTCCAGTCAAATCAGAAGGGGTCATAAGGGATATTGATACGTGGAGAGATTATAAGAAAGAGGTAAGAAGGAAGAGGTAGAGGTTTGAAATGATACATGACGACTCAAGTCCTTTCTAATTTGTCATTCCGGACTTGATTAAGCCTGCCCCGTACTTGATACGGGGGAATCCAGGGTTTGTCTGGATTCCTGCTGGAGTTTATCCCGATGAAAATCGGGGCAGGAATGACGCCCTTTGCTGTGATTAATCGCTGTATATGGAATAAACAAAGAGGAGTTTTAAATGAAATCGGGCAAGAAGATATCTGAACTTATTATTTTAATCCGGGGGGCAGGGGAGATGGCAAGCGGCGTGGCCCATCGGCTTCACCGGTCCCATTTCAGGATTTGCATGACTGAAGTTTCGCATCCTCTCGCCGTCAGAAGAGAGGTTTCCTTCTGTGAGGCTGTTTATGAGGGAGAGAAGGAGGTGGAGGGGGTACGGGCAAAACTTATCTCCGTGCCAGATGGGATCGAATCAGAATGGAAGAAGGGGCACATCCCCCTTCTTATTGATCCGGAGGCGAATAAGACAAGAGAATTTTTAAAGCCCGATGTCCTCATCGATGCCATTATGGCAAAGAAAAATCTGGGGACCCATCTGGAAGATGCGCCTCTGGTCATTGGTCTTGGGCCCGGATTTAGCGCGGGCAAGGATGTCCACATCGTGATCGAAACAAACCGGGGTCATCATCTGGGAAAGATGATCCTGAAGGGTGAGGCGGAGCCTGACACGGGTATTCCGGGCGAGGTGGGGGGATATACGATCGAACGGCTCCTTCGAACGATGAAGAAAGGAATCTTCCTTCCTCAAAAAATGATTGGCGACAAGGTGACAAAAGGTTCGGTAGTTGCCGTGGTCGATGATTATCCTGTCATGGCGGAGGTGAACGGGGTTGTAAGAGGGCTCCTTCGCGAAGGGATTGAGGCAAAAAGAGGGATGAAGGTCGGCGATATTGATCCGAGAGGGAAGAAAGAGCACTGTTTCACGATTTCCGAGAAAGCAAGAGCAATCGGGGGAGGAGCGCTGGAGGCAATTTTGTATTGGTATAATAAATGACTGATGGATGATGGATGATGGACGATGGACGATGGACGAAAAACAAATCAAAATCTACCCTTATCAGAGGCATTGGGGCTCCAAAAGAGGGAGATGATCAGCCTGACCGGAGCAGGCGGGAAGACGACGCTGATGTTCCGCCTTGCCGGAGAGTTGTTCCTTCAAGGAAAGAAGGTTATTACCACCACGACGACAAAAATATTGGAACCTTCAAAGAATGAAACCTCTCATCTTTTTGTGTCCAGAGACGAAGAAAGGATCAAGGAATTTGTTGACCGCCACATTGATGAATACGGGCATATTACCCTGGCTGGAGAGAAACTAGATTCGGGGAAATTGAAAGGGCTCTCTTCGAGTCTTCTCAATATCCTTTGGAATTTGTGTGAGATTGATGCTATGATCATCGAGGCTGACGGCGCTGCCGGCCGTCCAGTGAAAGCCCCGAGAGAAGGAGAGCCTATCATTCCATCGAACACGACACTGGTGGCGGCTGTTCTGGGCCTGGAGGGTGTGGGAAAAGAGCTAAATGACAGGAATGTCTTTCAGGCGGAACGGGTTTCAAAATTGACAGGAATCCCTGAAGGTGAGAAAATGACAGAAGAGGGGATGGCTCTCCTGATGACCCATCCCGAAGGTCTTTTTAAGGGTGCACCGAATTCGTCAAGATTGGTCACCTTTCTCAACAAGGCAGATATCTCGAATGGGTTAAACAAAGGGAGAAGGATAGCCCATCTCATCTTTGAAAAAAGCCATTCCAGAATCGAAAGGGTAATCTCAGGGCAGTTAAAAAATGAGCCACCCATCGCTGAAGTGTTTTTCCCGTAACAAAAATTTATAAAGAGGAGAGACGACCGTGGGATATGGAAAAAGGTTTTTAATATTGATTCTATCGATCCTCATCCTATGTTCTTTTGCCCTCGCAGAGGATTATTCTCTTCAGCGCTTTTTAACCAAAGTTACCTCGAAACCGGATGCCCTCTCCAAAAAGGAGAGAGTCGAATTACTGGAGCAGATCGAGAGACTGCTGGAGCAGGCCCTCCAGGCCCACGGTAAAGTAACCCGTGACCTCCAGACAGGAGAGATTGACCTCCGGTATCATGAGGGTGATTTCTGGATATCGAAACTGAAAGAGGATCGAAAGTCAATCGATGCCGGAATGGAGCAGGTAAAGTTATTGAAAGAGAAGCCCGGCCACCTTGTGGGATCAATCAAGCTCTATAAATCCCTGAAAGACCTCTCTGTCAATTTTAACGCTTACAATAATATGCCTTCTTTCTCTGCTTTTGTGGGCGATCTGGCCCCGGAGCTGGAGTTATGGGCCGATCCGGTTTTTTACCAACTTTACCTTTTACCGCTCGCCCGTTTAAAGGATGTAGAAAAGGGACTTCCACCTAAGGAGAAGATGCCGGCGCCAAAAGGGAAGAAACCTTAACAAAAATAAGGGGGTCGTTTAACGGCAAAGGCAACGAGGCCCGTATCGTTAATAAAAGGCTACGTTTATCGTTTCTTAATTCCTTACACGTTACCGTAACCAGCAACCGAAACGGGCTTCGTAACCGTAGCCTTAACCGATTGACCCTAAACCAAGACCTTAAACTTATAACGATACTATGGATTGCCTGAACAATTGAAAAGGAATTTGACAATGAAAGATATCTATACTGAAATAGTGAATGCGCTTGAGGCAAAGGAGCAGTTAGCGCTGGCCACCATTATCAACCGTGTGGGTTCCGCCCCGAGGGAAGCAGGGGCGAAATACCTGATTAAGAAAGACGGGACTTCGATCGGCTCGATTGGAGGGGGATGCGTTGAGGCTGATGTGTGGCAGGAAGCCAGGAAAACGATGGAGAAGGGAGAGGGAAAGGTTCTTCATTTTAACTTAACCTCTGAGCAACTTGCAGAAGGAGGGCTCATCTGTGGTGGGAATATTGATATCTTTTTGGAACCCATCAGGGAGGACTCCTTAAATCTCTATCGAGAGGTGTTAAAAATTAAACAACAAGGGGGGGCAGGAATTCTATCAACAGTGATCTCTGTGGATGGCGCTTCTCCCAAAAAGGGGGGCGTTAAAGTGTTCATAAAGGCGTCAGGGGAAAAGACCGGCTCACTTTTTATGGGGAAAGAGCTGGAAGAAAGGATTTTGGGAGAGGCAGAGAGAGTATTGAGAGGGAGAAAGATAGAGATATTGTCCATAGGCTCTGAGAAGGCAGATTATCCCTGGAAGAAAATAGAGGCCCTGCTGGAGCCCATCTTTTCTGAACCGACGGTCTATATCTTCGGGGCAGGCCATATTTCTCAGCAACTGGCTTCCCTTGTAAAAAAAGTTCAATTCAAAACAGTGGTCATTGATGACCGGGAGATGTTTGCCAATCGCGAGCGTTTTCCTGATGCGGATGAGGTCATTGTTACAGAATTTGAAAAAGCTTTTGAACAGCTCACCATAGACCAATCCAGTTATATCGTCATTGTCACCCGGGGGCATCTTTATGATGGTTTTATATTGGAACAAGCGGCCAAAACGAATGCCCGTTATATTGGAATGATTGGCTCAAAGAAGAAGATTCAAACTCTTTATCAGAATTTGATGAAGAAGGGAACGCCGAAAGAGACCTTAGATCGAGTTTATGCGCCTATCGGCATTGATATCAATTCCGAAACCCCCGAGGAAATTGCCGTAAGTATTGTCGCAGAATTGATCAAGGTAAGAGGGCAAGGAGAAGAGGAATGGGGAGGAAAAAGGAGATTTCATCATGAATGACCGATCTTTTGAGGAGCGACAAAGCCCCAGAATAGGTTTGGGGGTAAGGGTGAAAGCATCGTCTTTTAAGGCCGATTCCAAGATCTTTGGATGGATTCTCGATCTCTCCCATGGTGGATTGAGGTTGAAGGCCGAATTTCCTCGGAATTTTAAGGGGATTTTTCATGGAGGAGACGAGGTATTTTTTGAGACCTCTGATGAATTTTATAATATCAGAGGGCGAGGGAGGGTCATTTGGATATCTGATGAGGAAGATATTGTTGGGATTCAGTTTGATGAACTCGACGAAAAGAGCCAAAAATCGATTGAGGAATTTTTGGGGACGTGTCTTTAAAAGAGTGGGTCGGGGGATCATAGGGATGATCGCTATACCTTCATGAGCCTTTTACCCACTCGATTCGAAGAAGAACCAAAAAAAGATTCAGAACCTTTGCCAAAATTTGTTAAAAAAGGGGGATTCCGAAGAAGGCTCTGGATAAAGTCCATGCCCCTATCGGGCTCGCCATTCACCCTGAACCCTCTGAAATGATTGCAGTAAGTATTGTAGCTGAACTTAATTATGGAAAGAAGAAGGGGTTTGGCATAAATATTGCTTATTATTAAGAAAATAATAAAAACCTTGACAAAAGTGGAATATTTCTGTCAAAATGTATCAAAATTTGATCACTTCAAGAAGGAGGGACAGAGATGCTGAAAAATAAGAAGGGTTTTACATTGATTGAGTTGATCATCATCATTGTCATCATCGGTATCCTGGCAGCGGTAGCCATTCCGACATACCTCGATTTAACAGCAGATGCTGCCAATGCCACTGCAAGAGGTGTTTTAGGGTCTTTGAGGAGCGCCAATTCGATTGTCTTTGCTGACCGCCTGGTCAAGGGGACAACAGCGTCATATCAGATGACGGTTTTTGCTACCCAAGCTGGCATTCAGGGAGTCGTATTCACTTATGATGCCACCAATTTTACAATGACGGCAGGGGGCATTGTTTATACCTTTACGCTTGATCCAACCTGGCTTCAGGCCCCCACGACCCCTGGAACAATTGCGGCCGGCACAGGAACATGGTGAAAAAGCTATACTCAAATTAATAAAAATGGGAGGGAAGTTTGATGAAAAACCAAAAGGGGTTCACACTAGTCGAGCTGATTATCACCATTGTTATCATTGGTATCCTGGCAGCAGTAGCCATTCCGACATACATCGATTTAACCACAGACGCTGCTAATGGAACTGCAAGAGGTGTTTTAGGGTCTTTGAGGAGCGCCAATTCGATTGTCTTTGCTGACCGCCTGGTCAAGGGGACAACAGCGTCATATCAGATGACGGTTTTTGCTACCCAAGCTGGCATTCAGGGAGTCGTATTCACTTATGATGCCACCAATTTTACAATGACGGCAGGGGGCATTGTTTATACCTTTACGCTTGATCCAACCTGGCTTCAGGCCCCCACGACCCCTGGAACAATTGCGGCCGGCACAGGAACATGGTGAAAGGTAGTCACATTCCTTTGTGATCAACCAGATAAAAAGACTCATCAAAAGGGTCAGAACAACCGATTTTTTGGCTGTTTTGACCCTTTTTGTTTCTTCATTCCTCTTCTTTTATGACCTTTTCGGAGAGAGATATCTTCTCACAGAAAGGGATCTTGCCCCCTACTTTATTCCTCCAAGATTTTTCTGGGTAGAGAGTCTGAAATGGCTGGATTTTCCCTTATGGAATCCCTACCAGTTCTCAGGCGCCCCTTTTTTTGCTAATCCCCAGAATGCCGTCCTCTATCCACTCAATGGTCTCTTCTTTCTATTTCCATTCGATATTGCCTTCAATTCCATCATCCTTCTTCACTTCTTTTTAGCCGGGTTGTTTACCTATCTCTTGATGAGAGACCTGAAGGTCAGTTCAACGGGATCTCTCATTTCAGGTCTAATCTGGATGCTCGGAGGATATTTCCTTTCTGTCCACAGTCTGCTTAACATCCTCCTTTCGGTTGTTTGGACACCTCTCATTATGCTCTTTTTCAGAAGAGCACTGATCCGTCCTGGAATCAGGAATGAGGTGATGAGTGCCATCTTCATCACCCTCTCTTTTTTAGGAGGAGGGATTGAGGTGGTCTATGGTAATTTTTTTGTGCTTCTGATTATGTTGTTTTTTTCTCTCTTTTTACCAAATTTTGGTGATTCTCATTGCTCCCCCCCTTTGGCAAAGGGGGGACGGGGGGGATTTATATTTATGTTTTCCCGATTTAAACCCCTCCTTATCATCTCCTTCTTATTCATAATATTTTCCGCAATCCAACTCCTGCCCTTTCTTGAACTCTGGATGCATTCCATCCGGGGTCAGGGAATCACTTATCAGGAGGCGACGGTCTGGAGCTTCGCTCCAAAGGACTTCCTTCTCTTCTTTTTGCCCGATGTCTATGGATATTTTTTGGATATGAAAAAATATTGGATTAACCAATGTTGGTTCAAAACCCTCTATACGGGAGGACTGCCTTTTATATTGAGCTTGATATTCTTTCTTATCCCTCACCATGCCCCTTCCTCTCTCCCAGAGGGGGAGAAGGGTGGAAGGAGAGACCGGCTGCTCTTTCTCTCCTTAATCATTTTCTCCCTCTTTTTATCCCTCGGGCAGTATAATCCCCTCTATCCGTTCGTTTATAAGTACGTCCCTTTTTTCAATGGAATCAGATATCCCGTTAAGTTTCTCTATATCTTCATTCTTGCCCTTGCCATGACAGCAGGTTTGGGTTTTGAAAGACTTCTCCAATATTCAAAGGGGAGAGATTGCAGGAAATTTAAACATCTCCTCATGGGCTTCTCCCTTCTTTCCGGTTTCTTGCTCCTCTTTCTTGTGCTGGGACATGGACAGATCGAGCATTTTCTCAAGGCAAGAGAGATCGACTTCCCTCAATTTAATCACCTCTCTTCAAACCTCTACCACGCCAAGAGATTTTTCTTCTATCTCACCCTCTTCTTTCTTCTCCTCAGGGTATGCCATGAGGTGAGATGGAAAGGATGGGCAAAGGTTTCGCTTATTATTTTCCTCATCGCCGACCTCTTCGGCAATATGGGTTTTTACGGGAAAGAAAAAACGGACGACTATTTCCGGAAGACTAAAATTGTGGAAGCCATCTCTTTGGAAAAAGGACCTTTCAGAGTTTTTTCGACTGCGAAGACTATTTCTTTCGATACGCCCATTCTGGTAGGCAATGCTGTTCCTTTCGATCTCATTAAGGAGAAGCATCTGCCATCTTTGAACATGATCTATCATTTCCACGATATCTGGGGGGTTGATGTGGTCCGGTTAAAAAAGAACGATGACCTTTATAAAAAGTTTACAAGCCTTCCGTCCATCTCCTCAAGCCGTCTGGCAGACGTTTATGGAGTGAAGTATGTCATTTCTGTTACCCCTCTCGATGAAGAACCCCGTTTTGAGCTGATCTATGCGAGGATGGATGGGCTTGAAGGCAATGCGGAAGACCTCCTCAAGCAGAATACCATTAAGCTCTATCGGAACAGGAACCCTTTGCCAAGGGCATGGTTGGTGAGGGATTTCAAAGTGATGGATTCAAAAGAGATTCTGTCGGCGATGGTTGACAAGGATTTTCAGCCGGACCAGATGGTGCTCTTGGAAGAAATCCCCCCCTCCCCCGAGGGGGGAGGGAAAGGTGGGGGTGAGGTGGAATTCCTCTCCGAAACCAATAACAGACTGACCCTCAAGGTTGAAGTGGAGGAGAGGTGCATTTTAGTCTTGAGCGACACCTATTACCCGGGGTGGAAGGTGTTCGTGAACGGAAAGGAAGAAAAAATATTTCGTGCCAATTATCATTTCCGGGGGTTAGTTCTCCCCAAGGGGACACATCAGGTTGAGTTCATATATTCACCATTAAGTTTTAAGTTGGGTGCTGGCATCACCTTGGTCGGAGGAGCACTTTTATTGATTGGATGGGTAATCCTACGGAGGAATTTGTGGAAAATAAAAGGAGTGAAGAGATGAAACTTTCCATTATCGTTCCAGTCTATAACGAAGCCAAGACGATCCTCGAAATCATCAAACGGGTGAAAGAGGCTCCTTTCGAGAAAGAGATTATCGTTGTTGACGATTGTTCAAATGATGAAACGACTCACCTTCTTAAGGGGAATAGCGAAGGGATCAAGCCACTCTTCCATGAGAAGAATCAAGGGAAAGGGGCGGCCATCCGGACTGCCCTTCCGCATGTAACAGGTGAGATCACCATCATTCAGGATGCGGACCTGGAATATCATCCTTCAGAATATCCTCAACTGATGGCTCCTATCCTTGACGGTGTGGCGGACGTGGTCTACGGGTCGAGGTTTCAGGGAGGAACTCACCGGGTTCTCTATTTCTGGCATTATATTGGAAATAAGGTTGTGACGACGTTATCCAATATGTTCACCGATCTCAATCTATCGGATATGGAAACCGGCTATAAGGCTTTTCGCTCCGAAATTCTCAAAAAAATTAAGATTGAGAGCGATCGGTTCGGGTTTGAGCCGGAAATCACAGCCAAGATTGCCAAGATGGGTTGCCGGGTTTATGAGGTTCCCATCTCTTATTGGGGAAGGGACTATTCGGAAGGAAAAAAGATCAACTGGAAAGACGGTTTAGCTGCCATTTATTGGATCATTAAGTTTAATCTTTTTCGGTAACCCCCCATCATCCCCCAATCTAACGCCCCCTTCCTCTCTTCCCCCTCTTAATTTAAGAGGGGGAAGAGAGGATTATATAGGGGGGAATAGAGGGGGGTTAATAGGCAACCCGGTCCACTTCGTCCCGCGTGGTGACTCCTTTCAACACCTTTAACAATCCATCCTCTCTCAGAGATTTCAACCCTGTGGTCTCACGAGCGACCTGGCGTATCTCCTGAGGGGAGGTCTTTTCTGCGATCAGCCGTTTGATTTTCTCATTCACAGTGAGAAGTTCATAAATTCCAGTCCTGCCCAGATAACCCGACTGTTTGCACTGTTTGCACCCTTTTCCGCGGTAGAAAGTCGGAGGTTTTTTCGATTTTGGGATAGCCCCTCCCAGTTCCTTCAGCGTTATCTCGTCGACCGGAGAGGGAGCTTTGCAATGGGGACAGACGGCCCTGACCAGGCGCTGTGCCAGAACACCGATCACAGAGGAAGAGATGAGATAGGGTTCGACGCCGATATCGAGGAGCCGGGTGATGGCTTCCGGTGCGTCATTCGTATGAAGGGTGCTGAACACCAGGTGGCCCGTGAGGGCGGCCTGGATGGCTACTTGCGAGGTGTCCAAATCCCTGATTTCACCTACCATGATCACATCCGGGTCCTGACGCAGGATGGACCTCAATCCTGTGGCAAAGTTGATTCCTGCCTTGGGATTGATCTGGGTCTGACGGATTAATGGCAAGCGGTATTCCACAGGATCTTCGACCGTGATAATATTTTTATCCGCAGAATTGATCATGTTAAGGGAAGCATAGAGCGTGGTTGTCTTTCCACTTCCCGTGGGTCCAGTAACCAGAAGGATACCGGTTGTTTTTCGGATGAGCTGCTTATACTGACTGAGTATCTCCTCTGAGAACCCCAGGTCCTCGAGAGCGATAAGGGGGCTTGTCTGATCGAGAATCCGGAGGACCACATTTTCTCCGTAAATCGTTGGAAAGGTCGAAACCCTGATCTCAAAACCTCTGTTCTCCATCCTGACGTTGAAATTTCCATCCTGGGGAAGCCTGGTTTCCGTGATATCCATTTCAGCCAGTATTTTGATCCGCGCAGTAATGGCAGGGTGTGAGGCTTTGGGCAGGGTCAGGCTTTCAAAGAGAAAGCCGTCGATCCGGAACCGGACCCGCAGTGACTTCTCGTCGGGCTCAAAGTGGATGTCGCTGGAACGGTCCCGAATGGCCTGCATCATTACCAGATCGAACATCCGCGCGGCAGGCGCTCCTTCAATAGGACCCGTGAACGCCTCTTTCATTTGAAGATCATAGGTCTTTCTGTAGTCCGCAGTCTCCGGGGAGGGTTCGGCTGTGTTTTGACCGATGATCTGCCGTAGGGTGCTTTCCATCACGGTCGCTCCAACCCCGTAATACTGATCAATCGCTTTTTTGATCTTCTTCTCCGTGCTGATGGCTATCTCAACATCTGTTTTTACCCTGTTTCGCACCTCGTCGAGGGCGAGGATATTGAGGGGGTTGTCCATCGCAATAGTCAATGTGCTCCCGATCTTGAAGAGAGGGATCAAAGTGTGACGCCGGGCCAGTTCCTCCGGGATCATCTTGACGACCTGATCATCAATCAGATAGGTGTCGAGATCCACATAGGGAAGATTGAAATGATCGGCCAGGCACTGAAGGATCACTTCTTCCTTAGCATACCCTTTCCGTATAAGGGTCTGTTCAAGCCTTTCTCCCCCCTGTTTTTGCTCCTGAGCGGCCCTTTTTAACTCTACAAGGGTAATGACCCCAAGGTCAACCAGAAATTCGCCAAAACTCTTTTTTTGAGCCATAAATCCTCCGGGAGAAATAACCAATCACCAATAATCAAACACCAAATAAGTGCCAATCACCTAAAAAAACAAAATTGTATTTAGTGATTCTTCTGGTCTTAGCGCTAAAAGCGCTACACCGTTCACCCTGAGGCTCTCGAAGGGTGATATCGGCGAGCCAATTGGGATACCTCCACCCAATCTCCCTGCATCATTGCCTCTTTTTTTCTCCGACTCCAACCTTTAATCTGTTGCTCACAGGCCAATGCTTCATCCCGAGTGGGAAATTCTTCTGAAAAGAGCAGTTTTACCGGAAGTCGGGTTGAAGTATAACCTTCAATTTCACCCAATTGATGTTTTGCTATCCGCTCCTCAAGATTATCTGTATGACCGGTGTAATAGGAGTTATCAGCACATCGTAGAATGTATACCCAAAAACTCATATCCCTGTTACCTCTTGCTTCCTTCAGCCTTCAGAAGCTCGATCTGTTACCGATCACCCTTCGAGAGCCTCAGGGTGAACGGTGGGTTATTTTGAAAAAATCTTTCTATCCACCTTAAAACATAAGATCCCTTTGGTTATTGGAATTTGGTTATTGGGTATTCTCTTCAAATATCTTATTTTTTCATCAATTGATTGATATGCCTACTAACCCTTGAAGCCAGTTCCGGATAGGCATTTGAAGACGACTGGATAAATTGTCTGTAATGTTGAATAGCCAGTTCTTTATTCCCCATCTGTTCGTAGAGGAGACCCAGGTTGTAATGCGTCTCCCCATGATGGGGGTTGATGGCAAGGGCTTTCTGGTAAGATTCGATCCCCTTCTCCGATTGCCCCTTCTTCTTATAGAGCGTCCCAAGATTGATGTGGCTTTCAATATGATTTGGGTTGATGGCGAGGACTTTGTTGAATGCCTCCAGCGCTTTTTCGTCCTCTCCCTTGAGATGGAGAAGTATCCCGATGTTATTAAGCCCCTTCTCATATTTAGGGTTGATTTCGATGGCCCTCCGGTAGGTTTTCAGGGCGCTTTCAAGATCGCCCATCTCCTGATAGATAATTCCGAGATTATTATAAGCCTCAATATAGTTGGGGTCGATCTCAATCACCTTCTGGTAGACCTGGATCGCTTTGGCCATCTCCTTCTGTTGATAGAACGTAACTCCTGAATTGAAATGCCGGATGACCTCGAGGGTGAGAGGACGCTCTTTTTCCACTTCCTGTACCAACGCGACAGGTTTAGGGGGCATTTCTTCCTTCAAGGGAGAAGGGGGTGAGGGAGGAGGTGATTTATCTTCAATGACGGCCTTTTCCTCCTTTTTAGCCGCCCTGGTTATCTTCTTTTCAGGGATCGGTTTGATCGATATTTTTTCTTTCTTTTTCTTTTCGGCGGCGGGCTCATCTTCTTTGAGAGTTTGCGGAAGAGATGGTTTTGGTTCTTTGGCGAAGTCCTGTTTTTCCGCCTCTTTTCGAACTTCGGGAGGAGATGGTTTCGGTTCTTCCACCAGTTCCGGTTTTTCCACTTCTTCTTTTCTGACCTCCGGAGAAATTATTTTGGCTTCCGGGAATGGAGGCTTCCTCTCCACGAGCTTGACGGTTTGCTGAGGCGGGGGTGTCGAAGGTATTAGAAAAATCTGCCAAAAGAGTAACAGGAGGATGAATAAAGCTGCAACTGAACCGCCGATGATGATCCAGCGCTTTTTATCAGGCCCCTTATTGCCCCGGCCTTGCTTAAAGAATGGTCCCCCTTTAGATTCTTTCGATCGGAGCTGCTGGGCCTTCTTAAGGGCGTCAATGATCAGACTCATCTTGTTTCCTCCAGGGAGGTTCTCACAGCATCATTTGAAGGTTCGCTTCGAAGGGGTTCTTGTTTTTTCTCACGAATCAATGGGATCATCGAGGAGGAATATCGTTCATTTGAAACCCGGAGGTATAGGGCCTCCGCCTCATCAACGATAATATTTCGGATTCGCAGAAGGGAAGGGTATTGGCTGTGGTTCGGCAGGAACATGCCCGTCAATAGAAGACACAGGGTAATTAGAAGAAAGATGCGAAGGGGAGGGAAATATCTTGACCAGGATAATGATGGATTGGTCGGGGTCATCACTTCTTTCCCTCCAAGATCCTTTATCGCCTTGCTCACTCCCCCCTTGTCGATATGAAAGGTGTCATCAACGAAGCCCCCGATGAGGGTGCGATCACAGAGAAGATTAATCAGTCTGGGAATTCCCTGAGAAAAGCGGTAGATCTCATTCAGGGCAGATTTTGAGAAGGTGATGCTTCCGTGAGACCCGGCCACGGTAAGGCGCTGGTAAATGTATGATTCAGTCTCCTCCCGGTTGAGGGGAAGGATGTGGTGGCGGATGGCAATCCGCTGGTTCAATTGTTTTAATTTAGCGGACCGAAGTTTCTGGTTCAATTCGAGTTGACCGAAAAGGATAATCTGAAGCATCTTCTCTTTGGTCGTTTCCAGATTGGAGAGCATCCGGATCTGTTCCAGGACCGGGATGGAAAGATTTTGCGCTTCGTCAATGATGAGGAGCACATGTTCCCCCTGGGACAGTTGTTCAAGGAGAAATCGGTTCAGGGCATCAATCCGTTCCGTCTTTGTTCTTCCAATGGAAGCAAATCCAAGGTCCTGAAGGATCGCCCTCAGCAGTTCTCCTTCATTGAGAAAGGAGTTGAAGATGACCGCTGTTTTCACATTTTTATCCAATTTGTCGAGAAGGGTCCGGCAAATGGTCGTTTTTCCGGTTCCAATATCGCCGGTGACGACCATGAATCCCTCCCTCTGCCGAATTCCGTAGAGAAGGAAATCGATCGCTGTCCGGTGGCTCTCACTCATATAGAGAAATTGCGGATCCGGCGTCAGCGAAAAGGGTTTTTCTTTTAAGCCATAAAAGTCGAGATACATCTCTTTCCCAAATGTGTTCTAAAGGGTTCAAGGATTCGAGGGTTCATGGGTTCAAGTGAGAATTTTTAAAATATTTTACTGGAACCCTTGACCCCTTGGCCCCTTGAAAC
>Ga0194126_10006840_pt1 | contig 16066 bp, 18 predicted proteins | sample TA2KigC150mmetaG_FD_148641 | JGI IMG/M metagenome (GOLD analysis project Ga0194126, IMG submission 148641) | Freshwater microbial communities from Lake Tanganyika, Tanzania - TA2015035 Kigoma Deep Cast 150m | ecosystem: Environmental > Aquatic > Freshwater > Lake | place: Tanzania: Lake... | reverse complement strand
CTTCGCAAACCGCTTTCCTGCTGCTAACCTGAGGCGATGTCTTCGTCGCAAAAAACGGCACTGTTCCTGACAGGTGGCGGCGCTCGCGCTGCCTACCAAGTCGGTGTGTTGCAGGCAATTTACTCTCTGCTGAGCGAGGCCGGTTGGCCGGCCGGTAAAAATCCCTTCGATATTGTGTGCGGCACTTCCGCGGGTGCCATCAATGCCACCGCCTATGCCTGCCGTGCCGATGATGTTGAGCACAGCATCAGCCATTTACTGAATGTCTGGCGTAGCTTGCAGGTCGAGCAGGTGTATCGTGCCGATTCGATTGGCGTGATCCGGTCCGGCGCGCGCTGGTTGTCGTTGCTGTCATTCGGCTGGCTGCTGCGGCAGTGGCATGCCTCACCGCCAAACTCGCTGCTCGATAATTCTCCGCTGGTTGAGCTATTGCACAAGATGCTTGATCTGCCGCGGCTTGATGCGGCGCTGGCACAGGGGCATTTGCACGCACTCGCCGTATCCGCTTCTTCTTACACCGCAGGGCGCCACGTGGTGTTTTATCAATCTGCTGCCGAGATCCCACCATGGAGCCGGATTCAGCGCATGTCGGTGCCGCAGCAGATCGGCGTTGATCATTTGTTGGCGTCATCCTCGATACCGCTGATCTTTCCATCGATACCGCTGTATTGCGGGGATCGCTGCGAATATTTTGGTGATGGATCATTACGCGAGCTGGCGCCAGTATCACCGGCGGTTCATCTCGGCGCTGATCGCGTTCTTGTGATCGGCGCTGGCAATATCGGTAGCAGTGGCAGAAAATTTGACGAGTTCGCTGGTTATCCGAGCTTGGCGCAGATCGCCGGACATGCCATGTCGAGTATTTTTTTGGATGGGTTGTCAGTGGATCTCGAGCGAATGGCGCGCATCAACCACACCCTCTCCTTGCTGACGCCGGCGCAACGCCAACAGACATCGCTTCGCCCGATCGAGATGCTCGCGATCACGCCGTCCAAGCCATTAGACTCGATCGCCAGCGAGCATATTGGCAGCTTGCCGCTGCCGATTCGTACGCTGTTATCCGCCATCGGTGCGACCGAAAGGCGGGGCGCAGCGCTGGCCTCCTACCTGCTGTTTGAATCAAGCGATACCCGCTGCTTGATCGAACTTGGACAGATCGATACCCTGCACCGGCGCGATGAGGTGCTGCGATTTTTTGGGGCAATCGAGCCCCGTTCTGAAGCTGTCAAGGTAATTCGCCAGGCTTGAGCGCTTGCCGGAGACCGATTCCCCCACACGCGGCGTTCGACAAACCACCGTGTTTTCGCAGAAAATAGCGTATTTTGGACTCAGAAGGCTAAATTAGTTATCACATTACGTAGTTTTCGTGATGCCATCTAGATTCAGGGGTTTTTCCGGCAACGAAGCGCAGGTATGATTTCGCATTGCCGGAAAACAATGCGCTTGATCCGCAAGGGTGAAAGAGGCTGTGGGTGGTTGGTCCAGTACGCGTCGGCGTTGTCATAAAAAGAACTTTCCGACGCGCTTTGTGTAGTCTTGATAGGATCGTGAATATTTACATGCTCAGCGCGCTGCCACAGCGCGACGAACAGCTATCGGAATCGGAGGCCGGCGAGGAATTGCTGCGCACCGTACCGGGCAACGTCGTGCAATCGATACGCGCATTTCGGGTGGTTGACCTGCAATCCGAGGCAGTTCGGCTTGCGCACCATTTTTTATACGCGAATTTGTCGCATGCGCTGACACGTCAGCAAGTGCTCGCGGTTGTCGCTGAATCTTTCCACATACCCAAATCCGCTGCCAAGAATTTTGACGCATTGCGAGACTGCCTGACTGAGCAGATTCATCGCGCGGGTCAGCAACCCGGCTTCTTGATTGTGCTTGATCAGTTGCCGCAGACTCAGAAATTCGACCGCGAGGCGCGCGAGAACTTACTCGATGTCTTCCGTGATGCGGCCGATTTTTGGGCAGAGCGTCTTGTGCCGTTTCGGGTTTTCTTTTCGTTCGACTGATCGTTTCGCTGACGCCGCAGCGCGCGTCATGATGAAGGCGTTATGTATCGCGAGCGTTGTGGCGTGAATCTCCACTGCTACAATTCGCCGCATGAAAAATATCGTGATCCTGATCTCGGGTCGCGGCAGCAACATGGAAGCCATTATCCGTGCTGCTGCTGCCGAGCAGTGGCCCGCTCGGATCGCGGCAGTCATTAGTCATCGTGCTGACGCCGCTGGATTAGCCACTGCAGCGCGTGCAGGCATCCCGATCGCTACGGTTGAACATCAACAATACCCTGATCGCGTGAGTTTTGATCGCGCACTCGCCGAGCAAATCGATATCTTTCAACCTGACCTGGTGGTGCTCGCGGGTTTTATGCGTATTCTCAGTGCTGGTTTTGTTGGACACTATCGCGGCAGTTTGCTCAATATCCACCCTTCGCTGTTACCGAGTTTTCCCGGTCTCTCCACACACCGGCGTGCGATCGAGGCGGGTGTGCATTTTCACGGGGCGACCGTTCACTTTGTCACCCAAGAATTAGACCATGGCCCTATCGTTGCGCAGGCAGTCGTACCCGTGCTTCACGACGACACAGAAGACACCTTGGCGGCCCGTGTGCTGATCGAGGAGCATCGCATCTATCCCGCTGCCGTCAGAGGCATCATCGAGGGTCGTATCCGGCTGGTGGGTGATCGGGTGCGTCATGATCAGCCGCTCGAGTCTGGGGCATGAGGCTCGCGCCTTGGGTCATCGGCGGTACCGAGCAGGCACTGCGAGAGATAATGCGTTTTGCCGGCCCGGCTGATGTAACGCTGTCGCGCTATTTCCGCGAGCACCCGAAGCTCGGCTCACGAGAACGAAGCGCAATTGCTGAAGCGGTGTACGGCTTTCTGCGTCATCGTTTGATGCTGATGCATTTTTCAGAATCCGGCCACGGCCCGCAATTGCGCCGTATCGCCTTGCTGGCACTTGCCGAAAGCAGCGGCTTGGAGGCGCTCGGTGGTGTGGAAGAAAACGAGCGGCTTTGGCTGACGCACGTGCTCAGTATCGATGGAGCTACCCTCTCGCTTGCCTTACGCAGCAATTTTCCTGATTGGATTCGGAATCGCCTGATCGATCAATTTGGACAAGATCAGGCTGAGCAGTTGATGGCCGCGCTGAACCAACCGGCCAGCCTTGATGTGCGCATAAATACCATTCAGTCCTCGGCTGAGCAGGTTGAGTCGGCGCTGATGGAGGCCGGCACACAGTTTGAGCGGGCCCGCTACGCGCCCCACGCGCTGCGCTTGCTTGCAAAACCGGCGCTACAAAATTTACCGGTTTTCAAGCAAGGAGCGATCGAAGTACAAGACGAGGGCAGCCAGCTACTCGCCCACTTGCTGGGCGCGCGCCGTGGTGAGATGGTGGTCGATTTTTGTGCCGGTGCCGGCGGCAAGACGCTGGCGATCGGCGCCATGATGCGCAACACCGGCAGGCTGTATGCGTTTGACATCTCGGATAAGCGCCTGGCCAAGCTTAAGCCACGTCTCGCCCGTAGCGGTCTCTATAATGTGCACCCAGTGCTGCTCGCGCATGAGAATGATGCCAAGGTCAAGCGCCTGGCCGGTAAAGTTGATCGCGTGCTGGTTGATGCACCCTGCAGTGGATTCGGTACCCTGCGTCGTAACCCGGACATCAAATGGCGACAGCAGCCAGACGATGTCACCGAGCTGTACGAGCGGCAGTCAAGCATACTCAACAGTGCAGCGCGATTACCCAAAGTCGGCGGACGACTGGTCTACGCCACATGCAGTTTGTTGATGGAAGAAAACCAGGCGATCATCGAGCGTTTTCTTTCGCAACAAGCGAATTACCGATTGATTCCTGCGCACGAGATTCTGCTCGAACAAAAAATCGCACTCGATACGGGCGACTACTTGCAGTTGCTACCGCATCGACATGGTACCGACGGTTTCTTTGCGGCGGTACTCGAGCGTTCATCATGACATCGAGCGTGCGATGCGCGCTGATGATCGCTATCGTTTTGGCTTGCGCCAAGCCCGCTGTGGCGCGCGAGCCAGCGCCGGTGTTAGTCGCTGCAGCATCGATCGAGGTGTATTTCACGCCTTGGGATGACGCCCAGGGAGCCCTGGTCGCGGCGATTGAGCAGGCACAGCAACAGGTACTAGTGCAGGCCTTCCTATTGACCAGCCGAACAATCGCCGCTAGCCTGATCCGCGCTTATCGTCGGGGCGTCGACGTCAGGGTGTTGGCCGATCAGCGACAGCACACGGAGTCGACCGGGTCGCAGCTAGATCGTTTGGCGCAAGCGGGTATTCCGGTATGGTTGGAGACGCGCTACCGAAGCGCGCACAACAAGATTATGCTCATCGATGTACAAACCTTGCGCTCAGTAGTGATTACCGGCAGCTATAACTACAGCCGAGGTGCGCAAAGCATGAATGCAGAAAATCTTTTGCTGATTCGCGGTAATGCTGCGTTGGCGAATCGTTTCGAAGCAAACTGGATGCGGCATCAGTCTGAGGCTACTTTAATGGAAATCCGATGAGCCCCGCACACAACCTGTGGTCGCAGCTGTTGGCGGATATTCACGACCCGAATTTGCAGTGGCAATTGATAGCGTTGGGCCTTTGCGTTGCGCTTGGCTGGTGGCTTTCGCGTGCGCTCTCTCAGCGGCTAACGGCGCACTCAGGTCTTGCCAGTATCTCTAAAGGTAGTGTGCAGCGCCTGCTGACGCCACTGCTGATTCCGTTGCTGATGCTGCTGGCGGCCAGAGTACTCTCGAGTACGCAAAGTGTTGGCTTGCTTCGGGTGGCGATTCCACTCACGCTGTCTTATCTGTTCATACGTACCGTGTTTTACCTGCTGCGCATCGCCTTTGCGCCGGATGGTCGTGTCAGCATAATTTTGCAGACCTTCGAGCAGGTGATCGCGGTGCTGATACTGGCCGCTGTTGCGCTCTATATCAGCGGGCTGTGGCCCGAGTTTGTTGATTATCTTGAGCAGACCAAACTCCCCATCGGTCGACATCGTGAGTCGCTACTGGTACTGATACAGGCGCTGATTTGGGTGGGTGTCACGCTTGTACTGGCGTTATGGGCTGCGGCGCTGCTGGAGCAGCGCCTAATGCAGCTCGATAGCGTGCATAGCTCATTGCGCGCAGTGCTGGCGCGTTTAGGGCGCGGTTTACTGATTCTGGTTGCGGTACTGATCAGCTTGTCACTGGTCGGCATTGATTTGACCGTGCTCTCGGTATTCGGCGGCGCTTTAGGCGTTGGTCTTGGCTTGGGTTTGCAAAAGCTGGTCAGCAGCTATGTGTCGGGTTTTGTGGTGCTGCTCGAGCGCAGCCTATCGATCGGCGATCTGGTCAGCGTCGAAAAATTTAGCGGACAGATCGTTCAGATTAACACCCGCTACACCGTGTTACGTGCTGGCGATGGCACCGAGGCGATTATTCCGAACGAGATGCTGGTGTCACAGCCGGTGCAAAACTTCAGCCTGAGTGACCGTCACACGCGCATCAGCAGTTGCTTCAAAGTGGCTCACGGCACGGATGTGCCGCGCTTGTTAACCGCAATCCCCCAGGCACTTGCCAAGTTGCCTGGCGTGCTGGAGAAGCCCTCACCAAGTGCGCTGTTGCAAGGCATGGGCCCGGAGGGTTTGGAGATTGAGGCATCAGTTTGGATTGATGATCCTGTCAAACTCAAGGGCAGCACTCAGTCCGCGATGAACCTCACGCTACTGAAGTTGCTTAATGAGCAAAATGTGAGCTTGTCGTCGGTGTTGCCAACTGCAAGCTAGCTCAGGCCGTAATCCTTTGATTTAAAATGGTTTATTGGATTGCATGGCTGAAATTTCGGGCTTTCTCCCGGAAAATCACGTAAAATGTGGGCATGTGCGGGAGTGTCGTAGGACAACCCGTTCGCAGATTGTATGGAGAAAAAATGACTCAATATTCCGGCTTGGATCTGGTTTTGGATTTCCTGCTCAACGGCATCACCCACGCAAGCGGTTGGCAGATTCTGCTGTTCACGCTTGCAGTGACGCACATCACGATCGCCGGCGTCACTATTTTTCTGCATCGCTGTCAGGCTCACCGTGCGCTTGATTTACACCCGATTCCGAGTCACTTTTTCCGGTTCTGGTTGTGGATGACCACGGGCATGGTGACCAAGGAGTGGGCAGCGATTCACCGTAAGCACCACGCCAAGTGCGAGTCCACCGAAGACCCGCACAGCCCCGTCACGCGCGGTATCGAGACCGTTGTGTTCGAGGGCGCCGAGTTGTACCGGATCGAAGCAAAAGACCGTGAAACCATTGAAAAGTATGGTCACGGTACGCCGGACGATTGGATCGAGCGCAATGTGTACACCAAGCACTCTGCATTGGGCGTGTCGCTCATGCTGATTGTGAATGTGATGTTGTTTGGCGTGCTGGGCTTAACAGTCTGGGCGATCCAGATGGCTTGGATTCCGGTGACTGCTGCGGGCATCATCAACGGTATTGGCCACTACTGGGGCTACCGAAACTTCGATTGCAAAGATGCCTCCACGAATATTCTTCCGATCGGCATCATCATCGGTGGTGAAGAATTGCATAACAACCATCACACCTTTGGCACCTCGGCCAAGTTGTCGGCCAAGTGGTACGAGTTCGACATCGGTTGGCTGTACATTTCCATCCTCGCATTTTTAGGATTGGCGAAGGTGAAGAAAGTCGCGCCTGAGCCCAAGTTTGATCGCAGTAAATTAGTCGCCGATCTGGATACGCTGCACGCGGTGGTGGCTAACCGCTACGATGTCATGGCGAAGTACGCGCGCTCTTTGCGTAGCGCCTGGCGTGATGAAGTCGATCAGATTCGCGCCAGCTCCACTTTGGGCGCGGGGTTCTTGAAGTCGTCCAAGAAGCTGCTGCAGCGCGAGCCCGCCAGCCTCGAAACTAGCCAAAAGCAGCAGTTATCAGAGCTGTTTGAACACAGCACTGCGCTCAAGACCATGCACGAGATGCGTGTTGAGTTGAGTGCGATTTGGGAGCGCTCGCATTTCACCAGTGATCAGTTACTGCAGCAGTTGCGTGATTGGTGCGCGCGTGCCGAGGCTTCGGGCATACGTTCGCTGCGAGAATTCTCTCTGCGCCTGCGTACTTACGCTTAACGCCAAGTTGCAAGCGCCAGGATGGGTTTGCTTCGAACGAGGCTGCAGTAACGATAAGCGCCCAGGTCGTCATAACAAAAAACCCGCTCTCGTGAGCGGGTTTTTGTTGGGCAGTTTTCTACGCGACGATTACTTGATTTTTGTTTCCTTGTACTCGACATGCTTGCGTGCCTTCGGATCGAACTTCGTGATCGTCATTTTTTCAGGCATGGTGCGCTTGTTCTTGGTGGTGGTGTAAAAGTGACCGGTACCTGCGGTCGACTCGAGCTTGATTTTTTCGCGGCCTTTGCTGGTTGCCATGATGTCTTTTCCTGTTCCTTGAAGTGATTAGACCTTGGCACCGCGTGCGCGCATATCAGCGAGCACGGCCTCAATCCCGAGTTTGTCAATAATGCGCAAGCCGGCATTCGATACACGCAGGCGGACCCAGCGGTTTTCCGACTCGACCCAAAAGCGGCGGTTCTGCAAGTTGGGCAGGAAGCGACGCTTGGTCTTGTTGTTGGCGTGGGAAACATTGTTGCCGCTCATCGGCTTTTTCCCGGTTACTTCGCATTCACGTGCCACAGCAAACTCCTTGTAAATTTCCGACATTTGGAAGAGGGCGGAGTATACTGAAAAAAATGCATATATTCAAGCACTTGCGAGAAAAAATTGTAAACTCAGTACTTTAAAATAATTTAACAATTTTTCCTGCAGTGGCCTTGTTTTTGGCGCCTCAGCACAGCCCGTTGGCGCGGAAAGACCAGATTTGTTCTGGCGTGACGATCAGATGGTCGAGCAAGCTGACCTCGATGCAGCGCATCGCCTCTGCTAGCTTCTTGGTCAGGGTCTTGTCCAATTCACTCGGCTCGGCGCGACCGCTAGGATGGTTGTGCGCGAATACGACGCCGGCGGCATCGTGCTTGAGCGCGGTACGTACACTCTCTCTTGGGTAAACCGCCACCCGTTGCAGCGCGCCGCTGCCAAAATCTTCCACTGCAAGCAGGCGGTGCTGCACATCGGTGAACAAGCCAATAAAGCGCTCGTTCAGTTGTGTGTTGAAACGATGTCGCAGATACATTGATACATGATCGACCGAGTCCAGCACCGGCTGCTGCATCAATAGACCGGTCAGCGCGCGCTGCTGCAGCGCGTTGATGGCTAACAGCATGGCTTGCTTGGCGGCGCCAAGTCCGCGCACGGCATCAAGGTCTTGCGCCGATGCGGCGAATAGCTGTTGGAGCGAGCCAAAGCGATCGATCAGCGATTGTCCGAGCTCGACCGCGCTGACGCCAGTAACGCCTGTGCGCAATAGCACCGCAAGTAACTCGGCATCGGTCAGAGCGCTCGCGCCATGGGTGAGGAGCCGCTCGCGCGGGCGAAGCTGATGAGGCATGTCGGTTATGCGCATGGCAAAGATCTTATCGGGTGGCGAGTTCAGCCCTGCATGCTAGCGTGCAGACCGAGTCAATGCGTACAGAACGTACAACGGACACTGGCTTACAATAGGAAAATCGCAAAAATTAAGCAGCCTGATGTTGAATTCGCCACATCCCGTTGTGACCGAGGGGGCTTTCCTGACGCTGCATTACCGCGTCAGCGCTGATGATGGGCGCGATATCGTGAGCACGTTCGGTGATACGCCGGCAACGCTGCAGTTGGGCGTTGGACAGTTGTCGCCGGAGCTGGAGGCAAAGCTGATTGGGTTACCAGAGGGCGCGCAACAGGTGTTCGAGCTGCCAGCAGGCACCGCATTTGGTCAGCGGAGCCCTGAGCTGATTCAGCGCGTATCACTCGCGACACTGCGTCAGCACTCGCCAGATCAGTTCGAGTATACCGTTGGTGATCTGGTCGATTTCTCTGCACCGGGTGGCGGGCGCTTCGCTGGTGTTTTAATGGCGCTGGATGATCAAGATGCGACGTTCGACTTTAATCATCCGCTCGCTGGGCGGTCGGTGCGATTTGAAGTCAGCATTATCGGGATTTTGTAGAGGAGTCGACGGTGGAACAGGCCAAACAAATTTTACTAGCGCAGCCGCGCGGCTTTTGCGCCGGCGTAGATCGGGCGATTGAGATCGTTGAGCGGGCGATCGCGCAATTTGGCGCGCCGATTTATGTTCGGCACGAGATTGTGCATAACCGCTACGTGGTAGACGAGTTAAGTGCCAAGGGCGCAATCTTTGTGGAGGACTTGGCCGAGGTACCACCCGGTAGTCATCTGGTGTTCTCAGCGCATGGTGTTTCGCGCGCTGTTAAAAGCGAAGCAGAGCAGCGTGGCTTGAGTGTGTTCGATGCGACCTGCCCACTGGTGACCAAGGTCCATGTTGAAGTCGCCAAGATGCGCGCCGAGGGTATGGAAATCGTGATGATCGGTCACCACGGGCATCCGGAGGTTGAGGGTACGATGGGTCAGTCGGATGACGGTATGTATCTGATTGAGACCATCGAAGATATTGCGCAGCTGAATGTACGTAACCCCGATCGTCTTGCCTACGTGACCCAAACCACATTATCGGTCGACGACACCGCCGATATTATCGACGCGCTCAAGCGCCGTTTTCCGCATGTTGCCGAGCCGAAGAAAGGCGATATCTGCTACGCCACCACCAACCGTCAGCAAGCAGTCAAATTCATGGCGCCGCAGGTTGATCTGTTAATCGTGGTCGGTAGTCCGAGCAGTTCCAACTCCAGTCGACTGCGTGAGGTGGCGCAGAAAAATGGTGTCGAGTCGCACATGGTTGATGACGCGACCCAGATTGATCCGGCCTGGGTCGAGGGCAAAAGCCGCATTGGTGTCACGGCGGGCGCCTCCGCGCCGGAGGTGTTGGTACAACAAGTCGTGACTCGTTTGCGCGCCTTGGGCGTGAATTCCGTGCGTGAGCTTGACGGCGTCCAGGAGAATGTCACCTTCCCATTGCCGAAAGGGCTGTCGGCACGCAGCGAGCAATCGTAGTCAGCATGGATACGCTGGTCCAGCAGCTGATTAATGGTTTGGTGCTGGGCAGCGTCTATGCCTTGATCGCGCTTGGTTACACCATGGTGTACGGTGTGCTGAACCTGATTAATTTTGCACACGGTGACGTGCTGATGATAGGCGCGCTGACCGGTTGGTCGATTCTGCAGTTGCTTCAGCACTGGGTACCCGAGTGGCCGGGGCTGCTCAAGCTGGCGATTGCGATTATTGGTGCGGTACCTGTCTGCATTATCGTGAGCCTTATTATCGAACGCATTGCGTATCGACGCCTGCGTAATGCGCCGCGGCTTGCGCCGTTGATTACGGCGATCGGCGTGTCGATCTTGCTGCAGACGATCGCGATGATGCTGTGGGGCCGTGATCCGCTACCGTTTCCGCAGGTGCTGCCGATGACGCCCTTCCATGTCGCGGGTGGCTTGATTACGCCGACACAAGTGATGCTGCTGCTGCTCGCGCTGCTGTCGATGGCTGCGCTCGCGCTGTTGGTAGAGCGAACACGCATCGGCCGTGCCATGCGCGCGGTAGCCGAGAATCCTCGCGTCGCTGCGCTGATGGGCGTAGATGCGAACCGCGTCATCATGCTGACCTTTGCCATAGGCGCGGGGTTGGCGGCGATCGCGGGTGTGATGTGGGCCGCCAACTACGCATCAGCGCAGTTCGCGATGGGATTCGTACCTGGCTTGAAAGCCTTTTCAGCGGCAGTGCTCGGCGGTATCGGCAATATTTACGGCGCGATGCTGGGAGGATTGCTGCTCGGACTCATTGAGAGCCTGGGCGCAGGGTATATCGGTGATATCACTGCCGGCGTTTTGGGTAGTCACTACCAGGATATTTTTGCTTTCATTGTGCTGATTCTGGTGCTGACGCTGCGACCCTCCGGCTTGATGGGCGAGCGCGTCGCTGATCGCTCCTGATCTGAATGGTATGAGCAACACGACCATCCTCTCATCGTCGCGCATACCGCTTTTTCTACTTGCAGCCGCGGTACTCTTATTTCCTTTATTGGCGGCGCCGTTCGGCAACGCGTGGGTCAGGATTGCTGATGTCGCGCTGCTGTACATCATGCTCGCGCTCGGCCTGAACGTTGTGGTTGGTTTTGCAGGCTTGCTCGATCTTGGTTATGTCGCTTTCTTTGCCATAGGTGCTTATCTCGCCGGCTTGTTATCGTCACCGCAACTGGCAGCGACTATCGAGTCTTTGCAAATTGATTTTCCTGTCGCAGGTGCATGGGTAACAGAGTGGGTTGGGCCGGTGATTGCGTCGCAGGGCGTCCATCTATCGGTGTGGCTGATTATTCCGCTGGCGGCGCTGGTGGCTGGCTTGGCCGGTGCCTTGCTTGGTGCGCCAACGCTCAAGCTGCGCGGCGATTATCTGGCGATTGTGACGCTCGGGTTCGGCGAAATTATTCGCATCTTCATGAATAATCTGAATGGCCCGATTAATATCACCAACGGCCCTCAGGGAATTAACCTGATCGATCCGGTTCGTATCGGTGGTGTTTCATTGGCGGGTGAGGCTGGGGTGGTTCAGCTTGGCAGTCTAAGTATTCCTTCCGTCAACGCTTATTACTATCTGTTTTTAATACTCGCCGTCGGTACCATTATTTTTTCGTATCGGTTGCAGCACTCACGTCTGGGCCGCGCCTGGATCGCTATCCGCGAAGATGAAATAGCAGCCAAGGCAATGGGCATAAATGTGCGCAACATGAAGTTGTTGGCGTTCGCTATGGGCGCTAGCTTCGGTGGCATTGCGGGTGCGATGTTTGGCGCGTTTCAGGGTTTCATTTCGCCAGAGTCTTTCAGTCTCACGGATTCAATTGCGATACTGGCGATGGTGGTGCTGGGTGGTATCGGCCATATCCCCGGCGTGGTGCTCGGTGCAGTGCTACTCGCCGCTTTACCTGAGCTGCTACGTCACACCGTAGAGCCAGTACAAATGGCGCTGCTCGGGCAGGTCTGGATCGACGCAGAGGTGTTGCGGCAACTGCTGTACGGATTAGCATTAGTGCTGATCATGCTAGCGCGACCCGCAGGCCTCTGGCCGGCGCCACGCGCAGAGCAGCAAGCGCATCGGGGGGCTGCGGCATGAGCGCACCCGTGTTGTCAGTGCATGGCGCAAGCAAGCGCTTCGGTGGCTTGCAGGCACTCGCCGATGTCAGCTTGTCGGTGCAGCACGGACATATTCACGGATTAATCGGCCCCAACGGCGCAGGCAAGACTACCTGTTTCAATGTCATTACAGGTTTGTATCAGCCTGATAGCGGAAGCTTTCGCTTGAATGGGGCTGACTACTCGCCATCGTCGCCGCATTTGGTAGCGCAAGCAGGAATTGCACGCACCTTTCAGAATTTACGTTTGTTCGGCGAAATGACCGCGCTGGAAAATGTCATGGTGGGGCGACATGTGCGAACGCGTCAGGGTGTGTTGGGCGCTGTATTGCGACACACTGCTGCGCGTGACGAAGAGCAGGCGATTGAGCAGAAGGCGCGGGACTTATTGGCGCTGGTCGGTATTGCGGGATTAGCGCAGCGAACAGCGCGCTATCTGTCGTATGGCGATCAACGCCGGGTCGAGATCGCGCGCGCACTCGCCACCGAGCCGCTGCTGCTGGCGCTGGACGAGCCCGCGGCTGGCATGAACGCCACCGAAAAAGCCAGCCTGACTGAGTTATTGCAGCAGATCCGCGCAAACGGTACAACGATTCTGCTGATTGAGCATGACGTCAAGATGGTTATGAGTCTGTGCGATCAGATCACTGTGCTGGACTACGGCAAAGTGATCGCAGAAGGAAGCGCCGAGCAGGTTCGGCGTCACCCCGATGTGATCGCAGCCTACTTGGGTCGTGAGGCCGCATGAGCACCGCGCCGCTGTTGCAGGTCAACGCATTATCGGTCGCGTTTGGTGGCATTCAGGCGGTGCGCGATGTCTCGCTCGAAATCGCCGAGGGTGAACTCGTGACGCTGATTGGCGCTAACGGCGCCGGTAAAACCACGACCCTGAAAGCGATTACGCGCACGCTGCCGGCATCGCGTTCGTCGGGATCGGTATGTTTTGCAGGACAAGACATCCAAACCCAGCAGGCGCATCAGCTGCCGTCGCGTGGGTTGGCGATGGTGCCGGAGGGGCGCGGTGTTTTTACCCGCATGAGCATCCGAGAAAATCTGCTGATGGGTGCCTACGGGCGCAATGATCTGGCTGATATTGAAACCGACATCGCGCGATGGTTTGATATTTTTCCACGGCTGAAGGAGCGCCAGTCGCAGTTGGCTGGCACCTTGTCGGGCGGCGAGCAGCAGATGCTGGCGATGGCACGGGCCCTGATGAGCCAGCCTCGCTTGCTGCTGCTCGATGAGCCATCGATGGGTCTGGCACCGATCATGGTAGAGCGAATCTTCGAGGTGGTGAGCACTGTAGCCCAGCAAGGCGTGACGATTTTATTGGTTGAGCAAAATGTGCAACAAGCGCTATCGATAGCGAGCCGTGGCTATGTCATGGAGAGCGGATGCATTACCTTGCACGACAGCGCTGCGCAGCTATTGCAGGATCCGCGCGTCAGAGAAGCCTACCTCGGTCATTGATGTCATCACCACCTTGCAGTGACACATGAAACTATTTAGTTACTTTCGTAGCTCGGCCTCTTACCGGGTCCGAATCGCGCTCAACTTGAAGGGCTTGTCTTATGAGACCGTTCCGGTTCACCTGCTCAAAGACGGCGGCGAGCAGTTTTTACCGGAATATCGTAAGCTGAATGCAGATGCGCTGGTGCCTTCGCTGCAGCTACCGGACGGCATGGTTCTAAACCAGTCGCTCGCCATCATGGAGTATCTGGAGGAGGCCCATCCAGCCCCAGCCTTGCTTCCGCCTCATGCTGATGATCGGGCATGGGTACGCAGTCTTGCGCTATCAATCGCTTGCGATATTCATCCGATCGATAATTTGCGTGTGCTGCGTTACCTGCAGCACGAGATGGGCGTGTCTGAGAATAACAAGAACCGTTGGTATCGGCATTGGGTCGAGCAAGGTCTCGCAAGTATCGAGCGTGTGCTGGCGAGCGATCCTCGCGTGGGTGAATTCTGCTTCGGTGACACCCCAGGCTATGCCGATTGTGTACTGATTCCCCAGGTAGCCAACGGCCAACGCATGCAGTGCGATTTATCGGGTCTGCCAACGATCTTGCGTATTAACCAGGCGTGCCTGCAGTTGGACGCGTTTGCCAGGGCCTCGCCCGCGCAGCAAGCTGATGCAGAGTAAGGGCGTTGCGCATGCGAGCCTCGCGCGCGTGACAATCTCTGCGCATCCAACTTTTTATTTAGCCTCGATTATCTTGGCTTGATCATCTTGGCTTGATCATCTTGGCTCGACGATCGCGTTGAGCTTAGGTTTTATTGGATATCAGCGCTTGGATATCAGCGCTTGGTTATCAATGCTTGGTTATCGATGATTGGTTATCGATGATTGGTTATCGATGATTGGTTATCGAGACTTGCGATAGGCAATCACTTGCTGATGCTGCTCGCCCAAGCCGTCAATACCGAGTCGCATCTCATCACCGGGTGCGAGAAACTGCGGCGGCTGCATGCCCATCCCGACCCCCGGTGGGGTACCCGTTGCGATCACATCGCCGGGCATTAGCGTCATGAAACGACTCACGTAGCTGACTAATTTAGCGACCGGGAAGATCATGGTTCGTGTGTTGCCAGTTTGGCGCCGCTCGCCGTTCACATCTAGCCAAAGATTCAGCCGTTGCGGGTTGGCGATTTCATCACGCGTCACTAACCAAGGCCCCACCGGCCCGAAAGTATCACAGCCCTTGCCTTTATCCCAAGTGCCGCCACGCTCGGCCTGGAACGCACGCTCGGATACATCATTCACCACGCAATACCCAGCGATATACGACAGCGCCTGTCGCTCGCTGACATATTGGGCCTTGGCGCCAATCACGACACCAAGCTCAACTTCCCAGTCTGCCTTGGTGACTTCCTTGGGTAGCATGACCTCGTCGTTCGGGCCGTTCAAACAGGTGATGGCCTTCATGAACACAATCGGCTCGGTGGGGATGCGCATGCCGGATTCTTTTGCATGGTCGGCGTAGTTGAGGCCGATCGCCACGATCTTGCCGATGCCGGAAACCGGCACACCGTAGCGCGGTTTGCCCCGTACCAGCGGCAAATTAGCTGGCTTAATGCGCGCTAACTTGGCGAGTGATTTGTCCGATAGCTGCGTCGGGCCGATATCGTCAATAATCGATGACAGGTCTCTGAGCTTGCCTTCGGCGTCAATCATTCCAGGTTTTTCGTGGCCAAGGCGACCGTAGCGAACCAGTTTCATTGGGATTCCTTTTATGTATGGAAGTGCTGCAGCGGAGTTTTGATTTTCGCCATTATGCCTGTGCCGGGCAAAGTTTTTTCATTATTTGCCAAATACCCCATGTGCTATCGTCCATCATAATCATGTAATAAATTTATTAGTAAAACTTTCAATAGGGGGTACAAATGCGCGCAAATTTTTTGGTTTCACTGCGGCCGTTGCTGCTGGCATCGGCGCTGGTTACTGCACCTAGTTTCTCGGCGCCGAGCGAGGCAGATTTTCTGATTATGCCCACTGAAAAAATCGAATGGAAAGAGGCAGACGCGGGTGCAAAAATGGCTGTCGTGTTTGGTGATCCGAGCAAACCCGGGATGTATGTGATCCGCGCCTATTTTCCGCCGGGTGTGATGAGCTCTCCGCATTTTCATGGCGAAGACAGGCACGTGATTGTGGTTCAGGGAACATGGAACGCGGGCACTGACGATAGCTGGGATCCGAAAGCCACCACGCCACTCAAGACCGGCACCTACATGTTCCACAAAGCAGGTGCTGTGCACTACGATGGCTCTGCGGGTGATGAAGGTGCGATGGTACAAATCGTCGGTATGGGGCCCAGCAAGACAACGTTTTTGTTTCCCAAAGAGGGCAGCTTCGGTAAA
>Ga0194126_10006838_pt1 | contig 16068 bp, 14 predicted proteins | sample TA2KigC150mmetaG_FD_148641 | JGI IMG/M metagenome (GOLD analysis project Ga0194126, IMG submission 148641) | Freshwater microbial communities from Lake Tanganyika, Tanzania - TA2015035 Kigoma Deep Cast 150m | ecosystem: Environmental > Aquatic > Freshwater > Lake | place: Tanzania: Lake... | reverse complement strand
GGCTACGCGCCTGGTGATCACACATCTGGTCAAGCGTTCCAGTTCCACCCGCAGCCGCCTGAAAGCTCAGCGCAAGAACCGAGGGCCAACGTGAAACATAACCTTATGTTAATTTAACAATGCCAAGATAAAAAGGAAAGCAACTTCGATGACCCGGTGTTTGCCGAGGCCTGGCGTTTCTGGCTCGATCTGCTGGACGTGCATAAGCTGGACTTCCGCACCGCTCCCCTGAGCCCCCAGGAGCGGGTGGCCCAAGGTCTGGCAGTCACGGGTGCCCAGTCAGGCTTTGCCTGCGGCTGGTTCCCCACGCAATACCCTCAGACCAATTGGGCTACACTACCTCAGCCTACCCCCTCTGGGAAAGGGCCGTATGCTCAGGCCAACGATGACCTAGGCTTCTGCGTTACCACCCAGAAGAAGGATGCGAAGGAGATTGAGGCCGTGTGGACGCTTTGGCGCTATTTGGTCGGTCCGGACTACCAGCGGCAGTACTGTCCGCTGCGAGGCGTCCATCCGTCGCTGCTGGAACTGCGTAAGGAGGAGAAGTTCACGGAGAGCAACCCAAGATGGCGCGGGACCGCCATTACCGCCAAGCCAGGCAACCACCTGACCGATGGCGTCTGGCGTGCAGAGATCTCTCCCTTGATATGGCAGGATATTGTAGAACGGATCCAAAACAAGGGGGAGCCTATTAAAGCCGTGCTCGCCGATCACAAGGCCAAGATAGACAAGATCCTGGCCGAGAAAGATCTTCCTCTGCTCCTCGGTAGAGATGGCTGGAAAGCCGAGTGGGAACAATCATAATCGTCATGGTATAGCCGCGCAGCAGGAGGGATGGGCTTATATTGAGCCCATCCCTCCTCTCGCTGAAAAATGAGGGTAACCTTGATGGCTGAGCGATTTCTGCCTAAGAACAAGGTAGCGGCCGTTATCCTAGTGGCTGCCGCTATATACTTGGCTATGGTACTCTGGTTCCCTATCCTTCAAGCCTTTGCCTGGAGTTTCACTGATAAGTTCATGTTCAAGATGTCCTGGGTGGGGCTGGCGAACTACCGTAGAATGTTCACCGACGATCCGCTGTTCGTCCAGTCTGTCCAGGTCACATTGCGGTACATGCTGATGGTCCTGCCGGCTACGGCGGTCTTGGGCCTGATCCTGGCCGTATTCGTCAATGCAGTCAAAAATGTAACCGTGCGGGGCATCTTGACGGCTTCTTACTTCTTGGCTTATGTTATTCCCCTGGTGGCCGTGGCCGTAGTATGGCGCTATATGTTCGAGCCCTCGCGCATTGGCCTCTTCAACTCCATCCTCGACAAATTCGGCCTGGGCACGGTGCGCTGGCTCATGGACACGCAAACGGCATTGCCTTCCCTGGCTATTGTGGGCACCTGGCACTTCACTGGGTACGTCTTAATAATTTATCTGGCAGGATTACAAACCATCCCCGATGTTTTCTACGAGGCCGCTCAGATTGACGGTGCCAACCGCTGGAACGTATTCCGATATATCACCCTGCCTCTCTTAACCCCCACCATCCTCTTTGTTATCGTCATCGGCACCCTTCATAACATGATGATGTTCACCGAGACCTATGTCATGACCTCCCAGATGGGCATGTTACCCGGTGGACCTCTTGGATCCACCACGAGCATGGTTTTATACATCTGGGAAAATGCCTTCGCCTATCAGAAAGAAGGCTATGCCTGCGCCATATCGGTCATCCTGTTCATCCCCATAAACATCATCACCATCTTCCAGTTCCGGCTCATTCGAGCCAGGGTGGAATACTAAGGCAGTAGGAGGAAAAAAGACGGTAATGGATAGGCTAAGGCTGCGCATATCACTGGCCCCCGCCCTGATGCGCATGAGGATAGAAAAGACTGCGCTCTATCTCGGCCTGGGGATGGTGGCCCTCTTATTCTTTCTGCCCATCTATTGGGTCATCGTTTCCTCGGTGAAGGCGAGCGATGAGTTGCTCAGGATACCGCCTACCTGGTGGCCCCATACCTTCACTCTAGAGCACCACATTAGGGTCTGGACCCCCAAATTCGCCAGGTATTTCTTGAATAGCCTTGTTTACGCGGGCGGGGTAACCTTGGTGGTCATCCTCACTAGCCCCCTGGTCGCCTTTGCCCTGGTCAAGCATCCTTCTAGATTTGGCGACTTTTTCTTCCGGTTAATTGTGGCCACTATGATGGTGCCCTTCGCTGTCTATGTAGTGCCTTTGCATGGGCTTCTCTTGCAGTTGCAGCGGCTGCTTGGCATCCCCATGCTCAATACCTACTGGGGGATGATCTTACCCTGGGTTGTATATCCCTTCGGAATCTTTCTCATGCGCCAGGCGATGTATGGCGTGCCGGATGACCTGATAGACGCGGCCAAGATAGATGGCGCTTCTACCCTGGGCATCTTCTGGATGGTAGTAGTCCCGCTGGTTCGCGGCCACATCATGGCTCTCGCCATCTTCTCCTTCATCTTCAGGTATAACGATCTTCTGTGGCCTCTCGTAGTCGCCTCAACAGACAAAATGTATCCTCTCACCGTGGGGCTGATGGAGTTCATAGGCTCATTTTTTGTAGAGTATGGCCTAATCACCGCGGCAGCCGCAGCCGCCATTTTGCCCGTTTTGGTACTTTATATCTTCCTGCAGCGTTACATTATCCAGGGTGTAGCGCTGACAGGATTCAAATAGGGGGTACGAGGCCACCATGAGCTTCCTTTACCCAAGTTGCACTGGGCCGCTATGGATCCGGTCTCAAGTGACGTGCGGAAGCGGTGTTTGACTGGAGTGAAATGATGAAGAACCCTTTGTTGGAGCGGCCGGCTCCTGACTTCGCCGAACTGGAACGGGTGCTGAAAGGCAAGCAGGAACCCCGCCGGGTTCACATAGTGGAGCTTCTCATAGATGAAGAGGTGTTGCAGGCCATCACCGCACGCTATCTGGGCAAACCCTGGATTTCGTGGGGGAAGGCCCAAGGGCGAACAGAGGATACGGCCGAACTCTCCCGTGGCGAGCGGGGGTGGGTGGCCGAAAGCCGGGGCCTCATTTCCTCCTGGGAGGAGTTCGAAGGGTTCCCTTGGGAAAAGATCCAGCCAGACTTCTCACCCTGCGAGTTCGTGGCTCGGAACCTCCCGGAAGGGATGAAGGTGACGGTGACGGCAAGTCTGTTCGAGCACGTCTTGGAGAACCTGCTGGGATACGAGGGGCTTTTCTTCATGCTGCACGATGACCGGGAACTGGTGGCCCAGGTTTTTGCCCGGTGGGGACAGAAGGTTTACGATTATTACGCCTCCGTCATTGGCATGGAGCAAGTAGGCGCGATCTTTCACGCTGACGACCTGGGATTCAAGACCTCAACACTGCTTTCACCGGACGACCTGCGTCGGCTCGTGTTCCCCTGGCTCAAGAAATACGCTGCCTTGGCCCACGAGCATGGTAAGATGTTCTGGTACCATTGTTGTGGCAACGTGTACAGAAACGGCGTGATTGATGCTCTCATCGAGGAGGTGCAGATTGACGCTTTTCACTCTTTCCAGGACGTTATCCTACCTGTGACTGACTTCCAGGCCCAGTACGGCGACAGGGTAGCCACGCTGGGTGGGGTGGACATGGATAAACTGGCCCGGATGGACGAGGCGGACTTGCGCAGGTACATACGGAGTATTCTGGAACAGTGTATGCCCGGGGGGCGATTTGCACTGGGATCTGGGAACTCAGTCGCCAACTACATCCCATTGGAGAACTACTTGATTTTGCTCGATGAAAGCCGGCGCTGGCAAGCGTCGAGCAAGAATCCGTGATTAGAATACCCACACGAGGAGGGATTAAAGATGAGCAACGTACTGAATGAACTTGCAGACAAACTCTATGCCGGTGATGCTAAAACAGTGCCGGTCTTGGTACAGAGAGCACTCGACAAAGGCTTGACGCCCGCGGAGGTGCTCCAGGGCGGACTCATCACCGGCATGGATCGCGTCGGTGTGGATTTTCGGAATGGCGAGTTGTTTGTGCCGGAGGTGCTGATCGCCGCGCGCGCCATGCACGCGGGGATGCACGTCCTCCGTCCGCTATTGGTGCAAAGCAATGTCGCCTCGGCGGGCAAAGTAGTGCTGGGCACGGTGGCAGGCGACCTGCACGACATTGGCAAGAACCTGGTTGGAATGATGCTGGAAGGCAGTGGTTTTGAAACTATTGACCTCGGCACTGATACTCCACCCAACCAGTTTGTAGATGCAGTCAAAACTCATCAGCCCCACCTGGTTGCCATGTCCGCGTTGCTGACGACTACGATGCCGGGGATGAGGCGCACAATTGATGCATTGACGGAAGCAGGAGTGCGGGCGAAGGTCAAGGTCATGGTTGGCGGGGCGCCAGTCACTGAGAGATTTGCACAGGAGATCGGGGCGGATGGCTACGCGCCGGATGCCGCTTCGGCAGTCGAACTGGCACGCGCACTCATGGGGAAGGAGCATAGAAGAAGATGAGTCTCACCTCAAGAGAACGCGTTATCGCCCAGATACAGCACCGAGAGACAGACTATCTCCCCTACACCATCCGGTTCGGTAGTGACGTCGGCGAACAGATAGAAGCGTACGGCACTGATGTCGCCGAGCGCTTGGATACCTGCTACGGCAGTCCGGCCTGGCGAAATCTGGTGGACAATGCCATCACGCGCATCAACACTCACAGCCTGGGCGTTGACGCATCCACTGGCTCAATTTTTACGGACGTGTATGGCTGCAAATGGCGCGTGGATCGCCGTCCCTTCCACCTGGAAGAGCCAGCGCTCAAGACGCCGTCGTTCAAAGGGTTTAATCTTCCTGATGTGGATACTCTGTTCAATGCCAGGTGGAAAGAGAAAACACTGCACGCCATCAAACAGACGCCAGATCACTTTGTCGCCGTTGGTTTCGGCTTTGGCTTATGGGAGCGCGCCTGGACACTGCGCGGCTTCGATGGCGCGCTGATGGATGCCGCGAGCGAACCAGACTTCTTCGAAGAATTGCTCGATCGCATCACGGAGCATCAACTCGCCATCATCGAGCGGCTGGTGGAATTGCCGGTGGACGGCGTGCTGTTCAGCGACGATTGGGGCTACCAACGCGGTGTGCTGCTGGGGCCCGAGCGGTGGCGCCGCATGATGAAGCCGCGCCTCGCCCGGATGTACGCGCGTGTTCACGCCGCAGGCAAGTACACGCTGAGCCACTGCTGCGGTAGTGTCGCGGACATCATGCCCGACATCATCGAGATCGGTCTCGATGTATACGAGAGCGTCCAGCCTGAGGCCAGGGACAACAGCCCCTACGAGTTGAAACGCAAATATGGTGACAAGATCACCTTCTGGGGCGGATTGGGCTCGCAGTCCATCATCCCCTTCGGCAGACCGGAGGAGATCAAGGCGGAGGTATCTAAGCTTTGCCGCGAGATGGGGCGGGGCGGCGGTTATATCCTGTCCCCGGCCAAACCGCTCCAGCCCGAAACCCCGACGGAGAACGCGGCGGCTGTGGTGGAGGCTTTCCTCCAACAAGCCGGAGTGACATTCCCGTAGGAAGATAGAGGAGCGGCTGTCGCAACGGCACAGCGGAGGCAGTTGAGTGGACAAGAAGACTCGTTTGAGCAAGGCATTCGATTTGGGAGGCCGTACTTGACAGTACCTGGTGATTCATGTATATAGGTGAGTAGGAATGTCGGCCAAACGCTTGCGTTGTCGCACTAATTTACACGGATGGAGGCATAGTTCATGGATATTGGATATCCACTTTTGAACCACACGGACTTGACCGAACAGGCCTACAGGGTGCTGAGAGACAGGATTCTCAAACGCCAGTTGAAACCGGGTGAGAAGATCTCAGTAGACGAGGCAGCCCACGGGCTGGGTATCAGCCGTACCCCGGTTATCACTGCCCTTCAACAGTTGGCCAATGAGGGGTTAGTGGAGATTGTGCCCCAACGAGGGACCTTCGTCACTGAGTTGACCGCGCGCGATGTATCCGAGCTGTTCGACATCCGCTTGATGATTGAGCTCTATGCGGCCGAGTTCATCCTGCAAAGTGGCAAGACCGACCAACTCCTGGGACACATAAAAGAGCCAATGGCCGGCATGCAGCAAGCGATGAACGAGGACGATTATCGGGACTATGAGGCGTTTCTCACCAGTGACCACGACCTGCACCTAACACTCGTCAAGCTGACCGGGAACGAGCATCTGATTCGCATGTACGGTGATTTGAACGTCCATATCCAGGTGGCCAGGGCGCACTACATGGACAGCGTGGAGAAGGCACGTCAAGCGTACAGAGAACACGAGGCCATCGTAAAGGCTTTTGCCAGCGGCCAACCGGATGAAGTGAGAGTGGCGCTGTGTACACACATCGGCACTGTCAAAGAACGCATCCTGGAAATCCTCGACCGCCACGGCGGGAAACTCTAGCGGGCTTAGACCAAGAAGTGGTGTGCAAGGAGTACTGAATCTATGGCTTACAAACCCCCATTGCTGCCCTATGTTGACTTTCGCAGTAGCGAACCGCCTGCCCTCCCCATACGCCAGGCCGACGATCCTGGTGGCCCTGAATATGTCACCAAAGCCGAAATCGTGGCTGAGGGGGAGCGGGGACTGGTCTTGCGGGGCACCACGCAGACCGGCGAGAATATGCGTATCGCCGTGAACGTGATGGCGCCGGGAATCGTGCGCGTGCTACTCGAAGAAGAGAACCCCGATCCTCAGCGCATCACGCTGGCGCACCCGCCATCGGGCGATGAGCCGTTCGCCGTCTCGCTGGAGCGGTCTGAGGGCAGGGTCACTCTAGTATCCGACCTAGTCAGGGTGCGGATTGATTTGGAGCCCTTCCAAATCACCTTCTACGGGCCAGATGGCCGCGCTCTTCTGGAGCAAAGCAGCGCAGACCGATATGCGGCGACAGGTCGCCTGGCGGTATTGCCTTTTGGCTTCAGCCGGGTGGCGGGCCAGCGGATCGCTTTCCACGACACCTTCAACGCCGAACCGGATGAACACTTTTACGGCTTTGGCGAGAAGTTTACCGGCTTTGACAAGCGCGGCCAGCGGGTGGAGATGTGGCACTACAACGCCTTGGGCGTCCACACCGAGCGAGCCTACAAGAATGTGCCCTTCTTTGTCAGCACGCGGGGCTATGGCATCTTCGTGGACAGCGTTACGGCCATCAACTTTGACCTGGCCGTCAGCAACCACGCCACCTTCAGCCTGATCGTGCCTGACACTGCGCTTGACTATTACGTCATCGTAGGGCCAGACCCGAAGAGCATCATCGCCCGGTACGCCAGCCTGGTCGCCTTCCCCATCCTGCCGCCCAAGTGGGCGTTTGGGCTGTGGGTGTCCTCTGGCTTTCAACGTGACACTGCAGACGCGGTGCTCGAGCGCGCTCGCCAACTGCGCGAGCAGGGAATCCCCTGCGATGTGCTGCACCTCGACAGTTATTGGCAGCGCGATGATAGCTGGTCAGGCTTGGATTGGGACGAGGAGCTCTTCCCGGACCCGGAGAGCCTGATCCGCCAGGTCAAAGCCCTGGGATTCAAGGTCTCCCTGTGGATGAACCCCTACCTGATGATCGGCAGCAAGCGCTTCGCGGAAGCGAGGCAGAAAGGCTATTTGCTCAAAACGCCCCAGGGTGAGACATTTGTGGGGCGTCTGTGGGGATCCGAGTCGCGTGTCCCGGTGGGCATCATAGACATGACCAACCCAGAAGCCGTGGCCTGGCTCAAAGGGTTGCTCCGCCGCCTGTTGCGCATCGGCGTGGACGTTTTCAAGACCGACTTTGGCGAGGGGATACCGGTGGGCGTGGTGGCGCACAACGGCATGACCGGCGAGCGGCTGCACAATCTCTATCCCCTGCTCTATAACGACCTGGTCTCGGAGGTGACCGCCGAAGAGACGGGGCGAGCTGGGTTGGTCTGGGCTCGCTCAAGCTATGCGGGAGGGCAGCGCCATGCTGCCCAGTGGGCTGGCGATCCCAAGGCAACCTATCAGGCCATGGCCTCTACCTTGCGCGGCGGCCTGAGCATTGGGATGTGCGGCCACGCCTTCTGGAGTCACGACATCGGTGGCTTTTTCGGGCAACCCACGCCCGACTTGTATGTGCGTTGGGCGCAATTCGGGCTCTTTTCACCCCTGTCCAGAGCGCATGGCGTAACCACCCGCTTGCCCTGGGATTATGGGGAAGAAGTCTTGCGCATCTTTCGCGATTACACACGCATACGCTATCGGCTGCTGCCCTATATCTACACCTATGCCTGCATCGCCGCCGAGACCAGCCTGCCCTTGCTACGAGCTATGGTGCTGGAGTTCCCGGATGACCCGAACACCTACACCATGGATCTGCAATACATATTCGGCGCGGAGTTGATGGTGGCGCCTGTCTACAACAGCGATGGCCGGCGACCGGTCTACTTTCCCGCCGGGCGCTGGGTAGACTTCTGGACGCACGAGGTGATCGAAGGGCCTCAGACGCGCTGGGTGGAAGTGCCGCTAGACGTGCTGCCGCTCTATGTCCGGGGCAATGCGCTCATCCCGACAATTGAGCCACCGGACTATCCGACCGACGCCCCCTTTGACCTGGTGACTTTTGACGGCTATCTGTTCGATCATGGCAGTTTCGCGTTGCACGACACCGATGGCATTACACGGGTTTCAGCCTGGCTCGAGGATTCTCGGCTGAACATACAGTTGGACGGAGTCAAGCAGAGGTTAAGATTCCGGCTCATCCCGCTGCGTGGTGCGCCGTCGGTGGACACTGTGCACGTGAACGGACTGGCCTTGAGCAGGGTGGATATGCTGGAAATCGGTCCAGGAGCCGCTGCTGGGTGGAAGGGCAATGAGGATGGCACGATATGGGTGATGATTGAATCCGAGGGACGCGAACCATAAGCTTGGTGTGGCAAACCGCAGAGGAGGGAAAGGCATGCAAAAGCGAAAGCTTGGATCTAGCGATCTGTACATCTCACGGATTGGGCTGGGCACGTGGGCCATCGGTGGCGGAGGGTGGCGCGGTGGCTGGGGCCCGCAGGACGATAGTGTCTCCATCGCCACCATTCAGCGCGCCCTCGACCTGGGTATCAACTGGATAGACACGGCCCCGTACTACGGCCTGGGACACGCAGAGGAAATCGTCGGTCAAGCCATCACCGGCCGGCGAGAGGAGGTCATCATCGCCACGAAGTGCGGTCTGGTTTGGAACGAGGGCAGCACTGACGTCTATCGGCGGCTCAAAGCTGAAAGTGTCCGCCGCGAGGTGGAGGCGAGCCTGCGCCGCCTCAGCGTGGAGGCCATTGACCTATACCAAATCCATTGGCCCGCCGAATCCGATGAAGAAACCGAGGAAGCGTGGGGCGTTATCGCCGACCTGATGCGGGAGGGCAAGGTGCGCTATGGCGGCGTATCCAACTTTAGCGTGGCGCAGCACCAGCGCATGCAGGCGATCCATCCTATCGCTTCATCGCAACCCTCGTACAACATGGTCATGCGCGAGGTTGAGGCTGAGCTACTGCCCTCTTGTGCCGCCAACAACATCGGCGTGATCGTCGCCCGGCCGATGATGGGCGGGCTGCTGACAGGCAAATTCAGCAAGGAACGCGCAGAGCATCTGCCTGACGATGATTGGCGCCGGGGAAGAGAGTGGTTTGTGGAGCCACAGCTCAGCGCCAACCTCGCCCTTGTCGAGGGCTTGCGTCCCATCGCGGCGCGCGTTGGCAAGACGGTGGCTCAATTGGCGATTGCCTGGGTGTTGCGGCATCCCGAGGTCACGGCGGCCATTGTCGGGGCGCGAAGCCCAGCCCAGCTTGAGGAGGACGCCGCGGCCTGGGACTGGGTTTTATCAGCAGAAGACACCGCCGAGATAGAGACACTCCTGGCGAAGCGAGAACAAATGTTGAGGGAGAACGTGAGCCAACAACCGCAGTGAGGGGCAGAGATGAGCACGCTAAACAAACCGATACTGAGCCGGTTGCTCAGCTTGACGCCCTCAAGCGGCTATCAACCCGTATTTCAGCCAGGCCAACTCGGCATTTGCTGGCTGGGATTGGATCTCCTGCGCCTAGCAGATGGAGAGAGTTGGCAGGAAGCCTTGGGGGATCAAGAAGCCTCATTGGTGATCCTGGGTGGGTGTTGCGCCATCTCAGTCAACAGCGATAAAGCTGGACACTGGGATAAACTGGGCAGCCGGGAGGACATCTTCGGTGGCCCGGCCACGGCCGTCTACGCGCCGCGCAGGAGCGTGGTGCACGTTACAGCAAAGAGTAAACTGGAGTTGGCGATTGCCAAAGCGCCGTGTGAGGCTAATCTGCCACCGGCCCTGGTCAAGCCAGGCGATGTGAAGGTAGTATCATCAGGCACAGCGAACTGGCGGCGCGAGGTGCGGCTTGTCATCCCGCCCGGCTCGCCGATCAGCCAGCGACTCATCATTGGCGAGACGGTCAACCCGCCGGGCAACTGGTCGGGCATACCACCTCACAAGCACGATGAAATGAAGAATGGCATGGAGAACATCCTGGAGGAATTCTATTTGTTCAAGACCAGGCCCGCCGATGGGCACGCCGTCCAAATGGTGTATGACGATGAACAGAGACAGGCACATGTCGTCGGCAACGACGCTGTGATGGTCTTCCTGGGCGGCTATCATCCCACAGTAGCCCTTCCTGGCACCACCGTATGTTACCTGTGGGCGCTTTCGGGCGATAGCAAGACCTACAACTTCACCGTTGACCCGTGTTTCAGTGGGTTGGGTGCCACTTAGGCTGGGTTCTTGGACGCGACATCAACCAATGGAGAGGGATTCATGCTTCAACCGCCACATGGGATCATTCCTGCTATGGTCACGCCGCTGACGCCAGATGACGAGATCAACGTGCCGGCGTTGAGGAGTCTGACCAACTATCTAATCGAGGGTGGGGTCCACGGCGTGTTTCCGGTGGGCAGCCAAGGCGAGTTCTGGGCCCTGACGCCAGACGAGAAGCGCCGTGTGTGGGAGATCGTCGTCGAGGAGACAAATGGGCGTGTGCCGGTCTACGCGGGCACGGCCGCCATCACCACGCGCGAGACCATTACGCTGACCCAGTTGGCCGAAAAAGTCGGGGTAGATGCGGTGTCCATTCTCACGCCGTTCTACGTGGCACCCAGCGATGCTGAGCTTTACGACCATTACCGTGCCGTTGCAGAATCAACCCGCCTGCCGATTGTGCTGTACACGAACCCAGCCCGCACGGGGGTCAGGATCTCACCCGGTTTGTTGGCACGCCTGGCCGAGATCGAGAACATCGTGGGCATCAAGGATTCGAGTGGCGACCTGGAACAGACTGCGGAGTACATCCGGGTATCGCCATCCGACTTCGCCGTGCTCATGGGGCGCGATACCCTCATCCTCGCGGGGCTGGTGTACGGCGCGAAGGGCGCCATCGCCGCCACAGCCAACGTGGCGCCCGCCCTGGTGGTCAGCATCTATGAGCGCTTCGTGGCAGGCGACCTTGAGGGGGCGCGGCACGCACAGGAAGCCCTTGCGCCGCTACGCCTGGCCTTCTCCTGGGGTACCTTCCCGGTGATGATCAAGGAAGCGCTGGATCTGATCGGGATGGAGGGCGGGCCGGCTCGAGCGCCGGTCGGCCCGATGTCGGATGAGAGACGAGAGCAACTGGCCGACGTGTTGAGGGAGATGGGCATCCTCTAGATCGCTGTGCACCTTGCTGCAGAAGGAGACCTACTTGATGTTCGGGTTCGCCGGAAAGCTGCTCAGAGTCAACCTATCTACAAGCGAGGTAGCACAGGAGACGCTCTCTGAGGAAATGGCCCGTAAGTATCTGGGCGGTCGTGGCTTCGCAGCGCGCATCCTGTACGATGAGCTTGCGCCTGGTATAGACCCCCTGGGCCCCGACAACAAGATCGTCTACGCCACGGGGGTGCTGACCGGCACGCCTGCTCCGGTTGGCAATCGCACGGTCGTGGCCAGCAAATCCCCCTTGACGGGTATCTGGGGGGACGCGGCTTTTGGGGGGTGGTTCGGCGGGGAACTCAAGAAAGCCGGGTTCGACGCGGTAATTGTCGAAGGCGCATCCGCAAAGCCGGTCTATCTTTGGATCAGCGATGGCCAGGCGGAGATAAGGGACGCCTCTCATCTGTGGGGACAGGAAACGGGACCCGCTCAGGAGGCCCTCCTTGGAGAGGTGGGCCAGGCTAAGGTGTTGTGCATTGGCCCCGGCGGGGAGAACCTGGTGAGGTACGCCTCGGTGCTCAGCGAGCTGCGTTTCTCAGCGAGCCGTGCTGGTATAGGGGCGGTGATGGGGGCCAAGAGGCTCAAGGCCATAGCTGTGAGAGGCAGCGGGCATGTGGAGGTTGCTGAACGAGAGAAGCTGATCGCCCTTGCCCGGCAAATCAACAAGCAGATCAAGGCCGACGCTTCTTGCGGCACATTGACTCGCTACGGCACCTGGAACAACCTCACCCCTCTGCAGCACTACGGCATCCTGCCCACCAAGAACTTCCAGACCGGTGTGATTCAGGGAGGCGAGCGTCTAGAAAGCGAAGCCATGGTCGAGGCTATCCTGTCCGACCGGGAGAGCTGCCCCAACTGCCCCATCTTCTGCCGTCGAGTGGTGAAGATGGAGAAGCCTTACCAGCTTTCGGGGATCTATGGTGGCCCCCAATACGAGACGGTAGCAGCCCTGGGCTCACTGTTGCTGAACACCGACCCACAAACCATCGCCAAGGCCCACGAGCTGTGCAACCGCTACGGGATAGATACCATCTCCACCGGGGTGTGCATCGCCTGGGCCATGGAGTGCTGGGAGCGCGGCATTGACCTGGGGCGCCCATTGCCCTGGGGGGATGCGGAGACGATCTTCACACTGATTGAGGAGATTGCCTATCGGCGTGGTGTGGGTGCGATCCTGGCTGATGGCATAAGGACAGCAGCCGCAAGAGTAGGCCAGGGCAGCGAAGCCTGGGCCTTGCACCTCAAAGGGCTGGAACTGCCCATGCACGATCCCCGTGGGAAAAAGGGCATGGGCCTGGCATATGCCACCACCAACCGCGGCGGCTGCCACATGCAGACCATCCACGAAGATGCTCTGACCATCGGCGGGCCTTTCCCTGAATTGGGACTGGACACGGCCATGAGCCGCACGCAACTGGAGGGTAAAGCCTATCTGATCAAGATCACCCAAGACTACTTTGGCACCCTGGGTGACACCCTGGGGATCTGCAAGTTCCCCATGAACGCCTGGCGGCCCTATACCCCGACCCGTGTGGCTCAGGCGGTCGCCCTGGTGACCGGATGGGACATCACTCTGGAGGAGTTGCTGACGGCCGGGGAGCGCATCTATAACCTCTGTCGGATGTTTAATGTGCGAGAGGGCATCCGCCGGGCCGACGACACCGTGCCCGCTCGTCTGGGCGAGCCGCTGCCAGAGGGGGCATCGGCTGGCGAGAGCTTCAGCGCCGAGGATCTGGCGAAGCTGCTCGCAGAATACTACATGCTACGTGGCTGGGATGAAAACGGTATCCCTAAGCCGGAGACACTGGCCCGGCTGGGGCTTCAGTGATGATGGCAATGGCTAAACCCGTGGTTTTGCTCTACGAGCCGATCCATCGAGATGCCCTGGCGATCCTGGAGCAAAAAGCTGAGATCCGCTGGGCGGAAAGCCTCCAGGAGGACGCGCTCTTAAAGCAAGTGGCCGACGTAGAGGGGATCATCATCCGCGCTAATGGTAGAGTTAGCCGGCGGCTGATGGAAGCAGCTCCGAAGCTGAAGGTGGTAGGGCGGCACGGCGTCGGAGTGGAAACGATTGACCTCGATGCCGCCCGCGACCTGGGTATCGTCGTGGTCAACACGCCCGACGCCAGCACCGAGTCGGTAGCCGAGCACTGCCTGGGCCTGATGATCGCTCTGGCCAAACAGATTGTCCGGGCGGACAAAGCCGTCCGCCGTGGCCAATGGCACGTGCGCTACGAGTACATCGGCACCGAATTGTGGGGGAAAACTCTTGGCCTGGTCGGCTTCGGGCGCATCGGCCAGCGGACGGCAACCCTGTGCCATCTGGCCTTGGAAATGCCTATCCTCTACTACGACATCGTGGCTTACCCCGATGTGGAGGCAGAGTTGGGGGCAAAGCGTGTGTCCCTGGAAGACCTGCTGTCTGTCGCCGATGTGGTCTCGGTTCACGTGCCCTTGCTGCCGGCTACACAGGGGCTTATTGGCGAAGCCGAATTCCGGCGCATGAAGCCGACAGCCTACTTTATCAACACATCCCGTGGCCCGGCAGTTGACCAAGCGGCGCTGGTGAGGGCGCTGCAGGAGGGTTGGATTGCCGGAGCCGGCCTGGACGTCTTCGATCCAGAGCCACTGCCCACCGACAGCCCGCTGCTGGCTCTGGAGAACGTGGTGATCACGCCGCACATGGCCTCCCACACCGACGAAGCGCTGCTGCGCATGGCTTTGGTCGTAAAAGACGTGATCGCCGTGCTGGAAGGAAGAGAACCCCATTACCTGGTCAATTGAAAGGGCAGGAGAAAACAATGTCCTACTTCGAGAAAGCAAGAGGGCTTATCAGGGGATTTAAAGGGGACCGCTATGCCTTTGGGGCGGGCGCGCTGGCTCGCAGTGGTGAACTGGCTGCCCAACTGGGCAAGACCGCCGTGCTGATCTACACTGTTTACCCCGGTGTGGAGAAGCTGGTGGAGCAGGTAAAAGGTTCGCTGGAATCGGCCGGGATGACTGTACTTGGAGATCTGATCGGGGCCGCGCCAAATGCTCCCCGCGAAGATGTGTTCCGCCTGGGCGATGGAGTGGCTGAACTAAAGCCAGAGGTCATCGTGGTCACCGGCGGGGGTAGCACCATTGACGCCGCCAAAGCAGCGAGTGTCCTGGCCACCCTGGGCGGTCCCATTGCCCGCTACTTCGGCACTGGTCTGGTCACCGCGGCCCTGACCACCAGTGGGAAGAAACTCATCCCGGTGGTGGCGGTGCAGACCGCATCCAGCTCCGGTGCCCACCTGACCAAGTACTCTAACATCACCGACCTCAAGACGGGACAGAAAAAACTCATCGTGGATGAGGCCATCGTCCCAGCAAGAGCCGTTTTCCAATACGACATCACCACCTCCATGCCTCCTGGCTTCACGGCTGACGGAGCCCTGGACGGCATTGCCCATCTTATTGAAGTGCTGTACAGTGCGGTAGGCCAGGGCTTTTACCAAAAGGCTGCGGAGATAGCCGCCGTGGGCGTGAGGCTCATCGTCAACCACTTGGAGCGGGCGGTGGCCGAGCCGACCGATTTGGAGGCGCGGGAGGCCCTCGGTCTGGGAACCGACCTGGGCGGCTATGCCATCATGATCGGCGGGACCAGCGGCGCGCACCTGACCAGCTTCTCCCTGGTGGACATCCTGAGCCATGGGCGAGCCTGTGCCATCACCAACCCCTATTACACCGTCTTCTTCGCTCCGGCCATCGAAGGGCCGTTGAAGCTGATAGGTGGAATTTACAAGGATGCCGGGTTGACACAGGCGGACATTGATTCCCTGTCCGGGCGTGAGTTGGGGGTGGCTGTGGCCGAGGCCATGATCGCCCTGTCAGAACGGATCGGCTTCCCCACGACCCTGAGTGAGGTGGAAGGATTCACCGAAGGACACATCGAGCGGGCGCTGACCGCCGCTAGGGACCCGCAGTTGAAGATGAAACTCCAGAACATGCCCGTCCCTCTCACCGCTGAGATGGTGGACGAGTACATGAGGCCGATTCTGGAGGCAGCCAGGGACGGAGACCTGAATCATATCAAGAACGTAACAGCACGAAGATAAAACTGGCGTACGGAAAGAACCCCAAACAGGAGCAACTATGTGGGATAGCGGGCCTTTATGCGCATGTTTCCACTTACCGGTGCGACGCACCTCCGAGGTGCGTCGCACCTTATTTATCACTCACTTCGTCGTCAGGGCATGACGAAGGCTGTAGTAGATCATCTTCAGCAGCGTCCAGGGGGAGACGCCGGAGGCGGCGGAGACCAGCGAGGCGGCCTTGACCGGCCGGGGCAAGCACCTGGCCTCCGGTGTC
>Ga0194126_10006836_pt1 | contig 16070 bp, 12 predicted proteins | sample TA2KigC150mmetaG_FD_148641 | JGI IMG/M metagenome (GOLD analysis project Ga0194126, IMG submission 148641) | Freshwater microbial communities from Lake Tanganyika, Tanzania - TA2015035 Kigoma Deep Cast 150m | ecosystem: Environmental > Aquatic > Freshwater > Lake | place: Tanzania: Lake... | reverse complement strand
TACCCTATGTGCCGCCCGGCGCTTGCAGCGGCAATAGGGGGGTCAATCCGGGGGTGACCGCTGGGTTCAAAGCCGCACTCAATGTCGCCATCAATGTGGCCGTCATTCAAGGACTTAGCTCTCCCATTAGTTGAGCAATGAGCTCAGGGTTCAACGACGCGGCCAATCGTGCCCAGACTGAGGAACTCAGCGCCACCGTCAGTCAGGACTTCAAGGCTGTGCTCAGTCCCGCAATCAGCCGGGCGGCGAGTCGCGCAGCGAGTTCCGGCTTGACTTGCGCGTTCAGCCGCGAGTTGAGTCCGGCCGTGAGCCGCGCGTTCAGTCTGCGGTTCAGTTCGGCACTGAGCGCCAGAGCGATCGCGGCAGTTCTGGTGCGAGTGCTTTGACCTGCAGCCGGTCTCGTGCGTAAGTCCTGTCCCTGCGGAGTCGCCAGTTCGCTGGACTCCTCACCCCGACCCTCTCCTCGGGGAGGAGAGGGAGAAGGAGAGGCCCTGATTGCCATCTACATGTAGTGGTGTACCGCTCTCGGACCACGATTCTGCCGGGGAGTGGGCGGCCCACAGGCCGCCTGGGGGGTGGCATCAGCCCATGGGAGAAGTCAAAAGTCAAAAGGTAGAACTCAAAAGCCAACGCAAGGAACATCGAACCGAGCATCGCCGAGAGCAACAACTTGAGCAACTACTGGCAGAACTTCGTGAGGAACGCGCGGTGCAGCGACGGATAGAGGTCAGGATTGAGGTCGAGGTTCAGGTCGAGATGGAGCGAAAGACGCGACTGCTGACGCAAGTGAACACCCGGCGCGCGAAGCTTCGGCCGGTACTTCGTGACGAACAACGCGAAATACTTCGCGAGACACAATCGCCCCTTCAGCGCGAGGTTCCGGTTGCCATCTGCCAAGCACCAAGGTCGAGTCTCCCAGTCGTGTGACCCTGACCATCTGCGCGAGCAGCAACAGGTTGAGTCGGACGTGGATGTCGAGCTCGGAATCCGCGCGACCAGCAGCGAGGGATGGAAGATGCGCAAGCTGAGTAGAAAACCGGCGCGGCCCGGTCAGGGCCGCGCCTTGGGGGGTCACACCTCGCTATCAGTCGGTCAGAACGACCTTGGCAGCCGAGGATACGCCGCCATCGGTCAATCGCAGGAAATAGACGCCGGCCGCGGACCCCTGCCACTCCGCCGCAGAGTTGGAAACGGGCAGGGCGTCCACCAATCTCCCGTCCCCATTATAGATTTCGACGCTCGTGCCGCGCGGGGGTTTTTGCGTGAACCGAAGCGCCACCGGCGCGCGGCCCACCGTCGGTATCACCCGCGCAATGCGGACAGGCCGGGAGGGCGTCTCTTCTTCAACGCCGGTGCGTGGGCTTGCACCGGCCAGCTTCGCAATGGACGCCACCGCCGCCCTGATCGCCTCGGTCGCCATCAGCCAGTTGTTGGTGCCGCAGTTCACGTAGTAGAGCGGGCCGATGGTGTCGCCCAGCGTATGGTACTCGGGTGTGAAGTCGTCCTCGATGCCGCAGAAGGCGACGTAGCCCTGGTCCCAGAACGAAGAGTGGTCCGAGTACCTGGCGCCGGCGTCCATTATGCGGATGGGCTTCAGGGCAGAGAACGTGTCGGCCTGCGCGATATAGAAGTCGATCAGCCAGGAGCAGTCCGGATTCGAAGGTGTGCCGATTACCCGGAAGGAGTCGAGGTCCTGCCGGCCGTAGGAAATCATGTCGAAGTTGAACACCCCGCATACCGAATCGCCCCGCGCCCGGCAGCGTTGCGCGAAGTCCCCGGACCCGAGCAGCCCCTGCTCTTCCCCGGAGAACCCGATGAACCAGACCGTACAGGCGAAGTCGACGTCGGCGAAAACGCGCGCCGCCTCGATCACCGCGGCGGTGCCGGACGCATTGTCGTCCGCACCCGGACAGCTGTCCGGCTGACGGTCGGAGGTGTTGTCGATGTGGCCGTCGATGATGTAGATGAGTCCGGGAGTTGTCTTCCCGGTCTTCACGCCGACCACGTTCGGCGCGTACTGCGAACTCCAGGTGTCCAGCCAGGCTGAGTCACAGCCGAACGTGGTGAGCTTGGCACGCATCCACGAACAGGCCTGGCGCAGAGACTCGGTTGTCGAATAGCGGGTAAGGAAGTTCTGGAGGCGGCGGATGTTTCCAAGCACGGTATCCGCGTCCACGCTATTGACCAGCCGCCAGACCAGGCTGTCGTCAACCGCGGGCAGGGCCGGCAGCCGCGCTGACCTCCCGGAGAGAAGAACCGGTTCCCGGGCGACGCGGGCGAGTTCGACCGGCATCCGGTTGAGTTCCCGGACGCCCTCCTCGGTGGCCGCAACGATGAACCCGCGCGCATAGCGGTCGAGCACCCGGCAGCAGCCGGCCAGCAGGTCCTGATCGAAATCCGCAGCGGCCTGCACGAAGTAGTAGTCCTCGTCACCCACCCGGTCCAGTACGGCAACGTCGAATCCCTGCGCGGCGAGGGAGGAGAGCTCCGCATCCGATGCCCGAACCAGGCAGAAGTCGCCGAGGTCGGCCACAACCGCTGCCAGCGGCGCGACCGCCGTCAGCCCCTCGCTCGCGCCCAAGCCGACGCGGGCAAGGAAGATCGGAGCAGCGTGGACGACGCCGCTGACGAGCACGAACAGGCCGAACAGATTTCTCACAAAGATGCTCCAGTCCATCACACGTGGACGTTTGCGGGATCCCGCGGGGGGAAGCCGCCTGCCTCGGTGGTAAATTCTAGCCCGTCAACCCGGGAAAGTCAACCGGCCGGGTCGCGGCGCTTCCCGCCTACCTGGCGAGGACGAACTTGGCCGAGGCGCCGGCAGTCCGGAAGTAGTAGATACCGGGGCCGGCTTTGTTTCCGGCAAGGTCGCGTCCGTCCCAGGTCAGGTAGTAGGGATGAGGGAGTGGAGATTGGGGCGCCGAGAGTATACGGATGGGGTGGCATTGGGGAGCAGAAAGAGTCCGGATGCAGCGGCCCATCGCGTCGTAGACCGCAACCGGTCGAACGGCAGGGGAGAGGCGGATGAGAACCGGTGCCCGACCCACGCTCGGCAAGACGCGGAGGTCAACGCTTAGCGGCACCGGCCGGGACTCCGAAACGCCGGTCGTATCTGCGCGCGCGCCGGCGAGGCGCGCTACGGTCGCGACGGTGGCCTTGATCGCCTCCGTATACATCGGGACGTTATTGGTGCCGCACATGTAGTACTCGAACGGGCCGATAGTGTCACCGGTCGTGTGATACACCGGGTCGCGGTCGAGGTAGCGGTCGCGGATGGCGGCATATCCGTACTTCCAGAACGAGTGCTGGTCCGAGCTCGCCTGGTCGTCGACAATCTCCCTGTGGCACTTCAGATCGGTGAACGTGTCGGCCATCGCCATGTAGTACTCGACCCAGGTGGAGCAGGGCGGGTTTGACCGCTTGCCTACGACGCGGATGCTGTCGCGTCCGGCCGTGCCGTACGAATTCATGTCGTGGTTTATGACCAGGACGATGGTGTCACCCCGCTCGCGGCATTCGCGCGCCATGGTGTCGGATCCGACCAGCCCGAACTCCTCCGCGCCGAACCCGACGAACAGCACCGTGTAGTCGAACTCGATTCCCTGGAAGATACGGGCCGCCTCGAGCACCAGCCCGCAACCGGATGCGTTGTCGTCGGAACCGGGCGCGAACGTCTCCGGCGTCTCCGACGTATTGTCGATGTGCCCGCAGACGATGTGTATCAGGTTGGGGTTGACCCGCCCCAGCTTCACGCCGACCACGTTCACGGTCTGGGTGTCGAGCGGCATGTGGAAGGTATCGAGATACGTCGAGTCGCAACCGTAGGCTGCGAGTTGCTGCCGGAACCAGTTCGCCGCAGCCCAACAGGAGTCGGTAGGCGCATAGCGCGTGCGGAACGCGATCAGCCGGCGCAAAACCGCCTCGGCCGAATCCTGGCTCGCCCGTGCCATCAACTGCCAGATCAGGCTGTCGGACACCACCATCGCGTTCGGCGCTTGGCGTTCGGCGCTCGGCGTTCCAGTGGCGCGAACCGGCTCGGTCGAGACTCCGCAGAGCTCAACCGGCATACGGGTCAGCTTCCTGACGCCTTCCGCGGTCACGCGGAGCAGCACGCCTTCGCGGTCCTCGGTCAGCACGGTACCGCACGCGGCCAGTTGCTGTCGGTCGAAGTCCGGCGCGACTTGTGCGTAGACACAGCGCCTTCCCTCGAGCGCGGCACCTAGTGCCCGGCAACTCAGCCGTTCGGACAACGCCGGGAAATCGTCCGGGCGGGCACGGACGAGGAACCATCCGTCGAACCGCTGCAGAAACGCTCCGCCAGAAGCCGCGGCTAACTCGATGTCCGCGTCGGACGCCGGCTCGATCCGCACGAGCAGGTCCCCGGCCACGGCAACAGCGGTCAGGGCAGTCAGAAGCAGTACGCCCGCCGTCTTCACCGCAACAGCGCTGCTCCTGCAGCAGTCAACCGGGCCGGGGCGTCAGGAGCCACTAGTGCAGGGCCATCGGCGGTTCGGGCAGACTGCCGCCCCCGGCAACCGCACCGGAATCGCTGTCCTGGCTCGGCATCAGTTCCCATGCCGCGACCGCCTTTTCGTACAGCGTATGGACCAGCCTCCGGTCAAACTCATTCTGCTCGGCGCGCAACCAGCTCAACTCCGCGGCGGTGAAGTAGTTCAATACCGAGGGGAAGAACTCCTGTTCCTCCTTGGCGATGTGTTTCGGGTAGAACTCGACGAACAAGTGGAGGCAGGAGATGACTTCGGCCAGGGCGCTGGCCTGGCCGGCGGCGTGACGGGTCCGCGCCTCGACCAGCTGCGCGGTGGTCGTGCGTGAGAAGACGTGCTCGGCCGTCAGTTCTTCGAGCAGTCGCCTGTGCTCCGCTGTAAGCGGCTTCCGCGCCAGCTCGCGGAAAAGGATGTCTTCCTCCTTGCCGTGGTGACAGCGGCCGGCATAGGTACGCAGGAACTCGACCGCGCCGTCGATGAAGGCGACGTCAGCCGTTCCGACTGACTCCATTTCGGCGACCCGCCATTCCATCACGGCTAACATCCGCTCGGTCAGCCGGTGCTCGGCTGCTAGCGCTTCAGTGGGCGGAGACAGTCCACTCATGGTCTACACTCCTTGGTGCGCCGGCCGGCGCTGGTCAGGCTGGCAGGTACTGGGACCCGGCTGAACCCGGCCGAGAACAGCGGCATGATTATGCTCGATTCCGAGCCGAAACTCAAGCCTCGAAGCAGACCTCCCAACTCGCGACACTCGACCACAACCATCGCCCTACGCAACAGGGGGCCGGGTGTTGTCGGGGCGGCCTGTGGCCAACCCCTACGTCAAGAACAGCAGAACGACGAGGGCCACCACTATCAGCGCCAGCCACACGAAAATCCGTGTGTTTGACTTGCGAGGCGCTTTGGTCGGCTGATCCACGCTAGCTCCTTTCTTGCGACGCATCGCGAAACACTTGCCCACTCCGTACTCGACTGTAACAGTTCAGGTTCGTACGCATCCGATTCTAGGACTGGCGGGAGTGGTTGTCAAACCAGCAGGCAGCGCGGCCGGGGCGGGATGAACTGATGGGCGGGTTGAGACATGGCCGGCGAGGCGCTTCGGGAGGCCCGGCAAAGAAGAAGGGCGCAAGACCTGCGCCCTTCAAGCATCTCGGTAGGACCGCCTCACTTGCCAATTCCCTGCACCTGCAGTCGGAAGCAGGCCACGCCACAGACCGGTGGAACCGGGATGAGCTCCGACGGTGCCTTGTACTCGGGGATGAGCAACTGGTAGGACGGGCTGACAAACCGCAGCATCACCCGGAACCACGGACCCAGAATGCCCGGCTGGCTGATCGACTCCTGTGGCTGGTTCACCGGCCGGGGTACTACTCTCCGAGCCGGCGGAACATCGGCAAAAGCAACTCCGAAGACTGCCACGAGCAGAATCAGAGAGATAATCTTCTTCATGATATCCTCCGTATTGTTCTAACCTTGCAGGCGCGGGATTAGACCAAGGTGCCGAAGAAAGGGTTCGGCAACAGGCCGGAGCAGAGCTAAAGCCTATTCAGCAAACGGTTTACACCGATGGCAGGGTAGACGCGACGGGTGCGTAGGGGACGCCTGCGGCGACAGAGTGACAGCATCTCTGTGAAGCCGCAGTCTGACATCGAGAGGAAAGAAGGGAGGCGTGTAACTGCTGAAGAAGCCTCCCTTTGTTATTCTGAGCCTAGGCAGGGATCTACGCGACGATTACTCTGCGAGAGTCAGCAGACCCTTCATTTGCTTGCGAACTTGCCCTGCTCGCTTCTGCGGCGGCGATGCCACGCTTGTCGAAAAGACGACATGAGCGGGGTATCTTAACAGACCCAGCGCCGCTCCCTTCCGCGGCACCCCTCCTGCCCCGGGCTGCCCCCGGGACTGCTCGGGGGATAGCCCCCCTGATAGGATGAATGACCGGCAAGGTCGTGGTCCGGAGATTCGTCTCCGAGGGACCGTCATCCGTCATCCGGAGGGCTTGCTAGGGCGCCATTCACCGAAGAACTTGCTCCACAACTTGCCCGGCTGCCACGCCCGTTGCGGCCCGGTTGGCTCCCCATCCTGCCGTCCTCGATGCTCCCGAGAAGGCTCGGGCCGCTGCATTCCGGATTGCCCGGAGGCTTGCTTCACAGGCTGGTCAGCCGAAGTCAGAGAGCAGATGTGCGGTTGCAGGCAGAACCTTCGCCGCAAAGACACCGAGAGCCAGGAGTTCGAGTGGCGGTCAGGCGTGGAGAAGGTGGCCCGGCTTCAGGCCCCGGCCGGGCCGAGTGCCGGCGCCAGCGGCGGGGCGAAGGGGTTACGGCGTCGGTCGGCCTGGCGCGGCCGTCGGGCGCGAATCTGGTCAATGCGGTCCAGCACGTCGGCGACGCTTTCTTCCGGCTGGCCGGCATTCCTGAGCAGTGCCTGCATTCGCTCTCTCCCCAGTTCGTCGTCGCACCGGGACAGGCCGTAGAGAGCCTGGCGGGGGCCGTTGGCCACTCCGGCTGCGGTGAAGAACGCGAGCGACTCTGCTAGGTAGGCCACCGCCCGTTCGTGCTGATGCTTGCCGGTCAGGATGAGGCCGATGTTGCCCAGTTCGGTCACCACGCCCAGCCGATAGCCGATTTCGTGGGATAAGGCAAGTCCTGCCTCGTGGCTTTTGAGCGAGCGGTCGGGGTCTCCCTGCTCACGGTAGAGGCAGCCGACGTTGCAGAGGGCGACTATCGTGCCCAGCTTGTAGCCGACTTTGCGGGCCGTCTCCAGTGCCCGCGCGTAGCCGTCGAGGGCTTTGTCACTTTCGCCTTTGTCATGCAGGACGGTGGCGATGTTGCCCTGGGCGGTCGCCATCCCCGCTTTGTCTCCGACCTGGCGCGCCAGCCCCAGTGCTTCATCGTGGGCTTTCAGCGCGGCGAGGTAGTCCCTTCGGCTACGCAGAACGTTCCCCAGGTTCCCTAGGCAGATTCCCTCCAGAAACTGGTCCCCGGCTTCGCGGGCCAAAGCGCCCGCATCCGTGAGATCCTTGAGCGCGAGGGCGAGTTCTCCGCCGTGGTGACGGATGACGCCGATGTTGTTCAAGGCCGAGGCCCGCCCCCGCTTGTCCGCAAGCGGGCCGGCCAAACGGTCAGATTCCTGAAACTGTTTCAGCGCTTCGTCGAAGCGGCCCTGCATGTAGAGGCAGACACCGACCTGGTTGAGGAGTGGGGAGAGCCGGGTGCCGGCGCCGTCGGTCTGGGCCTGCTCGAAGTGCTCGCGTGCCTCAGACCAGCGACAGGCGGCCGTGGCTTTCAGGCCAAGGTCGAAAGACCCCCACTCGTCCGGCTTGCGGGGATCGCCTGCGTATTCGGCTATCCGGTCGAAGTCGCGGGAGATGACGTCCAGCCGTTTGTCCACCCACGCCCGGCGGAGTCGCAGGCTCCGTCGCCGCCGCAGCAGTGCAGTGCCGCCGACTACGACAATCAGCGCGACGACCGCGCCGATGAGCAAGAGCGCCGCCGGGTCATTGCCCTGAACGGTGTTCACGTCCATACCCAGAGATTGTAGTGATTTCTGGATGCCGGTCAACGGGCGGAGGGAGAGAGGAGTGATGAGCGCTAAGCGATGAGTGATGAGTGAGGAGAGGAGGGCGGAGTGATGAGTGATGAGAGAGGAGTGCTGAGTAATGAGTGATGAATGAGGAGTGACGAGTAAGCAGTAAGGAAGGAGGAGGGCGGACGCGGGTTGACCGGGGAGTTGAAGGGACTAGAATCTCTGCCGGGCGCAAGCGGCCCCGAGGTGTCTCGGGCGCTGCGACCGCTCTTTCTGCGGAGCATTCCTGACCAGGAGGTAGCGTGAAGAGTCTGTTCCTGCTGGCGCTGCTGGTACCGGCAATGTTGCTGGGAACCCAGCGCGTGATGGTGAACGAAGAGTTCACCGGTACGTGGTGACCCTACTGCCCAGGCACAGCCCGTGGGCTGTGGGAGCTGCAGTTTGCGGCTTTCGATTCGGTGCTGACCATCAGCTATCACTCCGGTGACCCCTATGCCAACCAGCATGCCACTGACCGCGACAACTACTACAGCGTATCCGGCACGCCGACCGTGAAGCTGGACGGAAACTACTCGCTGGTCGGCGGCATGACCACAGGTAACAAGTACCTGGACTACCGCTCGTACTTCGACCAGCGCAAGACCGTGGAGAGCCCGCTGGAGATCGTGCTCACCTGCACGTACGATTCGGCGACCAGGACCGGTGACCTCGGCATCAAGCTGAAGAACACGACCGCGAGCGAGGTGAGCGGCCAGCTGCAGGTGGCGCTCTGCGAGAGCCACATCTACTGCGTCTGGAAGGACCTCGACAGCCTGCACCATGTCGAGCGGAACATGCTGCCCGACGCGGCGGGCGAGGCGGTGACGATCCCGGCCGGCGATTCGCTCTCCAAGAGCCGCAACTACACAGTTGACGCGGCCTGGGTGGCGCGGAACTGCGACCTGATCGTGTTCGTACAGAACAACTCCACGAAGGAGGTATACCAGGGCGCGCACATCGGCGTCTACCAGGCGCCGGCGCTCGAGTACCGCGGGTACCAGAGCGCGTTCCCGGCACCGGGCGGCGACGCCAACCTGACCCTGGGTCTGCGCAACCTCGGCACGGCCGACGCGGCGACGGTGAGCGGCACGCTGTCCACCAGCGACCCCTACGTCACCGTGACCACGGCGAACGCGGACTTCGGCAGCATCGCCATCGCCCAGGACGGCTACGCGACGACGCCGTTCTCGATCCACGTGGATGCCGCCTGCCCGGACAAGCACCTGGCGACCATGGACCTCGCGGTCACGGCAGCGGGCGGGTACTCGACCAGCGTCAGTTTCCCGCTCCACATCACCACCGGGTACGGGTTCGCGGATGACATGGAGTCGGGCGAGAACGGCTGGACCCACTCGGGCGTGGCCGACAACTGGTACCAGACCGGGAACCGGAGCCAGTCGCCGGCGAACAGCTGGTACTGCGGGGTCGACGGCAGCTTCAAGTACACGAACCAGAACGACGCCCGGCTGCTGACGCCGTACTTCACCTCCGGTAGCGCGGCCCAGCTCCGGTTCGGGCAGTGGACCGAAGTCGCCACCGGCGACTACTGCGCGCTGGAAGTGAACAACGGCTCGAAGTTCTGGGACCTGCAGGACTACTACAACGGGGCGAGCGGCTCCTGGGAGGAGAGGGTCAATCCCCTCCCCGACAGGTCGGGGCAGACCATAAGGACGCGGCTGCGTTTCCTTTCCGGCTACAGCGGCACCGCCGAGGGCTGGTACATCGACGACTTCCTGTGCGAGCCCTTCCAGGCGGCAGTGGCCGAACCCAAATCCGCACCGCAGTTTGCGGGCGCGAAGCTCGCAGTGCGCAGCCCGGCGTTCCGCAGCGCGGGCATCGCCTACTCCGTTCCCCCGGGGCGGAGCGCGCGGCTGGCCGCGTTCGACGTGAACGGCCGGCTGGTCGCGGAGGTGGGAAGCCACCTGACCGGCGCCGGGCAGGTCACTTGGAGTCTTGCCGGCGTCAAGGCCGGGACCTACTTCGTCCGCCTGGCGGACAGGGTGTCGAGCCAGGTCGCCAAGCTGGTAGTAACCGAGTAGTCAAACCGCAGAGCTATGCAGGAGGCGGGCAATGCCCGCCTCCTGTGCTTCTGCCGCGCGGAAGCCAGCCGCCGGACGGCGCTTTCCTCCGTGCCTGAGCTTGCGCCCGAAGCCGTCAATCGCTATACTCCCTACGCATCAGGAGCGGCCGGCGGCCTCTGGTCTGGCTGCCGGCACGGCAACCGAGCTTGAAGGTGCTACGGTGCCCGGGCAGAGATAGGAAGCGCTGAGTGATGAGCGATAAACGCTGAGCGCGGAGCGATGAACTGCCCGATGCGGCCAAAGAGGCAAAAGAGACCTTCGAGCCGGCGAGCCGCCTGATGCGCAGGGCGGCGTTTTGTTTCCGCCCAAGGAGTAGCGTTGCACATTACCGAGCTCATCGCACGGCGGAAGCAGCCGCTGGTCTCAATCGAGATTACCCCGCCCGAAAAGGGGCGGTCGATCTCCGAGCTGTTCGGCTCGGTCGACCAGTTGCTGCCGTTCAAGCCGACGTTCATCACCGTCACCTATCACCAGCAGCGGATCGTCTACGAGGATGTCGGTGCGGGCCTGACCCGGAAGATACCGCGGCGCAAGAATCCGGGTACGGTCGGCATCTGCGCCGCCATCTACAACCGGTACAAGATCGAGACCGTGCCGCACATAATCTGCGGCGGGTTTGACCGGTACGAGACCGAGGACGCGCTGATCGACCTTCAGTATCTCGGGTTCGCCAACCTGTTCGTCCTGCGCGGCGACCCGGCGCCGGGACAGAAGGAGTTCGTGCCCGAGCCGGCCGGCCACCGGTTCGCGTCAGAGCTGACTGCCCAGATAGCCGCGATGAACCGCGGACACTACCTGGAGGAATTGGACAATGCCGTGCCGACCGATTTCTGCATCGGCGTTGCCGGCTACCCGGAGAAGCACTACGAGGCGCCGAACCTCGCCGACGACCTGCGACACCTGAAAGCGAAAGTGGACGCCGGAGCCGATTACATCATCTCCCAGATGGTCTTTGCGGCGCGCCCCTTCCGTGAGTTCGTGGACCGGGCCCGCGCCATCGGCATCAAGGTGCCGATCATTCCCGGCATCAAGCCGGTCACCAACGCGAGGCAGCTCGTTACGATACCGCGCGAGTTCCACGTTGACCTGCCCGAGGAACTGGTCGGCCGCATAACCCGCGCGGCCACACCGGCCGACGCTGCCCGTGCCGGCGTCGAGTTCGCGACCAGGCTCTGCCGCGACCTGCTCAAGCAGGACGTGCCGGGACTGCACTTCTACACCATGGGCAAGGGACGAGCAACAGCCGAGGTGCTGAGAGCGCTGAACGATGAGCGATGAGCGATGAACGCGGAGCGATGAACGGAAAGCGATGAGTGATGAGTGCAGAGCGATGAGTGAGGAGCGGGGAGAGAGAAGCGGAAAGCGATGAGTGATGAGTGCATAGCGATGAGCAAGGAGTGATGAGCGGAAAGCGATGCGCGGAGTGGTGGGTGCACAGCGATAAGTGAGGAGTGAGCATGGAGGAGCAGAGAGCGCGATGAGTGAGGAACGGAACGCGGACAAGGGCGGGAAGAGGCTGAAGGAGCGGACACGGGAATTCGCGCTCCGGACAATACGGCTCTACGCAGCGCTGCCGAAGTCAACGGTCGCCCAGGTTCTGGGCAAGCAGCTACTGCGCTCCGGGACCTCGGTCGGCGCGCACTATCGCGAAGGAAGTCGGAGTCGATCTCACGCCGAGTTTGTGAGCAAGCTGGAAGGCGCGCTACAGGAACTGGAAGAGAGCCGGTACTGGCTCGAGCTGCTCGAAGCCGAACGGCTTGTGCCGACTGCCGTGCTGGCGCCACTTGTTCAGGAGGCGGACGAACTCACCGCGATGATCATCGCCAGCGTAAGGACGGTGAAGGCGCGAGAAAACACGAAGCGATGAACGATGAGTGAGAAGTGATGAGTGCAGGGCGATGAACGCGGAGCGTGAACGGAAAGCGATGAGCGATGAGTGAGGAGCGCAAAGCGGGCCGGTCCGGAACTCAGCGCTCAGCACTTCGCGCTTCGCGTTCCCCTGTGTCCGCCACTCATCACTCAGCGCTCAGCACTTCGCGCGCCCCTGTGTCCGCCACTCATCATTCAGCACTCAGCGCTCAGCGCTTCCTTGCGCTCTGCCGCAAGCGCATCGTCATTTTCGATGGAGGGCTTGGCACAGCGCTGCAGGCGTTGGGAGCACCAGCGGGTGCATGCAACGAACTGCTGGTCGAGACCCGGCCGGATATCGTACGCCAGGCACACGAGCAGTTCCTGGCTGCGGGTGCCGATGTCATCGAGACCGATAGCTTCGGCGGGGCCCGGCACACGCTGGCCGAGCACGGTCTGGGGGAGAGGTGCTTCGAACTCAATCGTGCCGCCGCTGAGATCGCTCGGCGAGCCGTGCGCGAGTATGCGACGCCGGCAAAGCCGCGTTTCGTGGCCGCGTCAGTCGGGCCGGGCTCGAAGCTGCCGAGTCTCGGGCACATCAGCTTTGCTGATCTGGTCGCCAGCTTCCGGCCCCAGGTTGACGGCCTGCTCGCCGGTGGCGTGGACTGCCTGATACTCGAGACCTGCCAGGACCTGCTGCAGCTCAAGGCAGTGCTCGCGGCCGTGCTTGACGCGTTGGACTCCACAGGTCTCGCGGTTCCGATCCTCGCCCAGGTGACTCTGAATGAGCATGGCCGGACCCTCACCGGCTCTGACATCGGGACGGTGCTGGCCGCGATCGAGCCCTACCCCATCGCCGCAATCGGGCTCAATTGCGGGCTCGGCCCGGAAGGCATGACCGCGGCGGTACGCTATCTCGCCGGACACTCTTCAAAGCTGGTGTCGGTCATGCCCAACGCGGGCCTGCCCCGACTCGAGGCCGGACGCCTGGTATACGACCTTTCGCCCGATGAATTCGCCCGCCGGATGAGGAGACTCGCGACCGGTCCGGGCCTTGCCATCGCGGGCGGCTGCTGCGGTACCACGGCCGAGCACGTCCGCATGCTGAGAAACGCGCTCGAAGGCATCAAGCCGCTGCGGCCGGCCAAGCCGGTGCCGCGGGTATCTTCGCTCTTCAGCGGGCAGGAGTTGAGGGTGGAGCCACGGCCACTCTTCATTGGCGAGCGCACGAACGCGAGCGGCAGCAAACGTTTCCGCGAGCGGCTGCTGGCCCGTGACTTCGAAGGCATGGTCGAAGTGGCACAGGAACAGAAGAGCGAGGGCGCGCAGGTGATGGACCTTTCAGTTGCGGCCGCGGGCCAGGACGAGGTCGCGGACATGAAGCAGCTTGCGGCTCGCCTGAACGCAGCCGTTGACCTGGCGGTTATGGTCGATTCGACGCGCTACGACGCGGTAGAAACGGCGCTCGTCCGGCTGGCCGGACGGTGCATCGTCAACTCGGTCAACTTGGAAGACCCGGACCGGGCCGAGAAGACGATAAAGCTCTGCCGCAGGATGGGAGCGGCGCTGGTTTTGATGACGATCGACCGCAAGGGAATGGCGATGACCTGCGAGCGGAAGCTCGAGGTGGCCGAGCGGCTCTACGACCTGGTAGTGCGGCGCGGCAGGCTGGCCCCGCAGGACGTGTTCTTCGACTTCCTCACGTTCAGCCTGGCCAGCGGCGACGAGTCGCTGCGCAGCGCCGGAGCCGAAACCCTGAAGGCTGTCCGACAGGCGAAGCGCCGGTTCCCGGACAGCTTCACGCTGCTTGGCGTCAGCAACATCTCTCACGGTCTTGTGCCGCAGGCGCGCCGCGCGCTCAACACGGTCTTCCTCCACCACGCGGTAGAGCATGGGCTCGACGCCGCCATTCTCCACGCCGGCAGAATCGAGCCGCTCTCGGCGCTCGACCCCGAGACAGTCAGGCGATGTGAGGACCTGATATACAACCGCAGCCGCGGCACCGACACGCCGCTGGAAGCACTTCTCGTTCTCGTGCAGGAGCCGTCCGTCGTCCATCGTCCCTTGTCCATCGTCCAGGGTCGATCGCTCACAGCAAGAGAGCACGTGCTCGCCGGAGACCGAACCGGAATCGCCGCGGCGGTCCTGGAACTGGTCAAGACCCGGCCCGCGACGAAGATCATCACCGAGGAACTGCTTCCGGCCATGACCGAGGTGGGTCGCAGGTTCGAGTCCGGACGGATGCAACTCCCGTTTGTGCTCAGGTCGGCGGAGGCGATGCGCGCCGCTTTCGCGGTGCTGAGGCCGCACCTGCCGGCAGGCGGTGACGAGCGGCGCGGCACCCTGCTGCTGGCAACTGTGCGCGGCGATATCCACGACATCGGCAAGAACCTGGTTGATATGATTGTGTCGAGCAACGGGTTTCACGTCGTGAATCTCGGCGTGCGGCAGACGCCGGAGGACATCATTGCGGCGGCGCGAGAGCACCGGCCCGATGCCATCGGCCTTTCCGGGTTGCTTGTTGAGTCGGCGCGGGCGATGAAGGAGTACGTGGAGGCCTTTGCCGAGGCCGGATTGACAATCCCGGTCATCTGCGGCGGGGCGGCGCTCACCGCGAGCTACGTGGAGAAGGAACTCACGCCCGCCTACCGCGGCGGGGTCCATTACGCCAAGGACGCGCTGGCAGGACTGGACATCATGCAGGAGCTGGGGAAGGCCGAGGTGGGCCGGGCTGGGGCCGCACCGGCCCGCGTCCGGGCAGTGAAGGCCGGTCAACCCGTCCGCAGGCAGAGACCCGAAGAGGGGCGCAACCACCCGGCCATTTCCGCCGGCTATGCGCGCTCGCTGACGAAGATGGTGCGATCCGACACCAGCCGCTTCCTGCGGTTCCTGGACCAGGAGGCGCTGTTTCGGAAGCGCTGGCGCATGTTCGGCCCCAGGCCAACCAGGACCGCCCGGCGCGAGGCGGAAAGGACGCTGGAGGATCTGCTCGCAACCAGCTGCCGAGACAGGCTGTGGCACGCCGCGGCCGTCTACGGGCTGTTCGAGGCCAGGGTGGAAGGGAACGGTCTCGTCGTCACCCACCCCAGGACGGGCGAGGAGTTGACGCGCCTGTCGTTCGCGCCCGCCTTTGCCCTTCGTCTCCGGAGGAAGCACGGCGAGGAGCGTTTCAACATGGCCCTGCAGGTCGTGACGATCGGGGCAGCGGTCGCAGCGGCGGGGCGCCGCCTGGCCGCGACGGGCAGGATACACGATCAGTTCCTGCTCCACGGGCTGAGTGCCGAAATGACCGAGGCGCTCGCCGAGTATGGCCAGCGCCGGTTGCCCAAGTTGCCCGGTTGGAGCAAGACGGTTCGCTACAGCCCGGGCTACCCGGTCTGGCCGGACCTCTCGGAACAGAAGAAGGTATTCGCCCTGCTCCGGCCCCAGCGGATTGGCGTCCGGCTTACCCGTGGCTTCCAGATGGTGCCGGAATACTCCACCTCGGCCATCATTCTCCCGGCATAGCTCGGGCAAAACTGGGACTGTACCGCGCGTTCTCGCGCTTCGAGGGGCTTTCCCCACTTCGGTCCCGCGGGAATGGAAACCGCCCGCCCGGGGTAGATAGGGTCGTATGGTCACCGTCAAAAAGGAGATAGCCATGAAGCGAAGCATCATAGCCGCAGCAGCCATACTGCTGCTGCTCTCAAGTACGACCTACGCGCATCCGCGGCGCGCCAGGCAACGAGCCCACCGGGCGCGGTTCTGGAGCGCGATGCTGTGCTGGCTCGGGCACAGCCATCATCACGGGTACGAACGGTGCGCGCCCCGCCACGACTATGGATACCTGCCGCCCGGGCACAGAGGCCGGCCGCAGTACGGCTGGGGCTGGCACTTCGGCTGGGAGCGCGGCCGGCACCATGGCTGGGACCGACACGACCGTGAGCGCGGCTGGGACCCGGACCGTGACGGTCAAGTCCGAATTCTCCTGTAGAATCCATCTCAGGCTGACAGCTTTTGACCGGTAGTCTGAAGGCTGGACTCCGTCTTCGGTTCGGCCATTCCCAGCGCCCGCCGGAGCGTATCCAACTGCTCG
>Ga0194126_10006832_pt1 | contig 16078 bp, 14 predicted proteins | sample TA2KigC150mmetaG_FD_148641 | JGI IMG/M metagenome (GOLD analysis project Ga0194126, IMG submission 148641) | Freshwater microbial communities from Lake Tanganyika, Tanzania - TA2015035 Kigoma Deep Cast 150m | ecosystem: Environmental > Aquatic > Freshwater > Lake | place: Tanzania: Lake... | reverse complement strand
CTGTGCCGGCGTTTGTGTTGCTGGCTTATGTTTTCATCAGCCGGACACGCTTGCAGCATATATGGCTATCACCGTTGAATGTCTTTTTCCGCTCGCTGAAGTCTAAGGGGGCACTGGAGCCGATTGACCTGGAGACTGCTGAATCCTGGGGTGCTGCCAAGATTGAGGATTTTACCTGGAAGCAGCTTCTAGACCTTGATGCCTGCACCCGATGCGGTCGTTGCCAGGATAACTGCCCGGCCCACCTGAGCGGCAAGAAGCTTTCGCCGAAGAAGCTGGTGCTTGACCTCAAGGACAACTTGTATGAGGTGTTTCCTATACCATTTGTGCTCAAACCCAAGGAGCCACGTCGTGATATGCTCACCGAGGTTATCACCGAAGAAGTGATATGGGACTGCACTACCTGTCGTGCTTGCATGGAGGCCTGCCCGGTCTATATCGAGCACATCAATAAGGTTGTTGACATGCGCCGTAATCTGGTGCTGGAGAAAGCCAGCATCCCGGAGACAGGCGAAGCTGCCTTGAAGTGTATCGAGGCCAGGGGACATAGTTGCAGGGGGACTACCCTTACCAGGACTGACTGGGCCAGCGGGCTTGACATAAAGACTCTATCTGAGGATAGCAATGTTGACCTGGTGTATTTTGTAGGTTGTGCGGCGTCTCTTGAAGAACGAAGCACCAAGATTGCTATAGCATTTGCCAAGATACTAAAGGCTGCAGGCGTCAAGGTGGGTATTCTTGGCATTGAAGAGACCTGCTGTGGCGAACCAGCCAGACGATTGGGCAACGAGTATTTATTCCAGATGCAGGCCACCAAGAACATCGAGTTGCTTAAGAACTATAACGCCAAGAGAATCGTGGCCACCTGTCCTCATTGCTTCAACACATTGAAGAATGAGTATCCTCAATTCGGGGGCGAATTTGAGGTGGCGCACCATACTGAGCTTATTGTCCAGTTGCTCAAGGAACACAAAATCAGGCCAGGCTGCATGAACGGGGAGAAACTGGTATATCATGATTCCTGTTACTTGGGACGGCATAACGATATTTATGAGCAGCCAAGAGACATTCTGCGCAGCATATCGTCCAAGAAGCTGTTGGAGATGGGCAGGTCTCGGAATAGCGGTTTCTGCTGTGGTGGTGGTGGTGGACGCTATTGGATGGAGGAGAAGGTGGGCAAGAGAATCAGTGAGATGCGTATCGAGCAGGTAATGGAGACTGGCACCAATGTGGTGGCTACCGCCTGCCCTTACTGTCTGCAGATGTTTGTAGATGCCATAAAGGCCAAGGGCGCTGAGGAGACGCTCAAGGCGCTGGATGTTGCCGAGTTGCTGGCGACGCAATTAGAAAGTGGGAGGTAAACTCTAATGTGGGATGCTTCGAAGTGCAATCTTTGTGGCGATTGTCTGACCAAGTGCCTCTATGTGGACTACGACAAGGAGCGTGCTGTTAAAGAGGTTAAGCTGCTCATGGAGGGGAAAGAAGCTCCCATCCTGGGCAAGTGTACTACCTGCTGTGGTTGCCGGGAATATTGTCCTACCGGCGCCGACCCATTCGACCTCGTCAACAAGATGCAGGAGAAGTTCGATGCTTTTCCGGTAGGTCCATCTGGCACTGCCTGGATTGACCTGGCGAGCCAGGTACCCAATCAGGTTGTTCCCGGCGACCCTGGCAAGCCGGTGCTGTCGCTCTGTGTCATGGAGAACCAGCTCCCGGAAGATTGCATAAGCGGCCGGATGTTTGATGGTTTGACCATTGCCAGAGGTGGCGACTATTTTTGCTACATAGGCTATGTGCATGCAGGAAAAGAAAGTCCGATTGCACAGAATGCTCAGAAGTTTATTGACAACGTAGCTAGTCTGGGCAAAGAGATTATCTTTCTGCATGATGATTGCTATGCTATGGTGGATGCCAAGGTAAAGGATTACGGCATCAAGGTGCCCTTTAAGTATATGCACATATTGGAGTACATGCGCAATTACCTGAGGGACAATCGCAGCAAGATTAAGAAGATAGGCAAAAAGGTGGCCTACCAACGGCCTTGCGCTTCGCGGTATACGCCTGACAAGGACCGCTTCGTGGACGAGATTTTCGAACTAATTGGTATAGAGCGACCCAAGCGGAATTATGAACGTGAGACTGCTTTATGTTGCACGGGGGCCATAATCCGCGTGTTTCCCGAGCTTGCTCAGGAAGTGCAGGCTAAGAATGTTGATGACGCTATTGCCTGTGGTGCTGATGCTTTGATTACGCTTTGTCCCATGTGCGACCGCGTTTTGCGCCGTCCTACAACTGCCCGCAACTTCTCCAAGGTTTACATAACCGACCTCTGCCGCATAGCGCTGGGGGAGAAGGAGTTTCCGAAGTAGCCTGCTGGCGTAGCAGAGCTAACTTGAGAGCATATCTCGTCTGCGATGGGGGTTGGTGAGGTAGCGGATGATGCCGCGGAATACCTTCCAGTCGATGATGATGTGGGCTAGTGTTATGATTATGGTGGCTATCGCTATCCAGAAGTGAACGTCACCCCATTCTTGCTTGGTCAGGCCGAAGAGTAGTTCGATTTGGCCAGAGCGCCGTCCAGTGGGTGCTAGCCACAGCACCAATCCGCTTAAAGACAATAAACTCCAGGACGTGATTAGCGTTATAGCTATGATAGCCCGGGCATAGAGCTTGACCTTGATTTCGCGTTTTCGGCTCATGCTGCTCTCCTCGTTCTGATGTAACAGGTTTTATATTAGGCTCGCTGTTGGGAAAGGTCAAGGCGGAACTGTGTTTCCCTAGGACTTTCAGTCGCCCGTCGGTAGTCTCATAGTTGAGGATAGGCTGTGGGATTGCTTCACTATGCCCGCAATGACGAAGTAGGACTGTTGTCGCTTGCCTCTTTGAGCTACGCTGTCTACGATTGACAGGCCACAGGGTGGTAAGTATACTAGCGCTTTCAGCGCTTCACATTTCGACTTCGTTATTTCTATGCGTTGGAACTAACCTGAAGGGAGATGGCAGCTATGGAATATAGCCAGATACTGTACCAGGTTTCCGATAGGATTTTGACTATAACACTCAATAGACCTGAGAGGATGAATGCCTTCACGCATGTCATGTGCAAGGAGGTGATAGATGCGTTACATCGGGCTGACGATGATGATGAGGTTAGAGTAATCATCATAACAGGGGCGGGCAATGCTTTTTGTGCCGGTACCGACCTAGAGTCGGCAGGTGGGCGAGGTGGGGATAAGACGCAGTTGCCAGAAGGGTTTGACCCTGAGAGGGATATTGCAGGGATGGTTACATTGACCATGTATGATTTGAAGAAACCAGTAATAGCGGCATTTAACGGTGTGGCTGTTGGTGTTGGACTTACTATGATGCTTGCTGCGGATATTCGGATAGCATCAGAAAATGCCAGATTTGGCCTGGTCTTTACCAGGCGAGCCTTCGTTTCTGAAGGCGCCAGCAACTGGTTTTTGCCGCGCATCGTGGGTATGGGCAAGGCTGCCGAGTGGATTCTCACGGGCAGGGTGTTTGGAGTTCAGGAGGCGCTGGCTGCTCGATTGGTCACCGAGGTGCTGCCACCTGATGGCCTGGTACCGAGAGCACGGGAACTGGCCAGTGAAATTGTTCAGAACACCTCGCCCGTGTCTGTGGCTCTGTGCCGCCAGCTTCTGTGGAAGATGGTGGGCACTGACCATCCCATGGAGGCGCACAAGATGGAGTCCAAGACGCTTTCCTGGATGACCAAGAATCCGGACGTTATCGAGGGGGTGATGTCGTTCCTGGAGAAGCGAAAGCCCAACTTCCCGATGAAGCCCAGCAAGGACATGCCCGATTTCTATCCCTGGTGGCCGGAAAGGCCATTCAGGGCATGAAGTTAGACCAAGCCTATTCTACAGTTGGCGTAATGGCCGGCCTATCCTATAGCCCCATCTCCACGGCTATGATCTCTTTGTGCATATCAACATTGCCTGCAGCGAACTCGGCTGCCCTGACACGCCGGTAGTAGAGGCCTATATCGTGGTCATAGGTGAAGCCGATTGCGCCGTGAGCAGTGATGCCATCGATGCAGATATTCTGGTAGGCTTCGCTGGCTTTGGCTTTGGCTATAGAAATCTGTAGCTGCGAAGGTTCACCGTCGGCGATGCTGCAAGCGGCCTGATATAGCAGGTACTGAATAGCTTCCACGTCTATGAGCATGTCAGCCAGCTTATGCTGTACTGCCTGGAAGGTGCCGATAGGCCGGTCGAACTGGATGCGCTCCTTGGCGTAGGCGCTGGTCATATCGAGTACTGCCTGGCAAGCGCCCGAGATCTCGGCGCATTTCAGTGCTGCTGCCCTTTGCAGGGTGAAATTTACAATTTCCCATCCCTTGTTGAGGGTTCCCAGGATATTTATTTTAGGCACCTTGACCTTGTTGAAGACAACCTGAAACTGTCTATCGCCAGCCATGGTAGGGATTCTCTCTATCTTAAGGCCAGGGGCTTTGGAGTCCACAACGAAAAAGGTTACCCCATCTTCTGGGTTCTTGGACTTAGCGGTACGGGCTACGACGAGCAAATAATTGGCGATGTGTGCATCTGCAACGAAAAGTTTTTCTCCATTGAGGATGTAGTCGTCGCCTTCGATAGTGGCGCTCAGTGTCAGTTCGGATGGTTTGTAGCTAGCCGATTGCTCGGTGAAAGCGAATGTCCAAATAGCCTTGCCATTGGCTATATCAGGCAGATATTCTGCCTTCTGTTTCTTGGTGCCAAACTTAAGGAGGGGTAGTGCGCAGAGGGCAACGGTAGAAAAGAAAGGTCCCGGTGTGATGTTCCTCCCCATTTCTTCCATAAGAACCAACAGGTCAACGAAGCTAGCTTCTGTGCCGCTGTATTCCTCGGGGAAAACGAGACCTTGCCAGCCTAGTTCGGCCATGTTACTCCACATTTTGGGGCTGTATCCCAGTTCATCCTTGTCTAGCTCTCTAACCTTAGCCTTGGGGCATTCCTTGGCGAGAAAGTCACGGGCCATGGTGCGGAGCATTTCCTGCTGTTCTGAGAAACCGAAATCCATTCTAACCTCCTGCGAACTTCTAGTATGATTTGGGTAGGCCTAGCCTGAACTGAGCCATGATGCTTTTTTCGACCTCGGCAGTACCGGCAGCGATCATGTTGCCTGGGAAACCCAGGTAGGCGCCCTGGATTCTGCCCCTTACTCTAGCAAATTTAGAGTTGGGGTCAGCCTGTGAATAAGCACCCAGAATTTCAGCGGCGGACGTAGCGAAGCGTCTCATTATCTCGTCACCGGTAAGCTTGTTTCTTGAAGCTTCGTAGACGGGTATAGCTCCTTGAGTTAACCTCCAAGTGAACTGAAAGGCGAACATCTTTATCGTTTCCACATCAATGGCCATTTCAGCCAGTTTCTGGCGGACAATGGGATGTTGGCACAGAGGTTTGCCTTCGTAGGTGGTTTCTTTGCAGTATTGAGCCAAGTCTTCCACCATCCTCCTGAAGCCGCCGGCTATGATTGGGCCTACGCTACGCCTTTCGAAGGCCAGAGCTTGCATCAGATGATACCAGCCTCGATTCTCCTCACCAACCAGATTTTCGACAGGCACCTTGGCGTTGTCGAAGAAGACCTCGTTAAAGTGATGACGGCCGTAATAGTTGGGGAGGGGGCGTATGGTTATGCCCGGGCTTTTCATGTCAACGATGAGTAGACTGAGGCCACGGTGCTTCTTAGGGGCATTGGGGTCGGTCCTGGCCATTAACCAGCACCATCTGGCGTTGTGGGCAAAGCTGGTCCAGACCTTCTGGCCGTTGATGACATAATGGTCCCCTTGTCTTAAAGCCCTGGTCTGCATGCTGGCCAGGTCGGAGCCAGCATTGGGCTCGCTGTAGCCTGTGCACCAGTAGCCGTCTTTATCGCCTGAAGCTATCATCGGCAAGTATTTTTTCTTTTGCTGGTCTGTGCCAAGCATTATAAGGACGGGGCCGACCCATTGTATGCCGCTGATGCCCATCCAAGCTCCGGGGATGCCCCAGTAGGAGACTTCCATCTCGTAGACTGTCTGTTCCAAATGCGATGCGCCCTGGCCGCCGTATTCTTTTGGCCAGCTCATTACCAACCAGCCTTTCTGGGCTAGTTTCTTGGACATGGAGACCTCGAAATCGAAATCAGTGCATTCCTGGTCGATTAGTTGAGTTCCCTTCCAGTCAGGTGGCAACTCTTGCTTGGCAAACTTGGCAATCTCATCTATCAGGACCTTCTCTTTTTCACCGAGTTTGAAATCCATTCATTACCTCCCAAGTTCTTGTATTTTGGTACTAGCGCTTATTGCCAATATCCTAAGGTGAGCGGTTTTATTGTCGCCCACCTTACTTTGTGTCGGTTTGATGCTTCCAGAGCAAATTTATGGTTTTGGTGGTGCTGGGTTGACCAGGTCTTTAATGATTTTCTTGGGCATCACATCTAGCAGTTCATCTAGAGTCCAGACTCCTGGTTTTTCAATTTGCGCAGTTACCTGTGGCTCGCTATAAATACCGATTACGCCACCGCCGACGAAGAAGTTGCATCCATTGACATTGGCTGCCTCATCGGTAGCTAGATATACCACGAGGGGGGCTATCATGTCAGGGGTGGCTTTCTCCAGCATTTCTACGATGCTACCGTCTATACCACTGGCTGCACCCGTGGCCTTCTGCTTTTCCCAAGCGGCCTTTAGCTCTGGGGATAAGGTCATACGTGTGCCGGCGTTAGGGCGTATGGCGTTGCAGGTGACGCCGTATTTACCCATGTCCCTGGCTACCGTGCGGGTAAAGCCTACGATACCTTCCTTGGCGGCACTGTAGTTTGCTTGTCCCATGTTGCCCAGGCCAGCAATAGATGAGGTATTGATAATACGCCCGCTCCTCTGCTGCCTGAAGATGACGCAGGCTGGCTTGGTGCAATGGAAGGTACCGTAGAGATGTACCTTCATGACCAGGTCCCATTCTTCTTCGGACATATTGAACACCATGCGGTCTCTCAAGATTCCGGCGTTGTTGACCAGAATATCCAACCTGCCGAACTTGTCGATGGCGGTCTTGATGATATTCTCACCGCCTTCTGGTGTAGCCACAGAATCGTAGTTGGCTACGGCATCGCTGCCTAACTTCTTGATTTCTGCCACTACTTCATCGGCTGGGGAATGAGATGTGCCACTGCCATCCGAAGCGCTACCAAGGTCATTGACTATCACTTTAGCTCCTTCGGCAGCCAACGCCAATGCCTCAGCTCTGCCGATGCCCCTACCAGAACCTGTTACTACTGCTACTTTACCTGCTAGTCTCTTACTCATTCTTCCTCCTTAGTATTGTGTTTGCCTTTTATCACATTATCCCAGTTCACGCCCCACGATAGCTATGCTGACAACGCTCTGTGCTGGTACACCGCCCATGTTATGGGTTAGTCCATATTTGGGATTAGGGATCTGTCTTTCGCCGGCTTTACCTTGGAGTTGTTTGTACATTTCGTACATCATTCTGAGGCCAGAAGCGCCTATGGGATGGCCAAAGGACTTGAGGCCGCCATCCGGCTGAATGGGTTGGGGGCCGTCGAGGTTGAAGCGGCCAGCATCGATGTCTTCCTTGACTTTGCCTCTAGGGCTGAATTGGAGGTCCTCCATAGTTATGGCTTCGTTTATGGAGAAGCAGTCATGGACCTCGGCCATGCTGATTTCTTCGCGTGGATTTTTGATGCTTGCCTCAGCATAGGCTTTAATTCCAGCGCGATAGCCGCTTTCGATATGAGTTCCGTCCCATGTGTTGTGTATTAACTCCTCGCCAGGGCTGGTTGCTATCTGGAGGGCTTTGACGAATACGGGGTCCTGTCTGAACTTCTTTGCCATGTCAGCGCGGACGACGATAGCTGCTGCTGAGCCGTCGCTGACGCCGCAGCAGTCGAACAGGCCCAATGGCCAAGCTACTATAGGCGCATTGATTATCTGCTCTATTGTCACGGGGCGGCGCAAATGCGCCTTTGGATTTAATGCTCCATTGTGGTGGCTCTTGGCTGATATCTTGGCCAGCATCATTTTCCCTTCTTCGGGTGTGAGGCCATAGGTGGCGAAATATCTAGTTGCTACCATAGCAAAGGTGCCAGGAGTAGTAAAAGAGCAATTTATGAATCGTAATCTTGAAGGATTCAGGCCTCCGGCTGGTAGGCCGCCGTAGCCGGTATCCTTGAGCTTCTCTACGCCGAGGGCCAGAGCAATGTCGCAAGCGCCAGCAGCAACAGCATAACAGGCAGCCCTAAGCGCCTCGGTTCCAGTGGCACAGAAATTATCTACTCTGGTGCAGGGGATGAAGGGAAGTTTCAGGGTAGATGAAAGCGGCGTCGCTCCTTTTCCTACATTGATGTCCTCAAAATGCGTGCCGAGCCATGCTGCCTGAATATCATTCTTTTCAATACCCGCATCCGCAAGTGTCTCTTTGAAAGATTCAGTCATAAGGTCCTCAGCACTGCACTCCCATCTCTCCCCGAATTTGGTACAGCCCATCCCTACGATTGCTACTTTATCTTTAATTCCATCTGCCATCGCTGATTTCATTCCATTAGGTGATCATCGTGTGTCTCTTTGGTATTTGTTGGCATCGCATACCAGAAGTAAACGTGCTGACCGCGTGCTTCGTCGAGCGCTTTTCGTCGGAAAGTCATCTGAACTGGAATGCCCACTTTGAGCTGGTCGAGGTCGCAGTCAGTAAAGTCGAACCAGAATCTACCTCCGCCTTCGAAGTCGATGATGCCGTAGATTGCAGGTGGGTCAATGCTAGGGGCGAGATTATCACCGGTATAGGTAAAAACCGTAGCCTTCTTGTCATAGAAAATATAGTCTTCCATCTCATCAATTGCGCTGCAATCCGGGTTGACGCATACCCGCTGAGGCGGATATTGTGGAGTGCCACACCTCTTACACTTGGAGCCGTGGAGGGACAATATCAACTTGCGGTCTCTCCATAATGTCGATAGTTGAGTGAATGGTATCTCTTCGCCACGGATACCGACCTCGACAGGCAGTATGTTGTGAAAGGCGAGATACTTCTCGTAGCTGGTCAGCTCTTTCTTAGCAGCTACGCTTTTCTTAAATCCGTTGCGGTTCTTGGCTTTGTCTATCTTGTCGGTAACGGTGAAGAACAGGGCGTCGCTGCCGCTCCCAAAGCTAGCTACGAGTATCCTGTCGCCGGCTTTGGCATCTTCTAGCGCTGCAACAAGCATCATCAGCGGCGATGCTGAACCAGGGTCGCCTATGGTATCCAGTATTGATGGTTGAATCTGAACGGTATCGGCTCCCAGTTGTTTGGCGATGTTTGTGTGTTCCCTAGGATAGAGACAGGGGTAGATTATCTTTGAGAAGTCCTTGATATTCAGGTTGTATTTCTTTATCAGGCCGGTGATAGCCTCTGGTATGATTTTGGTGTAGCCCTCATCGCGAATGAACCTGTCTTCCCATGCATGCTCAAATTTTTCCCCAACTGACCTCCAGCGGCCTGGAAAGTCGTAAGAGACGGAATATGAACCTTCGAAGGTGGCGATGACGTCGTCGTTTCCTAAAAGGAAGGATGCAGCGGCGTCACCGTAGAGATGCTCTTGTGCTCCCCCCGGTTTGCCAGCCCTGCACTCGGCAGCACAAACGATGATGTTACCCTCCTTGTCTCTGGTAATAGCGTTGAAGGCGGAGATTAACGCAGTGGTTCCGGATTTAGTGCAGCCGACGAAGTCAGCTGTTGTTATGCCATCGGGGAGGTCTAAAGCAGCTGATGCTATGGCGGAATTTTGCCTTACCATGTAGGGTTGGGTAGTGGTGGCAAAATTCAAGCCTGTCATCTTTTTCCTGTCTTGTCCGGTGAGGCAATCAAGGCCTGCTGCCACAGCCATGGTGATGCTGTCTTCATTCCAATTGGCCACTGCCTTCTCTCCAGGACCGGGGAAGGTACCCATGAATCCCACAGCATTAAAGATGGTTTTACGGCTGATTCGATACCGAGGTATGTAAGCGCCGTATGATACGATGCCTGCCATTAAGCTTATCCTGTGTGTAAGTGGCTGCGCCGGATTTTGCTGTGCTGTTTTGTTTTGGGATGAGTGAGCTGCGTGATGTTTATCATTTCTGCCGTTTTGGATTTATTGTCCCTTTAGTCTGGGTGCTCTCTTCTCTACGAAGGCGGCTATTGCCTTTTGTGCGTCTAAGGTGTGTGCCATGGCGGCAATAGTCTGGCTTTCGAGCTCCATTTGTGTTTCCAGTGTTTCAGTCCAGGCATTGTGTAGTAGGCGCTTTGCTGCGCCGTAGGCTTTGGTGGCACCGGATGCTAATTGGCTGGCCAGTGATTTTACCTTGTCCATCAGTTCCTCGTCTGGCACTACTTGGCTGACTATGCCTAGTTCTAGGGCCTCTTTGGCTGAGAGTTGGCGGTTAGTCAATGTGAGTTCCACAGCTTTCCTGAAGCCTACTACGCGGGTCAGGTAGTAAGATGAGCCGCCATCTGGCACCAGCCCTATCTTGGTGTAGGCCATAGTAAAGCGTGCTGATTCGGCTGCCAGCGCAAAATCACTAGCACAGACCAGGCCCATGCCAGCGCCGGCCGCCACTCCATTTACTGCCGCAATTACGGGCGCGTCCAGACGCGCCAGGCGTGAAACCGCGGCATGCAGATGTGTGGTAACGTCTCTTAAGTAGTAAGGAAGGTTCTTGCCCTGCGCTGCGAAGCTCTTGACATCACCCCCTGGGCAAAATACCTTTCCTGCCCCAGTGATAATAACTACCCGTACTGTAGGGTCTTCGCTGCATTGCATGGTTGCATACATGAAGTCTTTGGCTAGTTCTAGGTTGATTGAATTGCTGGCGTCTGGGCGATTGAAACTTATTGTGGCGATGCTGTCTTTAACCTTGAAATCGATTGTTGTGTATTTCATCTGCTTACTCTCTTTGCTTCAGAGGCAGAGGTTTATTGCTCCCTTTTCAGAATTATTTTGTGCAAATGCAGATATTCGTCCGATATCAGCATTGACAGAGCAGATAGTCCGAAACTATCCACTCTGTCAAGTGTTTTTGCTTGGCTAGTTTGGGTTGTGGCTATGGTTTGGGTGGAGCCGGATTTACCAAGTCCTTGGTTATTTTCTTGGGCATTGTGTCGAGGAGCTCATTCAGCGTCCAGATGCCTGCCTTTTCGATCTGGGCAATGACTGTGGGCTGGGAATACAGGCCTATTTGGCCACCACCCACTGCGAAGTCATAACCATTTATATTGGCTGCACCATCGGTGCAGAGGTATGCAACCAGTGGTGCTACCATCTCGGGGACCGCTGCCTCCATTTTCTTTATCACCTCTTGCATCCCACTTTTTTCCCAGGCGGCCTTTAATTCTGGGCTCATGGTGAGGCGCGTGGCAGCAATGGGTCTGATGGCATTGCAAGTTACACCGTATTTCCCCATGTCCCTAGCGACTGTTCTGGTGAAGCCAATAATGCCTTCTTTGGCCGCGCTGTAGTTGGCTTGTCCCATGTTGCCCAGTCCCGCAGCTGAGGACGTGTTAATAATCCTTCCGCTTCTTTGCTGTCTGAAGATGATACAGGCAGGCTTGGTGCAGTGAAAGGTGCCATATAGATGAACCTTCATCACTGTATCCCATTCTTCCTCTGACATGTTGAAGATGATGCGGTCTCTGAGCACTCCAGCGTTGTTGACCAGGATATCCAGCCTGCCGAACTTGTCGATGGCGGTCTTAATGATGTTCTCACCGCCCTCGGGCGTGGTGACAGAATCATAGTTGGCTACAGCGTCGCTGCCGAGCTTCTTAATTTCGGCGACGACTTCGTCGGCTGGCGACTGCGAAGCTCCGGTGCCATCAGCGCCACCGCCAAGGTCATTAACCACTATTTTAGCCCCTTCGGCGGCCAGAGCTAATGCCTCGGCTCTGCCCAAACCACGACCAGCCCCTGTGATTATTGCTACTTTCCCTGCTAGTCTGTTTCCCATTTATTGCTCCTTAATTTATTTCTTTTTTGATGGTAGAGCTACCGTGGCAGCGCCCGGGGTAGTGGTCTCGCCCTTGCCGTTTTCTACCCAGATCTGACAGTCAACAAGGTTCTCATCGTCTTGGGTGTATTTCTTTATTACCTTGCCCTTGCAATGCCAGGTTTCACCATCTTGTGGCTCATCGAAGGTCTTCATCTTCCTGGGCCAGTCCATGCCGCGGTACTGGCAGGAGAGCTTCTTGAGCACGCCTTCTTCGCCTATCCAGTCAGTCATAAGATGACCCAGCCAAGCACGCTTGAGGGCTCCGTGTACAATGGGTGCGTTTACCATGTTGGCCTTGGCGAAATCGTCCTCGTAGTGTAGGGGATTGAAGTCGCCAGAGGCTCCGGCCCATTGGACTAACATCTTACTGGTCGCAATTTTGGACAAAGTTGGTATCTCCATACCATCCTGGACATCTTCAAAGTAGAGTTGTTTCTTAGCCATATTTCCTCCTGTTGCTAGTCAATAGTCGGTGGCCGTGGTCATCAGCGGTTGATGAATGTTGACCTGGCTTTGGCGACTACATCACCGTTCTGGTTAAGGAAGGTAGCCTCTATAGTGGTGAGGAGCATGCTACCTGATTTTGATTCTTTTTCGGTGATATCGACGATTTTGTTATGCATGGTCAACACGTCACCGGCACCTACCGGTTCGAAGAACTCGTATTCCACGCCTCCATCGAGAAGACGGAAGGGAGCGCCGGCTTTAATGAGTTCGATGGCGAGAGTCAGAGGACCAGGGCCCTTTTTCACGGGCCAGCCGAAAAAGCCTGGCGGGCAAAGCAGCCTGCCTGCTTTGAATTTTTTTGCATAGCCAATATCGTTGAAGAGGGGATTGGGGTCGCCGATGGCATCGGCATATCTCTGGATAGCACCCTCTTCTATCTTGTAGATATAGGGGTCTGTGCTCATGCCGACCAGTTTTCTCAGTGCATCATTCAATAGCGCCATAGTCTACCTCCTATGTTTGTTTCCATACTAGAGTCCTACTATGAACGTGCTGCAAACACTCATTGCGGGGAAGCCGCCGAGGTTGTGGGTCAGGCCATACTTCGGGTTTTTCAACTGGCGCTCGGGCTGTTGAGCCTTTCCTTGTAGCTGCTTGTACATCTCGTACATCATTCTGAGGCCGGAAGCGCCGATAGGGTGGCCAAATGACTTAAGGCCGCCATCGGGCTGAACAGGCTGAGGGCCATCGAGGTTGAAGCGGCCGGCATCGATATCTTCCTTGACCTTGCCCCTGGGGCTGAATTGCAGGTCTTCCATGGTAACGGCCTCAGTTATGGAGAAGCAGTCATGAACCTCGGCCATGCTTATTTCTTCGCGTGGGTTCTTTATGCCCGCCTCTTCATAAGCCCTGGCAGCAGCCGTCGTGGTGGTGCGGATAAGAGTACCGTCCCATTCAGTGTGTTCCATCTCCTCGCCAGAAGTCACTGCTATCTGGAGTGCTTTGACGAATACAGGGTCTTGCCTGAATTTCTTAGCCATGTCAGCGCGAACGACGATGGCTGCTGCTGAGCCGTCGCTGACGCCGCAGCAGTCGAACAGACCAAGAGGCCAGGCTATAATTGGAGCATTGAGTATTTGCTCTACGGTTACGGCGCGGCGAAGGTGTGCCTTGGGATTCAGTGACCCATTGTAGTGACTCTTGGCAGAGACCTTCGCCAACATCGTTTTCCCGTCCTGTGGGCTTATGCCATACTTGCTGAAGTATCTGGTGGCCAGCAGTGCGAAGGAACCTGGGGCTGTGATATTAGGCATCCGGAGATGTGACCCAGGAGCACCGCCTGTCATTGGGAGACCGCCATAGCCTGTATCCTTAAGTTTTTCAACGCCTATAGCTAAGGCTATATCATAAGCACCTGCTGCCACAGCATAACAGGCTCCTCTTAGTGCCTCTGAACCTGTGGCACACATGTTCTCTACTCTAGTAGCGGGGATATAAGGTAGCCTCAGCGACCGAGCAGCCGGAATGGCTGAGCCCCCAAGCCCCACGTCGTTTTGGCAGTGGCCGTACCAGCAGGCTTCGATATCTTTTTGTGGGTCTATGCCGGCATCCTCTATGGCCTCTTTGAAAGCCTCTACCATGAGTTCATCGCCGCCATCGTTCCAACGTTCGCCAAACTTGGTACATCCCATGCCGATAATTGCTATTTTGTCTTTAATTCCTTTCGCCATTCTTGGTTACCTCCATTAAGTGTCTTTGCTTGTCTTCAGGAGCGCACCGGTACTACTTTCCAGAAGTAGCCGTGGATGCCTCGTCCTTCGTCCACATACTTGCGTCTGAATGTCAGCTCTACAGGCAAGCCAACCTTGACTTCCTCGAGATCACAATCTGTGAAATCGAGCCAGGCTCTTCCACCGCCCTCGAAATCGACCATGCCGTAGATGGCCGGTGGGCTGATACTGGCCGCTAGGTTGTCGCCAGTGTAGTTGAAGACTGATGCCTTCTTATCCGAGAAGCGATAAGGTTCCATCTCGTCTATGGCCCTGCACTTGGGGTTGACGCATATTCTGTTTGCAGGGTATTGTGGGGTGCCACATTTCTTGCATTTGGAACCGTGGAGGGCTGCTATCTCCTTATTGTCTCTCCAGTACAGCGATAGGGCGGTGTAGGGTATGGTCTCGCCGCGCATTCCAATATCGATAGGTATGGCGTTATGGAAGGCAGCGTATTTTTCGTAGCTGGTCAGTTCTTTCCTGTTGGCCAGGTTTCCCTTAACACCCATTTTGCCCTTTATTTTCTTGATATTGTCGGTCACGGTGAAGAGCATGGCATCGCTCCCGTTGCCAAAGCTGACGACCATAATCTTATCGCCAGACTTGGCATCTTCCAGGGCTGCCACTAGCATCATCAAGGCATAGGCTGACCCGGTTTCGCCGACCTTGTCCAGCAAGTTGTCCTGGACCTGGGTTGGCTCGGCGCCCAGCTTCTTGGCTATGGAGGCGTGTTCTCTGGGGTAGGGGTAGCAGTAAGCTATCTTGGCTATATCTTTGATGGTCACGTTGCATTTCTTTGCCAGGCCGGCGATGGCCTCAAAGATTATCTTATTGTAGCCCTCATCGCGGATGAACCTGTCTTCCCAGGCATGTTCGAATTTCTCTCCGGTGGCCTTCCATCGGTCGGGGAAGTCATAAGAGACAGAATATGAGCCTTCAAAGGTGGCGATGACATTGTCGTTGCCCACGAGTAATGCTGCGGCGCCGTCGCCGAACTGGTGTTCTTGCGGGCCACCGGGCTTGCCGGTTCTGCAGTCTGCGGCGCAGACTAGCATATTGTTAGCGGCGCCTCCCTTCAGAGCGTCGATAGCTGAGAGGAGAGCACTGGTGCCAGCTTTGGTGCTGGCGACAAAATCGTTGGTTCTGGCATCTGGTCTGAGGTCCAGGGCACTGCTTATTATGGCGGAGTTCTGCCTGACCATGTATGGTTGAGTTGTAGTGGCAAAATAGACGCCATCGATCTTGTTGCGGTCGATGCCTCGCAGACAGTCAATGCCCGCGTCGGTGGCCATGCTGATGGAATCCTCGTCCCAGTTGGCGACGGCCTTTTCGCCTGGAGTGGGGAAATTCATAAGAAAGCCCATCGCATTGAAAATTGTGTTTCGATTGATGCGATACCTTGGTATGTAGGCTCCGTATGATACGATACCTGCCATTCAGTTTACCTCCTGTTGTTTAGATAGATGAGCGCGGTTCTATGCGGTGTTTTATTTTCCTTATTGTTATGTTGTACCCCCTTTCATTGTTCAGGCACTTAAGCACAAAAAGAGACATGCTCAATCCATTTCGGCCTGGCGATTGCATGGCAACACCCGTGCAAGGCCTGTAGGCTCAAGCAGCCTTATCGCATATATCAAACAAGGTGTGGAAATATGGATGTTCCTTATCTGTTGTCCTGCATTGCAGATTGTAAAGCTACAGAGCCACTTTGTCAACAGCAAGTCTCTTCCAATACAAGATGAGCCTGGAGGAGGTATCGATTTCTAATACAGGATGAGCCTGAACAGACAGGCGTCTCGTTTATGATTGGGACATGCAACTTATCATGAAC
>Ga0194126_10006830_pt1 | contig 16081 bp, 12 predicted proteins | sample TA2KigC150mmetaG_FD_148641 | JGI IMG/M metagenome (GOLD analysis project Ga0194126, IMG submission 148641) | Freshwater microbial communities from Lake Tanganyika, Tanzania - TA2015035 Kigoma Deep Cast 150m | ecosystem: Environmental > Aquatic > Freshwater > Lake | place: Tanzania: Lake... | reverse complement strand
ATCCGTCGAACCGCTTCGCGGCGCCACCCGACATCGAGGCCGAGTGAGAGAACGCGGTTCAGGAGGTCGTACCGCCCGCTGACCCGGTCGAACATCTCCCGAACAGCCGCCCGCTGGCGCTCGACGGCGGGAGCCCCCTCGGCAAGGGAGGACGAGCCGTCGGGCCGCGGATCCGGCGAGGATTCGAAGAGACCCGCGCGGCCTTCCCCGCGGACCTTGCCCTCCGGCCCCGGCATCATCCCTTGATGACCGCGAGGGGGCGAAGGCGCGCCACCTTCCTGGAAAGACCCGCGCCGTGCACCACGTTCACCACCTCGTCGATCTCCTTGTACGCCTCGGGCGCCTCCTCGACAAGCGTGCCCCTCGACCGCGCGCGGAAACGGATCCCTTCCTCCTCCAAGCTTCTCTCCAGATCGCCGAGACGCACCACTCGCTTCGCCTCGGAGCGGCTTTTCAGACGCCCCGCTCCGTGGCACGTGCTGCCGAACGTTTCCTCCATCGCCTTCTCGGTGCCGACCAGAACATACGACCCCGACCGCATGTCGCCCGGGATGAGCACCGGCTGCCCGACGCGGCGGAAGGCTTCCGGGACGTCGGGGTGCCCCGCGGGGAAGGAGCGAGTCGCCCCCTTCCGGTGCACGCAGAGACGTCGCTCATCCCGTCCGACCCTATGGGTCTCAATCTTCGCGATGTTATGGGATACGTCGTAAAGAAGACGAAGATCGGATCCCGGGAAGAGCCGCGCGAAAACCTCGCGCGAGAGGTGGAGAAGATACTGCCGATTCGCCCAGGCGAAGTTCGCGGCCGCCGACATCGCGGCCAGATAGCGCCCGCCGGTCGAGGACCGAATCGGCACGCAGGCGAGCTGGCGATCCGGAATCGCGATCTTCTCCCGCCCCGGCTTCTGCATCGCTTGGAGGAAATCGGTCGCCACCTGGTGCCCCAGGCCGCGCGATCCGCAATGGATGAGAAGGGTCCCCCCCCCCTCGCGGAGACCGAAGACCTCGGCGACCTCCGGCTCGTAAACCGTCTCGACGTAACCGACCTCGAGAAAGTGGTTGCCCGAGCCGAGCGTTCCCACCTGGTCGCGCCCCCGCTCGATCGCGCGCTCGCTCACGGCGTCCGGGTCGGCGAGCGATAGGCAGCCGCTCTCCTCGGTCCTCTCGATGTCTTCCGCACGCCCTGCCCCCCGCGCCGCCGTCCAGCGGGCTCCTTCGCGCAGCACCGCCGCCATCTCCTTATTGTTCAGCCTGAGGTCCCCTCCGCCGCCGACGCCGCAGGGAACGCGCGCGAAAAGCGCCGACGCGAGGGCGTCCGCGTGCGGCGCGACCTCCTCGCGATCGAGATTGACGAGTGCGAGACGAACCCCGCAGTTGATGTCGTAGCCGACGCCCCCCGGCGAGATGACCCCCTCGTCGAGGTCCATCGCCGCCACGCCGCCGATCGGAAAGCCGTACCCCCAGTGGATGTCCGGCATCGCGAGCGAGCGCTCGATGATGCCGGGAAGGTGCGCTACGTTGGCGACCTGCTCGAGGCTCCGGTCCTTCCGGATTTTTTCGAGAGCCCCGCGGTCGGCGTAGATCACTCCCGGAACCCGCATCCCGCCCTTCTTCTCCAGGCGCCAACGGTACGCTCCGCTCGGAATCAGCTCGGCCATTCGAATCCCTCACACATCAAATAAAATCACAGCCCGCCATGTCCCGCTCTTCTCGACGATCTCGAGGCCGTGAAAGGTCGCCGCCTTCACCTCGCGCGCGAGCGAAGGAAAGCGGGGGCCTCCCTCGATCCCCCCGATCTCCGCGGTCATCGCCCCCTCGGAGATCGCGACGCGTCGGACGGCCGATGGAAAGAACACGCGGCCGGTCACGAGATAGATCACCTCGTTCAACCAGGAGACGAGGAGCGCCTCCGGATCGTCCCCCGCGAGGCGAACCGTGCGCCGGCTCGACCCCGAGGGCGGATCCTCGTCGAGCATCGAGCGCGCGAGCGTCTCCGCCGCGAGAGCGAAGAGACGCTCCCGCGAGAGCGCCGTCACCTCGAGGAGAACATCCGCGTCGTGCTCGAGCCAGCGCGCGGACTCCCGATCCGTCCCGTTCTTCATTCCTCGCGGGCTCCCGATGATCAGTATAGACGAGAAAAGGGGGCGCCCCCAACGCCGGGAACCGCGCGGGGCTTGCTACGGCTCGATCCCGTACCGGAGGATCTTGTTGCGAAGTCCCTTGCGCGTGAGGCCGAGTCGCCGGGCGACGCGCGACTTGTTCCCGGCGTGCTCCCGAAGCGCCTCGCGGATCACTCGTTCTTCGAGGCTCTCCACCATCTCCGCGAGGCCTCGCTCCCCCGCCGGGCGCTCCGCCTCTCCGGACCGGGCGAAATCGACGAGCTCTTCCGAGAGGGACTCGATCCCGACCGTCTCGCCGTTCGAGGCGAGGGCGACCGCGCGCTCGACCTCGTTCTGGAGATCGCGGACGTTCCCGGGCCACGGGTAGTGGACGAAGAGACGGACCGCCTCCTCGGCGAACCGCACCCCTTCCTTCCCCATCGCGCGGGAGAACTTGGCGAGGAAATGCTCCGTCAGGATCGGGATGTCTTCCGGCCGATCGCGAAGCGCCGGAAGGCGGACGGAGATTACTTTCAATCGGTAATAAAGATCGTTCAAGAATCGTTTCTTCTCGACCTCCTCTTTGAGGTCCCGATTGGAGGCGCAGATGATCCGGCAGTCGACGTGCCTTGCCTCGGGCGATCCGACCGGCTTGAACTCCCTCCGGTCGACGACGCGGAGGAGCTTTTCCTGGAACTTCCGGCTCGTCTTGTCGATCTCGTCGATGAAGACGGTCCCCCCGTCGGCCACCTCGAAGAGACCCTTCTTGGCGGCGCCGGCCCCCGTGAAGGCGTTCTTCGCGTGGCCGAAGAGCTCGCTCTCGAGAATCGTTTCGGCGAGATCCGCGCAGTTGATCGTCACGAAGGGGGCCGAATCGCCGCGCGAGATCTCGTAGGCGAGAAGCCCCTTTCCGGTCCCTGTCTCCCCCTGGAGGAGGACGGTCGTTCGCAGCCCGCTCAGCTTGCGGAGCATGTCAAGGATCTCGGTCATCCGTCTGCTCCGGGTTACGAAACCGGCGAGGGGGCGATCGCCCGATCTCGCCGGGGAGCTTGCCCGAGGAGCGGGATCCGCCGCCCGCGCCACGCCGACCAGAAACGCGAGATCGCGGCCGAGAAACGGCTTTCCGGAAAGGTCGATCGGGCGATCGACGTAGATGCCTCCCTCTCCCGCCCGGGTCGGCGCGACCATGCAGGTCCGCGAACCGCGGCCCGCGTCTCCGACGGAGAGCAAGGGCGCCACCGGACCGCCTACGATCCAAGCGGCCCCGATCGCGCGAAGAAGACCGAGCGCCTCGGGCGGCCGAATTCGGCAGCAGTCGATGGGAACGAACCCGCCGGTCGGCGCCCGGCCGAAGAGGAAACCGCGCTCGGCGTCGAGCTCCCGGAGGACGCGCTCGAGCAAGTCTTCCGGTTCGCGGATCGACTCGCGGAACGCGAGGAATCGGTTCGACTCGGAGAGGGCGCGCTCCGCGAAGCGCGTCTCGACGAGACGGCGGAGCGCTTCGATCTCGAGCGCATCCCCGCCGACGGGATCCGGGCCCCGCAAGCGTTCGGCCTTTCGGAGCAGATCCACCGCGTCCTCGAGACGCTCCGAACGGATCTTCAGGCGGGCCGACTCGATGAGCACGCGCGCGCAGTGGCTGCCGAGCCCGAGGCGTCGGAAGATCGCTTCCGCCGAAGCCAGCTCGGCGCGCCCGCCGACCCAGTCGCCGTTCTCGCCCGCGATCCGGGCCGACTCGAGAAGCGACCGGCCGAGCTCGAACGGAATGGCGCACGTCTCGAGGATCCGCACGCTGCGCGCCGCGTAGTAGGCGGCGAGCTTCGTGGTTCCGTGAAGCCGGTGCGCCGCGGCGAGCGCGCGAAGCCCGATCCCCACGAGGCGCGCATTGCGGATCCGCGCCGCCGCCCGGAGCGACTTCTTCGCGAGCGCGATCGCTTCCACCGGACGGTTCGAGGCGGCCGCTTCCTCGGAAAGACGCCGGTGGATCTCCGCAACGTGATCGCTCGTCTCCTCGATCCGTTCGGCCACCGCGAGCGACTTGGAGAGAAGCGCGCGCGCGGCGGAGAAGCGACTCCGATCGAGACACCAGGCGCCGAGCTCCTCGTACGAGGCGGCGGTCTCCCGGCGGTTTCCGCTCGCCTTCGAGAGACGCAGCGCCTCGAGCGCGTGCCGCCTGGCCTCGCTCCACTTCCGTTCATGCCGCGCGATGCGCGCGAGCGCGAGCGAAGAGAGCACGATGCCCAGGCCGTCCTTGACGGCTCTTGACATATGAAGGCTTTTCTCCGTTCGGCGCCGGGATTCCCGCCATTCTCCGCGCAGGAAGTGAATGAGACCGAGGTTCAGCATGCGGAGAGCCACGCCCGCGTAGTTCCCGAACCGGCGATCGATCTCCATCGCCTTCTTGAGCGCCTGGGCGGCGTTCTCCCATTGACAGAGGTCCTTGTAGGCGACCCCGAGGTTGTTGTACGCCTTCGCCATCCCCTCTTCGTCGTCGATCCGGCGATACGTCGAGAGCGCGTCCTGATAGAAACGAACCGCCTCGCCGCGATTCCCCCTGCGGAGGAAGATCGAACCCGAGGTGAGCTGGACGAGAGCGATCTCCCGGTTCTCGTTCGTACGGCGGAGCAGATCGAGAGCGCGAAGGGACTCGGCGAGCGCGTCGCTGTGGTTTCCCAGCCGGCGAAGGACGCGTCCCGCGAGGGCCGCGATCATCCCCGCGAGAAGAGGGTTCTCGCCGGGGGCGACGAGGCGTTCCGCACTCCGAACGAGGCGAAGCCCGTCCTCCAGCCCGCCCATCGCCAGATGAGCCCGGGCCGCCCGGTAGAGCACTCGCGCCCGCCTCCCATCGGGGAGAGCATCATAAAATGGTGAAGAGGAAATCTTTTCACACTGAAGGAGCGCCTGATCGTAGTTGTCCGACGCGAGATAGAGATCCGCGAGATCCTCGAGCCGATCGATTGTCTCGAACCGCCCGTCCTCGCGATCGCTCTCCTCGATCTCTCGATTCGCTCGGGCTCGCGGATCGTCGGAATCCATGCCCTTCCCCCTGGAGGCCGGGGCCCCCGCCTCGCGGCCGCCGGCGCGGCCGGGCGATCAGACACCTCGCGCCGCCCGATCTACGGAACGATCAACCGGACCGCCAGGACGAAGCCGCGCACAAGGGCATCCGCCGACAAGCGGCCCACCGCGCCCCCCTCTTCCGTCGGGGCCGGCGCTCCCAGCCAGATACCCTCTAAGCCGTCCGGGTCCACATCCTTCTCCGCGACCGGCTTGGGATCCGGATACGCGTCGGCACCGAAGGCGAGGGGAAGCCCCAGAGTGAGGATCGCGGCGACCGCGACGAGAGCCCGGAGGTAGCATCGAACCATGATCGCCTCCTCTCCGCACGCAGGCTGGATACCGGGGAACCGGCCTGCTAACTTCATTATACTCAACCGCCTGCGCGTGTCAAGGCGGATCTGCCTGTAGGCGCCCGGCGATTCCAGAAACAACACGAGGTCCGGAGACCGGCGCTCCGGCCCCTCCGGACCCCGTCGATCGGTTACCCCCTGGCGCTACGAGCGCTTCGATCCCCGATCGTTCGAACTCGAATCCAGTCAATAACAATGCGCCGTCTCTACGCCTCCTTCCGACCGCCTGTCTCCGCTGCGGGGCCGTTCTCTCGTTCCGGCTGTTTCAACGCCTTCCGTTCGGGCACGGCTAGATCCTCTCCTCCGCTCGGAGGGACGAGATCCGCCGCCCGTTCCCATCCGGCGTTCACCGCGCAGAAGCGGGCGATCGCAAAAGCCAAGACAAAGTACCCAACAAGCACCCCGAGAACGATCGCGATCTTCATTTACATACGCGAGACCCCCTTTCCCTCTAGGCAGGAACGGAAACCCCAGCGGACCCTCCGCAAGTTCGGTACCAGAGGACCCGCGGACGGCAACGGGGGGAGCCCTCGGGAGACCGATCGATAAAATCCACTGTCTTTCAAGAAGTTAGGAGAGGCGCTCGGGCTCGAACGCCGGCAGTTCCCCGGACCGCGCCGGTCGAGACCATGCCCAGGAGCTGACCGTGTAGCCGCTTCCTGTCTACAGACTATCCAAGAGAACCCAGCGGTTCGATGGGCAAGGTGTCGGCGAGAGGGCTTGCCGCCCAGCGATTAGCATAGCAGATCCGCGATTCACTCGCGAGCTTTTTTTCTTCTCCCGGCGCCGGGGCCGCCGCGGAAGGCCTCACTCCTCCAAGGACTGAAGAAGCCGGCGGACATCCTCGGCGCGGGGATGCCCGGGGGAGATCTCGAGAAATCGGCGCAGGTGGGGGATCGCCTCCGCTTCCCGACCTGATTGGATGAGGGCGGAGGCGAGGTTGCCGTGCACCTCCGCCTCCTCCTTCTCGGCGAGAAGCCTGCGGAGGAGCGCGATCCCTTCCTCCGGACGATCTCCCTGGCAGAGGAGCACGGCGAGGCTCATCCGGATCCGACGGCTTCCCGGATCGGCCTCCGCGGCCGCGCGAAGCGCACGCACGGCTCCCGCCCCGTCCCCTGTCCGGGCGGAGAGGATTCCGCGTTGGTGCAGCGTCTCGGGATCCCCGGGCACGAGCCTGAGAAGCGCGCCATACAGCGCGAGCGCTCCGTCGATGTGCCCGGTCTCACCGTAGAGAAAGCCGATCGTGCGGGTGAACTCGATGAACTCCCGATCGGATCCCCCCGCCGGATCGAGCCTGACGTCGGTGCGGGGCGGAGCGGCCGGATCCCGTCGAAGCACACGGATCTCAGGCCCGGCCCCCGCTTCGGACGCGAAGCGGGCGACCGGCCGGAATCGCTTCCCGATCTCCTCGTAGAAAGCGTTCTGGACCGGGAACCGAGCCGGATCGCCTCGATACCTCGCGCCGATCTCCTCGGAGAGGACCACGTAGTCGAACCACTGATACGACTCGAACCGGTAGAAACGGGCGGCGCGATCGACGTCGATCGAAAAGGAGGGGAGGATCGCGGTGCGATACCAGGGCTTCGCCTTCGTCGGGACGAGAAGCGTCTCTCGGATCGGCGCGAACTCCTCCTCCTCCGCGTACCTCCGAAGCTCGCTCGAGGAGCGGAGGTTCGGCCCGTGGGGCTCGACCAGCACGAGCGCTCCGTGCGGGACGAACGTCTCGATCCACGCGCGCGCCTCGGTTCGCGTGTCCCTCTCGCCGAGGCGAACGGCCTCCCGCCCCGTCGCGAGGGCGGGCGCGAGAAGGAGAAGAAGGACGGCCGCGGCGTGAAGGCCCGCTTTCCCGCGAAGCCCTTCGGGAAGCGCGCGGTCGAGAGCGAGCGCCGCGAGAAGCGCCAAGGGCGGAACCGCGGGGAGCGGATAGTGCGGAGCCTGCATCCGGCTCGCCGAGAGGAGGACGAAGAAGACTGCGGGAATCGGGAGGAGAACCCGCTCGACGCCCCGCGGCCGGAGGAGAGCGGCCGCGAGACCGAGCAGCGCGACGCTGAAAAGGAGCGGGCCGAACCCGTTCGCGAAGAGCGCGAGCGCTCCCTTCACCCCTTCGCCGGTCCCGCCGAAATGCCCTTCCCTCATGTGAAGACGCTCGGCGCCCACGTCGCGCAGGAACGAAGCGAAATCGAGGAGGACGTACGGGCTTGCGGCGAAGAAGACACACGCCGCGATGAGAACCGCGAGAAGAACGCGCCGAATCCGGAATGGCTCCGGGCGGAGGCGTTCGGCGAGCGGCAGGTTAAGGAGAAAGAGAGCGCCGGGGTACTTGGTGGCGGCGGCAAGGCCGGCCGCGGCGGCCGCGAAGTGAATCGCGCGCGGCCGCTCACCCCGCGCGTGCCGCACGGCGAAGAAGAGGGAAAGAACGGCGAAGAAGGTCGTCGCCACGTCCACTTCGACGAATCGGGACTTCTGGACGTGCGTCGAGTGAAGCGCGAGAAAGAGAGCCGCCGGGATCGCGACCCGACTTCCTCCCGCGGCGAGGCCGATCGCGAAGAGAACGAAGACCGTCGCCGCCCCGAGGAGAGCCGTCAGGAGCCGTCCCGCGCCCACGAAAAGAGAGGGATCGAGATGGTAAGCGGCTTGGAAGGCGGCCGCATCCGGGAACGCCCCGGCGATCCGACCCCCGGCCCGAAGGAGCGCCTGCACGCCGAACTGAAGATAGAAATAGAGCGATGGATAGTTGAAGAAGCGAGGGTTAAAATCGAAACCTTCCTCGCCCCACCCCCAGAAGCCCCACGCCTTCTGTACCGCAGTCGCCTCTTCGTAGACCTCCGGGAATCCCCAATCGAGGCGATAGAGCCTGAGAGCGAGCGCGAGAAGCGCGATCCAGAAGCCGATGAAATAGGGACTCCGCGCGCGCCGTTTCACGGGGATCCTCCGAGACGCCGAGGCGCTCGCAGGAGGACCGCGCCCCGCAGGGAGACTATACCGCGGCTCGGCGCCCGAGCGGAAGATGGCGGAGAGGATACGGCGACGCGTCCGGTCCCCTCTTAAGCGGGAATCGAGGGTTCGCGGGAATCACGGACCGGCGCGCCGAGACTCCTCTCCTTCGAGGGACCGGACGAATCCCTCGCGCGAGGGAGAGTTGTCCGGGCAGTCCGTCGGATCGATCCCGTCGACCGTTCGCTCCCACCTGGAGTTGATCGCGCAGACCTTCCCGACGACAATGGCGATCAGCACGTAGACCGCCGCGAGAAGGAGCAACCAGAGAAGGATCATCCCGCCCCCTCCCGAGGCCGCAGGCTCTCCCGCTCCTCCTCGAGGCGCGCGAAGAAGCGCTCCTCCTCCGCCGTGAGCCCCCCCGTCGAGAGGGCCTTCTCGATCACCTTCATCCGGCTTCTCTCGCGCTCCACGAGAACGACCCGTCGCCCGTCGCTGCTCTCCAGATCCCGCACCCGAAGGAGCACGAGCTCCGAAACGGCGAGCCCCGCCATCGCATCGACGAACGAAGGCGAGAAGTCCTCGCCAAGAACGATGAGATGAAGACCGCGCCCCGGATCGAGAGTGCGATCGCGGAACGCCCGCCGCAGCCATTCGACCCGGCTGCGAACGAAGGAGACGATCCGGCCTTGCCGATAGAAGGTTCGCATCTCGTCCTCGAGAACGTCGATCACGCTCACCGTTCCGTCGCTCCTCCCGCCGAGGATCGGGATCTCCTCCCCGTCCGGGAGGGGAACCCAGGTCGCGAGGATCTCGAAATCCTCAGCGACCACGGCCGGGTGCTCGATCGCCCACGAGACGAGATCGCGGTGCGCGTTCTGGCGCGCGACGATGAACGTCGTTTCGGGAGATGGGACTTTCCTCATGGCGCACCCCCGAGCACGACGTTCAGCCGGCGCACGAGGGGATCGACTCCTCCCTCGCGCCGCTCGCGCATCCGATCGAGCCTCGCCGCGAGAAGCCCGGCGACGATTTCCGGATCCCCTCCCCCCCATACCGAAAGACGCCACCCGAGGAACTCCGCCGCCGCCTCGCCGAGCCGCTCCGGGGCGAGTCGGTTCCACGGGCCGGCGGATCTCCGGATCGGCACGAGTGTCGGGAGCGTCCCCCCTTCGACCCTAGACAGTTCACGGATAAACTGATACGCGCGCCGGAGATCTTCGACCTCGCTCCCGATGAGAAGAAGGGTCGTGTCGCCGTTCCTGAGGAGCGCGCGGCTCTCCTCCGATCCTTCTCCCGCCGCGAAGAAGAGGAGCGGAGGATCCTCGCCGGCGCGGATGCGCTCCAGAAGATCCTCGCCCGTCAGCTCGCCCCCCTCTTCCCCCTGCACCCGATAGCGAACCTCCACCGAGTCGATGCGGAGAGAGGGGAACCCGCGCTCCTCGAGAACGGCGCGCAAGGCGAGGAGAAACTCCTCCCCCGGAGGGCCGGCCAGGTTCGCGACCGGAATGAGCGCGCGAGGGGGCGGGTTCGGCACGACGCGGCCTCCGGACGCAGGAGCGTCCGGCGCGCGCGCGGAAAAATAAACCTCGGAGAGGTCCTTCAGGCGGCGGGCTTTCGCCTCCTCCCCGGCGGGGGAGCGCCGGGCGGGGATCATTGGTCACCGACGAGAACGACGGAATTCCGAAATCCGGTCTCGCCGTACTCGTGAACCTCGTTCGCCGGGTCCTCGATCCATTCCCCATCCACGATGTAGCGATACTGATGGGACCCTTTGGGAACCCGGAGGCGGATCGTCCAGATTCCGCTGATCGGATCTTGCTTCATCTCGCCCCGCTGCGGGTCCCAATCGTTGAAGCGTCCCGCGAGCTGGACTCTCCGCGCGCCCGGAGCGTGCAGCCGGAAGACCACTTCTTCGCCGCGAACGGAGGGACCGAAGAGCTTCTCCTCCCACTTCCGGAGGTTCTCCACCTCGACCACCGGCGCGCTCTCCACGATCTCGGTCGCGAGAGCCACGTAATCGTTGTCGAGCTTCGAATGGCGATGCGCCCGTCCGACCGGGAGGCCCCTCGACGCCGCGTCCTTGGCGACGACCGAATGGTGGATCACCGTCTCGAAGAGCTGCTCGCCGAAACGCTCCGAGAGCGCATCGAGGAACTCGCGCGCGTAGCGGGTCTGGACGTGAAAGTCGGTCGCCAAGACGCGCACGAGGATCCGGCGCCCCGTGTTTCGCTCGACCATCTCGATCGTTTCGAGGAGCCTCTCGAGCCCGTGCACGGAGAAGCTCGACGTCTCGACCGGGATGATCGCCTCGTCGGCGGCCACGAGCGCGTTGATCGTGAGAAACCCGAGGCTCGGCGGACAGTCGACGATCACGTAATCGTACGGACGCCCGAGGTCCGCGAGCGCCTGCCGGAGGCGAAGCTCCCTCTCCGGCTCCCCGGCGAGCTCCTGCTCCAGCGAGGCGAGGGAGATGTTCGCGGGGACCACGTCCAGCTTGTCGGAGAAAGGAAGGAAGAGCTCGGAGACGGCGAAGGGCGGGCGGATCAGGGAGTCGCGAACCGTGCGATCGAGGAGGTCGGTGTCGAAGCCGAGCGCCAGGGACGCGTGCCCCTGCGGATCGAGATCGACGAGCAAGATGGTCTTCCCGAGCTCCGTCAAGGACCAGGAGAGGTTGACGGCAGTCGTGGTCTTTCCGCACCCCCCCTTCTGATTGGTAACGCAAACGGTGTTCATAGGCGCCCCCCTAGCCTGTTACCCGAACCTTCGACACGCAAAGAAAAAACCCGCCTTCGCGAAGACGGGTCCTCGACGAGATGAGAAAGACAGCGCTTACGATCCGCCGCACCTCGGCCCGTGCGCATACGAAGCATGAGCGTCGCCTCTCCTTCCGCCGCCTTTCCTCATCGAATCTTCAGCGCAACCCCCCTACTTTCACGGCGTTAAGCCACGCTAGTGAGGTTCCGTCTCACATGTCAAGAAAAAAATGAACGAGAGGCGGTCTAGCAGATGCGCGGGAGCTGTTCGCCGCTCAAGAGATCGAGGATTCTCGTCGCGCCGATGCGGCTCCGGAGCGAGACGGTCCCCGGGGTTTCCCCGATCGCCGCGCCGATGCGGCAGGCGCCCGCGGAGACCGGATACGATCGTAGGATCGCGAGCGCTCGTTCCGCCTCCGCCTCGGGTACGAAAGCGATGAAGCGCCCCTCGTTCGCCACGTAGAGCGGATCGAGGCCGAGAATCGCGCACGCCGCGTCCACGTCCTCGCGAACGGGGACGAGACTTTCATCGATCCGAATGCCGAGGGACGAGGAGACGGCGATCTCGTTCAGCGCGCTCGCGAGACCGCCGCGCGTGAGATCGCGGAGACATCGAACGTCGATCCCCTCTCGAAGAAGAGCGAGCACCGGATCGGCGACCGGCGCCGAGTCGCTCTCGATCGCGCTCTCGAACTCGAGCCCCTCGCGCACGGCGAGGATCGCCATCCCGTGGCGCCCGACGTCGCCGGAGAGAAGAACCGCGTCTCCGGCGGAAATGCTCTCCGGTCCGATGAGACGATCGGTCTCCAAGAAGCCGACCCCGGCCGTGTTGATGAAGATCCCATCCCCCTTGCCGCGCTCGACGACCTTCGTGTCCCCCGCCACCACGCGGACGCCGGCCGCGCGCGCCGCCTCGCCCATCGATCGAGCGGCGCGCCAAAGGGTCTCCATCGGGAGCCCTTCCTCGAGGATGTAACCCGCGGTCAGGTAGAGCGCTCGCGCGCCGGACATCGCGAGATCGTTCACCGTGCCGTGCACGGCAAGCGATCCGATGTCCCCGCCCGGGAAGAAGAGCGGGCGGACGACGTAGGAGTCGGTCGTGAGCGCGATCCGCCCGCTCTTCCACGGAAGAACCGCCGAGTCGTGGCGCCGATCGAGCTCCGCGTCGCGAAAGGCGGCGAGGAAGATCTTCTCGATGAGCCGTGCCATCAAGCGCCCACCCCCGCCGTGCGCGAGAAGCACGCGCGGGTACTCCTCGATCGGGATCGGGCAGGAGAGGCGGAAGTCCTCGCCGTTCGTCATGCGGACCTCCTGGGGGGCCTCGTGCGGAACGACAGGGAGGATACCATAGGAGGAGATCGGGGACGTTCCAAACGAGCGGAACTTCACGATCAATCTGCTTACGCCAGAACACAGGGAGTCCGCTCCCACGAAATCCGTCACGAAGCATTCGGGCGGCCGGGTCCTGTCGGCCATCCGTCCGCTGCGATGCTCGCCAGTCGCCCGTTCGGGCTTGGTGGCTGCGCTTCTCGCGGACGCCTGTGGCCGCCACCCGGCCGCGGTGCAGTCCGGGAGAGGAGGAACTTGCCGAGGAGAGTGGGAGCGTCGAGAGGAGAGAGAGGTGCCCCGGGAAGTGCGTGTTCCCTTGAAGGCGGTGCGCTGTTACTCGGCGGCGAGGCCAATCGTTCTCCAGCGGGCTTCTCGGAAGAGGAGGAAGTGGGGGCAAGACGAAGGTGGGCCTTTCCGGGGACGCCATACCGAATTCGGCCGCCGATCAACCGCTCGGCCCGAGCGGCGTTCACAGAAACAGCGCGGAGAGACCGAAATTATGGATGGCCCACCGGGAATTGAGTATGGCGTCCCCGGAGATGTCCCTGATAGGCGGAAGCTGTCGACGAGTGAAGGACCGCAGTAGTAGTATTCCCGGCGGCAGATAGGACCAAGGACCAGCAGATTCTCGTCGGGGACCGCCTGTGAGCAAGCCATTCGACAAAGCCAAGGACGACATCGCGAAACTCTGCAGCTACTTCGCGACGAACCGGAAGGAGTTCCTCGCGTCCGGCGTCAAGGAAGCCCACGTACGCCAGTCGCTGATCGACCCGTTCTTCGAAGCGCTCGGCTGGGACGTTCGCAACGCCAGTCGGACGGCGCCCCAGTACCGCGAGGTCGTCCCCGAGGACAGCCTCGATGTGGAGGGCCATCAGAAGGCGCCCGACTACACGTTCCGCGTCGGCACCCAGCCGAAGTACTTCGTCGAGGCGAAGAAGTGCGGCGTCAACATCGGCATCGATCCCGGACCCGCGTATCAGCTTCGCCGCTACGGCTGGAGCGCCAAGGTCGCGCTCTCGATCCTGACCGATTTCGAAGAACTCGGGGTGTTCGACTGCACGCTCAAGCCCCGCGGGAGCGACAAGGCCAGCCATGCCCGCATCCAGTACTTCCGCTCGGAGGAGTATCCCGATCGCTGGAAGGAGCTGTGGGACGTCTTCTCACGCGAGGCCGTCTGGTCGGGGGCCTTCGACGAATACGCCGCCTCCAAGCGGAAGCGGGGCACATCCGAGGTCGACGCCGAGTTTCTCAAAGAGATCGAGGGTTGGCGCGACGCCCTGGCGCGGAACATGGCCCTGCGTAACAAGGAACTTTCCTCCGACGACCTCAGCGCCGCCGTGCAACGCACGATCGACCGCGTCGTGTTCCTGCGGATGGCCGAGGACCGTGGGCTAGAGCCGTATGAGCAGCTCTTGAAGCTCTGCGAGCGGCCCGACATCTACCCCCGGTTCATGTCCGACCTCTGCCGCAAGGCGGATCAGAAGTACAACTCCGGCCTGTTTCACTTCCAGAAGGAAGCCGACGTCTCCGAGCCGCCCGACCGGATCACGCCGAAGCTCGCCGTGGACGACAAGGCTTTCAAGCCGATCATCCAGAGCCTCTACTTCGAGCACGGCTCGCCCTACCACTTCGGCGTCCTGCCTGTGGAGATCCTCGGAACCGTCTACGAGCGCTTCCTGGGCAAGGTCATCCGACTCACGGCCGGCCACCAAGCGAAGGTCGAAGAGAAGCCCGAGGTCCGCAAGGCTGGCGGCGTCTATTACACGCCCGCGTACATCGTGGACTACATCGTCAAGCAGACGGTCGGCAAGCAGATCGAGGGAAAGAGCCCCGCGCAGCTCGCCGGGGGTAAGACCCTGCCGCCGCTCCGCGTGCTCGACATGGCCTGTGGAAGCGGGTCGTTCCTCCTTGGCGCGTACCAGTGCCTCCTTGATCACGCGCTCAAGTGGTACACGGACCACAAGCCGGGAGGCCACAAGAAGGCCGTCTACCAGGATCCCCGCACCGGCGCGTGGCGGCTCACGATCGAGGAGAAGAAGCGGATCCTCACGACGCACATCTTCGGCGTGGACATCGACCCGCTGGCTGTGGAGGTTTCCAAGCTCTCGCTCCTCCTCAAAGCCCTGGAAGGGGAGAACGACGCGACCTTGACCCACCAGATGAAGCTCTTCCACGAGCGCGCGTTGCCGAACCTGTCGAACAACATCAAGTGCGGGAACTCGCTCATCGGGCCGGACTACTTCACGGAAGCGCTCTCCCTCGAACCCGATGAGCTCAAGCGTGTCAACGCATTCGATTGGAAAGCTGCGTTTCCTGACTCTATGAAGGCCGGCGGCTTCAGCGCGGTCATCGGCAATCCTCCCTATGGTGCATCCTTCGGCGAGAAGACCGAGCCCTACCTTCGGAGTCGTTTCCGCTCTCTCGCGAATTCGCTTGATTCGTTCATCATGTTCGTGGAGCAGGCAGGAGACCTGCTGAGACCACACGGGCACCTCGGCCTGATCATACCCTCGGGCTGGGTTTCCACGCCCTCGTCCCGAAAGCTCCGCGACCGATTCGCCGAGCAGTTTCGTCCCGGCGTCGTTGTTTCGCTACCGTACGACGTATTCTCGGGAGCCTACATTGACACCGTCATCGTTGTCGCTGAACGCATGGCTCCCGGCATACGCTGGACGGATCTCGAAGACACGAGTGTCGGCCTGGTCGTCTTTCCGGTTCGGCGGAAGGTAGAGAGTCAGATGGACTTCGACTCCTTCAGGAAGGTAGGCGACTTCGCCGAATGGCTTAGATCGCCGGACAGGGAGTTCCTGGTGTTGTCCTCCAAAGCGGAGGCGGCTCTGGTCGCGAAGCTCCGGGGAAGTTCCGGGACCTTCAACTCCGTCGTCGAGGTGATGCGAGGTATCGAGACCTATCGCCCTCGTCCCGCGCGTGAGTGCCGGATGCCGAAACGAGCCTTCAACGGCGAGATGCTCCGTTACGATTTGGACCTCGGCCCGGAGGCATACGAAGGCTATCCCGCCGATATTGCGGCAGGAAAGCCGATCAAGTTCTTCAGCGGCCCCCGAATTCTTCTGCGCCAGCTCCTCAGCCGGAGATTCCGGCTGCAGGCTGTGTATTCTGAAGCCGAGTTCCTGACGAATCAGTCCGTTCAGAGCTTGATTCCCCGAGGAACGTCTCCTCATGTGAAGGCCATCCTGGCCATCCTCAACAGCCGTCTTCTCTCGTGGTACTTCTGCCAGTTCAACATGGTCGCGCGCCGCGACGACTTTCCCAAAACTATCATCAAACAGACCCGGGAGCTGCCCTTCCCCAGTATCGCCCCGGAAGGACCCGCGGACAAAGCTACGCACGACAAGCTGGTGCTCCTGGCGGACAGGATGCTCTCACTGACGCCAAAGCTGCGCCAAGCGGCATCCGAGGCGGAGAAGGCCGCGTTGCAGGCCACGCTCGCGAAGACCGACTCCGAGATCGACCGCCTCGTGTACGACCTGTACGGGCTGACCGAGCAGGAGATCACGATCGTGGAGGGGGAGAGGTGATGGAGTGCGCCAGGA
>Ga0194126_10006824_pt1 | contig 16091 bp, 18 predicted proteins | sample TA2KigC150mmetaG_FD_148641 | JGI IMG/M metagenome (GOLD analysis project Ga0194126, IMG submission 148641) | Freshwater microbial communities from Lake Tanganyika, Tanzania - TA2015035 Kigoma Deep Cast 150m | ecosystem: Environmental > Aquatic > Freshwater > Lake | place: Tanzania: Lake... | reverse complement strand
CGGCGTCAACCGGGCGTGATCGTCATCGTCATGGGCGTCTCCGGCGCCGGCAAGTCCACCGTCGGCCGGGCGCTCGCCGCGCGCCTCGGCTTGCCGTTTCTCGACGCCGACGAATTCCATCCGCCAGAGAACGTCGCCAAGATGGCCTCCGGCACGCCGCTCACCGATGCCGACCGCAGGCCCTGGCTGGAAGCGCTCAACCGCAGGTTGCATGGCATGCCGGAGGCGGTTCTCGCGTGTTCCGCACTGAAGGAGGACTACCGCAGGCGCCTCGCCCAGGGACTGGAGGATTGCCGCTTCGTCCACCTGCGCGGCAGCATCGAGATCATCCGCAAGCGGCTGGCGGCGAGGCAGCACCGCTACATGCCGGCTTCGCTGCTGGAGAGCCAGTTCGCCACGCTGGAGCCGCCGCGCGACGCAATCGAGGTGGAGGTTTCGGCCAGCGTCCCCGCCTGCGTCGAGGCGATCGCCGCACGCCTGGGGCATTAGCCCCTAATCGCCCTTCGCCACGCCCTCGCGCCGCGGGTCCGCCCCGCCCCGCCAGCCGCCGGGCACGCGCTCGATGACATGCAGGCCGCTGGTGAAGTCCCCCAGCCGCACCTCGTGCCCGCGGGCGCGCAACGCCGGCGCAAGCAGCTCGTAGGCGGTGTCGCGCTCCAGTTCCGTCGGCCCGTTCATGCTGCCGCCGTGCGGCAAGGAGACGGCGGCCTGCGCATCGAGCTGCCAGTCGATCATCGCCACCAGCGTGCGTGCGACGTAATTGATGATCGAGGCGCCCCCGGGTGAGCCCAGCACCGCCTGCAGCTCGCCTCCGGCACCGAAGGCGATCACCGGCGACATGGCGCTGCGCGGCCGCTTGCCGCCCTCGGTGCGGTTGGCCGCGCCAGCGGCGAACGAGAAATCGGTGAGCTGGTTGTTGAGCAGGAAGCCGCGCACCAGGATCCGGCTTCCGAACGCGCTCTCGATGGTGGTGGTCATGGACACGGCCTCGCCGCGGCCATCCACGATGGACACGTGGCTGGTGCCGGCAGGCGAGGTCTCCGGCGCCTGCGCCATCGGCTGCGCACCGCGCGGCCGTCCCGGCTCGGCGCGCCCCAGCGAGCGCTCGCCCACCAGGCGCGCGCGCCGATCCAGGTAGTCCGGCTCCAGCAGTCCGTCCAGCGGCACCGCGACGAAATCCGGGTCGGCGAGGTAGCGGCCGCGGTCGGCATAGGCCAGGCGCCCCGCCTCGGACAAGAAATGCAGCGCCGCGGCGGAGCTCGGCGCGGCAGTGCGGAAATCCGTGCGCTCGAGGATGCCCAGCAACTGCAGCACGACCGCGCCGCCTGCCGGCGGCCCCACGCTGCACACACGCATCGCACGATAGGGCAGGCACACCGGGTCGCGCTCGAGCGCGCGATAGCGCGCCAGGTCCTCCAGCGTGAGGTCGCCCGGGCGGGCGTGGCCGCGCACGGCGGCCACGATGTCCTCGGCGATGGCGCCGCCGTAGAACGCATCCGCGCCCGAAGCGGCGACGGCGCGCAGCGTGGCGGCATAGTCCGGATTGGCGATGCGCGCGCCCACCGCCTTCGGCCGCTCCTCCGGGTCGTAATACAGCGCACGCGCCGCCGCGTTACCGCGCAGTTCCCGTTCGCCCTCCAGCAGGCGGTGAAGCCTGGGCGACATCGGGAACCCCTGCTCGGCGAGCCCGATGGCAGGCTCGAACAGACTGGCCCAGGCAAGGCGCCCATGGCGCCTGTGCGCCGTTTCCAGCATGCGCAGCACCCCGGGCACGCCGACCGAGCGCCCGCTCACCACCGCCTCCACGAATCCCGGCGGCCGGCCGTCCGCGCCGGGCAACCAGTCCGGTCTTACCGCCGCCGGCGCGGTCTCGCGCCCGTCGTAGCTTGTCAGCTTCTTGTCGCCCTGCGACCAGTGGAGCAGGAACGCGCCGCCGCCCAGGCCCGAGGATTGCGGCTCCACCAGCCCCAGCACCATCTGCACCGCGATCGCGGCATCGAGGGCGCCGCCGCCGGCGCGCAGTACCTCGACGCCGGCTTGCACCGCGAGCGGGTTGGCCGCCGCCACCATGAAGTGCTTTGCATGCGCTGGGTCGCGCGACTGCCAGCCGCTGGGGGCTTCGGGTTGCGGCTGCGACTGCGGCCAGGCCGGCGCCGCCGCCAGCAGCAACGCCACGAAGACGGCGCGGTGCACGGCTAGCGGTACTCGAGCAGTTGGGCGCAGATGCGGTTCAGGTTCTCATCGGGCACGCGCCCCTCGCGCAGGATTCTGACCACCTGCCCGACCCTGGGCGAGCGGGTCCTGCCGTCGCGACGGCTCGGTCACCGCATCACACCATCAGGGGCACCACGAGCAGCGCGACGATGTTGATGATCTTGATGAGCGGGTTGACCGCCGGGCCGGCGGTGTCCTTGTAGGGATCGCCCACGGTGTCGCCGGTGACCGCGGCCTTGTGCGCCTCGGAACCCTTGCCGCCGTGGTGGCCGTCCTCGATGTACTTCTTGGCGTTGTCCCAGGCGCCGCCGCCGGTGCACATGGAGATGGCGACGAAGAGACCGGTGACGATGGTGCCCATCAGCACCCCGCCCAGCGCCTGCGCGCCGGCGGCCGGGCTGAACGCCCAGCCGAAGCCCACGCCGACCACGATCGGCACCAGCACCGGCAGCAGCGACGGGATCATCATCTCCTTGATCGCGGCCTTGGTGAGCAGGTCCACCGCGGTGCCGTACTCTGGCTTGGCGGTGCCTTGCATGATGCCCTTGATCTCCTTGAACTGGCGGCGCACTTCCAGCACCACCGACCCGGCGGCGCGGCCCACTGCCTCCATCGCCATGGCGCCGAACAGGTACGGCACCAGGCCGCCGATCAGCAGCCCGATGACGACGAAGTGGTTGGACAGGTCGAAGGAAATCGCCTTGCCCGCCTTCTCCAAGGCGTGCGTGAAATCGGCGAACAGCACCAGCGCGGCGAGGCCCGCCGAGCCGATGGCGTAGCCCTTGGTCACCGCCTTGGTGGTGTTGCCCACCGCGTCCAGCGGATCGGTGATGTCGCGCACCGCATCGGGCAGCTCCGCCATCTCGGCGATACCGCCCGCGTTGTCGGTGATCGGCCCGTAGGCGTCCAGCGCGACCACGATCCCGGCCATCGACAGCATCGAGGTCGCCGCGATCGCGATGCCGTACAGGCCGGCGAGGCTGTAGGAGGCGAGGATGGCCAGGCAGACCGCGATCACCGGCCAGGCGGTGGACTTCATCGACACGCCGAGGCCCGCGATCATGTTGGTGGCGTGGCCGGTGGTGCTGGCCGCGGCGACGTGCTGCACCGGCTTGTACTGGGTGCCGGTGTAGTACTCGGTGATCCAGACCAGGAATCCGGTGAGCGACATGCCGACCACGGCGGTGCCGTACAGGTGCCAGACCGAGATCATCTTCTTGCCGCCGCCGACCTCGAACGGCACGGTCTTCACGATCTCGCCCATCATCCACTCGGTGATCGGCCAGAACGCGATGAGGGCGATGCCGCCGGCCCAGGCGAGGCCCTTGTACAGCGCGGGCATGACGTTCTTCTCGCCCGGCTGCGCCTTGACGAACCAGGTGCCGGCGATCGAGGCGATGATGGCGAAGCCGCCGATGGCGAGCGGGTAGATGACCGCGTTCGGGCTGGTGGTCTGCACCATCAGCGCGCCCAGCAGCATGGTGGCGATGATGGTCACGGCGTAGGTCTCGAACAGGTCCGCAGCCATGCCGGCGCAGTCGCCCACGTTGTCGCCCACGTTGTCGGCGATCACCGCGGGGTTGCGCGGATCGTCCTCGGGGATGCCCGCCTCGACCTTGCCCACGAGGTCCGCGCCGACGTCGGCGCCCTTGGTGAAGATGCCCCCGCCGAGCCGCGCGAAGATCGAGATCAGGGACCCGCCGAATCCCAGGCCGATCAGCGGATGGATGATGCGCGCAAGGTCGGTCTTGTCGTGCGCGTTGGCGTGCAGGATGGCGAAGTAGCCCGCTACGCCCAGCAGCGCAAGGCCCACCACCAGCATGCCGGTGATGGCGCCGCCGCGGAACGCGACGTTGAGCGCCTCGTTGAGCCCGCTGCGGGCCGCCTCCGCGGTGCGCACATTGGCGCGCACCGAGACGTTCATGCCGATGTAGCCGGTGGCCCCGGAAAGCACCGCGCCCACCACAAACCCGGCCGCGGTGAGGCCATCGAGGAAGATCCAGATCAGCACCGCCAGCACCACGCCGACCATGCCGATGGTCATGTACTGGCGGTTCAGGTAGGCGCTCGCGCCCTCGCGGATCGCGCCCGCGATCTCGCGCATGCGCTCGTTGCCCTCGGGCTGCGCCAGGATCCACTGGATCGAAACCGCGCCATAAACGAGCGCGATGAATGCGCACACTAGCGCGAATAAGAGGCCACCGGACATTCAGACTCTCCCCTGGAAAGGCGCGGATTTTAGCAGAGGGTCAGGTCGTTAGCGCCGCAATGGCGCGCTTGCGAACGGCCTCGACGCTGCCCACCCCGGAGATCGGGCGATAGCGGGGGGCCGCCTCGGGCGCCGCCGCCGACCAGCGCTGGTAGAAGTCCACCAGCAGCCGGTTCTGCGCCTGGTACACCTGCAGGCGCTTGCGCACGATCTGCTCCCGGTCATCGTCGCGCTGCACCAGGGGCTCGCCGCTGAGGTCGTCGCGGTCGGCGACCTTCGGGGGATTGAACGTCACGTGGTAGGTCCGGCCGGAGCCGAGGTGCACGCGGCGGCCGCTCATGCGGGCGATGATGTCCTCCGGCGGGACGTCGATCTCGAGCACGTAGCTCACGCCGATGCCGGCGTCGCGCAGGGCCTCGGCCTGGGGGATGGTGCGCGGGAAGCCGTCGAACAGGTAGCCGCGGGCGCAATCGGGGGCCTTCAGCCGTTGCTTCACCAGCCCAAAGATGATCTCGTCGGACACCAGCGACCCGGCGTCCATCACCTGCTTCGCCGCCAGCCCAAGCGGCGTGCCGGCCTTGATCGCGCCGCGCAGCATGTCGCCGGTGGAAATCTGGGGGATGCGGAACTGCGCGGTGATGAACCCCGCCTGGGTGCCCTTGCCGGCGCCGGGCGGCCCGAGGAGGATGAGTCTCACGGCAGCATCCTACGAACGGCTTCCAGGTCCTGGGGCGTGTCCACCCCTGGTGGAATCTCCCCCTCGTGGACCGCGACCGCGACGCGGTGGCCGTGCCAGAGCACCCGCAGCTGCTCCAGCGCCTCGGTCCTCTCCTCGGGGCTGGGCGCGAGGCCCGGGAAGCGCTGCAGAAACGCCATGCGGTAGCCGTAGATGCCGGCGTGGCGGTACCACGCGCCGCCCGCCTGGCGCGGATAAGGAATCCGCGCGCGGGAAAAGTACAGCGCGTAACCGCGGGCGTCGAGCACCACCTTGACCACGTTCGGGTTCTCGAGCGAAGCCGCGTCGCGGATCGGGTGGCAGGCGGTGGAAACGGCCGCCTCGGCGTGGCTGCCCAGCATCGCGGCGACCGCGCGCACCAGCTCGGGCGCAATGAGCGGCTCGTCGCCCTGGAGGTTCACCACCGCCTCGTCGGGGCAGAGGCCAAGCGCGGCGGCGGCCTCGGCGACGCGGTCGGTGCCCGAGGGGTGGTCGGTGCGGGTCATGACCGCGCGGTAGCCCGCCCGTTCGACCGCCTCCCGGATCCGGTCGTCGTCCGTGGCGACCGCCACCGCGGCGGCGCCGCTCTGCGCCGCGCGTTCGCAAACCCTCACCACCATCGGCTTGCCGCCGATGTCGGCCAGCGGCTTGCCCGGGAACCGGCTCGAGGCGTGGCGCGCCGGAACGATGACCGTGAACTTCAGGCGACTTCCTCTTCCGGCGGCAGCTTGCGCGCCTCCTCCTCCAGCATCACCGGAATGCCGTCCTTGATGGGGAATCCCATGCGGTCGGCCCGGCAGAGGAGTTCCCCGGCATCCTTTCGATGCAGCAGCGGCCCCTTGCAAATCGGGCACACCAGGATTTCAAGCAGCCTTGGATCCACCGAGCTTCTCCAGCAGCCAGGGACCGAACGCGGGGTCCATCTGCGTGCGCACCGGGAACACCCAGTGCTTCGGTCCTGCGAAGCGCTGGCATTTTACCGCGTCCTTCTCGGTCATCACCACCGGCGCGTCGTCGCCGAACTCGAGGTCGGCGGCGACGAAGGGATGATGGTCGGGGAACGGGTGCGGGAGGATCTCGAGGCCGAGCGCGATCAGCTGCATGAAGAACCGGCTCGGATCGCCGATGCCGGCCACCGCATGCAACCTCTGGCCCTTGAAGTCGGCCGCCGCGCGCTTGTCGCTGGCGTCGACAAGCCGCACCAGTTCCGCGCCCTCTAGCTTCATGCCGAAGCCCTTCAGCTCCGCCCCGTGGCTGACCACCGCGTCCACCGAGGCCAGGCGCGAGACCGGCTCGCGCAGCGGCCCCGCCGGCAGCAGCAGGCCGTTGCCGAAGCCACGCCCGTCCACGACGCAGATCTCGAGGTCGCGCGCGAGCGCATAGTGCTGCAGGCCGTCGTCCAGGATGATGAGGTCGCAATCCGGATGCTGGGCGCGCAGCGCGCGGCAGGCGGCGATGCGCTCGGGCGCCACCCAGACCGGGCAGCCGCTGCGGCGCGCAAGCAGCATCGGCTCCTCGCCCACCTCGGCCGGGTCCGAAGCGATGGTCGCCTCGCGCGGCGCGCCACCCTTGTTCGCCATTGCGCCACCGTAGCCCCGGGACACGATGCCGGGCTTGCGGCCATTGCGTTTCAGGAACTCCGCGATCCACAGCGCCAGCGGCGTCTTGCCGCTGCCGCCGGCCACGAGGTTGCCGACCACGATCACCGGCACGCCGGCGCGGTGGCGCGGCAGCAGGCGAGAGGCGTACAGGAGGCGGCGGACCGAGGCGACCGCGCCGTAGCACAGGCTCGCCGGCCACAGCAGCCACTGCAGGGCGCCGGAGCGGTACCAGTGCTTCACGCCGGCGGCAACGCTACTTCGAGGCCTGCGTGGTGAACGTGATCTGGGACAGCCCCGCCAACCGCGAGGCCTCCATGACGCGCACCACCGACTGGTGCGTGGCGCTGGCATCGGCGCTGATGATCACCACCGGCTCGCGCAGGCCGGCGCCGGCCCTGCGCAGTTCGCCGGCGAGCTGCTCGACCGAGGTGAACGCCACCGGCGCCTTGTTGAGGACGTACTGGCCCTGGGCGTTCACCAGCACCGAGACCTCGCCGGGGCGCTCCAGCTGGCGCTCGGTGTCGGCGGTGGGCAGGTTGATCTGCAGCTCGGTGTACTTCGAGTAGGTGGTGGTGACCATGAGGAAGATCAGGATCACCAGCATGACGTCGATCATCGGCACCAGGTTGATCTCCGGCTCCTCGCGGTGCCGCCCGCGCTGGAAGTTCATCGCCCCTCGGCACGATCGCCGTGGATGGTGTCCACCAGCTTGGCAGCCGCGATCTCCATGTCGACCACCAAGCCGTCCACCTTGTTGCGGAAATGCCGGTAGAAGATGAGCGCCGGGATGGCGATGGCGATGCCGAAGGCCGCGTTGTAGAGAGCGATCGAGATGCCGTGCGCGAGCTGCTGCGGATTGGTGCCGCCAGCCGGGGACTGCGAGCCGAAGATCTCGATCATGCCGATCACCGTGCCGAACAGGCCCAGCAGCGGCGCCGCGGTGGCGATGGTGCCCAGCGTGGTGAGGAAGCGCTCCAGGTCGTGCACCACGGCGCGGCCGGCCTCGTCGATGGCCTCCTTCATCACATGCCTCGGGCTGGCGTGGTTGCGCAGGCCGGCGGCGAGCACTTCGCCCAGCGGCGAGTCCTTGGCCAGCTTGTCCAGGATCTCGGGGGACACGCCCTGGCGCTGGTAGACCCCCAGCACCTGCTCGAGCAGGGTCGGCGGCACGATCTTCACGGCGCGCAACGTGATGGAGCGCTCGATGATCAGGGCGACGGCGATGATCGAAGCCAGAAGCAGCGGCCAGATCGGCCAGCCTGCGGCCTGGATGATTGAAAACAACTTGATTTCCCGGTCGTTTTCGGTGCGCGCACTTTAGCCCCTGCGCTGCGCTGCGGCAAGTTCGGTGGCGCGGTCCCGGGGGCTGCGCAGGGGCTTTGGCGGCGTCGTTTCGGGACTTGAGCAGCGCCAGCGCGGGATTGGACAAGACGCTATCCACAAAAGCTGTGAGTAAGTATGTGGATATCCTTTTGACAGCCCTCTGCTACGGGCGCCCAAGCCCGCCGAAGTCGGTTGCGATTAATAATTCAGCATGGTTTTCCCCTTGCCGCTCAATGCCTTATGGATAAGAATCGACCTCCGCGGCGAGTCTCTTCGCGGCCGCGGGGGTGACGCGCCGCGGGTGTGGACTAGTAGTATCGTGCGCGCTGCCCATGGAGCCCGGAAATCCGCAGGCAAATGCGCCGGTTTTGAGCGTGTCTCAGCTGGTCCGGAGCGTGCGCGACAGCCTGGAGCGCCGCTTCCCGCTGCAGTGGATCGGCGGCGAGATATCGAGCCTGCGGCCGGCCGCTTCCGGGCACCTGTATTTCGTCCTCAAGGACGAGCAGGCGCAGGTCGACTGCGTCATGTTCCGCGGCCGGGCTGCGACGCTGGACTGGGAGCCCAGGGACGGCCTGCGGGTCGAGGTGCGGGCGCTGGTGACGCTGTACGAGCCGCGCGGCCGCTTCCAGCTCAACGTCGAGGGCATGCGCCGCGCCGGCCTGGGGCCGCTGCACGAGCGCTTCCTGAAGCTGAAGGCGAAGCTGGAGGCCGAGGGCCTGTTCCAGCCGGGCGTGAAGCGCGACATTCCTTCGCATCCGCGGCGCATCGGTGTCCTCACCTCGCTCGGGGCAGCCGCCCTGCGCGACGTCCTCACCACCCTGCGCCGCCGCAATCGGTCGATCCCGGTCCTGGTCTATCCGGTCCCGGTACAGGGGGAGGGCGCAGCGGCGAAGATCGCCCAGATGCTGGCGAGGGCGAGTGAGCGCGCCGAGTGCGACGTGCTGCTGCTGGTGCGCGGCGGCGGCTCGATCGAGGACCTCTGGCCGTTCAACGAAGAAGCGGTGGCGCGCGCGATACGCGCCTGCGCCGTGCCGGTGGTGGTCGGCGTGGGCCACGAAACCGATCTCACCATCGCCGATTTCGCCGCCGACCGGCGCGCGCCCACGCCGACCGCGGCGGCCGAAATGGTGAGCCCGCCGCGCGCGGAACTGCTCGCGCGCATCGCCGAACTGGGCTGGCGCGCCTCGCGCGAGGCGCGGCGGCGCATCGAGTATGCGGTTCAGGCCCTGGATTCGCTGGCGCGGCGACTGGTGCATCCGGCCCACAGGCTGCGCGGCTCGCGCCAGCTGGTGGACCAGCTCGCGGCGCGGCTTGCCTCGCTGATGGGGCACCAGCTCGAGCTGCACCGCTACCGGCTGCGCGACTCGCCGCAGCGCCTGTCCTCCACGCTGGCGCGGCGCTTCGAGGCCGCCGCCGCCCGCCTCGCCTTGCTGCGCGCGGGCCTGGGCAGCCTCGACCCGGCCGCGGTGCTGGCGCGCGGTTACTCGATCACGCGCTCGGCCGAGGGCACGGTGCTCGGCGACGCGGCGGCGGTGCGCGAGGGCGACCGGCTGACGACCACGCTGGCCAAGGGCACGATCGAGAGCGTAGTGCGGGGCAAGGGCCGCCCCTGAGGCGCCCGATGTAACCGATCCGGTTACATGGGGCGCCGCCGCGGCGCGTTAGCGCGCCCTGAGCAGCCGCGCCGCGCGCGCCACCTGCGCCCTGCGCACCCAGAAGATCATGCCGAAGCGCCGGCTGCCGGCGGTGAGCGCCGTCAGCGCCACCAGGTTGATCCTGGCTGCCGCCAGCTTGCCCAGCACGCCGGTCAGGGCGCCGACCCGATCCTCGCCCCGGACCAGGAAGGCGAGCTTGCGCGGCGAGATCTTCAGCTTCATCTTGCGCGCCGCGGCGCGGAACCTGGCGCCGTTGTCGGGCATGAAATCCACCTGCGCGCCGCCGCTGGCCGGAAAGCCGTGAAAGGCGCGCAGGTTGACCCCGGCGGACTTCATGGCCGCGAGCAGCGCGGCGCCGGCGCCGGGGCGCTGGGGAACCTTCATCGAGTAGTACTCCACCTTGCGGATGCTGGCCATGGTTGCCTCCTCTCATCGAGTGGGACTGCAGGCCTATAATTCTGCTCCTCTCCGGCTCCATCGACGGCCTTTTTCATGGGCAACCGCCTCTCGAAGATCACCACCCGCACCGGCGACCGGGGCGAGACCGGCCTGGGCGACGGCACGCGCCTGCCCAAGGACGCCGCCCGCGTCCAGGCGATGGGGGACATCGACGAGCTCAACTCCGCGCTGGGCCTGCTGCTGGCCGAGAAGATGTCCGTGCCGGTCCGAAATGCGCTGCTGCAGGTCCAGCACGACCTGTTCGACCTTGGCGGCGAGGTCTGCATCCCGGGGCACCAGATGGTCGGCCAGGCGCACGTCGAGCGCCTGGAGCAACTGACGCAGGCGAACAATGCCGGCCTCGCGCCGCTGAAGGAATTCATCCTTCCCGGCGGCACGCGCGCCGCGGCGATGGCCCACCTCGCCCGCACCATCTGCAGGCGCGCCGAACGCAGCCTGGTGGCGCTCGGCGGCACGGAAAACGTGGGCGACCCGGCCCGACGCTATCTCAATCGGCTATCGGACCTGCTGTTCGTGCTCGGACGCAGACTCAACCGGTCCGCCGGCCGCGGCGACGTGCTGTGGAACCACGCGCGCGGCAAGCGCGCCCGGAAAGCCTGAGCGGCGCGCGCCGCGTTGGTTAGAATTCCGCCATGGCCACGCCAAAGCCCGCGCTGAAAGCGCTGGTGTTCGACGTCTTCGGCACCGTCGTGGACTGGCGCGGCTCGCTCATCCGCGAGGGCCGGCGCCTCGGCAAGCGCAGGAACCTCGAGCTGGACTGGGCGGCGTTCGCCGACGCCTGGCGCGCCGGCTACAAGCCGGCCATGGCGCGCGTGCGCTCGGGCGAACTGCCCTGGACCACGATCGACCGGCTGCACCGCATGATCCTCGAGGACCTGCTGAGGCGGTTCGGCATCCGCGGCCTGTCGGAGGCGGACAAGTTCGAGTTCAACCGCGCCTGGCACCGGCTCGCGCCCTGGCCCGACGCCCGCGCCGGCCTGGCGCGCCTCAAGCGCCGCTACGTGATCGCCACGCTGTCCAACGGCAACGTCGCGCTGCTGGTGAACATGGCCAGACACGCCGGCCTGCCCTGGGACACGGTGATCTGCGCGGAGCTCTTTCACCACTACAAGCCCGACCCCGAGGCCTACCTCGGCACCGCCGCGCTGCTCGACCTCGCGCCGGCGCAGGTGATGCTGGTCGCGGCGCACAAGGACGACCTGCGCGCGGCGGCGGCCTGCGGCCTGAAGACCGGCTTCGTCCCCCGGCCCTTGGAGAAGGGGCCGACTTCGGAGCCCGACACCAAGCCCGAGGGTGATTTCAGCGTGAATGCGAAGGACTTCGTGGACCTGGCGCGGAGGCTGGGCGCATGAGACACCCTGTGTCAACCGGCGGCTCACCGGCAACTACGCCGACGACGGCATCGTGCTCGAGCTGCCGATGCCGGGCATCGGCCGCATCCAGGTGCTGGAGGGGATCCGCACCGCCTCGCCCAACGCGACCACGCCGGTGATCATCGTCTCGGTGCTGTCGGGCCCGGATACGAAGAACCGCTGCATCGCGGGCGGCGCCAATGCCTATGTCGTCAAGCCGGTGGAGCGCAAGTCGCTGGCGGTGGCGCTGAAGGCGCTGACCGGGGCGGGCAAGAAACCCAAATCGACGAGGACCTGAGGATGGCAGAGATCAGCATCGAGAACGTGCAAGCCCTGGGCAAGCCGCTGGGCCAGTATTCGCACATGACGCGGGTGAGCAACGCGAAGGAAACGCTCTACATCGCCGGGATGCTCTCGCCCGGCGACACGTTCGAGTCGCAGTGCAGCGGCTGCTTCGAGCAGCTGGGCAAGGCGCTAAAGGCGGCCGGCGGCGGCTGGGGCAACGTGGCGCAGTTCACCACCTACCTGGTGCACTCGCAGGACATCCCGAAGTTCATGGCCTGGCGGCTGCGGGAGTTCCCCAGGATGTTCCCCGACGGGAAATACCCGCCCAACACCCTGCTGGTGGTCGACCGCCTGGTCCAGGAGCAGTTCCTGGTCGAGGTTCAAACCATCGCGGCGCTCTAGGCGCTGCGATCCTGCACGCCGCTCTTTGAATCAGTCGGGCTTCGCGCCGGAGCGCCTGACCAGCTCGGCGTAGGTCTTCTGCTCCGCGGCGACGAAGGCGGTGAACTGCTCCGGCGTGCGGATCGCCGGCGGCTCCGAGCCCATGGCGCGCAGGCGATCCCGGACATCCGGCGCCGCCATCGCCTTCAGGGTCTCGGCATGGAGCCGCTCCACCACCGGCTGCGGGGTCTTGCCCGGGGCCATCAGGCCCCACCAGGTGGTCATGTCGAAGCCCCTCAGGCCGGATTCGTCCAGCGTCGGCAGCTCGGGCAGGAAGCCCGAGCGCGCCCTGGTGGTCACCGCCAGCGCCCGCACCTTGCCCGAGCGCACGTTGGGCAGCGCGCTCGCCAGGTTGTCGAACATGAGCTGCACGCGGCCGGCCATCAGGTCCAGCACCGCCGGCGCTGCGCCCTTGTAGGGGATGTGGACCATGTAGGTTCCGGTCATGCCCTTGAACAGCTCCCCGGCCAGGTGCCCGGTGGAACCGGTGGAACCCGAGGCGAAGTCCAGCCGCCCGGGGCGCGATTTCGCCAGCGCCACCAGCTCGCCGACGTTCTGCGCCGGCAGCTCCAGGTTCACGATCAGGACATTGGGCACCTGCACCATCAGCGCGACGTGGCGGAAGTCCTTGATCGGGTCGTAGGGCACGCTGCCCATCAGGGTCGGGTTGATGGCGTGGGTGGCGATGGCACCGACCACCACGGTGTGGCCATCAGGCGCGCTCTTGGCGACGTAATCCACGCCCAGATTGCCGCCGGCGCCGGGCCGGTTCTCCACCACCACCGGCTGTCCCAGGGACTCCTGGAGCTTGGCCGCGATCAGGCGCGCCGAAATGTCGATCGGCCCGCCGGCGGCGTAGGGCGCGACGATGCGGACCGGGCGCGTGGGCCAGGCCTGGGCTGGCGCCAGGCCCGAGGTGGCCGCAAGCATCAGCAACAGTGCAAGACGTTTCATCGAACCGCCTCCTCAAACGACGAGGGCGCGCCTCGGCGCGCCCTCGAAACCGTGCCCCAGCCGTCTACTTTTGCTCCTCCCCGGCGAACGCCTGTTCGCGCTTGGAGCGCAAGGCGGGCAGGGAGATCACCACCAGCAACACGATGGAGATGATGAGGAAGGTGGCGCTGATGGGCTTCTGGAAGAACACCAGCGGGTCGCCGCGCGACAGCAGCATCGCCCGGCGCAGGTTCTCCTCCATCAAGGGCCCCAGGATGAACCCCAGGATCATCGGCGCCGGCTCGCAGGCGAGCTTGGCGCAGATGTAGCCCAGCACGCCGAAGAAGGCCATGATCAGGACGTCGAAGGGGTTGTTCGACAGGCTGAACACGCCGATGCACATGAAGACCAGGATCGCCGGGTACAGGATGCGGTAGGGCACGGTGAGCAGCTTGATCCACAGGCCGATCATCGGCAGGTTGAGGATCACCAGCATCAGGTTGCCCACCCACATCGAGGCGATCATTCCCCAGAACAGCTGCGGGCGCTCGGTCATCACCTGCGGGCCGGGGGCGATGCCCTGGATCATCATGGCGCCGATCATGAGCGCCATCACCGCGTTGCCCGGGATGCCGAGCGTCAACAACGGGATGAAGGAGGTCTGCGCGCCGGCGTTGTTGGCCGACTCCGGCCCGGCCACGCCCTCGATCGCGCCCTTGCCGAACTCGTGCGAGTACTTGGAGACCTTCTTCTCCACGGTGTAGGAGGCGAACGAGGACAGCAGCGCACCGCCGCCGGGCAGGATCCCCAGCGCGGAACCGAGGGCGGTGCCGCGCAGGATCGAGGGCGCCATGCGCTTGAAATCCTCCTTGCTCGGCATCAGCCGGCCGACCTTGCTGGTGAACACCTCGCGCTGGTCGGTCTGCTCCAGGTTGACGATGATCTCGGCCAGCCCGAACATGCCCATCGCCACCACGACGAAGCCGATGCCGTCGGCCAGTTCGGAGACGCCGAAGGCAAAGCGCAGCACGCCGGAGTTGACGTCGGTCCCGACCAGGCCGAGCAGCAGCCCGAGCAGCACCATGGCGATCGCCTTGATGAGCGAGCCGCTCGCCAGCACCGTGGCCGCCACCAGGCCCAGCACCATCAGGGAGAAGTACTCCGAGGGGCCGAACTTGAGCGCGACCTCGGCCAGCGGGGGCGCAAACAGCGCCACGACGAGCGTGGAGATGGTTCCGGCAAAGAACGAGCCAATCGCCGCGGTGGCAAGCGCCGGGCCGGCGCGGCCGCGCCGCGCCATCTGGTAGCCGTCCAGGCAGGTGACCACCGACGAGGATTCGCCCGGCAGGTTGACCAGGATCGCGGTGGTGGAGCCGCCGTACTGCGCGCCGTAGTAGATGCCGGCGAGCATGATGAGGGCGCCGATCGGGTTGAGGTTGAAGGTGATCGGCAGCAGCATGGCGATGGTCGCCACCGGCCCGACGCCGGGCAACACGCCGATCAGCGTGCCCAGGACCACGCCCACCAGGCACATCAAGAGGTTGAACGGCGACAGCGCGACGCCGAAGCCGAGCGCGAGGTTGGAGAGGATTTCCATGTCCGCTACCTTCGCGCCGCTATTGGAGGAACGCGGGCCAGATCGGGAACGGCAGCGTCAGGCCGTGCACGAAGACCACGACCGAGAACAAGGACAGCAGCACCGCCAGGATCGCCACCTCCTTCGTCTTGTACTCGTGGCCGCCCAGCGCCGCCACGAACACCAGCAGGATGGTGGCCAGCACCAGGCCGAGCGGCTTGAGCAGGTAGGCGAACACCATGCCGCAGGCGAGGATCAGGATCAGCGGCTTGGTCTTGGGCCGGAACAGGAACGACAGCACCGCGAGGATCACCGAGGCGGCGAGCATGCCGTAGTCGCCGCTCTTGAACAGTACCTTGCTGCCGTAGCCCAGCCCGGCGAACAGGGCGACGCCGACCACGAAGTCCAGGATTCCGAACGACATGTTGGCCTTCATGGTCTCGGGCGGCAGCTTGGAGAGGAGGCCGCGCAAGAACACGACCAGGCCAAGGATTGCGAGCAGCCCGCCCAGCACGGTCGGGAAATACGCCGGGCCCATGCGAAGCGCCGTGCCCATCTGGTAGCCGTACTCCGGGTTGCCCCAGCCCATCGACTTCCAGGCCGCGACGAGGAACGCCGGCGGACCGACGGCGATGATCATCGCCGCGAGGCCAAAGCCCATGAACATCAGCCCGGCCCAAAAATCCTTTTCGTTCTTGATCTGCATTCCCCCCCCCCGACGGGCTGTCGCTCCCTGCGCGAAGCGGCGCGGAGTGTAGCATGATGGCGAAGCCCGGTCGCCTCGACCGGAAACCGCGGGCAAGGTGCTGAAGGACGGCAGCCTCAAGGCCGACCAGGTGCACCCGAACGCGCGCGGCTACCGCCTGATCGCAGAGAAGTTGGCGGCCCTGCTGAAAGAAGCCGGCGCGATCTGAGGCGCGCGAGGTCGGCGGGCCGATCCACGTCCCAGAGCGTGCGCAGTTCCTGCAAGCTCCAGCCCAGGCGCGCTGCGCGCCTGCGCGTCTCGCGCAGGACCTCGGGGCCGCCCCAGGGCATGCCGTCGAACAACGCCGGCGACGCGCGCCTCAGGCCAATCAACGGGTAACCGCCGTCTTCGGCCGGCGCAAGCACGAGGTCGGCTCCCGCGCGCAGCGCGGCGAACGCGGCGCGGATGTCCGCCGGGCGCAACTCGGGGCAGTCCGAACCGATCAGCACCGCCGCATCGGCGCGCGCGAGCGCGCCCTGGAGCGCGCCGTGCATGCGCGCGCCAAGGTCGCCCCCGGCCTGCGTCCTCAGGCGTATGCCATGGCGCCGCGCCAGCGCGCGGAACAGCGCATGGCCGCAATGCG
>Ga0194126_10006822_pt1 | contig 16092 bp, 18 predicted proteins | sample TA2KigC150mmetaG_FD_148641 | JGI IMG/M metagenome (GOLD analysis project Ga0194126, IMG submission 148641) | Freshwater microbial communities from Lake Tanganyika, Tanzania - TA2015035 Kigoma Deep Cast 150m | ecosystem: Environmental > Aquatic > Freshwater > Lake | place: Tanzania: Lake... | reverse complement strand
GAGGCTGTTGAGTTTCACATATACGACATTTTCGAGGCTGGATGAAAACTGAACAAGCTGATCTATGTCTACATTATCAGAGATGTTTGTCCCGCAGCTGCAAATATAGACACCAACCCTGACTTTCATGGTTTCTGCCCGTTTACCCTGTTCAGGGTACTAAACATTTTTCCGATCCTTAATCCTTTTCCAAGGATTTGCATTACCATAATCTTAAAAAATACTTACCGAAAAGTCAATAAAATATAAATGATTTAACCTGAATATATCAAGTACCACTCTAAATTATGCTATTAATCTCTTAATATCCTTTCAATAACCGGATTACTGCTTCCACAGGAATGACGCTATTCCCGTGAAAACAGGAACCCAGATACATACAGAGTTCGCTATGGATGATTTGCAAAATAACTTGTGGAGATAGGGAGTACATCTTTATAATATCTAATCAGATAATCCTATGGGCGGTTAGCTCAGCTGGGAGAGCACAACGTTCGCAACGTTGGGGTCGGGGGTTCGAATCCCCTACCGTCCACCAAAATTAATAGTGCTTCTTCAGTTCAAACAGGACTTGTCTGGCAACAGCTTTAAGGGTTTCGAAGACTCCTTTGCCGGTTACGGCAACTCCCTCAAACCATGTCACCCTGCGGATATTCAGGAGCTTATCCATTTCCTCGACAGGCACAATATTCGGCAGATCTCTTTTATTGTATTGTATTGTGTACGGAAGCTTCTCGAGCTCATACCCCTGCTCTGCGAGGTTGATCTTCAGGTCTTCAAGGCTCTCCATATTGGACTCCATCCTCTCAAGCTGGCTGTCGGCAACAAAGACAACACCATCAACGCCTTTGAGGATGAGTTTTCTGCTCGCTGCATAGAAAACCTGCCCCGGAACAGTATAGAGGTGAAACCTCACCCTGAAGCCTTTGATGTCACCAAGGGCTAAAGGCAGAAAATCAAAAAAAAGTGTCCTCTCTGACTCGGTGGCCAATGATATAAGCTTTCCCTTCTGTTCAGGATTCGTTCTCCTGTATATGTACTGGAGGTTTGTGGTCTTTCCGCAAAGACCGGGGCCGTAATAGACAATCTTACAGTTTATTTCACGTGAAGAGTAATTAATAAAGGACACTTACCAGGCACCTACCTGAAGAGGTTGTCGATATCTTCATCGCTGATCTCTGCAAAAATAGACTCTTCCAATTTCCCCTCGCCCTTATCTTTTTCAACCTTCTGTGTTATCTCATTGAATATCTTGCCGATTGCATCCGATGTCTTCTTGACACGCAGCCTTACAAGCCCCAGAGATGACCTGCTGTCGAATATGACAACCAGAATGATCCTTTGTCCGATAAGCGATATATGGATGTTGTCCTTCTCTCCTTCGTGGAAAAGGATGGTAAATTCCTTTTCTCCCAGAAGCCTTGCAATCCCTCCGGTTGCTGCTATGTTTCCGGCAGTAAGAGATGCAAGCGATGTCGTATCGATGTCGTGTGTTTCTCCGGCTGACGCTATCAGCTGGCCGTTTTTATCAACAAGAAAAACAACCTTTGCGTTTGACTGCTGATGCAGTTTCTGGAGTTCCGCGTCTATCTTACGGAACTCCTCTTCGTACATTACAAGGTTTGAATCACTCATTGTCTAAAACCTATCATAATTGCCCGGAGATAATCAAGAAGCATAACAGGTTTCTTCCTTCTGAAGCCTGCCCCACTCCCTGTCTATTTCTGCCTGCAATCTATTCAGTATCCCTTCGTTATCAGGTTTGAAGAGGTGTTTGAATCTTCCCTGCGGTTTCAGAAAATCGACAACCGGTTTCTTTTCTTTCGGCTTGAAGGTTATCTTTGTAATTCCATTCTCTATTTCATAGAGCGGCCAGTAACAGGTCTCAACAGCAAGCCTGCTTAACAGAATCGCATCATCGGTCCTCGACCTCCATCCTCTGTTACAGGGGGCAATGATATTCATAAACTTCGGCCCGTTTATCTCCAGCGCCTTCCGCACTTTTCTCATGAGGTCCATCCAGTGGCTCGGAGAAGCCTGGGCTGCATAGGGGATGTTGTGGGCTGCCATGATCTTTGTCAGGTTCTTTCTCTGTTCGGTCTTGCCCTGTACAACGCTGCCCGCAGGCCTGGTTGTGGTATCAGCGCCGAAAGGTGTTGCGCTTGAACGCTGGATACCGGTATTCATGTACGCGCCGTTGTCATAACAGATATAGAGCATGTCATGACCCCGCTCCATAGCGCCGGAAAGGCTCTGCAGACCTATATCATAGGTGCCGCCGTCACCGCCAAAGGCAATGAACTTTATTTCCTTGTCTATCTTGCCCTGCTTTTTCAAAGACCTGTACATTGTCTCAACGCCGGAGATGGTAGCAGCAGCATTTTCAAATGCATTGTGAATCCAGGGAATCTTCCATGCTGTATAGTCGGATATACAGGTCGACACCTCAAGGCATCCCGTAGCATTTGCCGCTATTATGGGATAGTCGGATGCAAGGAGAACCATCTTCACGACCGTTGGAGCGCCGCAACCGGCACACATCCGGTGCCCTGATGACAGTAAAACTTCTTTCTTTGAGAGTTCTCTTAATGTAAGTCCTTTTGGCATGTTATTCCCTCACTCCTATGTATTCCTTATAGCTCTTGACCGTCCCTGTTTGTGCTATATCGACAAGCTCGTCAAGAACAAACTCCGCATGTTCAGGCATATAATCCCTTCCACCGAGTCCGTATATTTTGTTGATCAGCGCCGGCTTCTCTTTATAAGGATACAGGCTTGTTGCGATATCCAGATAGACCGGACCGAATGAACCGCCAAAGGCGTCAGCCCTGTCCAGCACACAGAGAGCCTTCAGATGTTTCAAAGCTTCTCCTGTTTCCTTATACGGGAACGGACGGTATAACCTGGGCTTCAAGAGACCTGCCTTAATGCCCCTGCTTCTGAATTCATCAACCACATCCTTCGAGGTGCCGGCTGCAGAGTTGAGGATGACAAGCCCTATTTCTGCGTCGTCGAGCCTGTATGTCTCAAATAAATCATATTTTCTTCCTGATAGTTTCTCAAAATCCTGAGCGACTTCCAAAACTACTTTTGCAACTTTTGATTCAACCTCATCCTGTGCTTTTCTGTATTCCATGTAATAGTCAGTAAGTATCAGAGGTCCGTAACTGACCGGATGCTCAATGTCCAGCAAAGGGTTTAGCTGCCTGAACTCACCGACAAAATTCTTGACCTCTTCATCCTCCAGATACTCTATCCTCTCTATGGAATGACTTATGATAAAACCATCCATACAAACCATTATGGGAAGCCGTATATCCATATGCTCAGCAATACGGAATGCCTGAATAGCATTATCATACGCCTCCTGTGCATTCTCAGACCACAGTTGTATCCAACCGGTATCTCTGGCGCCCATGGCATCAGAATGGTCACCATGGATATTCAATGGGGCTGACAGGGCACGGTTGACTACCGGCATGACAATCGGAAGTCTTGTGCCTGAGGCTATATACAATATCTCCCACATGAGGGCAAGTCCCTGAGATGAAGTTGCAGTAATAACCCTTCCGCCGGCAGCAGACGCACCGACACAGGAACTCATTGCACTGTGCTCGCTCTCAACAAGAATAAGCTCTGTCTTGACCCGGCCGTCCGATATAAAACCGGAAAATCTCTGCATCATATCTGATTGAGGAGTTATGGGGTATGCTGCACAGACATCGGGATTCACCTGACGTAAGGCAACGGCAACTGCTTCATTTCCTGTTACAGCAACAACCTTTGCCATTAGTTCCCCTCCTCTACCATAATAATAGCCTTATTGCCCTTCTTCCCGGGACATTCAACAGCGCATATCCCGCAACCTTTGCAATAATCATAATCGAACTCTTCCCTTTTGCCGTCTTTGACCTTTACAGACATATCAGGGCAATAAATCCAGCAAAAAAGGCATTGTATGCAGTTTTCTTCCTTCCATATCGGTTTAGATGATCTCCAGGAGCCTGTCTTAATCTCAACAGCATTCCCGGCTTCGGTTATTACCGCACCTGGATTTACTTCTTTCCATCCTTTGAGTTTCATCCTTCCTTTACCTCCTCATATCCACGCCGTGTTGCTTCGAGGTTGCCATCGATTATTTTTTGTGAAAATTTCTTTCCAAAGCTTTTCCTGACATCCTCAAGGAGATGATCGAGGGTGATAAGCCCTGTCATTTTACATAGAGCGCCAAGCATGGGGGCATTGGGTAATGCCCTTCCGATACACTCCATTGCGATCTTTGACGCATCAACAGTAAATACCTTTTGTTCTGAACCTGCATTCAGTTTAGCCCTTATTTCTCCCGGGTCCTTTGATGTGTTAACGACAAATAATGCATTTTTTGTAGCTCCCTCGGCAACATTAATGCTGTCAAGCAGAGTGGCATCCACAACACTGACAACCTGTGGGTTGAGAACCGGGCAGTGCATTCTGAGCTCTTTTGAACTCACTCTGTTATATGCCCTCAACGGGGCTCCGGCCCTCTCAGGGCCGTATTCAGGGAAGGCCTGCACATGTCTTCCGCCGCTCAGGCAAGCATCTGCAAGAACTTTCGCAGCAGTGACTGTTCCCTGGCCTCCTCTCCCATGCCATCTTATCTCTACGATATCTGCCATTTCCATCCTCCAGAAGCGTTTAAAGTAGTATATTTTAGCATAAAAACTAAACCGTATAGGTGTTTTCCCAACGCTTTCACAGAAAAACTCAAATACTATACAAAAAAAATGCTTGCATATTCAATCAGTTTCATCATTCCTGTGAGGGAAAAAAAGAAACCTGAGGCCTCTGTGAAAGGGCTATTCAGTTATAGAAGAATATTATTTATATCGGGCAGTCAGGCTGCAACTGCCCTTGATGACTTAAGTTCCAAAAGCCATGAGAGCCTGCGACTTTTTAGCACAGAGGCATTGATAGCCTCTATGAATTCCTTGGGAGATATATCAAACCCTGTTTTTCTGACGAACGGTCTGAAGGTAATTTTCGGTTTCCCCTTTAATGCTTTCTCAATCTCTGCTTCTGTCGGTTTCTTCATCGGTGATTTCAGGATCTTTGAGAGGGTGATAAAGATGTCCCTGTGGTTTTTTGATGCTCCAAGAGGTTCTATGACCTTGCTGACCTTCTTGAATCTTCCGAGATAATCCAGGATAGTACCGTCAGATTCGTAGAATGTGGTTGCAGGAAGCACAATATCTGCCTGTTCGGCAAGCTCTGTGAGATGGGAGTTTTGTACAACAAGGAAATCAGTATCAGGTCTTTTCACAAGAGGCACTTCACCGATCACATAAAGGGCTTTCATCCCGTCGGACGCCATTTCCTTATACGTCTTCCCTTCTGTTGTTAAGCCAATCTGTGCCATGCCCCTGGCATTACTCTCAAGCCCGACAGCTATCACTTTCCCTTTAATCAGACTAATGTTCGCTGATGCTTCAAAAAGTGACGGAGAGGTAAATATGAGAGGGTTTTTGGCTTCGAGAATAAGCTTTGCCGCCATTTCAATATCTTTGGAGATTTCCGCATCTGATACTGCCGATTTCAATTGAATATCAGCTTTTTCCCCTTTTTCTATTAAAGCCTTGGCAATGCCTTTCAGTATGGGGATCTCATCGCCTTCCAGACTCACCGTGGCCACTTCCTGGATTCTGGTTTCAGAGGCGTCAATATCTGAATTGATAACAATGAGTTTTCCGCCCCTGTGAACCCTCTTTCGTATGGAGGCATTGAGAGCAGGCAATATCCTGTTCCATTGTGACGGATTTAAACCGACAAGAACAATAAGGTCTGAGGTTGTAATAAGCGACGAGTGGGAATCCTTTAAAGAGCGCACATCTGAATATAGGCTCATTGTGGTATCAAAGTGCTTCGTTTTTACAACATTTTTGGCAAACCTTTTCAGAGTTAACGCATCTTCGTTCAGCATACCTGCAACACTCATAAAGCCTGTATTCCCACCGGCTTCCTTAAGCTTTGCAGCTACTATGTTGAGGGCGTCTTTCCATGTCGTCTCTTTCAGTTCACCGTTGAGCCTTTTCAAAGGAGCGGCAATTCGTTTCTCAGAATCGATAAAGTCGTAACCGAATCTTCCATATGCACAGATATATTTCTTTGCAGAACCTGGTTCTGCACCGGTATTTATCTTCTGGATACTGTTATCTTTTGTGCTTATGAGAATATCACAGCCACTGCCGCAGAAAAGACATGCGGATTTTGTTTTTATATATTCCCATTCTCTCCCCTTACGCCATCTGTCTGCTTCCGGAAGGGCATTTACAGGGCATGCATCAATGCAACTGCCGCAGAATGTGCACCCTGACTCGCGGAGCGGCTTATTATAGGCAGTACCGATCTCTGCATTGATACCCCTTCCAATAAAATCAAGGACCTTTGTCCCTTGTTCTTTGCAAACCCTTATACACCGCCCGCAGAGGATACAGTACAATGGATCTCTTCTGATGAACGGGTTCAACTGATCTATCGGATATCCCATCTTTTTTCTTGTGAAGGAGGTATCTTTCAGTTCGTATTCATACGCATATTGCTGGAGGTTGCATACTCCTGCCTTGGTGCATGTCAGACAATCGAGAGGATGTATGGCGAGGATCAGGTCCAGAACAAATCTTCTTATATCCCGCACCCTTTCAGTCTGTGTTTGTACAACCATGCCTTCCTTTACTTTTGTATTGCATCCAATGACAGGGTCTTTCATGCCTTCCACTTCAACAAGACATAGTCTGCATGCCCCGAAACCTCTCATGCCTTTGAGATAACAGAGATGCGGGATATGAATGCCTGCAAGCTCAGCTGCATCGATAAGATTCATGCCCAGCGGTGCATTCACCTCTTTTCCGTCAATCTGAAGCTCCACCAGTTTCTCCATCAATTCCTCCTCACAATAACAAGAAGCTATTATTTATTGATTAATTCTTCTTTTATCCTTGAAATGACTTCAATTGCTCCTGTGGGGCAGACATTCACGCACTCCCCGCACCGTACACATACTTTCTGCTTTATCTCAAAGGGCAGGACTCCTGCGGCAGATTCGGCTGCTTCTCCCTTTATTGCATCATACTTGCATCTCTTTACACATGCTCCGCATGCAACACACAGGTCCGGGTTTACTACATACTCTATTGAACTGATGCATTCCCTTTTTGGACAGATGCCGGAGATATGCAGTCTGAATTCCTCCTCTGCGGATTCAATCTTTTCTGCGAGGAATCTGCCTGTATCCCTGCCTTTTTTACAGTATGAGCTTTCAATCATGAAAGAAGCGATTCTTTTGAGTGCCTGGAGATCTGATTCAGTTGCGTAATCAAGATGCTGGCTGAGTCTGATCAACCTGATCTTTGCCTCTTCTGTTCCGAGCGAACATGGATAGCACCTGCCGCACATCGGTCCTGCTATGAATTCCTCAAGAAAGGTGAGGGCTTTCTGTACGGAGCAGGTCTTCTCTTCAGCATCCATTCGTATTTCATCAATGGTTATTTCTCCGATTATCTCCTCTTTTTCCACTGTCACTTCCAGAGGCGCCACTATTCCTTTCCTGAGAAGTTTCCCTTCCTTTTCATATTTAATGGCTCCCATCAGGCATACCTTAAAACAGTCACCGCATCTCTTGCAGAGTGTGCTGTCAATCATAAAACCTGTTGAAGTCTCTTTAATTGCATCGACCCTGCAAATATTAATGCAGTTCCTGCAGAAATAGCAGAGCTCTTTATCTATAAAAAGTACCGGCTGCTCCTTAATCTCTATCGCTCCCAGAGGGCATACTGAAAAACATGCCTTGCATCTCTGACAGAAAACCTGGTCTATATAGAACAAGCCCTCTTCAGACTCTCTTATCGCCTCATAGGGACAAATATCCATACAACGTTTGCACTGATAACAGATATCCGTGTTTAATGAGATCTGCCCGAGTCCCTGACATACAAACGCCCTGCAATATTTGTCTCTTATATGCTCTTCGTATTCTTCACGGAAATATTTAATCGTGGTAAGAACGGGATTGGGCGCGCTCTTGCCAAGTCCGCACAGGGAACTGCTCTTTATGTATCTTCCGAGTGTTTCGAGTCTTTCTATATCACCTTCTTCTCCCTGGCCTGATGTTATCTTTTCAAGGATCTGAAGCATCTGATAGGTGCCGACCCTGCAGGGATAGCATTTGCCGCAGGATTCTGCCTGGCAGAAAGAAAGGAAAAATTTTGCAACATCTACAATGCAGTTATCTTCGTCCATTACTACCATACCGCCCGAACCCATAATAGAACCAACCTTTGCCAGGGAGTCGAAATCGATGGGCAAATCAAGGTGCTGCTCAGGAATGCATCCGCCGGATGGCCCCCCGGTCTGGACCGCCTTGAATTTCTTATTCCCGATGATCCCTCCTCCAATATCAAAAATAATTTCTCTCAGGGTCATACCCATGGGAACTTCAACAAGGCCTGTATTCTTTACCTTGCCGGTCAGGGCAAAAACCTTGGTGCCAGGGGAGGTTGCAGTTCCTGTTTTGAGGAACCAGCCCGCGCCCTTTTCTATAATAGTAGGGACACAGACATAAGTTTCTATATTATTCAGATTGGCCGGATAGCCCCATGGCCCGCCGCCATGTTCAGATAGTCGCGGAGGTCTCGGATTCGGGAATCCGCGTTCCCCCTCTATTGAAGCAACAAGCGCCGTAGCTTCACCACAGACAAAAGCGCCTGCGCCTTCTTTTATCTGGACCCTGAAATCGAGTCCTTTCCCAAGGATATTTTTGCCCAAGAGTCCTGAATCCTCTGCCTGTTTGATAGCTATCTGTAAATGCTTTACGGCCAGAGGATATTCATGACGGACATAAATGATTCCTTGCTGTGCGCCAATTGCATATGCACAGAGGAGCATCCCTTCAAGAAGGCTGTGGGGGTCTCCTTCCATAATCGACCTGTCCATGAACGCGCCAGGATCTCCCTCATCCCCGTTTGCAATTACCAATTTGACCGGATCAGGAGCTTTTCGTGTATGTTCCCACTTTACTCCGGCAGGAAATCCTGCGCCGCCTCTTCCCCTGAGATTGGCTTTTTTTACCTCTTCAAGAACCTGTTGAGCAGTCATTGTCGAAAGCGCTTTTTCTAAAGCCCTGTACCCACCGGTTGCAATATAATGCAGAATATTGGTGGGGTCTATCCTTCCATTGTTCCTCAGTGCAATTCTTTGTTGTTTTCGGTAAAAGGGCACATCACGAATGAAATAAGCCGGCTTCTCTCCTATAGAACGCCGGAAAAGAAGATCCCACAAAGGTTTTTCATCTTTTATGGTGCAGGATATCACATCTCCTGCTCTTTCCGGTTTCACCTTGTGGTAGAAGTATCCCTTGGGTTGTATAGTCATAACAGGACCCAACTGACAAAGCCCCTGACATCCTGTTGTAATTATCTCGACATCCGTATCATTACTTTTAGCTTCCGAGTAAAGCTTATCCGCTAATTTAAGCGATTTGTTGGCCCTGCATGCTGTTCCACAGCAAACCCTTATTCTCTTTTTGTTAGGAGCTAATACACCTTCACTGGACAATTGTTTGCGGAGGGCAATAAGGTCATCTATACTGGTTAATTTTTTCATATTCGTATTGACCTTTCTAAAATCATTTTAGTTCATTATTCTCTTTTTTTGCAATACAATCAATCTTCTCTTACAGACCGGATTAAACCCTCCAATTTCCTGCTTCCGATTATTTCACCCGCAACTTCATCGTTGATTGTCGTTACCGGAGCAAGACCACAACAACCTACGCATCCCACAGTTTCTAACGTCATCGCAAGGTCTTCTGTCGTTTCACCACTCTTGATATCAAAAGCATTTTCAAGTGAATCCAGAACCTTTTTTGAACCACGCACATAACAGGCTGTACCGAGACATACTTTCACAATCTTTTTCCCTCTCGGATTGAAATAAAACATTTTATAAAAACTTGCCACACTATATATCTCTGACATCGAAAGATTCAGATGCCTGGAGAGTTCTCTCACTGCATCCTCCGGCAAGTAACCAATATCTGCCTGGATCTGCTGAAGGGCGTGGATTACTATCCCCTTCTTCTTCTCCTGGTCGGTAAGTATCCTTCCAATCTCCCCTATTTGTTCATCCACCTGCATCTTTTCGATCTGCATATCGCCTCCAAAGAACTCGTGAGGAGCAAGTCGCAAGGAGAACCCCTTTCCGCCTTACGCTTGACGCCTTACGATTACTCTATTCCTGATGAAGATTCTTTTTATTTATAATCATTTTATAATTTAAGCTTTTTAGATTGCAATACTTAAAGCTAAATATTTAATTTTATTGACTAAATTATCCGACTCTTTTATATTCTATACAATTATGATACAAAGCATGACAGGTTTCGGGGGTGCAGCAGGCAATGACTTTACGGTTGAAATCCGTTCTCTGAACCACCGGTATATGGATATATCAATAAAGATGCCTCCATACATGAGTCAGTACGAAATACCCTTAAGGAATATTCTGAAAGGAAAGTTTCAGAGGGGGAAGTTTGATGTGTCTGTTTCGATAAATAGCGATAAAGCGCCTCAGCTAAAAATAAACATGGATCTTGCAGGAAACATATACGCTGCCCTGCTGGACCTGCAGAAACAACTCTCTCTCCCCGGCACAATCAGCATAGAGACATTAACAGAATACAGAGAAATCATGATGGAGGAAGAGCCGCATTTTGATACGGATGTTCTGCATGCCACATTCCATGAAGCTGTTTTAAACCTTGAGGCAATGAGAATGCGGGAAGGCAGCCTACTTTCAGATGAGATTCGTGGAAGGATCGCCCTTTTACAGGAGATGCATAATGAGATAAAAGTGCGTGCACCCGAAGAAATCATCAGATGGAGAGAAAAATTCACCGAGAGACTGAGGTTGATAGTTGAGGCAGGAATGATAGATAATAACAGGATAGTTCAGGAGGCTGCCGTCATGGCAGAAAAACTTGATATTTCGGAAGAAATAAGCAGGATAGAACACCATCTGAAACAGTTCATAGAGATTCTTGACAATGGCAACACCATAGGGAAAAAACTCGATTTCCTGCTTCAGGAGATAAACAGAGAGGTGAACACCTTATCTTATAAGTCTGGTGATTATTCCATATCGAACCTTGTAGTCAATATGAAAAACGAAATCGAAAAGATCAGAGAACAGGTACAGAATATACAATAAATACAAGGTTGAGGTTAAGGCTGAGGCTGAGAAAAGTATTACCTTAACCTCAACCTTAGCCTTAACCTGTAGTTTATATTCGGTTGGAGGATGAAAATGAAGAAAGGTGATTTGAGTCCCATACTGGTGAATATCGGCTTTGGCAATGTGGTAGCTGCTTCCAAGGTAGTGGCAATTGTAACCCCGGGTTCGGCGCCAATGAAGAGGCTTCGGGAAGAGGCAAAAAAAGCAGGCAGGCTTATTGATGCGACTGAGGGCAGACGCACCCGGTCGATAATCGTAACGGACAGCAACCACATCATCTTGTCCGCAATCCAGGCAGAGACCATTACCCAGAGATTCTTCGAAGGAAAGGAAGCCATTGCAGGAGAAGAAGAGTAAAGGGTCTTTATTCATAGTTTCTGCACCCTCCGGCGCCGGTAAAACAACATTGTGCAGGAAGCTCGTTTCTTCACTCCCGAATCTTCAATTCTCTGTATCATACACTACACGGCAGCCCCGTAAGGGAGAAGTGAATGACAGGGATTATACCTTTATCAACAGGCAGGACTTCAGGCTAATGGCTGATAAAGGCGAGCTTATTGAATGGGCAGAGGTTCACGGAGCGCTGTATGGCACTTCACGAAAACGGCTTGAAGAGCTTCTGGACTCCGGCAATGATGTAATTCTCGATATAGACACACAGGGCGCTATGCAGATAAAAGAGAAATATAAGGAGGGCATTTATATCTTCATACTCCCCCCTTCCCTTGCGACATTGAAAGAAAGACTGAAAAACCGCTTGACAGATTCAAAAGAGGAAATAAGGAAAAGGCTTGGGAGGGCTATCGCAGAAATAAAAACCTTCGATAAGTATGATTATGTTATAATTAACGACATCCTTGAGGATGCGCTCATGGAATTCGAGGCGGTAATTATTTCACAAAGAGTCAGCATCAAAAAAATAAATCCGCTCCGGATCGAAGAGAGTTTTTTAAAGCAGGAGGAAATGTAAGCATGGATATTATTTCTTTACCGGTTGAATATGATCATGACCGGATAGACGGGAGGTTCAGGATTATAGCAATAGCATCACAGCGGGCAAAGGAACTGGCTGTAGGTGCTGTCCCTAAGGTCAGGACAAAGGCGAAGAAAGTTACAACTATCTCCCTTGAAGAGACTGTAGACAATACCATTGAATTTCTCATAGGAGACCAGGCAAAAAAGGCAAAAGAAGATTCCAGGAGATTTGATTATAGAAAAATCCTTGAGGAGAAAAAGAGAGAGATTACCGGCGCAGACCTTACTGAGTTTGAGAAAGATCTTAAGGTTTATCTCCATGAGAAGGAGACATTAGACAAGAAGGCTCTTGAAGGCCTCTTCGGTGAAAAACGAGAGGAAGGTGCTGAGGAATAAATCCATACTCCTTGGTGTTACAGGAGGAGTTGCTGCTTACAAGTCTCTTGACTTAATACGAAGACTAAGGGAAGAAGGCTCATCGGTTAAGGTTATTATGACCGGAGCCGCAAAGAATTTTGCAACGCCGTTATCACTTGAGGTTGCCTCCGGGCACAGAGTCTGCGCAGACATCTTCAGTGATCCCATGTCCCACATAACGCTCCCTGCAGATGCGGACATCTTCGTTATAGCGCCTGCGACAGCAAACATAATAGGCAAATTCGCCAATGGTATCGCAGACGATCTGCTAAGCACATGCCTGCTCTCATTCAGGGGCAAGATAGTTATTGCTCCGGCAATGAACTGGCGGATGTACGAGAATCCGGTATTCCGGAAAAACCTGAAGACACTCCTGTCTCTTGGAGTAATCCAGGTCGGTCCTGAAAAAGGTTCTCTCGCCTGTGGAGAAGAAGGCATTGGGAAGATGGCTGACGTCCCTGATATTATCGAGTCCCTGAAATCTGCGCTTGCAAACAAGGACCTTTTAAATGAAAATATCCTTGTCACTGCCGGCCCTACAAGGGAATACCTTGACCCTGTCAGGTTTTTGTCAAACAGGTCATCCGGCAAAATGGGATACGCTATAGCAAGGGCTGCTCTCAGGAGAGGCGCAGAGGTAACATTAATAAGCGGCCCTTCATCTTTAGATAAACCGAAAGGGGTCCATTTCATTTCTGTCGAGACTGCTTGGGACATGTTCAACGCTGTTGCCGGTGAGCTGCCTTCATCAACTGTCCTTATAATGGCTGCCGCTGTTTCTGATTTTACGCCTGCAAAAATGTCTCAGAAGAAACTCGAAAAATCCGAAAAGCTGATCTTGCATCTCGAACGATCTCCGGATATTATTGCAGCAGCCGGCAAAAAAAAGAAGAAGCCTTTCATCATCGGTTTTGCTGCAGAGACAGGCCGGAAGACTGAAAACGCAAGAAAGAAACTAAAAGAAAAAAATATGGATATGATTATATTCAATGATGTTACAGAGGCAGGGGCAGGATTCGATGTCGATACGAACAAAGTCGTGATTATCGAGGGCGAAAAGGAAATCAGCCTCCCGGTTTTAAGTAAAGACGCGGTTGCGGATGCAATACTGGACAGAATGGTCAAAATCAGAGCTTGACTTTTTTATCTATTTGATTGAAAATTTGGGCATATCATGTCATCGGAAGAAATAGAAAGACTCAAGGAAAAAATAGAAAAAGATCCGAACTCCAAGCTTTTTGTCCCCCTTGCTGAAGAATATAAAAAAGCCGGGATGTATGATGAAGCCATAGATGCGCTGATCAAAGGGCTTGAAAAACAACCCGCATATCTAAGCGCACGCGTCTCACTCGGCAAGATATATATTGAGAGAGGCATGCTCGCTGATGCTATGGCTGAATTTGAGAAAGTTATCGCTGCAATACCTGAAAATTTATATGCCCACAAAAAATTAGCCGAGATTTACAAAGAGCTCGGAGATAAAGATAAGGCGATAAGAGAGTTCAGAACCGTATTGAAACTGAACCCGCTGGATGAATGGGCGGCAACAAGTCTCTCTTCCCTTGAGAAAGAACCTGTGCCGCCTGTTCAGGAGCCACAGGCAACACAGCTCCAGGAAATATCAGGGGCTGAACAAGAGCCAATCATAACAGAAGAAGGAGAGGGGAAACCATTTGGGATGCCTTTCACCGAGAAAGACATGATGGCAACAGCCCATCCTGAAGCAAAACATGAGGGAGAGCAGCCTTCTGAAATATCTGCCGGCGAAGAGGAGAATAAAATACTGCCAATTGCTGATGAAATAACTGAAAAAATTGAGGAAACAGAGGATATCCCTCCTGAAACACTTCTAAATCAGGAAGAGAAAGACCTGTGGAAGTCCCACCTTAATACAATACAGGAATTAAAAGGAGAGGAAGAAAATATTCCTGAAACTTCCATCAGCGAAGAGGATTTACAGTTATGGGAATCTCACGCTGAAATAGTTGAAAAACAGGAAGAGGCTGTGGCAGATGCAATGGAAGTTGAGGAATTGCCCGAGGAAGAATCAATCTCATTTGAAGACATTTTCAGGAAACCAGAACCCGCTGTTCAGGAGAAAATAAGCACAATAGAAGAAAAAGTATCCGGGGAATCTGCTCCTGATATAAGAGATGCTGATCAATATATAGCCGGGGGCAAGTACTTCGAGGCCATGAATATATACAAAAAAATTCTTTCTGCAGACCCTGACAACAGACATATTATGCAGCGCACTGAAGACTTGAGAGCCCTTCTGAAACTTCTTGGCAGAGATAAAGAGGAACTGGCATCCAGACTTGAATCTTTTCTCGAAGGCATAAAAAAGAGACAAAATGAGTTTTCTGGAAGTTCTTAAAGATAGTGTTGATAAAGTAGACGGCGCTGTTTCTGCCATGATCATCGGCAGAGACGGCATGTCTGTCCAGGAATATGCCAGGGAAAAGCTCGTGGACCTCACAGGACTCAGCGCCGAGGCGTCTGCGATGATCAAGGATATCAGCCTCGCAGCAGACAATCTCGGACTCGGAGAGGCCAGGGAGTTTTCTATCATCTCAGACAGGTGTGGAATCATAATGAGAAAAATAAATACCGATTACTATCTCGCCCTTGTGATAAAGCCTGACGGGAATTACGGCAAAGGCAGATTTATACTGAAAACCGCAATCCCGAAACTCGAAGGGGAATTCTGATCAAATTGAGAATTCTTCAGTCAAAGAAGGTCCTGGTCATCCATGGCCCTAACCTGAACCTGCTCGGCAAAAGAGAAAAAAATATTTATGGCGCCAAATCTCTCAAGGATATAAATAAAGATATCTCAGCTCTTGCATCAGAACTCGGCATTGATGTTAAGGTTATACAACTGAACAGCGAAGGAGAGATACTGGATATTATTCAAAAAGCCGACTATGACGTCTTGATCATAAACCCTGCTGCATATACCCATACGAGTGTAGCGATAAGGGATGCAATTGCAGGAGTTGAGAGGCCGGCCATAGAAGTGCATTTATCCAATATCCACAAGCGGGAGGAGTTCAGGCAGAAGTCTTTCATAGCTGGAGTCGCTGTCGGACAGATAAGCGGATTTGGCTCAGACAGCTACCTCCTCGCCCTGCGCGCTGCAAAAAGCATCCTTTCAAAATAGAACTCAGAAAACTTTTTTACTCCATCTTCCAATGAAGCCAAAAACATGTATATCCGCAGATTTGTATCAAAGAAATATTTATCTGGCATTTCTCTCTGCTCTGTCAGGGATTACAATTTTATCAACAGGGATAGGATTCAAACGCACATACTAATAAGTGCAAAAGTAAGGCTACATGGATGTCATTCCCGCTTGTCGGGTCACCTCTTCTCCTCAGCGAACCCGCCTGAGTGCGGGAGCGACTCGCCGAGGCGAGAATCTTTCTGCAAAACCCG
>Ga0194126_10006821_pt1 | contig 16093 bp, 8 predicted proteins | sample TA2KigC150mmetaG_FD_148641 | JGI IMG/M metagenome (GOLD analysis project Ga0194126, IMG submission 148641) | Freshwater microbial communities from Lake Tanganyika, Tanzania - TA2015035 Kigoma Deep Cast 150m | ecosystem: Environmental > Aquatic > Freshwater > Lake | place: Tanzania: Lake... | reverse complement strand
GGCGGGCGAGCGCCGCGAGCCGCCGCGGGGCTTCGAGGAAGGCCTCGGGCAGGACCCCCTCGGCGACCAGCCAGCGCACGCGCTCGACGGGATCGCCCGCCGTGCGCGCGCAGGCGTCGCCATCGAGCTGCTCGCAGAGACGCGCCAGCGCGCGCCGCACGGAGCTGTAGCCGGTGCAGCGGCAGAGCTGGCCGGCGACCGCTTCCTCGGCCTCGAGAGGATCGAGCGACTCGGCGCTGAGCAGGTAGCCGGTCAGCGCGACGACGAAGCCGGGCGTGCAGAAGCCGCACTGGGCGGCGCCGAACTCGAGGAAGGCCTCTTGCACGGGCGTCAGGCCGTTGCCCAACCCAGCGGCTCGGGCAGGCCCGCCGCGGACGAGGCCCGTGTGCGATCCGCCGGCGGGAGACAGGCCCTCGATCGTGACCAGGTGGGTCCCGTGCAACTCCCCGCAAGGCAGCAGACAGGCCGGCACTACGCGGTAGACGACGGCGCCACTCTCGGGCACGCCCCAGAGCACGCAGCAGGCGCCGCAGTCCCCTTCGCGGCAGCCCTCCTTGGTCCCCGTCAGGCGCAGCGTCCCGCGCAGCGCGTCGAGCGCGCGCCGTCCTGCCGGGAGATCGAGGGCGATCTCGGCGTCGTTCAGCAGCAGCGGAATCAAGGCATGCGCCTCCAGCCATGGCGCCGCGGCTGTTGCGGCGGCTCGGGCGCGGTGGCGGGCAGACCAGGGGCGTGCCGGTTCGAGGGGCGATGAGGAGACCGGCAGCAGGAAGCCTTCAACTCACCGCCCGCGGAGGGGTTGCCCCGGGCGACCCGGAGATGTCGGTCCACCATCTACAGCCCGAGCGTTCCCGCCAGCAGGGCGAACCAGCCCAACGACAGGGCCGCCAGCAGCCCGATCAGGCCCACCGCCAGAGACAGAGCCGTCGCCACGCCGGCGATCGTGATCAGCGTCTTCAGCTTGCGCATGAGCTGCTCGAGCACGATCGGGTCGCGCCGCAGGTACGCCTCCCGGGCGCGGTCGGCCGACTGCCAGAGGAGCACTCCGATCCAGACGTAGAGCCAGGCGACGATGATCCCGACGATCGTCGCCGCGGCCAGGGCCCCCGCCGCGATCGCCACGACGCCCAGGAAGCGCAGCCAGCCCCCCGCCTCGTGGGCCGGCTGCAGCGCGCGCACGAAGCGATCGCCGGGGTCCGGCGCCGACGAGTCGGGCGCCTCTCCGGGCGGCGGCGGGCGGCGATCCTCCTCCATGGGCTACCTCCAGGATCCGGGGCCGGCGCGATCAACGCAGCAGGATCAGCTTGCCGGCGAGATGGTCGCCTCCCGCCTTCAGGCGGACGAAGTAGAGACCCGAGGCCAGGCGCTCGGGCCGCCACTCGACTGCGTGGCGCCCGGCGGGCTGCAGCTCGCCCCTCGCCAGCCGCGTGACCAGCCGGCCGGAGACGTCGTGGACCGCCAGCTCCACCCGCGCCGCCTCCGCCAGGTCGTAGGCGATGAGCGCCGTAGTCCGCACGGGATTCGGCCGCGCCCCCAGCAGGCGCGCGCGCGGCGCCGCCGGGGGCCGGACGGGCGGCGCGGCGCTGAACAGCGCGTCCGCCAGGCTCGTCTCCTCGTAGACGACGACCGCGCTGTCGCCCGGCGCCTCCGTGCGCAGCTGGACGAAGCGGTAGTTGTTCGGATGGGGGACATCGAGCGGCGCCGCGAGCGCCTGCCAGGGCTGCCACTCGATCACGCGCAGGTCGTCGAACCAGGCGTAGGCGTCGCCGCTGGCGGGCCGGTCGAGGTTGCAGCGGACGTTGAAGTAGCGGCCTCCCGGCACGGCGTCGAAGTCGGCGGCGTACCAGCTCCAGTCGCTCGTCCCGCCGATCGCCTCCCCCATCGCCAGAGACGCCAGCGGCGTCCAGTTGTAGCGGCTCGTGTAGAGCCGGACGCTGAACTCCGCCCCCGCCGCGTTGTCGGTCTTCATCCAGCCGGTCAGGCCGTAGCAGAGCGAATCGGCCGCCGGGATGTGGCGGTCGAGGAGCGTGGTCACATTGCCCGAGTTGGAGGCATGACGATGGAGCACGAGCGAGTAGCGTCCCTCGTACACCGTTTCCTCGTCCAGCCACTCGTCGCTGCTGTTGAGGTTCCACATCCGATAGCCCTCGTCGGGCTCGAAGCGGCCGAACCAGAGCACCTCGCGGCCGAGGCGCACCTGCGCGCCGGGGCCGGCGCCTTCCACGCTCGCCAGTCGCGACAGGCTGCCCTCCCCCTCCAGGGCCAGCGGGCGCGTGACGAAGGCCCCCTGCCGTTCGAGCCAGGGGCTGCCCGCCGCATGCGCCGCGACCTGCGGGTAGCACTGGCCCGGGTCGAGGTAGATCCGCGCCGACGCCGCCTGCGGATCGACGCCGACCAGCGCGCCGTAGGGCCTCGACCAGTCGGCCTGGCGATCGAGGATCTCGCGGCCCAGCCTGCCGGTCGCCGGCCGCGGGATCAGCCGGTCGATGAAGACCGGCGCGCAGCTCCAGCCGAGGATGCCCTCCTTTCCGGCGCGCGCGGTCAGCACCAGCGTCGGCAGGGTCTCGGCGTAGGAGAGGTCGAACATGAAGTTGCCCAGGCTGTGGGCGATCAGCTTGCCCTGGTAGGACTCGAAGGCCTGCAGCACGTGGGGGTGGTTGTTGATCACCGCGTCGGCGCCGAAATCGATCGCCTGCTGGCGCAGGGCGCGGTCGGCCAGGCCCGGCCAGATCCGGAAGCGCACGTCGGGCGCCAGCGCCTCGGGCGTGAACGGGGGGCCGTTCTCGATGTCGAAGCGGGCAGGCGGGTCTCCGGCGAACAGGGCGGGCGGATCCCCGTCGCCCTCCGGCACCGACAGGTCGTACTCGATGCCGCTGTGCGGGCAGGCGATGACGATGTCGGCCAGGGTGTCGGCCTGCGCCAGGGCGCGCAGGTTGTTGGGCTCGAGCCAGTAGGCGAGCCCGTACTTGCCCGCAGCGGCGTCGAAGAAGGGCTGCTCGTTGTACTGCCGTCCGGTGCGGTTGCAGGCGCTGTAGATCGCCAGCCGCACGCCCTGGCAGGTGTGGTAGGCGGGCTGCAGGGCCGAATAGTCGTCGACGCCCGAGCCGGCGCGGACGATCCCGGCGCTGTCGAAGACCTCGTGGGTCTGCAGCATGCCCTCCAGGCCGTAGTCGATGATGTGGTTGTTGCCCAGGGTGGCGACGTCGACGCCGGCGTAGAGGAGTCCGGCGATGTTCCCGGGGCGGGTGCGGAAGACGACGCTCTTGGTCGGATGGGGCGTGCCGCGATCGGTGAAGGCGCACTCGGCGTTGATCACGGTGACGTCCGCCGCCAGACCGAGGATCGCCCGCGTCGGCTCCCATAGGTACTCGACGCCGTGCGTGTCGATCAACCCGCCCGGCTGGTCGTAGCTGCGCCCCATGAAGGCATCGCCGGTGAAGTTGATCGTGATCTCCCCCGCATGGCCGGCCGGGTCGACCGCCACCTGACAGGTGTCGCGGCCGATCAGCCCCGTGTCGTCGGTGACGTCGAGGGCGACGGTGAAGGTGTAGTCGGCGGTCGCCGTGAAGGCGTGGCTCGGATGGGCGAGGCCGCTCGTCGCGCCGTCGCCGAAGTCCCAATGATAGGCGTGCGCGTCGCTGTCGGGATCGTCGACCAGCGACTGGAACTGCACCTCGACGCGATAGAGGGCCACGCCCGGCGCCGCCTCCCGCGCCAGCCGGACCGCGTCGCCCGGGTGGGCCTGGATCTCGACCCGCGGAGCGATCGGCAGCTCGTCGGTGACGTCGTGGATCTCGTCGAAGAGGGTCGCCCCGCGCGGCGTGGCGTCGCGGTCGTTGACGAAGACAAGCTGCGTCAGCTCCGGCAGGTAGCCCCAGGTGTCGAACCAGTCCTGCCCGAGGGGGAAGCGATAGGCCTGCCATCCGCCGGCGGGGAAGAACCCCTGCTGGGCCACGTTCCAGCGGTCGGAGAGCACGAGCTGCGTGCCCGCCACGCAGTAGAAGAGGACCGTGCCGCTGTCGTCGCCGAAGCCGAGCGCCTGCAGCTCGCCGATCTCCTCGACGAAGAGCGCCGCCTCGATCACCGTGGCCGCGGTCACGGGGTGGGGATCGAGGTCGAGCACCTTCCAGGTGTTGCCCCACAGGCGCAGGGCGTAGGCGGACCCGCCGTAGGTGTTGGCCGACTGCACCTCCCAGGACTGGGGGTGCTGGTCCTCGTCGGGATAGCTCCGCAGGACCACGGAGCCCGACTCGAAGTCGGCCAGGGGGACGCGCCGCGCTCCGGTGGCGGAGGCCGCCGGCAACGCGCCGGCGTCGGCCGCGGCCCGCGCGACCGGCGTCGTCAGGCCCCCGCAGACGGCGAGCCACAGGAAGAAGAGGGCGGCGGTCGGGCGGACGGTGCCCGGCCCCAACCCGGGAATCCGGAGTGAGATGCGCATGGGGCCTCGCCTCCCGGCGGTCTTGCCGCGCGCCCTGCCGCGACGCCCCGGTCGATCCGCGGTCCCGCGCCCGAAGCCGTCGCACGAAACGCAGCCCTTCCACTCTACCGCACGCGAGGGCGGATCTCAAGTTTTCCGGGATGGGCGGCGCGGCGCGGCGTGCTATACTCACCGGCTTTCGCTTCCCCGTCCGAGTCGAATCGCCTGGGAGGGCCGGCATGGTCATCGGGATTCGCCGCGAAGACAAGAACCGCTGGGAGCGCAGGGTCCCCCTGACGCCGGAGGACGTGCGCGAGCTGCGCGAGCGCCACCGGCTCGAGCTCCAGGTCCAGCCCTCGCCGATTCGCGCGTTTCCCGACGAAGCCTACGCCGCCGCGGGGGCGCACCTGCGCGAGGACCTGGCCGGCTGCGACCTGATCCTGGGCGTCAAGGAGGTTCCGCGGCCGGCGATCCTCCACGACAAGGGCTACTTCTTCTTCTCGCACACGATCAAGGGCCAGGCGCACAACATGCCGATGCTGCAGCGGCTTCTCGACTCGGGCTGCACGCTCCTCGACTACGAGCTGATCACGGACGAGCAGGGGCGCCGGCTCGTCTTCTTCGGCGGCTTCGCCGGACTGGCCGGCATGATCGTCTCGCTTCACGCGCTGGGGCAGCGCCTGCGCGTCGAGGGGATCCCCAATCCCTTCACGCGCATCCGCCGCACCTACGAGTACGCCGACCTGGCCGAGGCCAAGAGCGAGATCGCCGCCGTGGGCGAGACCATCGGCCGCGAGGGGCTCGATCCGCGGATCACGCCGCTGGCCGTCGGGTTCACCGGCTACGGGCACGTCTCCCGGGGGGCGCAGGAGATCCTCGACCTGCTCCCCGTCAAGGCGATCACCCCGCAGGAGCTGTCCTCCCTGCGCCGGCGGCCCGATCTCTCCCGCCACCAGGTCTACAAGGTGGTCTTCCGGGAGGAGCACCTGGTGCGCCCGCGCGACGCGGGGCAGCGCTTCGAGCTGCAGGACTACTACCGGCACCCCGAGAAGTACGAGTCGGCGTTCGAGACCTACGCCCCCCACCTCCACCTGCTGATCAACGGCATCTACTGGACGGAGAAGTACCCGCGCCTGATCACCAAGGGCCAGGCGGCGCGGCTCTACGGGGAAGCGGCGCAGCCGAACCTGCGCGTGATCGGGGACATCTCCTGCGACGTCGAGGGCAGCATCGAGCCGACCGTCAAGGTGACCGACCCGGAGACGCCCTGCTTCGTCTACGACGTGTTCACGGGCAAGGCGCTGGACGGCTTCGCGGGGACCGGGCCCGTGATCATGGCCGTCGACAACCTGCCCTGCGAGTTGCCGGTCGAGGCGAGCCGCTTCTTCAGCCGGGCCTTGAAGGGCTTCGTCGCCGAGTTTTCCGGCGCCGACCCGGCGCGCCCGATCGACGAGTGGGGGCTGTCGGCGGCGCTCCGGCGGGCGGTGATCGCCGAGCGCGGGAGACTGGCGCCCGACTTCCGGCACCTGGCCGCCCGCCTGCCGCGCCAGGAGCCGCCCCAGGGGTAGTACGCCCGCCCGTGCAGGGGGGCGCAGGGAAAGGAGCCCGTTTCATGGCACGCGTGCTGTTGCTCGGCGCCGGTCTGGTGACCCGTCCGCTGGTGCGCTACCTGCTGGCCCGACCCGGCCTGAGCCTGACGATCGCCTCGCGGACGGTCTCGAAGGCCGAGGCCCTGCTCGAGGGGCACGCCCAGGGGCGCGCCCTGGCCCTGCTCGTCGACGACCAGGCCGCCCTGTCGCGCGAGGTGGCGGCGCACGATCTGACGATCAGCCTGCTCCCTTACACGCATCATGTCCGCGTCGCCCGGCTCTGTCTCCAGCATCGCCGGCACATGGTGACGACCTCCTACATCAGCCAGGAGATGCGCGCGCTCGACGGCGAGGCGCAGAGCGCCGGGCTGACGATCCTCAACGAGATCGGCGTCGACCCGGGCATCGATCACATGTCGGCCATGCGCGTCATCGACGACGTCAAGCGCCGCGGCGGCACCGTGACCGCCTTCTCCTCCTACTGCGGCGGCCTGCCCGCGCCCGAGGCCAACACCAATCCCTGGGGCTACAAGTTCTCCTGGAGCCCGCGCGGCGTGCTCATGGCGGGCAAGAACGACGGGCGCTTCCTGCGCGGCGGCCAGACGATCGACATCCCCGGCGCCGAGCTCTTCGCCCACTACGAGCCGGTGGAGGTCCCGGACGCCGGCACCTTCGAGGGCTACACGAACCGGGACTGCCTCGGCTACATCGACCTCTACGGCCTGCAGGGCATCGCCGACATGTTCCGCGGCACGCTGCGCTACCCCGGCTGGTGCGACACGATGCGCGCCTTCGCCCGGCTCGGCTACCTGGACGACGCGCCGCGGCCGGAGCTGCGCGGCATGACCTTCAGGGATCTGGCCGGCCTGCTCGTGCCGGAGGCTCGCGGCCCGGCCGATCCGGCCGGCGCGGTGGCCCGCCACCTCGGCCTGGCCCGGGACGCCGATCCGATCCGCCGCTTCGAGTGGCTCGGCCTCTTCGGCGACGAGCCGCTTCCCGACGCGCCCTCGATCATGGATGCGATGGTCGCGCGGATGCTCGCGCGCATGGCCTATGCCCCGGGCGAGCGCGACATGCTGGTCATGCATCACCGGTTCCAGGCCCGCTTCCCCGATCACCGCGAGTCGACGACCTCGACGATGGTCGACTTCGGCATCCCGGGCGGAGACACCTCGATGGCGCGCACGGTGAGCCTGCCGGCGGCGATCGCCACGGGCATGATCCTCGAGGGGCGGATCACCCGCCGCGGCGTCCTCGCGCCCGTCTTCGCGGAGATCTACGAGCCGGTGCTGGCGGAGCTGGAAACGCTGCAGATCACCTGCCGGGAAAGGACGACACGGTCATGACCGGTCCGCAGACGAATGGAGCGGGACCCGCCGACGCGGGGATCCTGGAAGCCCTCAAGCCCCACATCCAGGAGGATCTCCTGCCTTGCCGCGCGGCCCTGGCGCTGGCGGCGGAGCTGGGCGTGAGCCCGGCCCGCATCGGCAAGGTCTGCAACGCCCACGGGATCCGCATCGTCGACTGCCAGCTCGGCTGCTTCGGGCGCGCCAGGAAGTTGCGCGACTGAGACGCGGCTGGCTCGAGCGCCCTCCCGGAGGCCGTCAACTCGCGGATGTCGGGCCCGTCATGCGGCGCCCCGACCCGTGCCGTGGGCTGTCGCGCGGAAGGGCCGTGGCGCGAACGGGCTGTCGCGCGGAGGTGCCGTGGCGCGGAAGTGCTCCCCGTCGGGGCCCCGTTCAGCTATCATTATGGAGGCAAGTGTCCTGGCGGATCGGCGCCGCCTGCCCGGGGCCGCCCGTGCCGGGCTTCCCGCCGCCTTCCGCCCCGATCGATGGATCGCCATGCACAAAGGAGACTCGCGTCATGAGAGCCCGCTCCATGCTGTTCTCCCCGGCCCTGATCGTCGCGCTGCTGGCAGGGATGGCCTTCAGCGTGTCCGCCTTCTCGCCGGTCGACTACAACGCCGTCTACGAGATCCCGCTGCCCGAGTATGATCTGCACACGCTCGGCAAGAGCGTGGCGGCGCAGCGGGACCTGCCGGCGACCGGCAGCCTGGGCGCGCGCTACGGCGGCACCTGGCGCGTCTACTCCTGGAATCCGCAGACCGACACCCCCGCCCACCTGTACGGCAGCGGCGCGCAGGTCGCCGGTCCGCTCACCGACGGCGCGCAGGCCGAGGCGGCGGCGCGGCACATCGTCTCCACCCATCCCGAGGTCTTTGGCGCCGATCCCGCCAACCTGCGCTTCGCCTCCGCCCCGACCGGCATGGGCAAGCGCACGGTGCACCTCCAGCAGACCCACCACGGCATCGACGTCTGGCTGGGGGGCGTCTACCTCACCTTCCTGGAGAGCGGCAGGCTCTTCGTCATGGGCTCGACCTACTACGCCGACATCGCCGTCTCGCCCGTGCCGAGCCTGAGCGCCCCCCAGGCCGAGAGGCTCGCCGCGGGCGACCTGCCCTTCGACCCGTCCACCGACTCGATCGAGCCGGGCAGCCGGCTCCTCGTCCTGCCGGTGGCGCTCAGCGCGACCGAGGTGGAGCATCGCCTGGTCTGGCGCGTCCGCGTGCACACCGAGGAGCCCCACGGCATCTGGGTGACGCATGTCGACGCGCACAGCGGCGAGATCGTCTGGCGCTACAACGACGTCCACTTCGTCAACTTCACCGGCGACGCCACGATCGGCCGCCAGGAGGCGACCTACTGCAACGGCGAGCAGGTCGAGACCTGCCGCTACCTGCGCGTGCAGGTTTCCGGAGTCGGCTCGGCCACCACGGACATCGACGGCAACTGGACGGTCGCCTACGGCGGCACGGACCCCCGCACGGTGACCTCCGACCTCTACGGCCCCTATGTCGACGTGAACAACTACAACGGCGCCGACGCGGCCTTCAGCGGCACGGCCACCCCGGGCACGCCCTTCACCGTCGCCTGGAGCGACGCCAATGCCCGCCAGGACGAGCGCGACGTCTTCGACGCGGTCAACGACATCCATGTCTTCTTCCTCGAGTTCGCCCCCTCCTTCAGCTACATCAACCAGCGCATCACCGCCTACGTGAACCGCAGCGACGGCTACTGCCCCGGCAACGCCTGGTGGAACGGGACGATCAACTTCTGCGCCGCCGGCGGCAGCTACGCCAACACGGGCGAGATCCAGGGCGTCGTGCACCACGAGTACGGCCACGGCATCCAGGACGCCATCCTCGGCTGGCAGGGGGGCGAGGGCCTCGGGGAAGGCAACAGCGACATCATGGCCAACCTGATCACCCAGGAGTCGATCATCGGCCGCGGCTTCTACCAGGGCAACTGCACGAGCGGCATCCGCAACTCGCTCAACTCGCTGATCTACCCCGACGACGTCATCGGCCAGCCGATCCACTCCGCCGGCCGGGTCATCGCCGGATTCCACTGGGACTTCATGGTCTCCCTGCAGGGCCAGTACGGCGCCGAGCAGGGGGCGATCCTGGCCGGCGAGCGCTGGCACTTCGGGCGCGTGCTCCAGCATCCGACGACGCAGCCGGCGCAGGTCCTGGCCACCTTCATCGCCGACGACGACGACGGCAACCTCGAGAACGGCACCCCGCACTACGCCTACCTGGCCCAGGCGGCCGAGAACCACAACTACGACTACCCGGAGATCACCGTCGGGGTAATCATCACCCACACCCCCCTGGGCAGCACGGAAGACGAGGGGCCGCGCGCGGCGCTGGCGACGATCTACTCGACCGTCGGCGCGATCGACGAGGAGCAGGTGTTCCTGCGCTATCGCGTCAACGGCGGCGCCTTCCAGCAGCTGGAGCTGATCCCGACGGGAGGCGCCGACGAGTACCAGGCGACGATCCCGGGCCAGGCCCAGCCCGCCGAGATCGAGTACTACCTCTTCGCCGCCGACGAGCTAGGCAACAGCAAGACGCACCCGCCGACGGCCCCGGCCGCGCTGCACCCCTACAGCGTCGCCTGGAAGGTGGACGCCTACGAGGCGGAGAGCGGCTGGACGGTCAATCTGGCGGGGACGGACGACGCCACGACCGGCATCTGGGTACGCGAGGACCCGGTCGGGACGATCGCCCAGCCGGAGGATGATCACACGCCGCCGCCGGGCACGCACTGCTGGGTGACGGGCAACGCCGCGCCGGGGCAGCCGGACGGCACGAACGACATCGACGGGGGCAAGACGACCGTCTATTCGCCCGTCTACGATCTCACCGGCGCGGTCGGCGCGATCGCCAAGTACTGGCGCTGGTACTCGAACAACATGGGCAACAGCCCCAACGCCGACACCTGGGTGACGCAGGTGCGCAACAACGGCGGCGCCTGGGTGGACATCGAGCGCAACCAGACCGACCAGAACCAGTGGGCCTTCCGCCAGGCCGACCTGGAGGCGCTCTTCGGCGCCAACCTGGGCCAGGTGCAGTTCAAGTTCGAGGCCAGCGACCTGGGCGCAGGCTCCCTGGTCGAGGCGGCGCTCGACGACTTCGAGCTGCTCGTCGACTTCGGCTTCTCCGCCGTGGACGGGGCCAGCGCGGACGCGACGCCGCGCTTCGCCTTCGACGGCAGCCGGGTCAACCCGACGCCGGGGCCGGCGGAGATCCGCTTCCAGGTTCCGGCGGCCGTGCAGGCGCAGCTGCAGCTCTACGACGTCACCGGCCGCCTGGTGCGCACGCTGCTCGACGGGCGCGTGCCCGCCGGTCCGCAGGCGGTGGCCTGGGACGGCGGCAACGAGGCGGGCCGCCCGGTCGGCTCGGGGGTCTACTTCCTGCGCTTGCGGGCGGGGGACTTCCAGGCCACGCGCACGCTGGTCGTCAGCCGTTAGTCGCGCGGCGCGCGGGAGCCCGATCGGCCCGAGCCGGCCGACCGGGCTCCCGGACCGTCGCCGCGATGGGTTCGAGGCGGAGAAGGGCGATTCGGCGCCGCCCTTCTCCGCGACTCCCTTCCCCTCCCGGCCAGTCCTCTTCCCCGTCAGCCGCACCCGGCCAGCCCGCGCTTGCCCGGTTCGCTCGGGCGTGCCTACAATCCCGTCGTTGCGTTCAGGCGGCGACGCCTTCGGGAGGGGGGGGGCGGCGGCCGCGGCCCGGGGCCCTCGGGCGCGACGAGCGAAGGGAGGTTGGCATGGGGGTCTGCGCGCTCGTCCGACGCTCTCCGCACCCGGGCTCGGCGGGCATCCCCGCCCGCCTGCACCCGGCAGGCCGGCTCCCGGCAGGCCGGCTCCCGGCAGGCACGATCCCGGCAGGCACGCGCCCGGCAGGCACGCGCCCGGCAAGCACGCGCCCGGCAGTCCGCCTCCTGGCCCGCCTGCTTCTGGCGGGCCTTCTCCTGGCGGGCTGCTCGGACGACAAGCCGACCGACACCGGCGGCAACGGCGACCCGGCCCTCGGGAAGTACCTGCTGCTCGGGTACTTCGGCGGCGACGTCGCGCCGGGCGGCTTCGGCCTCTACATCTCGCGGCTCGACCCCTCGCTGACCTCGGCCATGGAGGCCGAGGTCACGCTCGACGGGGAGGAGGTGACCCTCAGGCCGCTCCTGAGCACGCCCACGGACGCCTTCTACTCGATCCTCACCCTCGACTACCAGGCCGGCGAGACCTACACGATCCTGGCCAGCGTCGGCAGCCGCACGGCCGTCTGCAGCTTCACCGGTCCCTCGTACCCCCTGCTGACGATGACCGCCCCGCCCCACGAGTCCGAGTTCTCGCCCGGCGATCCCCTCCAACTAGCCTGGACCTACGACGCCGGCGCTCCGGAACAGGTCCACATCGAGGCCATCGGCGATGAGGACACGGCGGTCATGACCCCGGTCACGCTGCCGGGCAGCGCGACGAGCTACGCGATCCCGGGCACGGTCACGGAGGCCTGGGCGGACCAGACGAGCGTCCTGCTCACCGTCGACGAGGGAGAGCACTTCTTCCCCTTCTCCGGGACGCTGGTCGGCGAGGGCAGCGGCGTGGCCACGATCGGCTGGGGGGACGCCGCGATCGTCACGCCCGGCTCCGGGGCAACGGCCTGCCAGTTGGCCGCCCTGCCGAGCGCTGACCAGTTGGCGGCCGACGGCGCGAGCACGCTGACGATCGACTGCGCGCTGACGGCTCCGGGAGGCGATTGCGCCGACGGCACGCCGATCGCCTTCAGCTGCACGCCGGAAGGCGCCGTCGCCTTCGCCCCGCAGACCGCCTACTCGAGCGGGGGCCTGGCGGCGACGGTGGTGACCGCGGGGACTTCGGCCGGTTCGGTCGTCCTGCACTGCCAGGCCCCCGACTCGCGGGTCGACATCCCGATCACGCTCACCCAGCGGGTGACGATCATGGTCGGCGCGGGCTCTCACCCCCAGATCGCCTGGGATCCGGCGGAGCCGATGTTCACGCTGCTGGTCTCGGCGGCCGGCGCCCTGCCGACCCCGCGCTGGGGAATCGCCGCCATCACGATCGGACAGATCACCTCGCCGGTCACCTACGGCACGGTGCCGGGGGGCACCGTCCAGAGCTACCCCCTGTTCGGCGCGCCGCCGGCGGGGCTGCAGGCGGGCGCGACCTACAGGATCTGGCTCGTCGGCGCCGATGCCGACACGACGAGCCTCACCTTCACGCACGGAGGCTAGGCCCGGGCGCGAACGACACGGGCCGCCCCGGGCGACCCCGCACGACCGGCATCGGGAGGAAGGCGGTCATCATGGCCAAGCAGTCGCAACGCGGGCGCCGATCGTCCGCCGCCGGACCGGAGCCCTCAGCCGCGCCGGAGTCCCGCGCCGCCGCGGCCGAGCCCGGTTTCGAGGACCCGGCCATCCAGGGCCTCGACGCCCTGCTCAAGCCCCGCTCGGTGGCCATCATCGGCGCCTCGCCCCGCCCCGATTCGATCGGCCGGGTGATCCTGCACAACATCATCGAGGGGGACTTCAACGGCGTCGTCTATCCGGTCCACCCCAAGGCCGCCTTCGTGCACAGCATGAAGACCTACCCGAGCGTGCTGGCCATCCCCGACGAGGTCGACCTGGCCTATGTGGTCGTGCCGGGGGCGCACGTGCTTCCCGTCGTCGACGAGTGCGGCCGCAAGGGCGTCCGGTCGATCTGCGTCATCAGCGCCGGCTTCCGCGAGATCGGCGGCGAGGGCATCCGCCGCGAAGAGGAGCTTCTCGATCTGGTGCGCCGCCACGGCATGCGCATGGTCGGGCCGAACTGCCTCGGCCTGATCAGCATGATCCCGGGCGTGCGACTCAACGGCACCTTCGCCCCGGCCCGGCCGCGCAGCGGCGGCCTGGCCTTCCTCTCGCAGAGCGGCGCCCTGGGCGTCTCCATCCTCCAGCACATGGAGCGCCTCGACATCGGCTTCAGCTACTTCGTCTCGATCGGCAACAGCGCCGACATCCGCGGTCGCGACCTCCTGGCCTACTGGGAGGACGATCCCCACACGGAGGTCATCGCCCTCTACGTGGAGTCCTTCGGCGATCCCCGCGTCGTCGGGCCCGTGCTGCGGCGGATCACCCGGCGCAAGCCGGTCGTCATCGTCAAGTCGGGCCGCACCGCGGCGGGCATGCGCGCCGCCTCCTCGCACACCGGCGCCATGTCGGCCGCCGACGAGACCGTCGACGCCTTCCTGCGCCAGACCGGGGCGATCCGGGCCTACACGATCGAGGAGATGCTCGGACTGCTGACCGGCTTCTGCCGCGCCCCCGTGCCCCGGGGCAAGCGCGTGGCCGTGCTGACCAACTCCGGCGGACCGGGGATCATGGCCACCGACGCGCTCGTCACCGGCGGCATGGAGATGGCCCAGTTCAGCGAGAAGACGAGCCGCATCCTGGACGACATGCTGCCCCCCGAGGCCAGCCGCAACAACCCGATCGATCTGACCGCCTGGGGCGTGGCCGACACCTACCGCCAGATCCTGCCGATCCTCTTCGAGGACCCGAACATCGACATCATCCTGGCCCTCTTCGTCCCGCCGATGATGGTCAACCCGGCCGACGCCGCGCGGGCCATCGCCGAGTCCCGCCGCGGCCGGGACAAGCCGATCTTCGGCGTGATCATGGCCGAGGAGTCCTCGTACCGCATGCTGCCGCGCGAGGTCCCCGACTGCCCGCCGATCTTCCCCTTCCCGGAGATGGCGGTGAAGGCCTGCATCGAGATGTACAACTACCATGAGCGCCAGCAGCGCCCGCGCGGCCGGTGCCACCGGTTCGAGGTCCGCCGCGCCGATGCCCAGGCGATCCTCGACGCCGTCCGCGCTCGCGGCGGGGGGTTCCTGCCGACGGCGGACTGCATGCGCGTGCTCGACTGCTACGGCTTCCCCACGGCGCCGATGCGCGAGACCAACGGCATCGACGAGGCCCTGGCCGCCGCCGAGGCGCTCGGCTACCCGGTGGCCTTCAAGGTCGCCGGGCGCATGTTCGTGCACAAGTCGGACCAGGGGCTGGTGATCCTGAACCTGAAGAACGAGCTCGAGCTGCAGGGCGCCTACAGCCAGGTCAAGAGGCGCATCGAGAAGCTCGGCTTCAGCGCCGACGAAGAGGCGGGCTTCGTGCAGAAGATGGTCAAGCCCGGGCGCGAGGTCATCCTGGGCGTCAGCGTCGATCCGAAGATGGGTCCGGTGATCCTCTTCGGCATGGGGGGCAAGTACGTCGAGGTCCTCAAGGACGTGACCGTCCGCATCCCCCCGCTGACCGACGTCGATACGCTGGACATGTTCGCCTCGATCCGGGGATACCCGCTTCTCCAGGGAGTGCGCGGCGAGCCCGGCGTGGCGCTCGACCTGCTGCAGGAGTGCCTGCTGCGGCTCTCCCAGATGGTCATCGAGCTGGAGGGATTGGTCGAGCTCGACATCAACCCCTTCGTGCTCAACCCCGCGCGCGACGATTGCGCCGCCGTGGACGCGCGCATCCGCGTCGAGGGGGCGCAGGCGTGACCCGGCGCGCCCCCCGGCCGCGGCGTTCCCCCGCGCGCCCGCACGGCTAGGAGGCGCCGCCGAAGCCATGGCCCGGATCCTGGTCGTCAAGCCGCTCTTCCCCTACCCGCCCCACCAGGGCACGCGCCGCGTGTCGCTGGGGCTCCTGGGCGATCTGGCCGCCGCCCACGAGGTCGTCTACCTCTGCCAGCGGGAGCAGAGGGACGAGGAGCGCTGGATCCCGGAGATCGAACGGCTCGGCGTGCGCGTCGTGGCGCCGCTGATGCCCAATCATCTCTCGCCCGCCCACAAGGCCGCCTACAAGGCGAAGAACCGCCTGCTCAGCCAGCTGACCGGCACGCCGGAACTGGCGCTCTACTGGTCGAACGCCGTCCTGCGCGGCAGCCTGGCGCGGCTCGGCCGCGAGTTCCGCCCGGCGCTGACGATCATCGAGAACTGGGAGCTCTACCGGCTCCGCCGCTCGATCGGCCGCGGCCTCGCCGCCCTGCTGGCGCACGACGCGGCCTTCCAGATCCTCGCCCGCGCGGCCGCCGCCGACAGCGACGAGCGGAGCAAGGCGCGGCGGCTGCAGCGGCTGGCCCGGGAGAAGCGGCTCGAGGTCGCCGCCTGGCGCCTCTACGACGCCGTGCTGACGCTGACCGAGAGCGACCGGGAGACGGTGCTCGAGGAGCTGCGCGAGGCGGCGCGCGACGACAGGGGCCTCTCCGCCGGCGCCCGGGCGCATGCCGCGGCGCTGCCGCTCGTCCAGCACCTGCCGGTTCCGGTGGCGGAGGAGTTCTTCGCCTTCGAGCGGCCGGCGGCGGCCCGCTGGCGAATCGGCTTCCTGGGCACATTCCGCGCCGACTTCAACCGGGACGCCCTCGGCTACCTGCTCCGCGAGATCTGGCCCGCCGTGCACCAGGCGCTGCCGCAGGCCGAGCTGATCGTCGCCGGCAACGGCTACGCCGGGGAGCTGCGCGCGCAGGCGGAGGCGGCCGGGGCCCGCTGGCTCGGGTTCGTCGCCGACCTGCGGCGCTTCTACGAACGCATCGATCTCCTGGCCGTGCCGCTGCGCTTCGGCGGCGGGGTCCGCATCCGGATCCTGGAGGCGCTGGCGGCCGGCGTGCCGGTGGTGGCCACGCCGATCGCGGCGGCCGGTCTCGGCGTGAGCGGCGGACGGCAGCTGCTGCTCGCCGCCGGCGCCGGCGAGCTCGTCCAGGC
>Ga0194126_10006820_pt1 | contig 16095 bp, 13 predicted proteins | sample TA2KigC150mmetaG_FD_148641 | JGI IMG/M metagenome (GOLD analysis project Ga0194126, IMG submission 148641) | Freshwater microbial communities from Lake Tanganyika, Tanzania - TA2015035 Kigoma Deep Cast 150m | ecosystem: Environmental > Aquatic > Freshwater > Lake | place: Tanzania: Lake... | reverse complement strand
TATATATCTTCACAGAATTTAACTGTATCACAAATAGACTGTCTGGTCTGAAATGGAATACCTGTCATAAAATATAAATCAAACCTTAAAGCCCCCTTATTTAAACCATATTCTATACTTTCAAGAAGCTCTTCGTCGGTATAGCTCTTGCCCATTTTATTTCTTATAAGTTCATCATGGGAATCAGGCGAAATTTCATAGCAAACTTTTGAAAAGACTCTGGAAGCTTCATCAAAAAACCATTTTTCTGGGGGTTCAAAGAATTCAAAAAATATCTGCATGTCCTTATCAAGAGCACTTGCATATTTAAAAAATTCCATTACATAATCTTTGCCGTTGCTGTTTAGGTCTCCATGTAAAAAAACGGGTGAGTTAATATAATTTCTTATGATTTTAATTTCTTCAACAAGCTTTGCTGGATCTCTGAATGCAGGTCTGTGCCTGTTGCTAAAAAAACTTAGTGCAAACTTTGACCCCCCGCAATTTGCACAATTCTTACTGCAGCCCCTAATAACAGGGATAGCTGTAATTGGATAACTGAACCAGTCGCAGAAAGGCACGACACTTCTTACATCACGGTATCTGAAAACATCCTTAAACATTATACGGTAATCAAAGTCAACCTCATCAAGATTCTTAGAAACGCATTCTATTGGATTTGCAATAACTCTTCCATCCTTTTTCCAGACAAGATTCGAAATCTTAGGAAGATTCTCATAAAAGAGGTTGTCTTCTTTTTTATTATCCCTATCCTTTAAAACCATAATCAGCCGGTAAAGCGGCTCTTCTGCCGAATCACCCCGTATAATAAAATCAACACCCTCAAACTCAATGAGCTCCTTATAGAAATATGAAGATGAAAATCCTCCGAAAATAACTGGAATTTCAGGATGGTATTTTTTTACAATTTTTGCAACTTCTGTTGCGCCCTGGCAGTGCGGCAACCAGTGCAGGTCAATACCAAATGCCACAGCATCCAATTTTTTAATAAATGTTTCCACATTAAAATCGGGTTCATGAAACATCCTGTATGCAAGATTTACTATTCTTACATTAAGACCCTTTTTCGACAGATAATTTGAAATGGTTAAAAACCCAATCGGATACATTTCAAAAATGGGTGTTGAAGGAACAAGGTCACTTGTAGGACCAAACATTATATTCTTTTTCCTGAAATCATACACACTCGGTGCATGAAGTAAAATCAAATCAGTCTTTCTTTTCATCCTAAAATCTCCACTTTAAAATTGGATATTTCTCTGTTGATGTTTGTATACTATGGATTCACATCCTTCCTTCTGCCAGCTTTAAATTATCGTGCAAGTTTTATAAGTTTTAAATATTACCATTTAATGCCAGTTTTTTAAAATATGATTTTTAGACAGTTAACATTTCTTTTTTCGAAATAAGAGTAAAAATAAGATTGCAGGGATCAACAGTTGGATGTTTTAAAAACACGCATGCATTACTCCAACTTAGTCGAAGGTTGCGTGTTTTAACTCTGGCTATTTAACAGCAGGCTAAAATTTTTTAATAATACAATTTCTTAAGAGCTGCAAAATTATCTTTTATGGGTACCTGCTGTAAGCCTGCGATCTTTTTGTTTAATTCACTTATTAAAAACTGCTTTTTGCTTTTTATATATGATATGTTTTTTAAGAAAAGGAAATTTTTTTGAAGGTCGGCAAAGAAATTCTCCATGCTGTTGAAAGTTTTCAGAAGGATAAAGTTATTTATTATGCTGTATGGAAATCTTTGTTTATCTGTATTTGAAAATATGTTCCAGCCAATAAAAAAAGATGTTTTTAGAAGTGAGTTCATACCAGCAATAAGGTCTTCGTTTTTTATTATTAGCTCCTCAACTCGTTTCTTGAAATCATTCAGGTGTTTTCCAATCTTATTTAATCTTTTAAAGCTGCCATTGCTTTTGCTTACAATTTCCACAAGTTTATGGTGCAAAAAAAGCTTGCTTTCATGAACAGATTTTAAGGAGTTAAGTATCGAATCAAAAATATAAAAGTCACCATATCTGAGAATATAAATTACAGCTCTCGAATAAAAAATATCACCAAATAGTAAGTCAATTGTATAATTTTTTTCAATCCCCGTTTTATTTAATTTATTAATATCCTGACCTATGTTATTTACCAGCAGGGAAAAGTCATCGATATTAAAACTGTGAAGATTTGCCCCGATTGCAAGAATTTCAATACCTGCCATCAGGTTAACAAGTTTATCTGAAAAGCTGTCATGCAGTTTAGACTCGGGTGTTATGAAAGTTAGTATGCTTGAAGCATGCAGAAGTTTTGAATCTAAAAATCTTTTTAAATTATATGGGTATAAATTAGAAAGATATTTTATTTCTTTTTGAACAATTTCTTTTACACTTTTTAAATTTAAAGCAGGATTCAATTTGTTTCCTGTCTTCTGTCCCAGACTCTTTTTGCCTTCCCTTCACTTCTTGCTATTGTTTTTGGCTCTTTCAAACTTACTCTAATATGAAGCCCTATTGCAGCATACAGCTTATTCTCAATTGATTTCTCAAAAGATTCAAGGTCCATTAGTTTTTCATGGAATATATCTTCAGATACTTCAACCCACACTCCAATCTTATCCATGTAATTTTCCTTAGTAAGAACTATTAGATAATGGGGCTCCAGATCTTTCACCTTCATAAGAACTTCTTCTACCTGGGATGGAAAAACATTAACACCTCTGATAATTAACATATCATCAGTTCTTCCCATTGGTCTTGCCATCTTTATCAGTTTTTTTCCACAGGGGCAGTCATCTTCATAAATGAAAGATATGTCTTTTGTCCTGTATCTTATAACCGGGAATGCTTTTTTTGTAAGTGTGGTAAAAACAAGTTCCCCCTTTGAACCGTTGGGTAAAGTTTTTCCTGTATCAGGGTCTATAACTTCTGTAAGGAAGTGGTCCTCGTTAATGTGCAGTCCATCCTGAACAAGACATTCACAGGATACTCCGGGACCTATAACTTCGCTTAACCCGTAACTGTTAAGTGCTTTCATGAATAATCTTTTTTCAATCTCTTTTCTCATTGGTTCTGTCCAGGGTTCTGCACCAAGAAACCCCACTTTTAAATGAAGCTTTGAAAAATCCATACCAATTTTATCGCCAACTTCAGCCATATATAATGTGTATGATGGTGTATTGCAGAGAACAGTTGATTTAAAATCAGCCATAACTTTAAGCTGCCTTTCTGTGTTTCCACCTGAAATTGGAACAACTAACGCTCCCAATTTCTCAGCAGCATCCAGAAAACCAAAACCACCTGTAAACATTCCGAAAGTGTGGCTGATATGAACAACATCATATTCCCTTACTCCTGCATCATACATTATTCTTGCAAGGACATGAGCCCAGATTTCCAGGTCTTCTTTTGTGTAACCGACAACTGTGGGGTTTCCCGTTGTGCCGCTTGATGAATGAACCCTTACAACGCTGTTTAAAGGTGTGCAGAAAAGACCGAACGGATAATTGTCTCTTAGGTCATCTTTTGAGGTAAAAGGAAGCTTTGCAATATCTTTCAAATCATTGAACCTGTCAGGATTAATGCCTGCATCATCAATTCTTTTTTTATAAAATGCATTATTTTCATAACAGTGCTTTAAAGTATCTTTAAGGCAGTTAAGCTGGATCTGTCTTATTTTATCCCTGCCTGCTGTAGATATTTCCGGGTCCCAGAACTTATCATCCTTCATTCTAAATAGTATCACCCTTTCTCCTGTCAATAACCCTTTTTGCTTTACCTTCACTTCTTTTTATGGTCTTGGGCTCTTTTAATTTTACATCAATATTTATCCCGACAGCACTGTAAAGCTTGCTTTCAACCGCAGATTCAAATCTTTCAAGGTCGTTTATCCTTTCAGCAAATACATCCTCAGAAACCTCAATCCATAGCTCTATCGTATCAAGATAATTTACCCTATCAACCACTATAAGATAATGGGGCTCTATTTCTTTAATCTGCATGAGGACTTCTTCTATCTGGGACGGGAACAGGTTAACGCCCCTTATTATAAGCATATCATCGGACCTGCCCATAGGCTTTCTCATTCTGCTGTGTGTCCTCCCGCAAGGGCACGTTGTATCTTCAATAACCGAGAGATCCCTGGTTCTGTATCTTATAAGTGGCATTGCTTCCTTTGTAATAGTTGTAAAAACAAGTTCTCCCTGACTACCTGGTTTAAGAGGTTTTCCTGATAAGGGATTAATAATCTCAACAAAAAAATGGTCTTCTGCAACATGGAGGCCATTTTTCTGCATGCATTCACATGAAACACCCGGACCGATAATCTCGCTTAAACCATAAATATCTATGGCATCTATAAATAAGCGGGATTCTATTTCTTTTCTCATTTCCTCAGTCCAGGGCTCTGCTCCAAAAATACCAATTTTTAATGGCAGCTTTGAAAAATCCACACCAAGCTCTTTGCCAATTTCAGCAATGTGTAGTGCATATGATGGAGTGCAGCAAAGAACTGTTGTGCCGTAATCCTTTAAAATTTTTATCTGTCTTTCAGTAAGACCACCTGAAACAGGTATTACAGTTGCCCCGAGAAGTTCCGCTCCGTAATGGAGCCCCAGACCGCCTGTAAAAAGACCATAACCATAGCTGTTCTGTATAATATCACTTTTTCTAACACCTGCACCATAAAGGTCGCGTGCTATTAAATTCCCCCATAAAGAAATGTCATGTTTCGTATAGCCTGTAACAGTGGGGTTCCCGGTTGTCCCGGAAGATGAATGAATTCTGACAATTTCATCCATCTTCCTGGCAAAAAGACCAAATGGATAGTTATCTCTTAAATCGTCCTTTATTGTAAATGGAATCTTCTCCAAGTCGTCCAGATCATCAAATTTATAGGGATTAACTCCACAGCCGTCAAGCCTTTCCCTGTAAAACCTGACATTCTCATAAGCATTAACAAGAATATTTTTAATTCTTTCAGTTTGAAGTGACCTGAGTTCTCCCCTGGGCATTGCTTCAAATGCTTTCTCCCAGAAAGAATCATCCATCAATAATAACCTCCCTGTTTTTTAAAGCAGTTTCTACAATTTACTGTAAATAACTTACAAATTAAAGTAAACAAAAAAATATGTAAATTACCTGCACCAAACCAGCCACCCATTCAAGTTCATATAGAACTTTCTCAAAGTTTTCAGTAACTTTTTTAAACCTGGGGTTTTACTTTTTTTATTTTTTTAATTTTTTTTCTAAAATTTTTTTTATATTTCAGTTTTAGTCAGCTGCTTCTTCTACTTTAAATGCCTTATCAATTACCCCTTTGGGCATTGGTTTTGTACAGGCTGTTACAATTAAAGTAACTATAAATGCAAGTGGAAATGCTATTACTATCTGGTCAATTCCACTCCATGGAGCACCAAGTAAACTTGTTTTTCCAGTAAGAAGATTTACAAGTCCTATCATTTTTGAGTTTGCCTCATGGATAAAAAGCATCCAAAAAAGGCTTGAAACCAAACCTGTTATCATTCCTGCAAGTGCTCCTGCCTTATTAGCCCTTTTCCAGAAAAGACCCAGAATAAACATTGGAAGAAAAGCTGCTGCACAAACCCCGAAAAATACTGCTGTTGCCCTGGCTATTATACTTATTGGAAGATATATACCTAAAACAAAGCTTATAATAATTCCAATAATAAGCCCTATTTTTGTTGAAATTACACCTTTCAGCGTTCTTTCTTCCTTATAATCTGCAGTATATCTTGTTCTTGAGAAGACATCCCTTCCAAAAGATGTTCCAATTACATGAAACTGACTGCTTATTGTTGACATTGCAGCAGAAAGTAAGGTAAGCATGAATAGATACACAAACCACTTGGGCATAACCATATTTATGAATGTGGGAATAATTAAATCCACATTTCCATCTTTTACATTCGCCACAGCAATTTTACCTGTCTCATTAAAGAAATAAACATTGGACAGTGCTCCAACTATAAATGCAACACCTGTCATCATAATAATAAAAATACCACCAATTAGTACCCCTCTGTTTAACTGCTGATTGCCCTTTACCATCATGAATCTTACAGCAAGCTGCGGCTGGGCTAGAACACCGATTCCAACCCCGAGTATTATTGTTGAAACAAGTGTCCACCATATTGGCGAACCTAAAGTGGGCATTGTGGTCCAGCCTATCATTCCGCCCTTTACAAGATTTTCGGGCATCTGGGACGCCAGATTGGTCAAAGCCTGATGGGTTCCAATAAACCCTCCAGGTGTTTTTACATAAGTCAGAATAAGCAGCGCAATCATTCCGATAAGCATCAGTGTTCCTTCAAATGTGTCATTATACAAAACACCTTTAATGCCACCAATAATTACAAATGCTGCAATAATTACTGTAAAAATCACAAGGGACCAGATGAACTGAAGCTTTAATGTCTGTTCAATAAATCTTGCTGCACCTATCATTACTGCACCTGCATACAGAGGCATTAAAATGAAAACAACTGCTCCGGCGATCCTCTGTATGGCTCTCGAATCGTATCTTTTTCCTAAAAGTTCCGGAAATGTCTGGGCCTCAAGATTATGGCCCATTTTCCTTGTTCTTTTTCCGAAAAATACAAATGCTATAAATATGCCCACAAAAATATTAAGAAAAGTTAACCAGAGAAGACCCAACCCGAGATTTGCAGCCTGCCCTCCAAAACCGACAATGGCTGAAGTGGAAATAAAAGTTGCTCCATAAGACATTGCCATGACATAGGGATGTGCCCGTCTGCCCGCAATCATATAATCAGGTGCAGTTTTTGTATGTTTCCAGCCAAGATATCCAAGAATAATTGTTACAACCAGATACGCAACTGTTACGATAATAAATGTAGTTAAATTCACTCTTCACTCCTTTCCATAGTAATCTTTAAATAATTATTTGTTCTTGTTCCACATTACTGCTCCGTAGATTATGCAGGCAACTGTTGACAGGATGCAGAGAATATAGGCAAGAAAGACCGATACACCCGAAAAACCTAACATTTCACCCTCCTTTCTTTTTATGTTGCATTAGATATATTTTTTTATTTGTCTATAAAAATTAAAATTTAAAAACTTTTATATTAAATCCAGCTCATAGCTTCAGTGAACTCAGTATAAAATATATATAAGGTTTTCATGGCTTTAAACTATAATTTTCATGAACACAGCGCAACACCGTTTTTTATAAGTATATCTTCTGCCTTTTTAATATCTGCAACACTTAAAACAAGCCTTGTTCCTGCAATCACGTATATGTAATCAATATTTATCCCTTCATCTGCAAGAATATCAAGAATCTTTGACAGCTCTCCCGGCTTATCTTCCACCTTTATACAGATTGCATCAGCAATATGGGTTGTAAAACCGGCATTTTTTAAACTCTGCCTGGCTTTTTCAGTATCAGAAACAACAAGGCGTAAAATACCATAATCCCTTGCTTCAGTAGTTGAAAATCCCTGAAGATTTATATTTTCTTTTTTCAAAATTTTTGCTACCTCTGCAAGCCTGCCAAGTTTATTTTCAAGAAATACAGTTAACTGCTTTACAGGCATTTCCCCTCCCGTTTTTAAAAAATTTAGTTAAAATAAATAAGACCCTTTAATATAGACCCTTTAATATTTTAAGGTAAAATAATCTAATATGAAAAATATTTTATCTTTTTGCAGCGCACTTTATAAAATCTTATTTTAAAATCTTATCCCCCTGTTAATTTTTAAAATTATTTCTTTTTGCAGAACATATTTTTTCCAGTCCCGAAAGCTTCCACATTAATATTCAAAGCTTTTGCGGGGACACTTTTTTTAATAGCTTCCAGCCAGCAGTCAGTTTTAAAAGGTAAGAAATTTGACAGCAGTCCAAGCATAATTATGTTGCTGCTCCGTATTTCACCAAGATTTGCTGCTGCTTTGACTGCATTAACAAAGATGTAATTGCGTGTAATTTTTGATACTCTTTCTTCAATGTCATCAGGATATGAAATACCCTTTAAAAAAACAGATGAAGGATATATTTCATAATTATTAATAATTATTAAACCGCCACTGCCTAATTTCCTTATATATCTTAAACCTTCCAGTTTTTCAAGAGCAATAATAAAATCAGATTTATTTATTGTTGGTGAAAATACTTTACTGCCAATTCTCACACTTCCCTCTACACTTCCTCCTCTCTGTGACATTCCATGAACTTCAGACACTTTCACATCAAAGCCTTCATTTATCGCAGCCTGTGCAAGAACAGTGCCTGCAAGAATTATTCCCTGACCGCCCACTCCAGCAAAAAGAATGGATACTGTATCACCATTTTTCAAAGAGCATCTGCACTTATTTAAAATGCCGTCAGCATTAATATTGAATTTGTTATTATTGTTGCTATTATTGTCGAATTTTACCATAAAAATGTTTTAAAAATTTTATAAATATTGTCAGATAAAAAAATAAGAAAATTATAAAAAAATTATAAGTTTTATAAACTCAAGCCTCCGCAACTGCTGTGTTGGGCTTCTCTTACTTATTATAATAGAATAAAGACTATTCATCATCAGACTGAAGTCCTGTGGTTTAACAGCAAACTCAAACATGCCCATCTGCTGTAGTGGGCTTGCCCTACTTTTTAAAAATATGCTAAAACCTTTCCATGACGGGCTAAAGCTGATTATTTGTCAGCAGACAAAACTATAAAAGTTCTCCTATGCCTTAAATTAAATAAACATTCCAAAAAAACTCTCAATTCTTAAAGTATTAACATTCTTTTAGTTACTTTGCCTTTATGGAATCACTTCTGCATATGTCAGCACACACACCACAACCCGTGCATAAAAGTTCATTTATTAAATAATTATTTCTCCTCAATTCTATTGCAGGACAGCCAAACTTAAGACAAATACCGCACTTTTCACATGTGCTTTCATCAATATAAAATTTAGCTGATACCGATACTTTAGCCTTATCTAAAAGCACACACTTTCTTCTACAAACTACTATTGATAGCTCTTTTCTATCCAGTTCCTCCTTTAAAATTTTCTCAAGGGTTTTTATATCATAAGGGTCAACAATTCTTATATTCTTAACTCCAGCAGCTGCTGCAAATGCTTCGGGTTTTATGTCTTTTGTATCTGCCCCCATTAAAGTCTTACCGGTGCCTGGATGAACCTGATGACCTGTCATTGCAGTTGTTCCGTTATCAAGGATAATTATAAGTCCAGTGCCATTATTATAAGAGCTGTCAAGCAGAGGTGTGATACCTGAATGAAAAAAAGTTGAATCCCCTATAACAGAAACAACTTTATTTTTCAAATCAGGGTCTGCTTTTTCCATACCCAGTGCCTGGCCAATACCTGCACCCATGCAAAGACAGCTGTCCAGGGCTGAAAGGGGCGGCAGAACAGACAGTGTATAACATCCTATATCACCCATTGCTTTAACTTTTAATTTTTTTAGTATATAGAAAACAGAACGATGTGAACAGCCGGCACATAACACCGGGGGTCGCTGGGGTAAATTCCCGGTTAATTCTTCTACAATTTTATCGGATTCGCTTATGCTTAACAGGTTTGTTCCAAAAAGCTGGCTGTGTACCTTTTCCAGAACTGTAAGGTTTAGTTCACCTGTCTGTGGGAAATAATCCTTGCCTGCAATCTGGACACCTAAATCCAGCAGTCTTATCTGTTCTTCAAGAAAAGGCTCGAGCTCCTCGATAACAATTAACAACCTCTTACCTCTGGAGAACTTCCTGATAGCCCTTTCCGGCAGAGGATTTGTAATTTTTAACTTTAAAATCGGGATATTATAAAAAATCTCTCTTGAGTACTGAAAGGATATCCCCGAAGTTATTATTCCAATATCATTTACTGAATTTTTTCCCTCAGGTTTAAATATTTCATGAAACTTTTCATCTTCACAGAAATCTTTAAGCCTTGCCCACCTTTCAAGCAGTACCTCATGCCTTATTCGTCCGTAAGCAGGAATCATTACATATTTTTGGGAATCTTTCTTATATTTTCTTTCAGCAAGCCCTGTTTTATCTGCAGTAATTGCTAAAGATCTTGAATGAGATATCCGGGTAGTTGTTCTTAAAATAACAGGGGTGTCAAAATCTTCACTGATTTTAAAAGCTTCTTTAACCATGTCAAGTGCTTCCTGGCTGTCGGTTGGCTCAAGCATTGGAACCCTGGCAAATTTTGCATAAAACCTGTTATCCTGCTCATTTTGTGAGCTGTGCATGAACGGATCATCAGCACAAACTATTACAAGACCGCCATTAACACCTGTATAAGCAAGCGTCATAAAGGGGTCTGAAGCAACATTTAAGCCAACATGTTTCATGGCAACAAGAACTCTTGCCCCTGCAATACTTGCGCCTGATGCAACTTCCAGAGCCACTTTTTCATTAACCGACCACTGGCAGTAAATATCTTTGTATTGTGAGATATTTTCAAGAATTTCAGTTGAAGGTGTTCCAGGATAGGCTGCCGCAACCTTTACACCTGCCTCATATGCACCCCGTGCTATAGCTTCATTTCCTGTTAATAATTTTTTATCGGTTTTATTTTCCAAATTTAAAAATTAAGAGAATAATCTCATATTTAATTATGTAATAAATTCAACAAATTCCTGTATCTCTTATAATACAGTTCTCAGATACCCACACCTAAAAAAATGGCACATACTTAAAATTCAAGCCTCGCTTATTATATACCCATTCACCCAAGCGCTTAAAGTTTGGAGAACTTTGCCTTACAGCTTATAGATTCCACTTCATACTTTAGTATTATAAACATAGCAGATTGGCAATTAAGTAATTTTTCTATTATCAATCTTTAAAAAAAGATTAATAAAAATAACCTGATTTGCAAATTAAATTTTATAGTATATATAAGTAATATTAAAAGTAAAGCAATTTTACAGCTTAGTTAGCATTCCCAACTTCGTAATAAAAAATAATTTATTGAGTCAACGGATGGTTATTGAAAAAACCTTCTGAAGGCTTAAGCGGGCATAGTTCCTCCGCAGGAGGAGAGCTAAGCCTGAAGCAGAGCAGATTTTTCTCGCTGGGAAAAAGCTTGCGTGTTTTTGAAATAACCCATCCGTTGACCATTACAATCTTATTTTTATTGCTATCACGAAATTGGGGATGCTTCCTACAGTTTACTATTGTATTTATTATATATACAGTATATAATGTAAATACTGTATATATAATATTTAAGAAAGCATTAAAATGAAAAAACAATTAATTATAAGAATAGATGAAAATCTTAAGAAAGAGTTTGCAAGAACTGTTAAGTTTGAAGGAAAAACAATAAGTGAAAAAATAAGGGAATTTGCAGTGGAATATACTGCAGAAAAAAGCTTTGCTTCAACTGTTGACAATCTATGGGGCAGAATATCTGCAAAGATAAAGGACAAAGGCATTAAAGAAGAGGATATTGATAAAATTATCAGGGAAGTAAGATCTGAAAAAAAATAATATAAAAATTAAAAATTTAAACATAAAAATTCATAAGACTGAGAAAAGAATAAAAGTTGTAATTGATACCAATGTCTTTATTTCCTCTTTTTTTAACCCCTCTGGAACACCCCGAAAAATCATAGACTTATGGAAAACAGAAAAAATAATATTGTGTATTTCCAGTCCAGTTCTTGAAGAATATATTGAAGTACTTTTGCGCCTGGGTTTTACTGAAAAAACAGAATTAAAAGAACTGCTGGAACTTTTCCAAAAACAATTTAATATCTCTGCATCGTTTAAATCTGCAAGAATTGCAGCGGTTAAGGAAGATTCGAAAGATGATATTATTATTGAATGTGCTGTTGTAAATAATGCAGACTATATAGTATCAGGTGATAGGCATCTTTTAAAACTGGGGATTTTCAGAAATATTAAAATAGTACCGCCCTCTGATTTTATTAAGTTATTTTAACCCCTGTATTTTCTGCAGAAGTTAAATATATTCACAGTCTCTATTTATAAGAACTTGCTGAATCTCCCAGATATAAATACAATAATTGCAGGGGTTTTAAGCCCTGGTTAATGAATGTTTAATTAAAAAGATGGATTTTAAATAAAAAAAGAAAGTATTATGGATAAAATCAGGAAGAATTTTCTTTTAGTAAATGAAATTTATATAAATCTGCAAGTGTATTTAATCAGTTTTGGGCACGGATCTTATATAAGAAGTATTAACTCCCCTATTTAAAAATTTCTATAATCACAGTCTATATAATCATTTTGCGCGCAGTCATCAAATAAGTCAGCAGCAGCAAGCCTTTTAGGCGGAGGTCTGTCCCTTTTAAATTCATTTATGCCCAGCCATCCAAGAATCTTTCTTATAGCCCATAATCTTCAATAAAAGCAATAATCCTCATAATTTCTAATTAATTCTGTAAAAACCGTTTTCTTGTTTTTAAATATTAAAATTCTTATCCTTTTACTGCTCCAAAAGTTAATCCTCCAATAATATTTTTAAAGATTACAATCGATAATATTATAATTGGAATAGTTTGTATGACTGCTTCAGAACAAACTGCAGTCCAAAGTGTACCACTTCTATGCAGTAAATTCGGTATTGCTACAGTCATTGTCCGGGACTTTAAATCAGTCAAGACAAGAGCATATAAAAAATCATTCCATGCAAATATAAATGAAAAAGCTGTTACTGTAATTAATCCAGGTTTAGTTAGTATTTGCGTATTATTTTTTTAAAGGACACCGAATATTTTTTTAACGGACACCAATTCTCGTTTTAAGCGGACACTAAATACCATCCATAACCTCCCTTCAAATATACAGAAAAAACTTACAAACTGTCAATCTAATTTCTTGAATTTCTTTCTTACAGATTCACCTCCCAGTTCAATCCTGTAAGAGCTATTTACCATCCTGTCACAGATTGCATCAGCTATAGTGGGATCCCCGATTATCTCATGCCAGGAAGATACCGGAAACTGGCTGGTAATGATGGTAGAGGATAACCCGTGTCTGTCTTCCAGTATTTCTAAAAAGGCAAGTCTGCTACCGGTATCAAGCTTTTCAAGTCCAAAATCATCTAAGAGGAGAAGATTTACTTTCTCTATCTTCTGCACCTGGCTTATATAGCTTCCATCAGCCTTGGCTAGTTTAAGGGATGAAAATAGCTTCTGTGTATTAAAATAGAGGGTCCTGTATCCGTATATACAGGCCTGGTTTCCCAGTGCTGTTGCGATGAAGCTTTTGCCCACTCCGGTGGCACCGGTTATGATTATATTTTTTTTGTTTTTTATAAACCCGCAATCTGAAAAGCGCATAAACATGTTTTTATCAAGGCCTCTTGCCAGGCTAAAGTCAACATCCTCAATTTGTGCCCGGTAGCGGAATTTGGCATTTTTTATCAATCTTTCAAGCCTTCTATTGTACCGGTCATCCCATTCTGCGTCCACCAGGTGTGCCACAAACTCATCGGGGGTAATATCCTTTAGCCCCATATCCATAGCAGATGCCATGGCCCTTGCCATCCCATAAAGCTTCATCTGGTTCATTTTTTCTATGGTTTGATTGTTCATAATCTTTTTCTCCTTATCTTTTAAGTTAATTTGTAATAGCCAGCTCCCCTGATATTTTCATGAAGGGGTAGTATTTGCTGGGTTGCCTTCTCTTCTTCTACACTATCCAGACCCTTTTCTAAGATATTTTTTACTGCCTTGTATTTGTAGAGCTTGTAATAGAGTGCTCTTTTGCATGCATTATTTACCCGGACATTTCCATATTTTTTGGCAAGGCTAATTATGCCCACACAGCTTCTGTATGCCTGCTCAGGATATGAAGCTTGACTTAAAACCTTGGCTACAACTGCCTTTACATATGGACCGATTTTAGCTGCCCATCCTGTTATCCTTTTAGGGTTCCACTGGTAGTAGTAGCGGTGGGCAGGATGCATATGCTCTTCTTTAGTGGTATATCCCCCTTGACTTCTATCCCTTTTGTGGAGGGCAATTCTAGTGTTATTATAGATTATGCTAACCTCAGATGTTGTGTAGACCACCTTTACTTTCTTTGCCCTAAAGCGGTAGGGTACGCTATAGTAGTGCTTATCTTCGGACAGATATACGTGGTAGTTAAAAGCTACTGTGGGATAACAGAAGTTTTTAAACTCATACCTTTTTTTCGGCAGGGGTTTAAGCGCATCTTTTTCCACTTCTAAAAACAGCTTTTGCCTGGTGGTATCAAGTCTTTGGAAGGGGGTGTTGTTATGTTTTTTGTTAAGTTCTGCTATAGCCTCGTTTAACTCACCAGTGGTGTAGAATACGCAGTTTCTTAAAGGGGCAAATACTCTCTGGTATATGAGGTTTACCAAATTTTCTACTAAGGCCTTATCTTTACATTTTCCTGATCGGGCTGGAAATATTACTGTGCCATAATGCTGTGCAAAATCATCATACTCAGGATTTATATCTGGCTCATATTTGTCGGGGGTTGCAACTGCGCTCCTTAAATTGTCAGGAACAATGGCAGCAGGTACTCCTCCAAACTCATGGAAGGCATTCTCATTTGCAGCTATCCAGCACTGGCTTTTCTGGGACTGTACTGCTTCTACATAGGATAGCTGGCTTGCACCCAGGATGGCTATAAATACCTCCAGATCAGTCTTCTCTCCAGTTTTGGGGTCAACGATAAAAAGTTTTTCTCCTGCAAAGTCTACAAACATCTTATCCCCGGCCTTATGTTCCATATGCATGGTGATCTTTTCTGCCTGTCTCCATACCCTGTAATGCCAGGTTAGCCTGGGATAGCTATATCCATCTGGATTATCTGCTATATGCTCATCCCATAGTAGTTTAAGTGTCACCCCCTTTCTTTTTAGCTCCTTGGCAAAGTATGGAAACATTGCTTCCAGTTGTTTGTATTTTTGGCAGCCTCTTTTGTTTTTAGAAAGAAGCTCTGATAGCTCGCTGTCTGTTAGTTCTGCTATGTCCTGATAGCTAAGGCCAGTTGCTCTAAACTCTGTGACATAATAATTTACCGCTGTTTTGGAAATATTTAAGGCTTCTGCAATTTTCCTGCAACCCAGGTCCAGTTCAGACTTAAGCCTTATTATTTCCCTTATCCTATCCATATGTGTCCCCTTTTTTCCCATTTTATGCTCCTATTTTTTATTGCTAATAGAAGCATTTTAACTTATTTTTTTTGGGGAAGTATGAATGGTTTAAAGTGTCCGCTTATTCAATAACTGCTGTCCGCTATTTCAATATTTGGTGTCCGCAAAAACAATTTTGGGCGTCCATTTTTTCCAATTTTATACACCTTGAGGGTAAACCCTGGAAAAAGGTAGACAAAAATACTGTTTGCTACATGGCAAAAAAAATTACAAGCTACCAAGGATGCAATGTTTCTCTTAATATAATTCTTGTAAAAAGTACCTTAAAAAATGGCAAAGTAAGGCTCTGGTCGCTTGCTGCCACTAAAGATTATAAAGACCCGGCTGATGCAGTTAAAGACTACAAACTGCGCTGGCAGATTGAAGAGCGTTACAAGCAGATAAAGAAAAGCTGGCTAGATAGCGGTTTTAATTCCACAAGCTTTAGTATAATTGTAGCTCACATATAATATTTTCACTTCTTGTATATACACTTATCCAGGTTTATCTAAATGTAGAAAAACTTAATAGACTTGCAAACAGAACTATCCAAGCCCTAAAGTCTGATGAGAGAGCCGGAAAAGATGCTGTAATTATGTGTGCAGGCACCTATTATGCAGTACTTGACTCTGATGAAAGTCTTTACTATGTTGCGTTTTTGGAACCAGAGCCGCTTGATAGGTTTAGAAAATGGATTACACAGTTTAGGAAAAATAAGCTCAAAAGAGATTTTTTTTATTGATAAAATATTAAATTTAAAAAACAACTTTAAATCCTAAAGTAAAAAAGTAGTGGCAATATGCACGTATTTTTGTCTAAATTTGCCCTTTTTGTGCGGGGATTTCAAAATTAACTGATAAACTTTCAAATTATTTAAAATCACTTTTATTTTATTCTCTAGTTTTATTAATTCCTTTGTTGTATTTATGTTTTCATATACCTAATGTCTGAATTGATAAAA
>Ga0194126_10006810_pt1 | contig 16114 bp, 17 predicted proteins | sample TA2KigC150mmetaG_FD_148641 | JGI IMG/M metagenome (GOLD analysis project Ga0194126, IMG submission 148641) | Freshwater microbial communities from Lake Tanganyika, Tanzania - TA2015035 Kigoma Deep Cast 150m | ecosystem: Environmental > Aquatic > Freshwater > Lake | place: Tanzania: Lake... | reverse complement strand
CGCAAAGTGATGAAACAAATTCTCCTGGCATTGATCGCTGTCGCCGCTTTTGTCCAAGCCCCGGGCCTGCATGCCCGCAGTCAGGACGTCCGGCAGTGGACTACTCCCGCCGGCGTACGCGTGCTTTTTCTTTCTGCACCCGAAATTCCCATGGTTGATCTCGCCATTGATGTGGATGCGGGCAGCCGCTGGGAACCTGCGGCGCGAGCCGGCCTTGCCGCAATGGTGGGAGCAATGCTGCCGCGCGGGATTCGGGCCAACGGGTCGATACCTGCAATGACTGAAACGCAAATCAGCGAGGCATTTGCCGAGTTGGCCGTCCAGCGCGGCGGCAGCGTCACACTGGATCGGGCCAGCATCACACTCAGAACCTTATCGGATGCAGATGTGCGCGAGCGCGCTGCCCGGCTTTTGTCTCGAATGATGTTTGAGCCCGCTTTTGATCCAGCGATTTTGCAGCGGGAAAAATCAAGAACAGCGGCGGGCCTACGTGAGTCGATGACTCAGCCCCAATCCATTGCGACGAAAGCACTCTGGCGTGCGCTTTATCCGGCCCATCCCTATGGCCAGCAGGCAGCTCCCGAGACCATTGAGGCAATTGCGATTGATGACCTTATCCGATTTCATCAGCAGCATTGGCAGGCCAATCGTATGCGGGTGACCATTGTGGGCGCACTGACAGAGGCCCAGGCCCGGGCATTTGTCGAGCAGCTCTTTTCCGCCGCCTCGGTAAAACCAGCGGCAGATGCGCAGATGCATATGGCCTCACGTCAGCATCCTGCTGCTTTGAATCTCCGGCCTGCAGCGGTGCGCCAGTCCATTGCCCATCCGGCCAGCCAGAGCCATCTCTGGCTTGGGCTTCCCGGCATTGCCCGCGACGATCCAGATTTTTTTGCGCTGACTGTTGGCAATTACATTCTTGGCGGAGGCGGATTTGTATCGCGGCTTACTGAAGAGATTCGCGAAAAACGGGGCCTCTCATATAGCGTCTTTAGCGCCTTTCAGCCGCTCGCCCAGCCCGGCCCATTTATGATGAGCCTGCAGACCCAGAAGGCAAAAGCACCTGAGGCCCTTGAGGTGATGGAAAAAACCTTAAAGCGTTTTCTCCAAGAAGGCCCAACTGAGAAAGAGCTGAAGGCCGCCAAGCAGAATTTGATCGGAGGCTTTGCCTTAAGGCTTGATACAAACCGCAAGCTTTTGGATAACTTAGCTCAGATTAATTTCTACGATATGCCGCTGGATTACCTGGACACTTGGACATTGAAAGTCTCGCGTGTCACGCGGGGAGATATCCGTCGTGCGATGGGCCGTGTGATCACACCCGAGCAGATGTCGGTCATCGTGGTTGCTGGGCCCGAGGGCTTTACGCCTTAGCCCACTGCATGGGCCAGCTGCGAATCATTGCGGGCAAGTGGAAGCGTCGCCCAATTCCAGTTCAAGACCTCAAGGGCCTGCGCCCAACGCCCGATCGCGTTCGGGAGACCTTATTTAATTGGCTGGGCCAGCGGCTGGATGGCTGGCGCTGTCTGGATCTGTTCGCGGGCTCAGGCGCACTGGGCCTGGAGGCAGCCTCACGGGGTGCGGGCCGAGTCATCTTTGTGGAATCTGATGCGCTTGCGGCCCAGGCAATTGCGCAGTGGATTCAACGTGTTGGCGGTGCCCCGGAATGCCAAATCATCAGAGCCAAGGCCCAGGACTGGTGCCTGGCCGCGGCGCCCGGGGCCTTTGATTTGATTTTCATGGATCCGCCGTTTGGTGTGGGAATGGTCGGGCCCATGATCCCGGTGGCCGCTCGGCTGCTGGCGCCCACTGGTCTGATATATGTCGAGTCTGAGGCCCCGCTGGATGCCGATGAGATAGCGGCCCATGGCCTGTCGGGGTTTCGCGCAGACAAGGCGGGCGCGGTTCATTATCATCTGCTCCAATTCAGTGCATCACAGGGAGCGCAAGATGCTAATCGGAGTCTATCCGGGCACATTTGATCCTCTGACCCGCGGCCATGAGGATCTTGTCCGTCGGGCCAGCAAGCTGGTGGATCAACTGGTGGTGGGCGTTGCAGATAGCCGCGCAAAACGGCCTTTTTTCTCCTTGCAGGAGCGGCTCGATATTGCCACTGAGGTGTTGGGCCACTATCCCAATGTGAAGGTCGCCAGTTTCTCGGGCCTTTTGAAAGATTTTGTTCGTCAACATAACGCCAAGATTATTGTTCGGGGCCTGCGGGCAGTGTCTGACTTCGAATATGAGTTTCAGATGGCAGGCATGAATCGATACCTGCTGCCTGATGTTGAGACTTTATTTCTCACGCCCTCAGATCAGTATCAATTTATTTCTGGCACGATCGTTCGGGAGATCGCACTGCTGGGGGGTGATGTCAGCAAGTTTGTGTTTCCCTCAGTCGAGAAATGGCTGCGCGAGCGGCTGAAGAAAAATGCGGATCAATAGCCCGGTATGGCATTGTTGATCACCGATCAGTGCATTAACTGCGATGTCTGTGAGCCGGCCTGCCCGAATCTGGCCATCTCAATGGGGCCGGAGATCTATGAAATTGCGCCGGCTTTATGCACCGAGTGTGTCGGCCATTTTGATGAGCCGCAGTGCAAGGTGGTCTGCCCTGTAGACTGCATTATCGTGAATCCTGATTGTGTTGAGACCCCACAGCAGCTGCAGGCCAAGGTGGAGGGCCTGCGGGCAGCCGAGTCCGCGAAAGGCGATAATCAGCCCTCTTTTTAGGGAATGCTATGGCACTTCAATGCGGCATCGTTGGCCTGCCCAATGTAGGCAAATCTACGCTGTTTAATGCGCTCACCAAGGCAGGAATTGCTGCTGAGAACTATCCCTTTTGCACCATTGAGCCTAATGTGGGTATTGTCGAAGTGCCTGATACTCGGCTTGCTCAGCTGGCCGAGATTGTGCACCCCGAGCGGATCTTGGCGGCCACCGTCGAGTTTGTTGACATCGCTGGACTGGTTGCGGGAGCCAGCAAAGGCGAGGGATTGGGCAATCAGTTTCTGGCCAATATCCGTGAGACCGATGCCATCGTTCATGTGGTGCGCTGTTTTGAGGATGACAATGTGGTGCATGTCAGCGGCCGAATCGATCCGCTGGCAGATATTGAGACCATTGAGACCGAGCTGGCCCTTGCTGACCTTTCCAATGTTGAAAAGCAGATTGCCAAGGTTGTCAAGCTCGCAAAATCCGGCGGCGATAAGGAGGCCCAGCGCCTGCTGGCCGTACTCGAAAAGTGCCAGGCCCGGCTGGATCAGGCCAAGCCGATTCGCGGCATGGATCTCTACGACGAAGAAAAAGAGTTGATTCGCCCCTTTTGTTTTATCACCGCAAAGCCAGCGATGTTTGCGGCAAATGTCAGCGAGAGTGGGTTCACTGGCAATCCGTATCTAGAAAAGCTGCAGGCTTATGCGGCAAGCCAGAAGGCCCCGGTGGTTGCGATTTGTGCTGCGATTGAGGCCGAGATCGCCGATATGCCTGATGAAGATAAGGCGGTCTTTTTAAGCGATATGGGAATGCAGGAGCCCGGGCTAAATCGATTGATTCGGGCGGGATTTAGCCTTCTCGGCCTGCAGACATATTTCACCGCGGGACCTAAGGAGGTTCGGGCCTGGACCGTTCGGGTGGGTGCAACCGCCCCCGAGGCCGCTGGCGTGATCCATACGGATTTTGAGCGCGGCTTCATACGCGCGGAGGTCATTGCATTTCATGACTATGTTGCGCTAAAGGGTGAGCAGGGTGCCAAGGAGGCAGGCAAGATGCGGCTTGAGGGCAAGGACTATATTGTCAAAGACGGAGATGTCATGCATTTTCGATTCAACGTCTAAACGATTCGAAATCCATAGCCTGAAGGTATTTTTCCACGACTCGATTTTCATCAAAGACTGCTTCGGCAAGCTGACGAGAGGCCAGGCCCATGGCCTGGCGTTGAGCATCAGAAAGCTTCATCATGGTGAGCATTACCCGCGCCAAATCCTGCGGGTCTTTTACGCGACACAGCAAGCCGTTTTGGCCATCGCGCACGACCTCGCGACATCCGGGTACATCGGTCGCAATCAAGGGTCTGCCCATGGCTGCTGCCTCAAGCAAAGACCGAGGAGTCCCCTCTCGGTAAGAGGGCAGCACCACACAGTCGGCCTGAACAATGCACGGCCGCGGGTCCTCAACGTGGCCCAACAACTCAAGCCGCGGGTCTTGCCGCCACTGGCTCAGAAGTTGTGATGTGATGGCGGTGGGATTGGTGCCACCATCCGGCCCAAGAATCTTCAAGCATGCTGCCGGAAGGCCGGAGCGGGCCTCTCGGACAAGCTGTTGCTGAAGCAGTTCGAATGCTTGCACCAGCTCCATCAGGCCCTTATCGCCCAACAGCCTGCCAATAAACAAAAAAACAAAAGGCTGTTGGCCCACGATCGAATCCTGGCCGTCCGTGCTGGGATTGGCCATGGGTGCAAAGTGCCGCAGATCGACGCCCGAGCCAGGCAGCAGGCCCGCCTGGCGATGTCGGACCAGACGACGCTGTAAAAAAAAATCGCGATCATCTGGATTCTGAAAAAAAACGGTCCGGGCCCCACCAAGGCCTAGTCCATAGAGTATCCCCACCAGCCGACCGAGCCATCCACCTTCGATAAAGGCGGTGCCGAGCCCAGAGATATTGCCGATCTGGGCAATGCCTAGGCATCGGGCAGCAAGCCCGCCATAGATGTTTGGCTTGACCGTAAAGCTCAGCAGCACAGCCGGCCGATAGCGACGCAAAAGCCGCAGGTAGCTCCAGAACAACACAACGTCCGACCAGGGGTTGCGTCCGTGGGCGGGTATCGGCAGTGGCGCTACCGTGCAGCCCATGTCTTGAAGCTTTTTTACAGCGGCATCCGCTGGCGCCAGGGCGACCAATACGGCACCTCTTGCTGCAAAGGCCCGCAGAAGTGGCGCTCGAAAATGCGCCAGGTTCCAGGCGGTGTTGGCGGTGAGTGCAACGACAGGCCGAGCCGACCAGGCATCTTTATTGTGCACGATCGACTCAGGCGTTTGCATTGCTCATGAGTGCTTTGTCAGCCCGTGCAGTAGCCGCTGGGCCGCTGCAATTTTTCCTTCAAGAATTCCCGGCAGCGCTTCAATGATTGACGTTAATGCCTGATCGATCGCGATTTTTTCTTCGGCGCGGGGCTCATGCAGCACAAAATCTGCTACATCTTGATTGAGATTAAGTGTGCGCGGGTGGCCGATGCCAATGCGCAGCCGCCAGAAATCTGCGGAGCCAAGGTGCAGTTCGATATCCCGAACACCGTTATGGCCGCCATGGCCACCCCCTTGCTTTAAGCGCACAGCACCTGGCGGCAGATCCAGTTCGTCGTGAACGACCAGGACCTCATTGGCCTGGAGTCGATGAAATCGAGCAAATGGACCCACCGCCTCACCAGAGGCATTCATGTACGTCTGCGGTTTACAGAGCCATCGGTCAGCACCAGCAATACGGACCTTCGCGATCTCAGCTTTAAATTTAGATTCGCGGGACCAGCCCGAGGCGGCCAGACGATCGACCATCCAGAATCCCACGTTATGCCGATGGCCGGCATACTGGGATCCTGGGTTTCCAAGGCCAACGATGAGTTTCATTCAGACCCTCTGGCCTGAATCATCAGTCTTTCTTTTCAGACTTCTCGGCAGGTTTTGCTTCAGCAGCAGGAGCGGCCTCAGCAGCCGGGGCCTCTTCTTCCGCGCTACCGCCCGGCACGGATGCGGTCACCACAGTGGGGTTCTCGCCGGTGTGCAACACCAGCGTGACGCCGGCTGGCATGATCAGATCACGCACATGCAGAGAGTGGCCGACCGATAGGGTTGCCAGATCGACCTCGATGAACTCGGGCAGATCTTTCGGCAAGCACGAGATCAGCACATCGGTCAGCACGTGGCTCACGATACCGCCCGAGAGTTTGACGGCCGGGGAGATGTCCTGATTCCTAAAGTGCAGAGGCACCTTAGTCTGCAATTTCTGGTTGACATCAATGCGCTGGAAGTCAACATGCAGGACCACTGGCTTATAGGGGTGCATCTGGTAATCACGCAGCAGCACCTGCTCTGATTTTCCGTCAAGCTCGAGATCCAGAATCGAGGAATGGAACGACTCGACCTTCAATGCCAGCAGCAGGGGGTTGTGATCGATCTCGATATTGATCGGAGACTTTTTTGCACCATAAATAATGCCGGGCACCTTACCGTCACGGCGAAGACGGCGGCTCGCACCCGATCCTTGCACCGCACGGGAATTGGCAACAACTTTCATGAACTACTCCTTCACAGGTGGCGGCCCGCAGGCCGCCGGTCAAAAATCCTTTCCAATTCAGCGGCTGCCGCGACCAGCAATCCGAAAAAAAGAAAAGGCACGAAAACTATTCAACAAATAAAGAGCTGACTGAGTCAGATTTCACAATTCTTAAAATGGTTTCGGCCAACAATCCGGCACAGGACAAGACCCGAATTCTGCCAGTGGCCTGAGACTCCTTCGACAAGGGAATGGAGTCCGTCACCACGAGCTCATCCAGTGCTGAGTGGGCAATTCGATCAGCTGCCCCGCCAGAGAGCACGGCATGCGTGCAGTAGGCAACCACACGTTCAGCGCCATGGTCTTTGAGCGCCTGAGCGGCCTTGGTCAGAGTGCCGGCGGTATCGACCATATCATCCATGATCATGCAGGTCCTGCCGGAGACGTCTCCGATGATATTCATGACCTCTGACACATTGGCCTTTGGCCGGCGCTTATCGATAATTGCCAGATCACAATCCATTTGCTTGGCAAAGGCCCGTGCCCGGACCACGCCCCCGACATCGGGCGAGACCACCAGTAAATTCTGATAGGTCTGCTGCCAGACATCGGCCAGAATGATCGGTGCGGCGTAAACGTTATCGACCGGAATATCAAAAAATCCCTGAATCTGATCAGAGTGCAGGTCCATGGTCAGCACGCGGCTAACCCCCACGCTTTGAAACATATTGGCCACGACCTTGGCGCTAATCGGCACCCGCGAGGAGCGCACACGGCGATCCTGTCGTGCATAACCAAAATACGGAATGGCCACAGTGATCCGCTCGGCTGAGGCCCGACGCAGCGCATCACACATCAGCATGACTTCCATCAAATGATCATTGGCAGGCGCGCAGGTGGATTGCAAGACAACGGCATGCTTGCCACGCACATGCTCAAGAATTTCGACTGTCGATTCGCCGTCACTGAACTGGGCGACTGTCGCGCGCCCAAGTCGCGTGCCGAGATGGCGTGCAACATCAGATGCCAGTTTTGGGTTGGCATTGCCGGCGAAGATCATGAGCCCCTCAGGGGCACCGCCTTCTTTATTTAATATGCGGTCGACCATCTTTCAGTATTCGGGGCAAAGAAATTTTGGCTGGGGAGGAAGGATTCGAACCCTCGAATGCCGGAATCAAAATCCGGTGCCTTAACCAACTTGGCGACTCCCCAACGGTTTACAACACGTTACCCGGATGTCGCATGAGGGTCTGGCAGACCTCCAGCCTCAGCGGTGACTGACCCACTGAAGTGTTCTGAAGGGCGCTAACGCGGTCGACGAGCCGTTGGGCCGTCTGAGCATCTGGGGCGGAACAAAACACCGCACCCCCAGAGCCTGACATTCGCACTGCAGCCGGGGCTATTCCTTCGCTGGCGGCAGCCGTTTCAAGCCACTGCAGGGCCTGCCGAACCTGCGGAAACCGGGCTGCGGTTACCGCCTGTAGGTCGTTGTGGCCGAATTCCCATACGGGCTGTTGGGCTGCTTGGGCGAAGCCCGCAATTTTGGAAGTTTTGGAATTTCGTGTCAATTCAGGGGCGGCGAAGATTTCGGCAGTCGCAACCTGGCAGGCGGGTACGGCGATGGCCAGCCACCGTGGGGCGCTGTCATAGGCCTGGAGCCGCTCGCCGACCCCCTGCACAAAGGCCGATTTTCCGAAAAGAAAAAATGGGACATCCGCCCCGAGTTCAAGGCCGATTTCGCTGAGCTGCTGGCTGCCGATCCTCAGGCCCCAGAGCTGGTTTAAGCCCAGCAGGGTGCTGGCCGCATCGGAGCTGCCCCCACCCAGGCCGGCTCCCGCCGGAATGGTTTTGGTGATCTGAATGCTCGCCCCGGGCCGGCCTGCCGCCTGCCACTGGGCCGTTTTTTGCAAGGCCGCCGCCGCCCGAACCGCGAGATCAAGAGCGGGGGGGCCCAGCAGATCGCCACAACGCTGGATCTCACTGTCGGACCGGACGGAGAGGACGATGCGGTCGGACCAGTCGATCAATTCAAAGGCGCTTTCCAGCAGGTGGTAGCCATCCTCCCGCCGGCCCACCACATGCAAAAACAAATTGATCTTTGCGGGCGCTTTAAGTGTCAAGGTGTTGGGCTGCATGACTTGTTCAGGTGCGCAACGCATGCCCTAGATGGGATCGAGCACGGCCCTCAGTCGGATATCCAGCTGACGGATGCTGAACTCAAACTCGCGGCCGCCAGAGGCCAAGGTCGAAAGGCTTTCAAATGAATCCATCAGTGATTGCATCAGGAGTCGCAGTTCGGCCTCGTCGAGCGCCACGAGCGTATCGCCGAGAAGGGCCCGTGTCATCCACGAGCGCTGCTGGACATCGAGCGGCCTGCCCTCGGCATCAAACGCATGAATCACCGCCTCGATTCTTTTTTCTCTGAGTAGCCCTGCAGGTGAGGCGATGAGTCGCCGCTCGAGACTGCCGAGGGTCTGACCAAGTGGACCCAGCCAAATGAGAATTTGCCGTTCAACCTGATTCGATGGCATCACCGTGGCGGGAATCAGCTGCAGCCATTCAAATCGGCCCTGGCCGCCGCGTCGCTGATCCCACTGCGGGTGCTGTACCGAGAGGATGAATCGCCCGGATCGAGCAAGCCGGAGCTGCTCATCTGCCCTCTCGAGACTGAAATGCTCCACAGCCGCCTGCTTCGGGATGGGGGCGGCACAGCCTGCCACCAGTGCCCCAGCAGCGGCACAACACAACACCACAAGGGCGCGGGCTGACCTCAGTAGTCGATTCAACGGGGATGCACACGTGCGGGGGAAATGCCAAGGCGCTTGAGCGTGTTGATCAGCACCTCATTGCTCGGATCGGCACCAAAGGCTGCCCTGAACATTGACTCCGCTTCCTCTCGGCGTCCGCGGCTCCACAACACTTCACCCAGGTGAGTGGAAATTTCGGCATCGGGCAGCTGACGTTGCGCCTGCCGAAGATATTGTTCTGCACGCTCAAGATCGCCGAGTCGAAAATAGACCCAGCCCATGCTGTCGATAATGTGGGCATCATTTGGGGCCAGTGCGAGGGCCCGCTCGATCAATGCTTTGGCTTCGCCAAGTCGCTCATTGCGGTCAGCGAAGTGATAGCCCAATGCATTGTGGGCATGAGCATGCTGCGGATCGCGTGCGATGAGTCCGCGCAAGATTTTTTCCATCATCTGAGGCTGGCCTGCTTTTTCATGCATCATGGCCAGCGTGTACGCGACATTGGGTTTTTCTTGATCAGGCCGACTGACCGAATCAAATATTCTCAGACCATCGGATTTGCTGGGCGCGCGGCTGGCAAGTCCGGCGAGGTATTCGTAAAAAGCATCCAGCCGCTGCTCTTTGATGGCCCGATCACGGCGTGCGTTTAAAGAACGAATTAACTTTTCATTCTCCCCCAACACCACGTGCAACAGATCCAGTGTGCTCTGGGCCTCCGCATCATCGGGCGCAACGTTCTGCCAAATGGCGGCAGCCTCTTGCGCCCGCTCAGGCGAACGGGCCTGAATGGCGAGCTCGGTTGCGCGGCGGGCCGCGCCCGGATCTTGGGTCTGCCGGGCCACGCTCAGATAGGTGGCGGCTGCAGTGCCAATATCACCCCGGGCAAGGGCCAGTTCGCTGGCCAGGATTTGAAAAATCAGGCCCGCCTGCTCGCGGCCGCGGTCAATGGTTCTGCCGGTTGCGGACCAGGCCGACTCAGTCGCACCGAGCACAAGGCCAATGCTCAGCAGCAAAATGATGGATCGGGACCGAAGCGTGCTCATGCCTCTACACTCATTGGGTTTTCCTGACCGATATCATGCCCGAATTACCTGAAGTTGAAGTGACTGCCCGCGCCGTGCGCCAGGCCATCTCTGGCTGCGTGTTTCGCGGTTTTCGCGATTCCGGCAAACGGCTTCGTCATGCCTTTCCTCGGACAGCGCTGGCCCGGCTTGTGGGCGAAGCAATTGTGTCGATCTCACGACGTGCGAAATATGTGTTGCTGGAGTTCGAGTCGGGGTGGATGGCGGTTCATCTCGGCATGTCGGGCTCGATATCGCATTCCACTGATCGCGATACAGGCCTCGGCCTGCATGACCATGTGATGCTGGAATTTGAATCCTCGCGCGGGCAGGCCCGAAGGCTTGTCTTTCATGATCCGCGACGGTTCGGCTCATGGCGGTGGCTGGATCGCGACCAGGTCGGCCATAAGGAGCTGGGCGCGCTGCTCGGTGCGACTTCAAGCGGCCGCGAGCCTTTTGATCAGCGGTTCGATGGCTGGTGGATGGCCGAGTGTGCCCGGGGCCGCCGCCTTGCTGTGAAGCAGTGGCTAATGGAAGGCAGTTGCGTGGTCGGTGTTGGGAACATCTACGCCTGCGAGGCCCTCTTTGAGTCAGGAATTCATCCTCTACGCAAGGCATCGGCGATCTCACGTTCGCGCTATGACCGTCTGGCCGCCGCAGTGAAGCGAATTTTGCAGGCGGCGATCGATCGTGGCGGCAGCACGATTCAGAGTTTCGTGGGGCCGGATGGCGAGCGGGGCCGTTATGGCCAGATGCACTGCGTCTACGGCCGCGAGGGCCAGCCTTGCCAGCGCTGTGGCCGGCCCATTCGTCGCCTGATGATTGGACAGCGCAGCACATTTTTTTGCCATGGCTGCCAGCGCTAAACCGTCGGCTTTCGCGCAGCGGCTCATTGGCTGGCAACGGCGACATGGCCGCCATGACTTGCCCTGGCAGGGCCAGCCTGCCGATCCATATCGCGTTTGGCTGTCTGAAATCATGCTGCAGCAGACGCAGGTGACCACAGTCATCGATTACTTCGATCGATTCATCCAACGCTTTCCGAACCTTCAGGCGCTGGCTGGGGCGACCGAACAGGAGGTGCTCGCACTCTGGTCGGGATTGGGCTACTACCATCGGGCCCGGAATTTATATGCCTGCGCACGCGAGATCGCTGCCCATCATGCGGGCCGGTTTCCGGGGTCGGCTCAGGCCCTTGCTGAGCTGCCCGGAATCGGGCCATCGACTGCCGCCGCCATTGCCTCAACTGTATTTGGCGAGCGGGCCGCGATTCTGGATGGCAATGTCAAGCGTGTGCTGGCCCGGCTGACCTGTGCCGAGCAGCCCTGGGGCAGCCCTGCCTTGGAGCGCGCGCTCTGGGTGGAGGCCTATGATCGGCTGCCCAAGCACAGCTGCGATATGCCCGCCTATACCCAGGCCATCATGGACCTTGGCGCCTTGATTTGTCGGCCGAAGGCGCCGCAGTGTGGCCGCTGCCCGATCGCGTCGGACTGCCAGGCCTATTGCCGAGGCGAGGTGGGCCGCTATCCTGCGCCAAAGACCAAGCGCATCGTGCCCCAACGTCAACTGTATTGGGCGGTTTTTTCGAATACGCAGTCCGTCTGGCTCATGCAGCAGCCAAGCGCTGGGGTTTGGCCCAGCCTCTGGCTGCCGTGGACCATTGATCCGGATGCGCTTCCTCGAGATTGGGATAAAACCATTGCAGCGCTCCAGCGCGTGATCGAAGTGCGTCACAGCCTGACGCACTATCGGATGTTGATCTCGGTGGCGATGCTTCGGCACGATGGCCCCAAGGCGCCCGCCGGCGCCCCGAAAGGCCTGACGCGATTTGGCTGGCCAGAGGCCCTGAGCCTTCCGCTGCCGTCCCCAGTGAAACGATTATTGGCTAGGCTTTGCCCCGTCGCGAGAGCGACCGATGTCGGACCGCGCAGGAGTAGGCCAGTTTGAATTTTTCGTGCAGCGTGTCGGCACAGTAGACCGACCGATGCTGGCCGCCAGTGCAGCCGATGGCCACCGTGAGGTAGCTGCGATGTTCCTCGGCATGCCGAGGCAGCCACTTCTGGAGATAACCCGCAATGTCATCAATCATTTCGCGGACTGAATCAAACGACTCCAGATACTGAATCACTGCCGCGTCGCGACCGCTGAGGGCCTTCAGCTGGGCATCATAGTGAGGATTGGGAAGACAGCGTGCATCAAAGACGAGGTCGGCATCCAACGGAATACCGTCTTTGAAAGCGAAGGATTGAAACAACACCATCAGCGGCGTGTTATCCAAATCGAGAATCTCTTTCACCCAGCGCCTGAGGACCTGTGGCTGTAGATCACTGGTGTCCAGGGGGATTCCCAATGGCTCGATATCGGCCAGAAGCTCGCGTTCTCGGGCGATGCAGTCCATGAGCGTCTGAACTGAGTCCTCGCCAAAAACAGTTGCGGTATTTAATTTTTGGCTTAAGGGATGGCGGCGCCGGGTCTCGGAGTAGCGTTGCACCAGAATTTCGTCGCGGGCATTGAGAAACACAACCCGCACATCGTGGCCTGCCTTGCGAATCTGTTCCAGGTTTTTGGACAGATGGGCCAGCGAGCCCGCGGTTCGCGCATCGACGGCAACCGCCAGCTGCGATAAGCCTTCGGCCATGAGGCTCGCCAGTGCCTGACCGAGAAATGCAACTGGAAGGTTATCGATGCAGAAGTATCCCGAATCCTCCAGCAGATTCAAGGCCACCGACTTGCCGGAGCCCGACATGCCGGTGACCAACACAATCTTCATGGCGTGGGGTCCGACGCAGGCTGCTGCATCGCCGCCTGCTGACGTTCAACGAATTCCTGCATGGTGTCGATACCGCGAAGACTGAGCACTGAGTTGCGCACAGCCGCCTCCACCAGGACCGCCAGGTTACGGCCTGCAGCAACCGGAATCACCACCTTGCGGATGGGCAGGCCCATCACATCTTGATTCATGGCCTCCAGGGGAAGCCTTTCAAATTCATTCATCACACTGCGGCGAATCAGCTGGACAATCAATTTCAGCCGCATTTTTCTTCGCACTGCAGTCTCGCCAAAAATCGCGCGAATATCCAATAGGCCCAGGCCGCGAACCTCCAGCAGGTTTTGCAGCAGCGGCGGGCATCGGCCTTCCACCGCGTCCGGGGCAATCCGAGTGAAGTCGACCACGTCATCCGCAATCAGTCCGTGGCCTCGGGTGATCAATTCGAGTCCGAGTTCACTTTTTCCAAGGCCTGACTCACCGGCAACCAGCACTCCCATGCCCAGCACATCCATAAATACGCCATGCATCTGGGTCTGTGGCGCCAGCGTGCGGGCCAGCTGCGTCCGAAGGATTTCAATCACCTGGCCTGCCGATACGGTGGTTCTCAGCAGTGGCAGGCCCTCGCGTTCGCAGGCGGTAAACAATTCAGCGGGGGGAATCTCATCGTCGGCGATGATGATCGCTGGCGGCCGGCCGGCAATCAGTTCCGCGGTCAGATAGTTTTTTCGCTGTGGATCCAGACGGTTGTAGTAGGCGACTTCAGGCGTGCCCATGATCTGAATTCGGTTGGGATGAATCAGATTCAAGTGCCCGATCAGGTCGGCACTTTCAGTCGACTGGCCGCCGATCTTTCGGCCTGCCCCGGCTTGTCCCGTCAAAAAACTAAGCTTGAGTGTCTCCGCGTGTTCGTCAAAGAGGGCCTTGACGTCAAGCACGGGCAGGCTGCCAGGCCTCGAGTGCCCGATGCAAAGACTGCGGGTCGGTCTCGGTGCTCAACAAATCGCGCATCTGACGATCGGAGAGCATCTCTGCGACCTCAGAGAGAATTTCCAAGTGCTGCTGAGTTGCCTGCTCTGGCACCAGAAGAAATAACAACAGGGTGACGGGTTTTCCATCGGGCGCATCGAAGGGCACAGGCTCGGAGAGCCGGATGAGTGCAGCGACGGCCTCTTTGAGGCCCTTGATCCGGCCATGTGGAATGGCGATGCCTTCTCCTAGGCCAGTGGACCCCAGCCGCTCGCGGGCAAATAAAGAATCGAAGACTTTGACCCGAGCGATGCCCTGGTTATTTTCAAAAAGAAGCCCCGCCTGTTCAAAGACGCGCTTTTTACTGCTGGCTTCCTGGCCAACTGCAATGTTGGCCAGAGGTAAAAGCTGGCTAATGCGGTTCATTGCTCCGCCTCGTCAAGTCGAGAGGCCGGATTATAAATCTTTCGTTGCGCTGCGCTAAACCGGTCAGGTGGCAAGCCGAGCGTCCGCGCCCTGGCCGCGGTGGACCCCCGGCCGATGCGTCTCCTTATACCGGACGACCTGCCGGTCCAGCTTATCGGCCAGCAGATCAATGGCCGCATAGAGGTCCGCGTGGCTGGCCTCGCAGTGGACATCCTTGCCCGGCAGGTGGACGGTGACCTCGGCGATCTGGATGAGTTTCTGAACGCCCAGCACCACGTGGACCTCGTTGACATGATCAAAGTGCCGCCAAGTCCTGCCGAATTTCTGGTCCACATAGTTGCGGATCGCCTCGGTGATGTCGATATGGTGCCCTTTGACGGTCAGATGCATGGTCCTACCTCCTCGGTTTAGAGTTTTTTACGTTGGCTGACGGGATCAATTCTGAGCGCTTCCCGATACTTTGCAATCGTGCGCCGCGCAACTTGAATGCCCTCTGCGGAGAAGCGGTCTGAAATCTGCTGATCGGACAGGGGCCGCCGCGGGTCCTCCTCGGCAATCCATTGCCGGATCTTGGCCTGCAGGGCGGTCGAGGAGGCAGCCCCCCCGCCCTCGGTACGGACATGGCTGGTAAAAAAGTATTTCAGCTCAAAAGTGCCGCGGGGCGTGAGTATGTATTTGTTGGTGGTCACGCGCGAGACCGTCGATTCGTGGAGCTCGCAGCGTTCAGCGATTTCTCGCAGCACCAGCGGACGCATCGCGATTTCACCTTGCTCGAAAAACGCCTGCTGCTCAATGGCGATCGCCTGCGAGACACGCAAAATGGTATCGAAGCGTTGTTGAATATTTTTGATGACCCAGCGGGCTTCTTGCAGCTGGGCCGTCATGCTGCTGGCCCGCTCCTGACGAATGAGTTCAGCATACAGTGGATTGATGGAGAGCCGTGGCACGGCGGATTCATTGAGCCGCACCTGCCATCGGCCACCGCCTCCCCTTGTGCCGAGCCGATAAGCGATGACATCGGGCACGACGGATTCGGCCGCATCGTCCATGAAGTCAGCGCCAGGCTTTGGGTTGAGCTGCTGAATCAACCGCATCGATGCCTTGAGTGCCTCTTTGTCACAGCGAAGTGCCTGACACAGCCCATTGAAATCTTTGGCGCCGAGGGCATTCAGGTGGGCCATATCGCTCACAATGTTCGTGGCAAGCGCCCGGCATAGGCCATCAGAGTCTTCTGCTTCGGGATCCGCCCCATGATCCCGGGGCACCAGCTGAAGCAAAAGGCACTCTTGCAGCGTTCGCGCTCCGACTCCGCGAGGATCGAGGCTTTGTAAAAGTTTTAGTCCGAGCGCGATTTCATCGGCATCCAGCCGTTCGCCGAACATTTCTGAAAACAAATCCGCCACGCTTTCTTCGAGCTCCTCCAGGCTGTCGCGCAGATAGCCGTCGTCATCCAGGGATTCAATCAGTGTGTCGAGCCAGGCGCGATCACGGTCTGACAATTTCAAGCTGTGGGCCTGCTCGCGCAGATGTTGCCGCAGGCCGATGGGCTGACTCTGTTGTGACTCCCACCAGTCGTCATCGTCGTTGTGGGCCCGCGATCCACCCGAGGACCAGCTCTCAGCCGAGCTGGCCAGGCCTTCATCTGCCCGATCGGCAGCATCGGGTGGGCCGTCGTCTGGGCCCGGCGTCTCAGGGCTGGATGCGGGCTCAGCCATTTCGAGCAGTGGATTTTCCTGAAGAAACCGATCCACTTCTTGCTCGAGATCGGCTGTCGACATCTGCAGCAGCCGAATCGATTGTTGCAGCTGTGGCGTCAGCGCCAGTTGTTGCGAGGTGCGAAGGCCGAGAGAGGGTTTAAGGGCGGCCATGCACGTTACAT
>Ga0194126_10006807_pt1 | contig 16120 bp, 9 predicted proteins | sample TA2KigC150mmetaG_FD_148641 | JGI IMG/M metagenome (GOLD analysis project Ga0194126, IMG submission 148641) | Freshwater microbial communities from Lake Tanganyika, Tanzania - TA2015035 Kigoma Deep Cast 150m | ecosystem: Environmental > Aquatic > Freshwater > Lake | place: Tanzania: Lake... | reverse complement strand
TCAAAGCAGGCTTCACAAAATCAAAATTAGGCAGGAATTTTGCCATCCAGTCTTTATTAGCGCTGTAAAATTGATTTTCAATGTTCCCGTCAGAGTAAAAATTGATCATCCCGGCGTATTCCTCCGCCGAGTAAAGATCCTGAAGTTCCGGTTCCAATTTTAATTTGGCGGTAGAACGGTAATGATTGAGACAGAATTTATCCCTCCTGTTTTTACGGGGAACTGGGAACTGTCTGTCCGTCCCTGCCTCGCTGGCTCGCCTTGCCAAAGTCTTCGGCGAAGCGCAGGCCGGCGGACGGTAGGCAGGGGAACTGAAAACTATCTTTTTGTTTTTTGTCTTCTTTCCCAGTAAAAACGCTATTGCTGTCATAAAAAATCTTACCGTCCAGACTCGGTTTTTATCCGTTAGGATTAAAAAATCAATGTCGCTTCTGCGTCTGCTGGTCTTTCTAGCCACGCTGCCGCAGACGAAAAGGCCGCGCAATCCGGGAACGAAGCGGAATATTTTTAGGGCTTTACGAACCAGATTAATTTTCCGCTGAGAAATTTTTTCCCACTGAATGAATTTCATGTAACTTGATTTTTTTTCTACGCTGGTCTTGATTTGCTTTGTCATGTTACATGTTACATGTTTCAAGCTGCATGATTTCAGCCAGTAAAGCCCCTTTTGCTCAGTTGCGATACCTTCTTTTACTAATTCATCCAAAATATCTCTTATCTCCGACAACTTGGGACTTTGTACCCCGTGTCGAAACACGGGGCATGCTTTATACTTTGTACTTACCATGTACCTTCCCGCCTGCACCAAAGTAAGCGGTGTCTTCAATGCGCTGTAATAAGCCAAAGTGGCGAGAACAGATTTTTTTAGAGTATTGATATTTTTTTTATCCATTCCAAAATTTTAAGCCGTCCTAGGATTTTATAATTTTTTTAGGAGTTTGTCTTGCAGAAACAAAAAGCTGCTTGGATTTCCTCTGGGCTTATCCTTGTTTATCTTTTCTTTTTATTAGCGCCGCTAAATATGAGTTTATGTGGCAGCTAACTATCTAGAATAGCATAGTGAGATTGACTCTGCCTTGGGCGTCAATGTTTCTGACTTTTACTTTTACTTCATCCCCTTCTTTCAGGTGATCCCGAATATTTTCAACGCGTTCTTTTTTGATCTGGGAGATGTGGACCATTCCGTCCTGGTTGGGAGTAAGTTCAACGAAAGCTCCAAAATCAAGGATTTTCACTACTTTTCCGGTGTAGATTTCTCCCACTTCCACCTTTTTGGTCAATTCCTTAATGATTTCAACAGCTTTTTTGAGAGAGGGCTCGTCTTCAGACGATATTGAGACGGTGCCATCCTGTTCAATGTCAATTGTAACGCCGGTTTTGTCAATAATGTCGTTAATTACTTTTCCGCCGGGGCCGATTACGTCCCGGATTTTGTCTACGGGGATGTTGAAAATTTCTACTCTCGGAGCGTAAGGCGATAAATTCTTCTTTGGCTCGGCGATGACTTTAGCCATAGCTTTCAAAATCGCCAGCCGGGCATTTAGGGATTTACTTAAGGCATCTGTAATAACTTCTAGCGGAAGGCCTTTTAGCTTAATATCCATTTGAATAGCCGTAATCCCGCTGTTTGTTCCCGCCGCTTTGAAGTCCATATAGCCGGAAAAATCTTCCATGGCGCAAAGATCGGTAAGGACGGTATATTTGTCTTTATCCGGATCATACATCAACCCCATCGCAATGCCCGCTACGGGCTTTTTGATCGGGACGCCGGCGTCCATTAGAGCCAGAGTACTGCCGCAGACGCTTGCCATGGAAGTGGATCCGTCGCTCTCCATGATTTCCGTGTGCATTACGATTGTGTAAGGAAACTTTTCTTTGTCGGGAATTACGGGAATAAGCGCTTTTTCTCCCAAAGCGCCGTGGCCAATTTCCCTTCTGCCGGGCCCGCGGAGTGGCCGACATTCCCCGGTTGAGTAGGGGGGAAAACTGTAAAAATGCATATAGTGTTTTTTGGTATCAATATTGTCTTCCATGCCGTCAAGAAGAAGAGCGCTTCCCGGGGAGCCGAGAGTCGTTGCCGTTAATCCTTGGGTAAAACCGCGGGCGAAGACGGCGCTGCCGTGAGTGCGGGGTAAGATCCCCACTTCAATTTGAAGCGGCCTGATTTCGTCAATTTTTCTTTGGTCTATCCGTTTGCCTGTTTTGATAAATAAAGCCCGAACTTCTTCTTTAACGATTTTATCAATGGCTTCAGAAAACTGTTTTTCTAATTCGTCTTCTCCTGCCACCGGGGCATTTTTCGTCTCTTTAAAACCTTCCGCCAGGGAAATCAGTTTTGGCATCAAATCAACTTTTATTTTACTTAGACTTTTTTCAAACTCCAGCTTGTTCCCGTAATTTTTAATTAAGCTCTTAATTTCTTCCCGGCTTTCTTTGTCGGCAATGGCATAAATTTCTTTGGGTAATTCATAAAGTTTGACTTCTTTTTTGTTTTTTCCCGCTTTTTCCCGCAATTCTTCTATAAGCGCGGTAATTTTTTTTGATTCCTTCTGGGCCAGCTTAATGGCTTCTAGCATCGTTTTTTCCGGAATTTCTCTTGCTCCGGCTTCCAGCATGGCGACCTTGCCTTCTTTAGTGAATACTGCAGTGATGTCAAGGTTATTTTTTCCGTTTTCGCTCAGTTTGGGGTTTAATACTAATTTTTCTTCAATTAAGCCGATTTTTACTCCCGCTAAAATGGTTTCCAGAGGGATATCAGAAATGGCAATGGCGGCGCAGGCGGCGGCTAAGGCCAAAAATTCCGGGTCGTTTTCCCGGTCAAAACTGAGAGCAGTGAGGATTATTTGAACCTCATTGCGCATTCCATCCGGGAAGAAAGGCCGAATACTACGGTCAATCAGGCGGCCCGTTAGGATTGATTCGTCCGTAGGTTTGCCTTTGCGTTTCATAAAACGGCTGCCGCGGACCTTGCCGGCGGCATAGTAGTTTTCTTCGTAATCAACGGTTAAAGGGAAGAAATCTACGTTTTCCAATGGTTTTTCACTCATCACGGCGGTAGCCAAAATTACTGACTCTCCGTAGGTGGCAAGTACTGACCCGTTAGCTTGTTTAGCCAGCCGACCAGTCTCAAAAATCAACTCCTGTCCGCCAACACTGGTGGAAACGCGTGAAACACTTTCTTTATTTTTTTGCTGCATTTGATGTTTTTATGGGATTAGCGGACAGATTCCGCGAGTAAAATTTGCTTGAAACATGAAACATAAAACATAAGTTTCAAGCTTCCTGCCTACCGGCCAGGCAGGCAAGTTTCAAGTTTCAAACGGAACTACTCACAGAACCAGCCCTTAATAAACTGCTTATTTATTCTTCAATTTTAACCCCGCCGTTATCTTTGCGTACGCTTCCTCATTAGTGTGTTTTAAGTAATCCAAAAGTTTTCGGCGGCGGACAACCATCTTTAGCAGCCCTCGTCGGGAATGCTTGTCTTTCTTATTTTTAGTAAGGTGGGCTGAAAGGCGGTTTATTCTCTCAGTAAGTATGCTTACTTGCACTGCGGCCGATCCGGTGTCCTTTTCGTGCAGTGCCGCTTTCTTGATGATCTTTTTCTTCTTTTCTCTGCTTAGCATGATAACTTTTTAGCTTATTATTCGTAGTCGTTGCATTTATAACACGGTTTTTTGATTATCTCAAATTCCAAAATAGTCTCTTTTGAAATTTTACTGTATTATTTATTTAAATTGATTTTAATGTCCGTCAAAAAAACAAATGTCCGGTGATGACCAAAACAAAAACAGCAATCCCGATGCCGAGGGGAGAAAAGGAGCGACTCTTAATATGGAGAATATCGCGATAAACACGATGGGGGAGGATCTGAATAAAAGCGGGATAAAGGAAGATGACAAAACCGGCTGGCTGAATTTTATTGCCAAACATAAGAAGAATAGCGGTTCGGCGCCGGCGGGGAGTGGTCTTCCAGAAGCAAAAAAATCTGTTCCGACGGAGGAAGCTTCTCACAGTGTCTTGGACAAAGAAATAGACCAGTTCAAATCGGAAAGCGGAGAAGGGGCAGGGCCAGCCGAACCACCGCTTAATTTACCGGTTGCCGGGGCAGAGAAGGAGAATAAGACCGCTAAAAAAGATAGTGCTGACCTTGATCCAGGAAAGCAACTGATGGATAGTTTGGTTGATAAATCAAATCAAAAAATCCCAATGCAGGAGACAGATCAAGCTTTGCCCAGTTTGAAATTTGAGGAAGAAAGATCGGACCGGGAGAAAAAAACTGCTACATTAATCAAAAACGGCGTAGCCGCTAAAACTCCCTTCAAGCCCGCGACTCTAAAGGATCAATTAAGCGGCGTCTTGGAAGGCAGAAAGATTGATCCAGAAAGGCTTGAGGCGGATCCCCGGGGAAAGCCAGCTTTGGTTATCAAGGATGAAGGAGCTTTTAAGGTGGCTGATACCGAGACGGCGATTAAGAAAGAGGAAGAGGAGCAAAACCCTTTCTCAGCAAAGCTTCAAACTAAGCCGCTGGAGAACAAATCACTCCTCTCATCGGTGGAATCTGCTTTGAATTATTCCGCTTCGCCTGAATTTGCCGCTAAAAGAGAAGAAACAACGGATGGCCAGGAAGAGAACAAAGTAGTGGACTTAAGAAGTGGTCAAAATCAACCCCGCCAACCGTTTTTCCAAGAAATATTGCAGAATAAGAAACTTTTAATTATCATCGGCGGCGGCGTGGGCGGATTAATCGTGCTGATTATTATTCTCGCGGCGGTATTTTCAGGGAGCGGCAAAACCAACAAACCTCAAACCGTCGTCTCCAATCAAAACGGGAACGAGAATCAAAACCCCGTTACTCCCATTAAGCCAGTGGTTGCGCCGCCCGTAACCCAGCCGGTAGAAGTGTTAGATTCCAAGGAATTCTTGCCCACCACACATAATGTCACTATTGAATCTATTGCCGACCTCTCCGATCAAATTGACCGATTTAGACAGGGGCAGGCGGTTGCTAAGCAGACACAACTTGTTCTCTTAAAATCGGACGGCTCGGCCGTTTCTTTTGAGGATTTAATTGAAGCGGAAGAAATAATTATTCCCAGCCGAATTTTAGCGGAGCCGAATCGCGAGCAAGCCCTTCTTTTCGCGGATTTTTTCAAAGGAAAGACAGTTTTAGGTTTAGTTATCCCGGTGAAAAGCAGTGAAAGCCAGATTATTAGTGATTTGAAAGTATGGGAAACCACCATGACGTCTGATTTAAAATTTCTCTGGAAAGGGATTCAAATTGACAATCCAAACGCTTATTTTGCCGATAGCCAACTGTTTACCGGTGGACGCTTCGCTTTGATTGACAAAGCCCAAGGGCTTTCCTTGGACTATCTTGTGGAAAAAGGATATATCTTTATAACTTGCGGGAAGGACAGCATGACAATTCTTAAAGACCAATTCATTCCTCCGGCTGCCGATCCCGGCAGTTCGGGAATCAAAGAAAGCAGTACCGCCGTATCGGGAATAAACAGTAACAGCAACGCCCTGAACCAGACGGAACAGGGCAACGTTGCTTCGGAAGCAAATGAGAATTTAAACAGCCAGTAGTGAAAGTGTAAAGGACAAAGTACAAAGTAAAAACAAAGAGAAAAAAACAAGCTCTAAACAAATTCTGAACTTTAAACCTCAATCGTAATTTTTACTTTTAGATAGTTACGAAACTCCCCATTTTAATTTTTTTGTGGGACGTCGCTTCGCCGCAGACGGCGAGCTAGATACAAAAAATTTAAAAAGTTGAGTTTTGTAACTATTAGTTTGTTCTTTACATTTTAAGCTTTAGAATTTTTCTTACTTCTTTCTCTTCGTCCCAGGGGATTTTTTTATTACCTATGCACATATATTTTTCTCCACCTTTGCCGCAAAGTATTACGGTATCTCCCGGACAAGCCAAACTAATAGCTTTGTGAATTGCTTCCCGGCGGCTTATAAATTTAAAACAGTTGATTCCTTCCTCAAATCCTTTTTTTTCAAGCACTCCCTTGAAAACTTCATCGTTGATTTTCCCCGGATCTTCATCGTAGGGATCTTCAGTCCCGACTATGACGTAGTCGCTGTATTTTGCTGCGACTAAACCCATAACATGCCGTTTCCACTTATCCCTGCCTCCTCCTTGGGCGCCGGTAAGGCAAATTAACTTCTTATCCTTAGGCAGCATCTCCCGGCAGGTCTCCAGTACGGATCTTAAACTTAGCGGCTCATGCGCGTAGTCAAGGAAAATTCTGAATTTAGCACCGGTATCATTAAGTTCCGCCAATCTTCCCGGTGGCAGGGCCAGGCCATCAATGGTTGTTAAAATATCAGTGAAGGGGACTTCTAGGGAGCGGGCGGCGGCAAAAGCCAGGAGGAAATTCCGAATATTAAATTTGCCCAAAAATGGCGTTTTTATGCCAAACTGCATAGCCAGTTCTTTCTTATTGCCTCTTTTCACTATCCATTCTTGGATATTTACCTTTCCGGCATCCGGCTGGGAATGCCCTTCAATGGCATAGCGGATGCCAAGGTGGGGGTTTCTCCGCCAATTTGTTGAATCAAGGGAAACACCCCATTTTTGCTTGGCGGGACAGGATAAAAAATATCTAACTTTTTTGTCATTAAGATTAAGTACGTGGATGTTTTCACATTGCCGAAAAAGTTTTTCTTTGGCTTTGCGGTAATTTTCAAAACTGCCGTGTCGCTCAATGTGTTCGGGGGAAAGACTGGTAAATACCGCCGCATCGTAACTTAAAAAGCGCTGCCGGTGCTGAAGGATACCCTCAGAGGTCGTTTCAATAACGGCGTACTTGATCTTACGGCGGAGCGCCTTGCGCAGAAACTGCGGCAGGAAAAACCTTCCCGGCATGCCCATTTTGGTTAGATTGGGAATAATTTTTTCCCCTAAAGCGAAAAAAGTGGTGGAGACTAGAGCGGTATTATGCCCCGTATTTTTTAAAATTTGGTAAAGGAGATAAGCAGTAGTGGTTTTCCCTTTAGTACCGGTAACGCCGATCACTTTCATTTTGCGGCTGGGGAAGAAATAAACTACGTTGCCCAACAGGGCAAGGAGAAGATGGTATAAGTTAAAAATTGGCTGCGGAATGCGTTTTTTAATTTTTTGAAACATATTCTTTTGGCTTGCTATTCCCATTTATAATTCTCAAACACCCATTTGCCAATATTCTTCGTGTCTTGGACAGCGGAATTTTGGGACTTTGCTCCCATTGTAACAACGATGATTTTCTCTTTGCCGTTTTTCTTATTTTGCAGTTTAGTTATTAGGTTATTGCCGACCTCCGGCAGATAGCCGGTCTTTGCCGCAAGCGTCTTGAAGGCACTAATTTTTCGCTTGACGATGGTGCTAGTATGGGTAACCGTTTTTTTGCCTTTGCCCCCGTTTATTTTAAAGGAATATTTTTTCCGCGCGCTGATGTTGCAAATTTGGTTATTGGCAAAGACCTTCCTGCCTATTAAAGCCAGCTCCTCGGCGCTTCCGGTGTTGTTGGGAGAAATGCCGCAAGCGTCTACAAATTTAGCGCCCGGAGCGCCAGCAGTATCCGCTAAGTCGTTCATTTTATCAATAAAGCTATTTTTCCCAAGGCCGCTTAAACGGATTAGAGCAGTGGCTGAATTATTCGCTGATCCAATCAAACTTGCGTAAAGAAAGTCTTTTTGTTTGGCTTTGGTTCCTACGGGCAGGCGCAGTCTTCCTCCGCCCGCCTCGTCGCCTTGTTCCATCCGGGCGGTTTTGTCTAAATCAGGGCCTTCACTTAAAAAGACGTAAGCTCCTAATATTTTGGTGATGCTTGCTACAGGATTCTTCTCGTTTTCTCTTTTGCCAAACAGCAATTCACCGCTCTCTTCGTCAATTGCCGCGGCAGAATAAGACCGAATTTGTGATGGCTTAATTTCCTTGAAGTTTTTAATTTTACTTGCCTTAGCGCTAACGCTTGAGAAATTAACAAAAAACAAAGAACAAGTTACAAATAAAGTACAAAGTATAAAGTACAAAGTACAAAACTGGCATTTTGTCAATTTGTCCTTTTTTTGTACTTGGTACTTTCTTTGCTCTTTATTCTTTATTGTTTGTTCTTTAAGCATCTAGTTTTCCTTTAGGTATTCCATAGGCAGCGTAAATTCTTTTCCTTTCACGATCTTCCCGGCCAGCAGATCTTTTGCAATCGCATCTTCAATTTGTTTCTCTATTGCCCGACGCAGTTCTCTCGCGCCAAAGACCGGATCAAACCCAACCTGGGCCAGTTTGTTTTGAAAAGCGCGGTCGTAAGAGATCAGTATTTCTTTTTCTTCCAGTCGTTTTTTGAGATCAGAAAGGGCCATCCCGGCGATTTGGATTAAGTCGGCTTGAGAAAGGGGATGGAATAACACGATTTCATCAAATCGATTTAATAATTCCGGTGAAAATATCCCATCCTTTTGGATTTTATCCACCACTGTTTTTTTGAGAATGTCCCCTTCCTCATTTTTGCGGACTAATTCTTGGACTAATAGGGCTTCGGCATTGGAAGTGGCAATGATGATGGTTTCCCGGAAATTGAGCTTAATACCGGTGCCGGTTTTGGCAATTCCTTCCTCCATTATCTGGAGAAGCAGCTGATGGACTTCATTGGCGGCTTTTTCCAGTTCGTCTAGAAGAATTAAGCTAAAGGGAGTTTTTACTAATATTTTGTGGAAGTATCCTTCAATTTTCCCCTCAGCGTCGCCGAGCAGTTTTGTTATGGCGTTTTCTTCCTGATATTCTGACATATCCAGCCGAGCCATATTCTCTTCCCCGGAAAAATACAGTTTGGCTAAAGTCTCTGCCGTGTGGGTTTTTCCCACGCCGGTCGGCCCTAAAAACAGAAAACAGCCGGCCGGTCTTTCGGGGCTGGAAAGGTCCAGCCGCCGCCGGCGCATGGCGCTTGCCACTGCCGCGATCGCCTCCTTTTGTCCGACAATCCTTTTTTGCATTTCCCGTTCAAGGTTAAGCAGTTTTTCTTTTTCCTCATTTTCCAGCTTGCCGGCGGATTGGCCGATTTTTTCGCTGGCGTACAGATTAACCTCGTTCTCCTTGATAATGTGGTCGTTGGGGCGGTTGTCGGCTAAGAAATTTATAGTCTCTTCAAGGAATCCGAGAGCCCTTTGCGGCATCGCCCGGTCTTGCAAATAGCGGTAGCCGGCTTCCAAAGCTCTTTTTGTCGCGCCGTAAGTGATTAATTTTCCAAATTTTTGTTCCAGCGCAAAGCTTTTCTCAATCATTATAATCAGCGAGTCTTCTAAGCCGGGCTCTTCCAGTTTTATTAGTTCAAAATATTTTACTAATTGGGGTTTGTCCTGTAGAACTTGGTGAATTTCACCGGGGGTAGCCAAGGTAACAATTTGCAAACCGGTATTATTTAGCAAGTTAACCAAGATTGTTGAGATGTCCGCCTGCCCCAAATCACTCTCTTCTTGTGATGAAGCAAGGTAGCTGCTCAGTGAAGGAATAAATAAGATGACATTGCCGGCGTTAACTGCTTCCAGCAGCGCCTTTTGGAGCAAAAGCACTTTCTCTTCTGTGAAGTTGCTGGCCGCCAGTAAGTTATCCAAATGAAGTTCCATAATTTTCTTGCTTAGTAAGGCAGGGGGAACATCGCGATTGTCAATATCAAAGGATAGGTTCTCAAGAAGCCGCTCCCGCTGGGTGCCGGCTTCTCCAACGATTACTACGTTAACGCCGGTATTTTCTGCCAGATAGTTTTTTAAAATCTTCAATTCCCTGCTGTTTATTGAGAGACCGGAACTGTTTCCCAGCGGCTTTATGGTCCTCGCAAAACGGTTTAAGGTAAAGGTCCAGCCAAAGACCCAGTCTTCAGTAAATGGTTTTTGGGAAAGCAGATTTTCTCTCCGCCACCAGCTTCTTTTTTTAGCGCCGGCAATCTGCCTTTGAATTTCATAATCAGTTATCTTGTCAAATTCTTCCCGGGTAAGACGGGCACCGACGAGAATTTTTCTTAACTTCTCATTTATCCAGGCGTCTTTTAGAATCGCCGGCGGGAGCAATAAGTGAGCGCATAATGATTGAAACCAAGGGTCTTTGGGATTGGGCTTTTTCCGATCGGGTTTTAACAGCTTTGAGATTCTCCAATTTTTTCTGACCCTTAACTCAATTGCTGTAAGAAGGGCAATGGCAATTAAGCAGGCGATGACAGAAATAATGCTATTTATTTCATCGGCATTTATCTTTGGAACTAAATTTGCGGTCAGGAAGAGCAAATAGAATATTACCAGCGGCGCAGTTATCCAGACAGGAAAAAACACCGCGGCAAGCGCGAGCCAAAAGATTTCTGCCAGAAACCAAAGAATTATGGCTAGAATTTTGACAGTGAAGCCGATTATTCGGGCGAAAAGATTAAATCCGTGGCGTTTGAGCCATTCTCCGGGGTAAAACCCCTGTTTTTGCAAGAGGGTAAAATCTCTTTTCCACGGCCAAAAAAGCGTGCGCAGAAGCAATCTTACCGCGAAAATGTGCAGCAAAAAACGGCAAATTCGGCCGACAAAAATCCAGTAACTTCCGAAACCCTTTCCAAATCGCCAAAAGATATAATCCATCGCAATTTATTGAGTTTTTAGCGAAGCTTTTTAGATTCTTCTTCATTTTAAAATTATATTTCGGTAAAGTCGATATTTTTGTGCGCGGAAACATAAAAAAACAGGGCGTGGGGCCCTGTTGGTTAGCCTGTTGGTTAGATTAATCTTCATATTCGCCCTTTTTGATCGCGGTTCGCAATCTTTCCAGTCTTTTGTTAGTCCACCTTACTCCCGGCTCGGAGATCGCCCTGAGAAATTCGGATGCCTCGCCGTTGTTGGGCACTAAATTCCCGAACACTGTGTGAAGGGCATCGTGGAAAGTTTGAGGATAAAAAGTGACGTTTTCTTCTTCTTTATATTCTTCTCCCAAAAAATGTTCATCTATCCGGGAAGACGGAATAATGTGATGGACGCTTTCATTTTTTCCTTTTCCGTTTCGGCCTGTCCGCTTTCCTCCATTCCCTCCTTTGTGACGTCCGTTGTGGATAATAAGCTTTCTTCTGCCGAATGGCGGTATCTGGGATTCGTCCATAGGGCTCCTCCTGCGCTATGTTATTGTGACAAGGTACGAAGAGATAAGAACAGTTTAAGTGAAAATAACTTTTTTGTCAGATTTATTGGGGGTTGAGAGTAATGTCTTTGCGGGTCAGTCCGGAAACCGTAAGAGTGGTTTGGTAAGGGTCGTAGGCGTCTTTGGTTATGTCAAGCGTGTAAGTTTCGGCTGGATTTAAAGTCTTAGCCGGGTCTTCTATTTGAGGCAGGTAAGCTATCCCGTCGCTGTTAGTTTTGGTTTCCTGAAAGAAAGCCCCCGTTGAATCAGTAAGCTTTACAACCGCGTCCGCAACCGGGACTTCCCCTCCCTGTTCTTTTATTCTAACAACCAAAATATTTTCGGTTTTTTTGCCCATAGTAATTGTCTCTTCGGTGGTGGCGTCAGGAGAGACAATCCAAGGCAGAGAATTGCTTAGAGCTATTAATTCGTATTCATTATTAGAAATGGAGAAATTGTAAGGGCCCTTATGGAAATCGGGGCTATTCCAAATCCCTTCCGCGTCGGAAACTAAACTGGTTTCGTTGTAGAAATAAACTGATTGAGGGGCGGGTTCTACCGTTGTTCCGATGACCTTTCCTCCGTAAAGAGAAAAATTAAGATTGGGTAAAACATTGCCCAATGTGTCCAAAAAACGCAGTTTCAGATGGCCAATTTTGTCAATAATAAAAACCTTACTGGTGACTCCCCCTTCGCTTATGGCCAAGTGGGTGTCAATAGGCATAAAGGAGGTTTTAGGATAGGGCGGATAAGTGTTTGCCGGCATATAACCGTTTTTAGAGATGTTGACTTCATATTTTTGGTCGCTTTTAGGCACGCCCGGCAGAGTTAATGACCCGTTTTCATCGGTTTCTTCGGTGAGACTGACGTAAGGAGACACGGAATTATTGAAAATTTGAATTTTGCTTTCGGGGATGGGCGTGCCTTCTCCATTAACTGTGTTGATGATAAGCACGCCCATCCCCAAGTTTGTTTCAATTCTGGGCGGAGTAATCAGGGTATTTAGAACGACACTCTTTTCTTCCAGGTTAGTGGGCCAGTTGACTTTTACTTCAACCTGTTTGTAGTCGGCGGCCGCCGTGTCTTCCGGGGCCTTGCCGTCGTAGGCGTCATCAAGGTAGCGGACGCTGGTTTGGATGGAAAAATCAGTTCCGTTGTTTTCTTCGGTAATCAAAGGGGCAAGGTTGCCCGGCGGGATTCCTCCCTCAGTGCCTACTTCGGCGTATCGCATGGCGCGGATAGTTTCAATCCTTTTTTCCGCGATGGTGGCCGCCGCCGCCCGCAGGCGGTTATGAACGGACGTCTTCATCCCAAAAGCGTAAGCGGTGTAGATTCCCAAAGAAAGGACGGCAAGCAGAAAAATTCCTACCAGGGACTCAAGCAGGGTAAACCCGTGTTTTATTTTTATTTTTTTGGGCATTTGCAAGCTGTTGAAATTATAAATATTCTAGCATGGAAATAGGCGATTAGTAAATTAGTAATTCACTAGTCTCCTATAATTCTTCTGAGTTTCATTTAATAAAAATTTTATCTGGATTTAATCATTAATGCGGTAACGTATAATGGGTAATTTGTAATGAGGATAAATGAGGCGAATTTTATTTATTTTATGGGGAGTGGTTATTTTAAGAGCGATTATGCTATGTATCGGACTTGTTGGGACATCCTGTCCGGAGGGGGACATTTGCAATTTAGCCGGAAAGGAAGTAGAGATAATTGGCAAGGTAGTCTCTCTGCCGCAAGAGCGGTTGGAAAAAATGATTATTAGTGTGGAGGTGCAAGAAGTTGTTTCTCCTGGTTTGGGACAAGGACTCAATTCCGGCGTAGTCCAAATTGTCCTTTCCCACACGCGCTATAACTTATTTTACGGTGACCGGATCCAAATAAGCGGCAAAGTCAAGTTGCCCCAAAAAAATTCCGGGGATAACTTCTCCTTTCCTCTCTATTTGGCTGGGGAGGGGATTTTTTCCACAATTTACGATCCTAAGGTCAGCAAAGATATTTTCTGGGATCCATCTTTAAATTTAACCCTGAAGGAGAGATTATTAAGGAAATTATACTTGTTTCGCGAACGAATTCGGGACTCGCTGAACACCGGCTTGCCAGAACCGGATTCTGCAATATTAAACGCTATGGTTATTGGTGATCAAAGTGGTATTTCTCAAAAGCAGCGGACAATGTTTAGCCAGACTGGGGTTGTGCATATCCTCTCAGTAAGCGGGGCGCATATAACCCTGTTTTTAGCAATTTTGGTTTTTATTCTGAACAAAATATTTTCCCGGCGGAAGATAATTTTCTTTTTTGCCGCTTCTGGAATAGCTTTCTACATCATTTTGACCGGAGCGCCTGATTGTGCCGTCAGGTCAGGAATGATGGGAGTATTGGCTTTTTCGGCGCTTATAAGCGGGCGGCTGGCTGATTTTAAAAATTTGTTCTGGTTGAGCATGGCATTCCTGTTGTTAATGGATCCTTATTCTTTAATCGCGGATATTGGCTTCCAGCTTTCCTATCTGGCTGTCTTTGGCATGGTTTACGTTTTTCCACTTATAGACAAGGCGCTTGTTTGGGGCAGAGAAGGACTGTTTTGGAAGGGGATTAGAATTGTTTTACTTTCCACCTCAGTTTCTCTTGCCGTTTCCCCGCTAATTCTCTATTATTTTGGTGTAGTGAGCTGGATATCAGCCGCGGCTAATTTATTATTATTGCCATTTTTTTCACTTCTTCTCCCATTCGGTTTCTTGTTAGGGATTATGGGGTTGGGCGTTTCTTTTTTGGAGGGAATCATTTGGACAGATCCTTTGCTGTTTGCGATTAAAAATGTTGGCCATTTGGTTCATTTTATTTTTTACTTAATTTACCGCATTACTGATTGGCTTTGTTCTATCCCTTTGAGTTATTCACTGGGCACCATTAAAATTGGCTGGGTGGCGGTTTATTATTTTTTGCTGTTGGGAGCAGTTTTAGTTTTTCAACAATTACTTAGAAAAAATATTTTTCCCAGGAGGTTAAACTATTTTGGAAGTAAACGTTTTTTAGAAAATCCGAGAACGCCTTGCGCCGGATTTTTGAAATTATGGAAATTAAAGCGGCAGTTCAATAAAAAATTTGTTTTTATCTCTTGCGACAAAGCTTTAAAGCGGCTCTTATTTTTTTGGTTTTTAGTTGTTGGTTTTTTGTTCTCGGTCTCGGTTAGTTACTTGTATTCTTCCTCCCGACCTCCTCGTCTGGCAATGTTGGATGTTGGACAGGGGGATGCGTTCCTTCTATATTGGCCGCGGTTTCATTTCCAAATTCTCTTGGACGGAGGTCCGGGGCGAAGGGTTTTAGCCGAATTGGGCGAGACAATGCCTTTTTATGATAAGAAAGTGGAAATAATTATATTGTCTCATTTCCATCAAGATCATTTGGAAGGGTTAATTAGCGTGTTGGAGCGGTATCAGGTTAATTACGCTTTTTTGTCTTCCCTGCCTCCGGCAGAACCTCCTGAACTTTGCGGGACGCTGTGGGAAGATCTGGCCGAAAAGAAAGTCGCAGTCGTGGTTTCCAAGAGGGGCCAAAAGATATTTTTTAGTACTGCTAATAAAAAAGTGACTGAACTAGAATTTTTGACTCCATTTTTTGACTATTCCAACTATAGGATTATTGATATCAATGACCAAAGTGTGATTTTTAAAATGAATTATCCCAGACAAATTTTGTTTATGGGTGATGCGAGTGTCAAACTTGAGAAGAGTATTCTTGACAAGGCGGCTTGTCCCCAGAATGGTGAAGAAGCGTGCAAAATAAGGGCGGAAGCACTAAAAATTGGCCACCACGGCAGCCGCTTTTCCAGCTCAAATGTATTTTTGGACGCCGTGCAGCCCCGGATCGCTCTCATTAGTGCCGGAAAAAATAATCTCTTTGGCCATCCCTCTCCCGCTACGATAAAAAAATTGGAAGAAAAAGAGGTACAGATACACAGAACGGATTTAGCTGGAAGGGTGGAAATTGAATTGACCGAATAGAGTTGGTTTTTCAGTATTTTTTATTGTTTTCGTTTGTTGGTCCAAGTCAGAGACTTAGGCCGATTATTTGAGCTTAGACTAATTTTTTCGATACAAAGCGTCCCGCAAAGCATTTAATTCGCGCAGCGCCGTTTCGTCACGCTTAATGAGGTCCCTAATTTTTCGGTAAGAATGCATAACAGTGGAGTGGTCTTTTTTTAAGAAATCTCCGATGGTGGGATAAGAAAAATGCCCTTCTTTGCGCATTAAATAAATGGCCATCTGACGAGGCCTTACGATTTCACTGCGCCGGCTGGAACCCAGTAGCTCTTCAGACTTTTGGTTATAAAATTTGGCTACTTTTTTGATGATATGGGGCATAGTAATGGCCTGTTTTTGGGCGGCACTTAAGATTGTAGCCAAGACCATTTTGGCGCTGGGTAAATTAAATTCCCAATCTTGCAATTGGCAGCTGGCAACGAACTTGTTTAGGGCCCCCTCTAATTCGCGGATGTTATTTTGGATGTTGGCGGCAATGTAACCTAACACGTCTTGCTCCAACTCCACTCCTTGATTTCTAGCTTTGGCGTCTAAAATGGCAATGCGAGTTTCCAAATCTGGTTGGGAGATATCGGTCATCATGCCTCCCTCAAAGCGGGAGCAAAGCCGATCTTCCAAATCGTGGATTTCCCTGGGAGGACGATCGCTGCAAAGCACGATTTGCCGGCCGGTCTGGTGGAGAGTGTTGTATGTGTGGAAAAACTCCTCTTGGCTTTTTTGCTTGCCGCCTAAGAACTGGATGTCATCAATAAGGAATAAGTCAATCTTTCGGTACTTTTCCTTGAATTCAGTCATTTCTTTTTTGCGGATGGAAGTTACAAGCTCGTTGGCAAAGTTTTCCGCGCTGGTATACTTTACTTTAGCGCCGCGATTACGCGCCAACACTTCATTGCCAATGGCCTGAAGTAAATGGGTTTTACCTAATCCCACCCCTCCATAGATA
>Ga0194126_10006805_pt1 | contig 16120 bp, 9 predicted proteins | sample TA2KigC150mmetaG_FD_148641 | JGI IMG/M metagenome (GOLD analysis project Ga0194126, IMG submission 148641) | Freshwater microbial communities from Lake Tanganyika, Tanzania - TA2015035 Kigoma Deep Cast 150m | ecosystem: Environmental > Aquatic > Freshwater > Lake | place: Tanzania: Lake... | reverse complement strand
CTGTTCTTGAGGATTGGGACCTGTGGATCCGGATGGCGGAGAAGTATGATTTTTATCACATAAAAGAGGTAACGTGCGAATTTAGCTGGAGAGCCGATGGGACATCCACAACAAGCAGTAAACAAGACGAATTTGCAAAGACCCGGGAATTGATTTATAAAAAATACAGGAATAATTTTCAAGAACTGCTCTTGACACAAAATACTACAGACAAATTAATTTCTCACACCCCTCTTCAAAAACCAGTTTCTATAATCATTCTCACCTGGAATGCCTTAGACTATACCAAAAAATGTGTTCATTCAATCCAGAATCATACAAAATACCCACACGAGATCATCTTAGTGGACAATGCCTCAACGGATGGTACCGTTGAATATCTCCGTAACCTGGTTAAAGGACATTCAAATTACAAACTAATTGAGAATCGGGAGAACAGGGGTTTTGCCGCGGGTAATAATCAAGGAGTCTCGGCCGCCAGCGGGGAGTACGTGATGTTGCTCAATAATGACGTTCTAGTCTCGGATGGCTGGCTGGAGAGTCTGGTAGAAAGCTTAGAAAGAGATGAAAAGATTGGCATGGTGGGACCTATCACAAATTCCATCAGCGGCAGACAACAGGTAATATCCATTCCGTATGCCGATGAAAAAGGATTTCATGAATTTGCACAGGGAATAAGAAGAACATACAAAGGAAGGTTAACCCCCCGAAACCGTGTCGCCGGTTTTGCAGTGCTGATAAAAAAGGCGCTTTACAAGGAAGTAGGCGGTCTGGATGAATCCTTTGGAACAGGAAACTACGAAGACGATGACTTATGTTTGAAGGTTTCCGGAAAAGGTTATGCAATCATGGTGGATGAAGGCGTATTCATTCATCACTATAGAAGTCAAACTTTTGTTGAGAATAAAATTAACTATCGTAACAGTTTATCCGTCAATGGCACCAAATTTAAGGAAAAATGGCCCAACGTTGACTATGAACAATTGCTTGAATTACATGGAAGTCTGGTTGATGCCAACGCTGCCCTCTGTGCAAAAGGCAAACAGGCGCTGAAATCTGGAAATATCAACGAGGCCATCGAAATATATTCAAAGGTATTGAAAATCAATCCTATTGATGAGGCAGCCTTGTGCGGACTGGCTCTTGTCTATCAAACAGACGGGAAAATGGACAAAACCATTGATGCATACAAAAAGGCTTTGCAGGTTAATCCATCATTCTTTGATGCCCACTATAACCTTGCCATTGTATACTCAACCATCAACCAAATTGACGATGCCATCGCCCATCTTAATAAAGCAATTAACCTCAACAGCGGCGATGCCTCCATACACAACAATCTTGGGGTATTATATTTCAGAAAGAATATGTATAACGATGCAAAGAATTGTTTCGAAAGGGCGTTGCTGATAGACACGCATTACAAAGAGGCACAACAAAATATCGAGAAGGTATCTAAGGTATTAAAAAAAAGCGTAATTTTATAGGAACTGAATTGCTATGAAAAAAGCTTTGATTACCGGCATTACAGGCCAGGACGGATCTTATCTTGCAGAATTCCTGCTGTCAAAAGGCTATGAAGTTCATGGTCTTATACGTCGCTCTAGTTCCTTCAATACCGAAAGGATTGACCATCTATACTTAGACCCTCATAATCCTGATGTTCGACTTTTTCTTCACCATGGCGATCTCTCAGATTCAGGCCAAATTACTAATCTCATTTATAATATTCAGCCACATGAAATCTATCATTTAGCAGCTCAAAGCCACGTGCGGGTTAGTTTTGATATGCCGGAATTTACAGGAGATATTACCGGTTTGGGGACTACGAGAATGCTGGAGGCTATCAGGAGAAGCGGTATTAAGACCAAATTTTATCAAGCCAGCAGCAGCGAAATGTTTGGAGATTCCCCGGCGCCTCAAAATGAAGAAACACCTTTCAGACCCCGGAGTCCTTATGCAGCAGCAAAAGTATATGCTTATTGGATGGCCGTTAACTATAGAGACGGCTATAACATATTTGCTTGCAATGGAATTCTCTTCAATCACGAATCACCAAGAAGAGGTGAAACATTTGTAACGAGAAAAATAACTAGAGCAATTGCAAATATACTTGGCGGAAAGCAGCAGAAACTATTCCTTGGAAACCTGGAGGCAAAAAGAGATTGGGGGTTTGCGCCGGAGTATGTGATGTGTCAATGGTTAATGCTCCAACAAGATAGGCCCGAAGATTATATCATTGGCACCGGAGAGAGTCACACCGTTAGAGAATTCCTGGAGCTTGCTTTCAACTATGTTGGGATTGAAATAGAATGGAAAGGCAAAGGAATTCATCAAAAGGGCATAATAAAATCTTTAGACTGTCGCCACCGATATCCAACATTTGATAAAAAAGAGGGAGAAGTTCTTATAGAAGTAGACCCCAAGTATTTCAGGCCTACGGAAGTAGATTTTTTATTAGCAGATGCTAGAAAGGCAAAGGAAAAATTGGGGTGGGAACCAAAAATTGTATTTAAAGAACTGGCCAAAATAATGATTGATTCCGATACGGAATTAATCGGTCTAAAGTCTAAGGGTGAAGGTATCAGTATAATACGCAAAAAAGGCATAACCTGGATAAATAGTATAAATTAGTCCTACTAAGTCCCCCTTAATAAAGGGGGATTCAGGGGGTTGTGTTTTTCCTGAGTTTTTACAACCCCCTTGCCCCCTTTTCTAAGGGGGATTTTATGCCTGCTACCACACGCAAAGCCGCATAAATAAAATGAAAATTCCTATACAATAGATTTAGTTCAGATTGAGGATTTATTATTTCATGAGTTTTTGGAATACAAGAAGAATTCTCGTAACCGGAGGAGCAGGGTTTCTTGGCTCTTTTGTCGTTGAAAAGTTGAAAGAAAAGGGCTGTAAAACTATATCAGTTCCTCGAAGTAAAGATTACGATCTGGTGGATAACGATGCGTGCAAAAGGGTTTATCAGGAAACAAAACCTGACATTGTAATTCATTTAGCGGCAAAAGTCGGTGGAATTGGCGCAAACAGGAATAACCCCGGAAAGTTCTTTTACGATAACGCAATGATGGGCATCCAGATGATGGAACAAGGAAGAGTGTTTGGGATTGAGAAATTTGTTGCATTAGGAACAATTTGTGCTTATCCAAAATTTACCCCTGTGCCATTTAAAGAAGCAAATTTGTGGGACGGATACCCGGAAGAAACCAATGCCCCCTATGGCTTGGCAAAGAAGATGCTTTTGGTACAAGCACAAGCGTACAAACAGCAATATGATTTTAATGCTATTTATCTGTTACCCGTGAATCTGTATGGTCCGAGGGATAATTTTGATTTAGAAACTTCACACGTTATCCCCGCTATTATACGGAAATGCCTGGAATCTCAGAATTCCACAATCGAAACTGAGAGTAAAATAAATTCTGCTCAAATGGCAATTTCTGAATCACAATCCTGTATAACCATCTGGGGAACAGGCGCTCCTACGCGTGAATTTCTTTATGTTGAGGATGCCGCAGACGGTATTATTCTTGCGACTGAAAAATATAATAAAACCGATCCCGTGAATCTTGGCTCCGGTTTTGAAATTTCCATAAAAGAATTGGTAAAATTAATTGTCAAACTAACAAATTTCAAAGGAAACATTGTCTGGGACACCTCCAAACCCGACGGCCAGCCGAGAAGAAGACTAGATACGACAAAGGCAGAAAAAGAATTTGGATTTAAGGCGAAGACGAGTCTTGAAGCAGGACTAATGCAAACGATTGAGTGGTATATGAAAAATAAGGCAACAATCGGATGTTAAGAAAACAGAATGAGCCACGCATTGTTTAAATATGCAATGAAATTAGACATAAGAATGTTTAATATTTAAACATCAGAAACATTCACAATCTTTCCCATTAAGAGTAACCCCCCCCTCCCTATAAATATGGGCTCAGAGATTTCAGAAAAAATAGTGCATTGGGAACACTTATTGTAATGAATATCCTCAATACCTGAAACCCTGTAAGCAGACGTTGTAAGGTAATATACCCCCCTATGCCCTCTTTGGTTTATTTTCAGACCAATTTACTAAACATAAAAATATCGGGTCGTTTTGGTATTGATATTGCTTATTTGTTGATAAACGTAATACAGTAGTCATCTAATTTAGCGTTTTACTACTTTACATTGCTAGTTTAAATATCATTAAACTAGGCTGCCTTTGGCAGCGACTTTCTATATACATGGCAAATGCCGGTTAAAAACAACCCCCCTCGCCCCCTTTATTAAGGGGGATTTCCTCAAGTCCCCCTTAGAAAAGGGGGATTAAGGGGGTTGTCTGGCGCACTGTAACAAACTTTGAAATTCCTATACATTTAATTATGCCAATAGCCACAGCTCAAAAATATCTCGACGAAGCAAAGCTTTTCATGGAAAACGGTCTCTGCGAAGAAGCTATTGAAGCTTGTAAAAAGGCTATAGAAACCGACCCTTCTTTCTTCAGCGCTTATTATAATCTAGCCGTAATATACTACCAAACTCAACAATTTCATTATGCCATTACCTGCCTGAAAAAAGCGATTGAATTAGACCCCGGTGACGCATCAGCTTTCAACAATTTAGGCGTCTTGTATTTCACCATTAACGTGTTTGACGAAGCGAATAAATATTTCGAAAAGTCGTTATCCATTGAACCAGATTACAAAGAAGCTAAAAACAACCTGGAGAAAGTTCAGCTAAAATTACAGATGATACAGCCACAATCTTTCAAACAATCTGCTGAGGCTGGTTCTAACAATAAACGTTTAAAAATTGGTTTTGTAAGCATCTGGTTCGAACGCGGACAATCTTATGTGACAAAAACCCTGCGGGACGTTATTGCGAAAAACCATGAGACCTTTGTTTTTGCCCGTACGGGTGGAGTCTTTGGTCAGCCAAAATTGGAAGTTCAGGGATATTGGGATGTCCCCAATCTAACTACCCATCCGGATTATCAAATCCCTCCCGATGTCCTTACCCAGTGGATCAGGGGTAATAATCTCGACATGATCATATTTAACGAAGAGTACGACTGGAATCTTGTTATGGCAGCGAAAGCTTCAACAAAGATATTAACCTATCTCGATTATTATAAGGAAGATTGGAATCCTTACATGAGTCTTTACAATGCCGTACTTTGTTCAACAAAAAGAACATTTAATCTGGTTAATGGTATTTGTAACGCCCATTATATAGGCTGGGGAATTGACACCGAACTCTTTAAACCACGAAACGATGGAAATGGGAAATACACATTTTTTCATAATGCCGGATGGTTGGGTATAAATTACCGCAAAATGACGCCCGCTATCATCCTTGCATTTGAAGCGGTATCCCGACATTTGTCTGATGCCACCCTCTTTATCCATGCGCAAACCGAACTGGAAAAACTTCCTCCCGAAGTGGTGAATATCGTGAAAAATAATCCGCGCATAACCTATCATGTTGAAACTGTTCCAGCGCCGGGTCTTTATCATAAAGGCCGTATCCTTGTTTTTCCTTCCAAACTGGAAGGGCTGGGACTGCCCTTACTGGAGGGAATGGCGTGTGGGCTTCCAGCCGTTGCTACTGACGCGCCGCCAATGAATGAATTTGTACAAAATGACCATAATGGCCTGCTGGTCAAAGTCGCTGAAAGGGTCACCAGAGAGGATGGCATCTCCTTTCCAGAGGAAATTGTAGATGTTAATGATCTGGCTTTTAAGATGCATTTTCTGGCTAAAAATCCAGAGTTGATTCACAAAATGCAGCAAAATGCAAGGAATGGTATTAATACCTACAACGATTTGAATAAAAGACTAAATGAAATAATACACATTGTCCAGTCCGAACACCCACATATCAGCACAAAAAGCGTATCGAAACCCAATATTCCTACTTTTCATACAGCGCTTAAAGATGAAGATATTATATGTCAATGTAATTGAATGCAATGCTGGATGGGGAGCGGAGGTTTTTGTAGATAGGGGATTTCGTAACCGTGGACATACCACCCACTGCATTGATTACCGAAAGCATCGTGATAAACTGCACAGTTTATTCAGTGAGTTGCCAGAATACGATGTTTTCTTATTGCAAAGAGGCGATTATTTTCCTATCGACCTGATTGAGTCTGTTCGGGTTCCCAGATTTTTTTGGGCAAGTGAACTAGTGAGCCGGTGCAGGGATCAGGACAGATTGCTCTCATCCGGGCTGTTTGACCATATCTTTTTCCGTACCAAAAGGTGTATCGAGACTGCGGTATCATACGGTTGGATAAAACGAGATAGATGCTCTATTTTGCTCAGTGGATTTGATGAAACCATTCATAGAATGAATTCTGACATAAAGCGAGATATCGATATCCTTTTTGTGGGTTCGATAACACCACGGAGAAAAATACTATTAGAGAAACTCCAGTCCAACTTCAATGTGACGATTGCAAATGCCTTTGGCAGAGAACTTGTCCAGTTATTTAACAGAAGCAAAATAGTATTGAACATTCATGCCGAAGATCACGAAGATACGGAGACCCGTGTTTTTGAGGCGCTTGGCTGCGGATCGTTTCTCCTCACCGAACGGCTTTCTGAAGAAAATCCTTTCTCATGTGAACACCTCGTTGAGTTTGAGACGTTTGACGAACTCTGTGACAAAGTAAACTATTATTTAGATCACACAAAAGAGCGGGATACGATTGCTATACGAGGCTGTGCGGAGGCAGTGGCACGTCACACTTATACTCACCGGGCAGAAGAAATTACACGGGTGATGTCCACATATCTTTCAAAGTCATCCCCGGATAAGAACCAATGTGTCCATGTTACACATGACAAATTTATAAATATAACCATGAATGATGCCGAAAACCCTTCCGGAACAACTCAACAAACTCATCCAATGGCATTTCACAATTCAGAAGAACAAATCGACAAGATCAGAACACATCTTGCAAATACAGGCAAAGTTTTAACCAGCAAGGTTAGACCCAGAATCTTCGTAGCCGTGCATCACGTCAATTGGGAAAAACATGGCCTGGTGGATGGATGGGCGGAGATTGCCGATGTTATTCATTATGATTGGGGAAATCCCTTCGATCAATATGCTGCCGACTGGCATCGAAGAGGCAAACCAGATTTCAACAAGGTATTACTACGGCAGGTTGAATTAGCTCATCGTGAGAAGCCGATTGATCTCTTCTTTTCTTACCTCTCGGGAAGATGGGTCTATCCAGATACTATTCAGGCTATCGGTAAAATGAACATAATAACAGTAAACATTAGCCTTGATGACAAGGTAAAATTCTGGGGCTATCAAGAGCCAGGCGGTCTTTCTGGAAATGCTGAAATTGCGCCTGAGTTCGACCTCTGCATTACCACTCAATCAGAGGAAGATATTCAAAAGTACATTAGCGTTGGCGCCAGGGCATTGTTTCTTCCACCAGGAGGAAACACTCACTCATTTTCTCCCATACCAGCGCCCAGAGATATTCCTGTTTCCTTTGTCGGCCAATGTTACGGCACTAGACCTCATATCATTGCGTGGTTAAGAAGTTGTGGGATTTCAGTTCAAACATTTGGCAAGGGCTGGCCTTCAGGAGAACTTTCACACCAGGAGATGAACGTAATCTATTCCCGTTCAGTTGTAAATTTAGGATTCGGCTTTATCGGGGATTCTCTTCATCTGACAGGATTAAAGGGAAGGGATTTTGAGGTTCCCCTGATGGGAGGCCTCTATTTGACAACTTATAATCAAGACCTGGAAAACTGTTTTATCCTTGGAGAAGAAATTGATTGCTATCGGAATGAAACGGACTTACTTTCAAAATTACACTATTATATAACACACCCGGATATTGCCTTAAATATTGGAGCAGCAGGAAGAAACCGGTGCTTGCTTGATCACACGTGGGTTCATAGATTTAAGACCGTTCTAGCGGTTGCCGGTCTTTCTGATTCCTATATAATTTCTCATAGGTAATAAGTCACCATGTTTAAAATCATGAGTGTATTTGGTACTCGTCCAGAAGCCATAAAACTTGCACCAGTAATTAAAGAATTACAAAAACATTCAGACTCACTGAAAAGTGTCGTTGCCGTTACTGCCCAGCATCGTCAGATGCTTGACAGCGTTCTGAATGTTTTTGACATTAAGCCGGATTATGATATGAATATCATGGCTGCGGGACAAGGGCTGTCTGACATTACCTGCAAAGTATTAAAGAATATAGAATCGATATATGAAACGGAGCAGCCTGACCTGGTTTTAGTACAAGGAGACACGACTACTGTTTTCGCCGCATCGCTGGCGGCCTATTACAAACATATTCCCGTAGGGCACGTGGAAGCGGGATTGCGTTCACACAACAAATATCATCCTTTCCCTGAGGAAATAAACCGATGTTTAACGAGCATTATAGCGGACATCCATTTTGCCCCAACTGACAAGGCAAAAGACAACTTATCCAGCGAAGGAGTAAACGAAGATTCCATTTGTGTGACGGGCAACACCGTTATAGACGCCTTATTGGATGTAGCAGCGTTTGACTTCAAATTTGACACCGATCTGCTCAACAACATTAAAGGCAAGATAATATTAATTACAGCGCACCGGCGGGAAAACTTCGGAAAACCACTAACCGATATATGCAATGCCATCTTAACATTGGCAAAACGATACCCGGATGTTACCTTTATATACCCGGTACATCTGAATCCAAACGTCAGGCACACTGTATATGCTATACTGGGAAACCAACCAAATATCCATCTCATCGAACCGCTGGAGTATGTGCCTTTCGTTCATTTAATGAAGCGCGCCCACTTCATGCTGACGGATTCCGGAGGCATTCAGGAAGAAGCCCCTTCTTTAAACAAACCGGTACTGATACTCCGTAAGGTGACGGAACGTCCAGAGGTAGTAAAAGCAGGCGGCGCAAAATTGGTTGGCACAAATCCCGATACTATTATTGCAGAAACAATCCGTCTGTTAGAAGACACAAAAGAATATAATCGAATGGCAAATATTGAGAATCCTTTCGGCGATGGACGTGCTTCGAAACGTATTGTTGACTTTATCAAACATGAATTAAACAACAATAAAACTGTATGAAATTCAATTATTTTGTTAAAGGTACGCCTTCGTTTAGCTAAGGGTTTGTCACGAAATAAGTGATCATCTTAATTGTCTCTACCTAATATTACTCAATAGTAAGCTTAGCATGTTATAACATTTATTTTATGATAACATCTAAGGGGATTGCCTATTAGACTCTTTACGCAGGAGAGAACAATGGATAATGAACTTTTGCTTATCAATAATTTGAGAAACCATGTAAATAATATTTTGCTTTCTGACGCAGATAATTCTGAAATTCAACCCGAATGGGGTAATAATGTTACCGAGTTAGTCGAAGACATTAATAATTCAGACCCCGGAAGATTTCTTCAATGGGATGTCATCCGTAAAACAATGTTCGTTGCAAATACATCTTACATTGTTAATGAACTAAAGTTTTTAACAGAAAGTAATTGGCACATTTGGAAAAGTGCCACTAAGGAAGTCCAGATAGGATACCCTGATCCCTGTATATTTTACCCTAAAAGTAGTGGTAATTTGATCCATCACGCATATCATTTAGCCCAACTTGGGAATAAATTGGAATTGAATATTACTGATATAGATTATGTGCTTGAATTTGGAGGGGGATATGGGAGCATGTGTAGATTATTTCATAATCTGGGTTTTAAAGGCAAATATATCATTTTTGATCTTCCTGTTTTTTCGGCACTTCAAGAATTTTATTTAAAGAGTATTGGGATAAACGCAAAGTATGGAGCAAATGAATATACAAATGGAGTTAGTTGTATTTTTAAAACTGAAGTGCTCAGAGAGATTTTAAGTAATAAAGAATCAAAAAAGAAATCAATCTTTATCGCGACTTGGTCAATAAGTGAAGCACCAATATATTTAAGAAATACAATCTTGAGTGTGATTGAAAATTTTGATTTATTTTTAATCGCATATCAAAAACAGTTTGGAGAAATAGATAATAGTAAATATTTTTCAGCATGGAAAGATTCTCTAAGAAATTACAAATGGTCTAGTTATGAAATAAGACATTTACCTAATAATTATTACCTTTTCGGGGAAAATATCCCATAGGTAACTTAGGTTTATCTCTCGTCTGCAAACATACGAAGCTATTCGTTAAGGCATAAGTATTTTCCCGTAGGTGGCGAATATTGTGTGAACTTGAAAGGGATGCATCTCAAACATTGAATAAATATTAAACATCCTGTAGAGAATAACACCTTAGTTTATTCTTACACAAAACTTCTATATGTGTCCGGGAATACCGACAGCATCCGTATTTTTCTTGTCCTACAGCTGGAAGAATACCCTTGTAGGGTTTGCTTAAGAAACATATTAGAATTCCATAATTATTTAAATGCGATTTAATAAGGCATAGTATTTGCACTTTCGTATCGGAAAATCACATTGGATTCCCTTTGAAAAGGAAACTAAATCAGCTAAAGGAAATTCCAGGAATCAACTTTAATATGCACATGCAAACCTTAAAGAAAGAAAATATCTCAGCGTGCCTGATAGTAAAAAACGAGGAAGAACTCCTGCCTAACTGCTTAAAGAGTATCAAAGATGTAGTCGATGAAATCATTATCGTCGATACAGGTTCCACAGATAATACGGTAACTATTGCCAAAGAATTCAAGGCAAAGGTTTACCATCACCCATGGAATGACAGTTTTAGCGAGGCAAGAAATCATTGTTTAAACCACGCATCGGGAGATTGGATTCTTCAGATAGATGCCGATGAAGAATTGGAACAAGCGGATATACCGAAGCTCAGACTTGCAATAAGAGACAATAGATATAATGGAATTATTATCGCTGTTCAAAGCATTATAAAGGACGGTTTGCATACATTCTATCATCCGCGTGTTTTCCGGCGCGGCAAGGGATTTTACAAAGACATCATCCACGAGCAAACCATTATCGAAGGTGAACGGCTACCAACAGGGATCAGACTTTACCACCATGGATATAACCTTGATGAAAAAAAGATGCGGATAAAATGGCAGCGGACCACCCGCTTACTGAAAAAACAAATTGCGCAAAACAAACACGATAGTTTTGCGTGGTTTAACCTGATACGCAATTACCGCATACAAGACTCGTTTCAAGACGGTATCAATGCGGGAGAAGAAGCCCTTAAAATAATGTCATCCGGCTCCTTTTCGAAACATGGTGGAACAGTAACAGTTCAGCGCCCCCACCTGACCTCCCCCCTCCCCCTTTCTCCCCCTCACAGTGGGGTACAGGGGGAGGAAACGTTTCCCCGATCTGAGTCGAGAACGAGTTTCCCCCGCCCCTCGTGGGAGGGGTTAGGGGAGGGGGATGAACGGATACAAGGCACAAACGTTAATCTGCATCACTATGTCATGATTATTTATGAAACGGCAAACTGCCATCTCTATAATGAAAATTATTCAAAGGCAAAGGAATTGTGCCACTTTGCCTTATCAAAATTAGCCGAGTTAAAAATCGAACCGGAAAACATAGACCTCATATTTACTCTCGCCTGTACATATTTGAAGGAAGGGGATTACAGAAAGGCCATTGATTACTTCAGACGGTTTTTGTTGCTCCGCGAATGGTATCTCAAAAACATAGATAAAATTTCCCTTATGGTTGACACCATGGGATACGATTACACTGCTTACAATGGGTTAGGAATTTGTTCCGGAAAGTTAGGGCATTTGCAAACGGCTATAGACTATTTAAAAAAAGCCATAGCTTCCAACAGTAAGTATCTTACACCCTATAAGAATCTGGCTATCTGCTATTTAAGCGAGGAAAATCTTGTTGAAGCTACCAATACCCTATTAAAAACCATTTCTGAAGGTATTGCAGATAATGAAGTACTCTTGCATTTGGGAGAACTCTATATAAAACAGGAGGCATATGAAAAGGCCATCCCGTACCTTGAAGCGCACATAAAGACTTGTCCTGAAAACAAAGATATACTATTAAATATTGCGCGATGCTACGAAAAGTTAGGACACTGGGAGGCGGCCCTCGCCGGTTATAAATCGGCGCTTGGGCAATAGACAACTTTATCAACAGCCCACGAAATTCGCGAAAAAGTCACGAAAATTTATCCATTAACGTGGGGGTTGAAAATCCTTGCTGGTTCACTCGTTCTCGCCCCCGACAGCAGCAATCGGGGGGTTTTGGTTCAGACTACAAGTCTGAACCGGCGTGAAGGGACTGATTTTTCAAAAAACAAATTGGTTAAATTTGTTTGGTTGCGGCTTCGCCGCGCCTGGATATAAAGCCTATTGCGAGGTAAAAGATGATAACGAATGCAAACTATCGAACGCCATCAAATAACGGAAGACCGTCGCTCTCTGCGTGCATGATTGTAAAGAACGAAGAAAAATTTTTGGCTCAATGTTTAAAAAGCATTAAAGACGCCATAGATGAAATTATTATCGTCGATACTGGTTCGACAGATAGAACTGTTGAAATTGCACAATCCTTCGGCGCTAAAGTATACCATCATCCATGGCGCAACAGCTTCAGTGAAGCACGGAACCATTCTCTGAGCTACGCAACCGGCGACTGGATTCTCCAAATCGATGCAGATGAGGCGCTTGAGCAGGCCGATATACCACTTCTTCATAAGTTAATACAAACCGATTCATATAATGCAGTATACGTTGCTATTTACAGCGAACTCCCTGGAGGTCAATCAAAACACTATTACACAAGGGTATTCCGCCGAGGAAAGGCGCGCTTTGAAGGTATCGTACACAATCAACTTGTCCTGGATGGTAATGCCATGCCATCGGAAATAAGATTTTACCATTATGGGTACAACCTATCTAATGAAGAAATGAAAAATAAATACAAAAGGACCGGAGACCTTTTGAGAAAGCAACTGGTGGAAGATCCTAATAATATCTTTGCCCTGGCAAACCTGGTCCGTAACTATAGGAATGAATATAATTTCGAAAAGGTTATCGAATTAGGAGAGAGCGGATTGAATATACCTGCCTCCCCGACAGATGTTGATTCCAGAAACCAAAGGCTCAGGATTTATATTGACCTTGCATATGCCTTGCTAAATACAAATCAAACAAACAGGGCAGAAGAAATCTGCAAAGACGCAATCAACGAGAATCCCGATTCGTTAGATATTTTATATGTTATGGGAGATATATTGGCGAGGAAGGGAGAATTTGCTGAAGCTATAAATTATTTTAAAAAATATCTTATTATAAAAGATAAAGAAAACAAAAACCCTACCGTTAACCTTCGTATTGTAGATACATATTATTATGAACATAAAGCATATAACAATATCGGAGAATGTTACAATCGTCTCGGACTTTCTGATAAGGCAGAACTGGCTTACAAAAAGGCTCTTGATCTGAACAATAAGGAATCATTGTACTACTCAAACCTTGCACACCTCTACATCTCCCAAAATCGCTTTCAAGAGGCAGAAAGTATCACTAACACCGCTATAAAATTTGGTATTGCTAATCACTTGATATATCTCTTGATGGGAAAGGCGCAAATTATGCTGGGAAAAGCACATGAAGCTATCCACACCTTCAAACAACGTATCCAAAAAGATAACAACGATTTAAATGCACATATATTTTTAGTAAATCTTTTATTACAAACAAATCAAATTAAAGAGGCAGAAGAGACTCTGAAAACAATAATTTCTTCCCACCCGGACAACCTGGAACTCAAATGCCTTATGGAAAGGATTAAATTTAAAAACGGCGACCGGCAGAGCGCAATCAAATTCATCCAAAATACGCTCAAATCAAATTCAACAGACGCCGGCACATACCTCAAACTGGGAAATCTTTGTACAGAAATAGAAGACCACACCACTGCCATTGAGCTGTTTGAGAAATACCTTCAAATCTCACCTGCCAATGCTGATGTAATTGCCGCTATTTCCATTTGTTACGCCAGATTGGGCAGATTAGAATCTGCAATAATCGGACTCAGGGCAGCGCTCAAATTAGACCCTGCCTGTCATTACGCCTCGCAAAATCTTATTTCCCTGGAAAAGAAATTCAAGAATCAACCTGCTGCAAATTTAAAAAACGAGGTAACGGTCTGACATCCGAAACGGATAACAATATTTTTAAAAATGTACTAAACTTATTATACTTTCTGCCGATAATTACAACAGGTACCGTAGAAAAGTTTAAAGACCAGACTAGTCAGTCTCTTAAATTATTGTAATTTATATCGAAGAATAAATTAGTTTCTTCCCGTCATGGAATACGGGAAAAACGTTAAAACAAGGAGGTTTAAAAATGGGTGCAAGAATTAACACCAACATTAATGCGTTAAATGCATTAAGGTCGTTGAACGATGTTGATAATCGGCTGTCAATCGCTCAATTGAGGCTGGCAACAGGTAAAAGAATTAATAACGCAGGAGACGATGCTGCAGGTTATACCATTGCCAAAAAGTTCAATGCCCGCGCAGAGGGCCTTGGTCAGGCATTAAATAACATCGGCTCTGCCAAGAATCTTATCGCAGTTGCGGAAGGGCACCTGGGTAACATCGTTGACATCCTGACGCAGATGAAAACAAAGACCACCCAGGCAGCCGATGACTCACTGGGCACTGCTGAACGTACCGCCATTAAGGGAGAACTGGTCAAATTAACCAACCAGATCGACCTTGAGGTAAATCAGGCAAGGTGGAACGACAAAACAATATTCAGCGGCGCTGCTACAACCGGCGCATCAAGTGGAAGCGGACTGTTTAAGTTCCAGATCGGCGCAGGGGCTAGCACCACAAATGACATAATGAAGTTTGATTTACTTGCAAAGGCCAACGTCAGCTTTGATTCGGCTGCTTCAACCAAAGGTTATTCATCCACTGGGTTGAATGTAACGGTTGCTACAGGCGCGCTTGCCGGTTCAATAGTTGGTTCATCAGCGTCTGCTCAAGTATTAATGGCCAGGATAGATACCGCTATAGCCGATGTGTCTGAGGCATTGAGCTACATTGGGTCAGTAGTGAACAGGTTGACGTACCAGGAGACAAGCTTGACTGTCGCCAGGACGAATACCGAGGCAGCAAGGAGTCGTATCGAGGATGCCGACATGGCTTACGAACAATTAAATTCAACCAAGCTGCAGATATTGCAACAGACTGCCAGTGCAATGCTTGCTCAGGCAAACTCAGGACCACAATCTATATTGAGTCTCTTCAAATAAGGTAAGTTTTGAGTTGGGGATGGGTTAATGTTGCCCATCCCCAACTTTTTGTTTCAGGAGGTTAATAGTATGGCCATATCATCATCACTTACCTCAGCTTACAGTTCTAGTTCCGCCCTTAATTCTCTGGTTAATCAGTTCATGGCGTTGGAACGCAGGCCATTAACAACGCTTAATACTCAAAAAACCAGCCTCAACAGCAGTCTCAGCATACATAGCGATTTAAAGACAAAGATCTCAGACCTCTTGACATTATCAAGAGAGCTTGGCAGCACCGAAACCACCGCTATATATAACTCAAGGACATCTAGTTCAGGCGATGAAACAAAGATAACTGCATCCGCCGGCTCCGGAGCCGCTATAGGTACATATCAGATACGCGTTAAACAGTTGGCTACCGGCGCCTCTTTACAAAGCACTGCGGCATTACTAACAAAGCCCGCTACCATCAGCAGCTCAAAAGTGGCTCCTGGCAGCGGCACAATTGACGTGACAAAGAGTTTCGCTAATGCGGGTTTTGGAAGCACACCTACGGGGACAGTAACTATCGGTAGCTGGACATCGGCTAATTTATCCACCTATACTTCAGTCCAAACGTTCATGGATGCGGTCAATGCAGCAGGGGTAAATGCAAATATTTATTACAACAAGACCGAAGATAAATTCTATCTCGAAAGCAAAACCGCAACCGCTTTAACTTTCTCTGAATCAGAAGCCGGGGGCAGCACCGGATTTTTCACACAGGTGAAAATGAGGGATACAACGTCTCCCTATGACTATCGCGGCACTACAGATGCCACTGGCGTTCAGAGTAATGTAATATT
>Ga0194126_10006803_pt1 | contig 16122 bp, 10 predicted proteins | sample TA2KigC150mmetaG_FD_148641 | JGI IMG/M metagenome (GOLD analysis project Ga0194126, IMG submission 148641) | Freshwater microbial communities from Lake Tanganyika, Tanzania - TA2015035 Kigoma Deep Cast 150m | ecosystem: Environmental > Aquatic > Freshwater > Lake | place: Tanzania: Lake... | reverse complement strand
TTTCTTCATTTCGCTTGAAGGTATTCATAGCTTTTATGACAATAAATATGACCAATGCGATAAATGTAAAGTCCACCACATTTTGAATAAACATGCCATAATTAAGCGTAACCGCATCTACTACCTGACCACTTTGATCTGTGTAAGCCTCTTTCAAGACTAATGATAAGTGCTTCATATCTACTCCACCCACAAGCAATCCAAGAGGTGGCATGACCACATCACTGATGAAGGAGGAAACAATTTTGCCAAAGGCAGCCCCAATAATAACCCCTACAGCAAGGTCAAGGACATTTCCTCTGACTGCAAATTCTTTGAACTCTTTAAAAAATTTCATATTTCTAATGCTTTTATGGATGTGAATGAGTAGTAGAACTAGCCAAGTAGTTTCCTTTCTGAAAATACAAAAAATTTTGATCTTGCTTAGGACCCTAAACCAGTTTCTCAGATCGATCAAAAAAATCTATTAGCAACCGAAACCACATTCGCTAAAAGATATATTTCAAGTCTCGGAACTGCCTAAATTTTCTTATCCTTGTGCCTAATTTAATTTTCATGCAAGCACCCAAAGCCTCCCAAAAACCGAAACTTTTAGAAATTCATGGTCACCAAAGGATAGACCCATTCTATTGGTTAAACGAGCGGGAAAATCCAGAGGTCCTTGCCTATATCAACGCTGAAAATTCTTACCTCAAGGAGGTGATGCAGCCCACAACCGCTACGCAGGAACTTCTTTTCCAAGAAATGAAGGGGAGGATAAAAGAAGAAGATCAAACCGTACCCTATTTTAAATCGGGGTATTATTGGTATACCCGCTACGAAACGGGAGGCGAATACCCTATTTTTTGCCGAAAAAAAACCAAAGAGAGTAAGTATGAAGAAATACTTCTTGACATAAACCAGCTAGCAAAAGATAAGTCCTACTACCAAGTAGGTCAAACCTCCACGTCAAGCAATCAACAGATCTTGGCCTTTTCTGCCGATGAGGTAGGAAGGAGAATTTATACTCTTTATTTCAAGGACTTAATTTCTGGAAAAATATTGGAAGATCAAGTTCCAGAAACTACAGGAAATTTTGTCTGGGCGGAGGACAATGCTACCCTATTTTATTCCAAACAAGATCCTGATACGCTTCGGTCCTATCAAATTTACCAACACAGGTTAGGGCGGCCTTTCAGCGAGGACCTACTTATTTATGAAGAAAAGGACGAGGAGTTTTCTTGCACCATACATAAAACCAAATCAGAAAAGTATATTCTCATCCATACTTCCAGTACCATTTCTAGCGAGGTATGGATCATAGAAGCCTCGCAAGCTTCCCAAGAACCCCGACTTATACAACAAAGAATTCCAGATCTTGAATATGCTGTAGATCACTTTGAAGATCATTTTTACATCCGTACCAACGATCAAGCTCAAAATTTTAAATTGGTGAAGACACCGATTTGGGCTACTTCAAAGGAGCATTGGACGGATTTGATTCCGCATAGACCTGATGTTTTGCTAGAAGACATAGATTTATTTTCTAGGTATTTGGTGGTACAAGAAAGGTCCAATGGACTTACTCAAATCCACATCCATCCCTGGGAAGGAGATTCTTTTAGCTTGTCTTTTGATGACCAAACCTATACGGCCTGGATAGGTGCCAATCCAGAGTTTGATACAGATGTGCTACGATTTGGATACAATTCCCTGGTTATTCCCAGTTCGGTCTATGAAATCGATCTGCTTTCTAAAAAAAGAACTCTATTAAAACAACAAGAAATCGTGGGAGGATACGATTCCCAGGATTATGGCTCAGAACGAATATGGGCAAAAGCCAAGGACGGTACGAGCGTACCCATCTCTATGGTGTATAAAAAATCGAGTTTCTCCAAAAATGGAAATTCTCCCCTGCTGTTGTATGCCTATGGGTCCTATGGATACAGCATGGATGCTTATTTTTCTTCCAACAGACTGTGTTTATTGGATAGAGGATTTGTTTTTGCAATAGCTCATATCAGGGGAGGCGAAGACTTAGGTAGACATTGGTACGAAGAAGGAAAGCTATTGAAGAAAAAAAACACCTTCACCGACTTTATAGCTTGCGCGCAATACCTTATAGATCAAAAATATACGCAAGCCAAGCATCTGTATGCGATGGGGGGAAGTGCGGGAGGATTATTGATGGGAGCGGTTATGAATATGGAGCCTGAATTGTTTCATGGCATTATTGCCAATGTCCCCTTTGTGGATGTGGTAACCACCATGCTGGACGAAAGTATTCCACTGACCACTGGGGAATTCCAAGAATGGGGCAATCCCAAAAATAAGGAATACTACGATTACATGCTTTCCTATTCTCCCTATGATCAAGTAAAAAAACAGTCTTATCCCCATCTATTGGTCACTTCAGGCCTACATGATTCCCAAGTACAGTACTGGGAGCCCACCAAATGGGTAGCCAAGCTGAGACACTTGAAAACCAACGATACCCTTCTCTTGCTTTTTACCAACATGGAAGCTGGACATGGTGGGGCATCAGGAAGGTTCCATGCCTTGAAAGAATTAGCCTTGGAATATGCATTTTTATTGCTCCTAGAGGATAAAATTTCTTCCTAAGGATACAAAAAGTATTTCCCATTCGAAGAGAATAAACTCGAAGCCGCAGGTAGGAGTCTAAAGGAACTTTATTGAGGAAGAATTGCTTGTATATTCTATGTATGGAAAGCACTTAAAGTTAAAATTTCTCTAACTTTGGATGCAAACCTAAAAAATCCTCATTCATGAAAATCGCCTTAATTGCCCATGACGGTAAGAAAGCTGACATGGTGCATTTTTTAAGTGGATTCCGTGATGCCTTGCAGAGCAGTGCTATTGACCTGGTGGCCACTGGCACTACAGGATCTCATATCGAAAAGGCTGGATTTAAGGTAGAAAGACTTCTCTCTGGCCCTTACGGGGGCGACGCACAAATCGCTGCTATGGCAGCCGAGAAGAAATTAGCAGCAGTTATATTTTTTAGGGATCCTTTAGACAAGCATCCTCACGAACCTGATGTGCAAATGCTCATGAGAATTTGTGATGTACACAATATTCCTCTGGCTACCAACCCTGCATCTGCTGCTCTTATGTTTAAAGCCTTGACTCAAACCTATGGAACCTAAATCAATTAAAAAAATTGGAGTACTCACCTCTGGAGGCGATTCTCCAGGGATGAATGCAGCCATACGCGCCGTCGTTCGGGCTGGATTTTACTACGGAATCGAAATGTATGGAATATACAGAGGTTACGAAGGCATGATTCAAAACGATATCAAAAAACTAGATTCCAAACACATCACCCAAATCTTAGAACGAGGAGGAACTTTCCTAAAATCTGCAAGAAGTGCAGAATTTAGAACTCCAGAAGGAAGGAGTAAAGCTTACGACAACTTGGTAAGTTATGGAATAGATGCTTTGGTAGTCATAGGAGGGGATGGATCGTTGACAGGGGCTCACCTATTCTATGAAGAATACGGAATCCCCTCTGTTGGTCTACCGGGTACCATTGACAACGACCTTTCCGGTACTGACTTAACGATTGGTTTTGACACGGCGTGCAATACTGCCATAGAGGCCATAGACAAAATACGGGATACAGCCACCTCTCACGACCGCTTGTTTTTTGTAGAAGTGATGGGAAGGGATGCGGGATTTATAGCCATCAATGCAGGAATTGGTAGTGCAGCTGCTGCCATATTGATTCCCGAACGGAAAACCCCTATTGAAAATTTAGTTGAAAAACTAAAAACGAGATCGAGAGCAAAAAAAACCTCCAACATTGTCATTGTAGCTGAAGGTGGAAAAAGTGGATCGGCTCAAGAAATTGCCGATCAAGTAAAAAGCATTTTCCCAAACTACGATATCAAAGTAACTATTCTAGGACATTTACAAAGAGGAGGTTCTCCTACCAGTTTTGATAGACTCCTGGCTTCCAAATTGGGAGTAGCTGCCGTTGAGGCATTACTCCAAGGCAAATTTGATGTGATGGCAGGAATGATCAATAATAAAATTGTCTATACCCCCATTGTAAAAGCCATCGTAGATGACAAAGAAATAGATGAAGAGGACTTGCGAGTGGCAAGTATTTTATCTACCTAAAAAAAAGGGGCCTAAGCCCCTTTTTATTTTTTATGCGCAAGTACCAAGCTAGCAAATGGGGCAAGTAGAACTCCCCCCTCTCCTACCTGGACTCCATCCGTGGCTACAAGAATTTCTTCAAATCCTTTAGGAAGAGGAATTTTTAAAGCTGTTTTTCCCACATGATGAAGGACTAAGAGCTCCTGATCATCAGATTTTCTCAAAAATGCCATCACTTCTTTGGGATAAGTTAAAGGAGAAGACTCCAATCTTCCAATGGCTAAAGCTGAATTAGAATTACGAAGAGCGATCCATTTTTTATAGTGATTAAATAAGCTATGGGGATCCTTCCGTTGCAAGGCCAATGGAGTAACAGTTTCATCCGTACTATTCACTGGCGCTATCCATGTGGCTCTGGCCTGGTCCAGCTCCTTTTTGTCCCACAAAAAGGGCTCTCGGATGTGTTCATCAGGCTTAAGCCCCAACATTCCGATTTCTTCTCCATAATACAGGTAAGGTGCCCCAGGAAAAGTCATGAGAATAGCGATGGCCTGCCTATATTTTGCGGGATCTTTTTGGAGGTCGTTGAGCAATCTGGGTTGATCGTGATTAGACGAAAAGGTGGCATCAATAAAATCGGGAGTGATGGCTTGATAAAAATCCAAAACTTCTTTCTGCTTCTCCACTAAGAGCTGACCATCTCCCGAATTAATGGAATTTATAAGGGTATAATGAAAATCAAAATTGAATAATGCAGGTAGGCCTGGTAAATAGGGCGCAACTATTTCCTTTTTGTCGTACACTTCACCCACCAAATATACATCCGGTTTTATGGCCTCCATTTTAGCACGAAACTCCTTCCAAAAGGCATGGTTATCCAAGGGCCGATCATCGGGAAAGATGTGTTTGGCAGCATCCAAGCGGAATCCGTCAACGCCTACTTCCTCCAACCAAAATCTACCTATTTCGTAGATCTCCTCTCGGACTTTTGGAGAATCAAAATTCAAATCCGGCATTCCTCCCCAAAAAAAGCCATAATAGTAATCTATTCCCTGACCGGGATCATGCCATTGGCGAATATTGTCCGAGTCCAGGGTTACGGTTTTTTTATTCAAATAAGAAGCAATGGTGTCCTGCTGAGCCCAAACGTAATACTCTCGGTAAGGATTATTTCTTCCCATTTTAGAAGCTTCAAACCAAGGATGGGAATTGGATGTGTGATTGATAATAAAGTCAATCACAATTTTAATGTCGCGCTTGTGGGCCTCTTCTAGGAGGCGCTTGAAATCCTCCATAGTCCCGTAATCGGGATGCACGGCTTTGTAGTTGGTTACGTCGTATTTGTGGTAGGTCGGAGAAGGCATGATGGGCATAAACCATATGGCATTGGCTCCCAACTCTTTGACATAATCTAAACCTTCGATAACTCCTTTAAAATCTCCTATGCCGTCTCCATTAGAGTCTTTAAAGGACTGAACAAAAATTTCATAGGTGATTCCCGCCTTGGGCCAATAGTTCTTAATCTCTTGGTGTTGCTTTTGGGCAAAAGCACTGCCTAAACCAAGAATCAGAAACAAACAAAAAGCTATGTTATTTTTCATAAATAAATTAGAAGAATAAAAAAGTCACTCGGAAAAGTGACTTTTTTGAGTTCAATAGGATAGTTGACTTCCCTAGGTCCCCTGTGGACCACAGGGATAATTAAATCTTAATTTCTTCCCACCGCATTGAGCATATCAAAGGCAAGTTCCAATCGTTTAACGAAATTTTCCTCTCCTTTTCTAAGCCAGACCCGTGGATCGTAGTATTTTTTATTGGGACTATCTGCTCCTTCTGGATTTCCCAATTGGCTTTGAAGATAACCTTCGTTCTTTTTGTAGTAGTGTAGCACTCCTTCCCACATGGCCCACTGCATGTCAGTATCAATATTCATTTTGATGGAGCCGTAGCTATTGGCCTCACGAATTTCTTCCACTGAAGAACCTGATCCCCCATGGAAAACAAAATTGAGAGGCTTTCCTGTAGTGCCAAAATTTTTATTGATATACTCTTGTGAATTTTTGAGAATCACGGGCTTCAAACTCACATTTCCGGGTTTGTAGACTCCGTGAACATTTCCAAAGGCAGCAGCTATGGTAAACAAGTCCCCAATTTCCTTCAACTTGCTGTAAGCATAGGCCACTTCTTCGGGCTGCGTATATAGCCTAGAGGAATCCACATCTGAATTGTCTACTCCATCCTCTTCTCCACCAGTCACTCCCAGTTCAATCTCGATAGCCATATCCAATTTGACAAATTCTTTGAAATAAGAACTGCAAATCTCTATATTTTCATGTAAGGGCTCTTCAGATAAGTCGAGCATGTGGGAACTATAGAGAGGTCTTTTATAGGCCTGATGATACGCCTTTCCTGCTTGCAGCAATCCATCAATCCAAGGGAGCAATTTGAGCGCCGCATGATCGGTATGAAGAATCACCGGTACACCGTAGGCTTCGGCCATTTGATGCACGTGATGAGCCCCAGAAATTCCACCTGCTATACTGGCTTGTTGGGCATCGTTGGACAATCCTTTGCCTGCAAAAAACTGAGCGCCTCCGTTTGAAAATTGTATAATTACGGGTGAATTTACCTTTTTGGCTGTTTCAAGAACCGCATTTACGGAATTGGTGCCAATGACATTCACTGCAGGAAAAGCAAATTGATTTTCCTTGGCATAGGCAAACATCTCCCTAAGCTCTTGTCCGTATTTTACTCCAGGTTTAAATTTCATGATTTTGGTTAGGTTTGATTAAAGCTTGATGAAACGCTTATGCAAAATACGTTTGGCATCAAACGCCTCAAAGATATAGATCCCTGGTCGAATTCCCTCAAGATCTATTCCCAAAATAGCTTGATCATTCTCTTTATTTCCGTCTAAAATTACTCTTCCGGTCATATCCAAAATTCGATAAGAAGCCTGTATCATGTCCTTTGGAAGCGCTATCTCTACCTGGGAAATGGCAGGATTGGGATAAATAATCCAGTCCCCTGGACCTATCTCTTCAGGAATTGAGGTGACAAAATCAGCCTGAATAATGTCTTTTTCAGGGATGGGCAAAGCCTTGTCCGTAAATAAATAAAATTCATTGGGTCTCAATCCAAAGGATACCGGAGAGGTCCCGACGGTGAGTTCTTTGCCTGTAAAATAATTGTACCATTTTCCAGCCTTAGGAAATTGAATTTGTTGATTTCCTTGGGTACTGAGATCAAAATTTCCAAAAAGAAAAACATTCAATTCTGGATGTTGCAAACTTATGGTCTTCAATGAGGCACTCAGATTAAGGTTAACCGAACTCGGGGAGTTAAATACGGGATACTTAGTTCTCAGTTTGAATAATTCCTTGTAAAGTTTAAATAGACGTTGACGCTCCGAATTAGCCAAATATTCCCACCGCGTAGGTTTGATTCCTAATCGATCGTTGTTCAACTCCAGATCGTATCCAAACTCACCGAATTGCCAAATCATTTTTGGACCAGGGATGGAAAGGAAAAAAGCAGTCATCAATTGATTTCTGTTGACAGCATTTTCCAAATCCCTAAGATTTAATGGACTGCTAGCGCCAAAATTTATCGTTTCCCAAAAAACCCGTTCTTCGTCATGGGACTCTTGGTAGGCAATAAGCCCATTTTTAGCCCATTGTCTATTTTTAAAATAGGCCCAGTCTACGTTATCGTTATTCCCCTTAGCAAGATTTCTAGAAGCCCCATTCAAATTTCCCCAAAGCATCATGCCGTAGTCAGCCAATTCCTTTTCTTCTTCATTTACTGCAAGATGCTCCAAGATTACGTAAGCTTCTGGATTTTTAGATTTGATCTTATCGTAGATATTTTTCCAAATTTTAACCCTCGAAGGGTCATACTGTGACCAAATGCCTACATTGGATCCTGAATTAACTTGGGTAAATCCTTTGGACAAATCAAATCGAAACCCGTCGACTTTGTATTCGGTAAGCCAGTAAGCGTTGACCGAATCTACAAAGGCCTTGGTGTAGGGACTTTCATGGTTGAAATCATAGCCCACATTGAAGGGATGCTTGGCTACTCGATTAAACCAAGGATTGTCTTCTGTCGGTGCTCCATAATCCCCATCGTTGTAGATGCGCACCATAGGATTTTGGCCAAAAGCATGGTTGAGCACCATATCCAAAATGACCACCATTCCTTTCCCATGTGCTTCATCTATAAGACGCTTGAGATCATATTTGGTACCGTAGTATTTGTCTGGGGCAAAGAAAAAGGAAGGATTGTAGCCCCAAGAAAGATTGCCTTCAAACTCTCCTATGGGCATCAATTCAATGGCATTAACTCCCAGATCTTTGAGGTAGTCTAGCCTATCGATCACTGCCTGATAGGTTCTTTTTTGATCAAAATCACGAACTAAAAGTTCGTACACCACTAGTTCTTCTGGCTTAGGTTTTGTGTAGTTGGTGTTTTTCCAGGAATATGGCACCTGTCCGGTTTGGAGGTAAGTTGCCTGAAATTCTGTTTTTCCGCTTGGATAAGGCAGCAAGCCTGGGTGCCGATTTTGGGTGATGATTTCTTGGTCATGAAAAGGATCCGAAACCTTGTCAGCATAAGGATCCCCTATTCGAATATCTCCATCCACCAAGTATTGAAAAATATATTCTTTTTGTGGTACCAAAGCGGAAATTTTGATCCAAAACACCTTTCCATCAGGTGTTTTTTTGAGCTGGTATTCTGGGAGTATTTTCCAATCGTTGAAGTCTCCAATCGCGTGGGCAATACTTTTACCAGGGGCCTGAAGAGCTAAAATCACCTCTGTTGGGGATAAGTAATTTATGCCAAGCTTGGCTCCTGCAGGCAAAGGAGCTACTTCCGAGGGAGAAAAAACAACAATGTCTAAGGTCTGGGAGTCTTCCGTGCTGCCCTTTACCCCCTTCACTTTCAACTTAAAATTACCTGCGCTGCTGGCTTTGAATAGGTAAGAAAGTTCTAAACTGTTTTTAGCTTCTGCCACTTTTTGTCCATCAAGCTCCATGGTCAGGTCTGCCGCTTCAGTAGCTGAGGCCTTAAATTCATATTGAGCTCCTACTTCAAAATAAATGGAACTGGAAGAGGCTGGAGTAGTAAATTTTACATCGAATCCTTGGGCAAGATCAACGAAAAAGTCAGAATTGGAGGAAGTTTTTCCCTCCTTGCTTCCATCAGCATTTCGAAATACGAGTCCCAGACGGTAGATAGTGAGGTTGTTGGGATTGGTAAAAAACGTGTTAGGAACCAAGTCATACGTGTAGATATTGGGCTGTCCTGTCACCTTGGTCATTTTGGCGGCTGCATTGGCAGTCCCCCATTGAAAAGGAACAATGAACCAGGTAGTGGAAGTAGGTCCACCGGTCACTGCCCCAATATGAATGTATACGTCACAATTGCAATCCTTCAATCCTGTAGTTCCTTTGGAGGCATCGTATATGATTTTGACAGTAGCTCCTGCATTTGGAATCGCTGGTTCGGTCGTTACCTGCGCTATTCCCTTTAATCCAAACAGGAAGCAAAAACTGAAGAAAAACAGGAATCTTGAAAAAAAGGTCATGAGGGTTAGGATTTAATAAATAACCGGCATTCGAAAAGTGCTCGAATGCCGGTTAAAACTACTTGAATGAACTGAAATTAAGTAGGAAAGCTTTTCTTAATTTTTAACAAGTGTATACTTGGCTTCACCTTTAGGTCCTAAGAAGAAGGTGATGGTGTAATTACCTGCAGCAGGAATGGCAATGTTTGCACCACCTGCAGTCAAATTGCCATTGCTTCCACCAAAGTTGAAGTCCCATGAGTTATTGGCTCTGAACTTAAATTCACCAGCCTTTAGGTCTGTGGTTATTTTCAATGAGTTGGTGGTTTTATCAAAAACATTCATAGGAGTATCCGTATCCCAACCACCGGCAGTGGCAGATCCCACAATACCCCAACGTCTAACGGCACCGATAGTATAGGTTTTGGCACCTAGGTTTACATTGATTTCGTAAGTACCATCGGCCGCTACCTTGATGTTATCTCCTCCTGATTCCAAACTTAAATTGGCTCCATTATCTCCAAAGTTTACATCCCAGTTTGGTCCGGTGGTGAACTTGAATTCTCTAGATCCACCAAGAATGTGAATAAACCCTTTGAATTTGTCGTCAATGTTTTCGGAATACAATACCGTTTTTGAGTTGGAAGGATCCCAACCTTGGTAATCACCAGGGACACGAAGCAAAGGTAATTCTACCGTCGCATCAAATGGAGTTACTTTATAGGTAGAGGTTTTGCCATAGATGGGAGATAGTGCCAAATTAATAGAAGCTTTTACGCGAAAATCCACGTTGGCAGCCACAGCGAATGGCAATTTCTTAGCCAAAAGCGCTTTATTGAATTCGGCTACATTTACCTTAATGATATTGGAAGTTGACTCTCCAAGTTTTACTGGGGCAGCAAAATTGGATCCAGGAAGGTCCATTTCCAATTCATACTTGATAGAACCTGTGGTACCGAAGTCTGCGGCAGAGATGGTAAAATCTACCGTATTTTTGTCAGCATTTGCCTTAACTAAAGCAAATGTGGTGGTAGCAGGAAGGGTAACTTCTGCTCCCGTTTGAGGAATAATGGGCGGCATTTCATAAAGCTCACAAGCTACCAAGATTGGAAAAATCGCAAGCGCCCACTTCATTTTTTGTAAAATTTTCATGGTGTTTGAGTTTTGGGTGTTACTATTAATTTTTACTTTTTTAAATTATATATTTTATTAAAATAGTTATTTTTAAAGAATTATTCCTTCTCTCGAAAAAAACCCTTTTAAATCACTACTTTCAAAACTTAAGCCCTGAATAATCCCAACGCAATACCTAGTACGGTATTTTTCTTGAAAATTTTTATGCAAACGATTGCGGCAACGTTTGCATTTGAAAATTATTTTTTTGCTAAAAAAAAATTATCCATTTCAAAAAAAAAATAAAGCTAATTTAGTCAAAAGGAACAGCTAGCAAGAAAGAACTAATCACAGTATGTTTTTTCTATGAATAGTATAATTTCTTATGAAACTAGAACAAGCTACCATCAAAGATATTGCCCGGGAATTAAATGTATCCTCTTCTACGGTATCTCGGGCCTTGAAGGATTACCCAGGTATAAGCGAGGAGACCAAGATTAAGGTCAAAGAGATGGCGAAAAAATTGAATTACCGACCCAATGCCATTGCCTTGTCCTTGAGAAAAAGTCGGTCTTTTACCATAGGAGTAATTGTACCGGAGGTAGTACACTTTTTTTTCTCAACCGTCATAAGTGGTATTGAGGAAGTTGCTAATTCCAGAGGATACACGGTTATCCTTACCCAAACCAACGAAAAGCTTTCTCGAGAAAAGACAAGCGTAGAGACGATGCTTTCCAATCAAATCGATGGCTTTTTAGTCAGTTATTCCAAGGAAACTACCGATTTTGACCATTTTACCCATCTCTTGGAAAAAGGTTATCCCATTGTTTTCTTTGACCGCATACCAGATATCCCCTCTGCTATTCGGGTGATCGTAGACGACTATTCCGGGGCCTATCAAGCCACCAAACATTTATTATCTCAAGGATATAAGAATGTCCTACACTTGGCAGGGCCCTCTAACTTAAAAATTTCCCAAGAGCGTACCCGAGGTTATTTGGATGCCCTAAGTGAATTTGGAATCAAAGCTAACCCATCTTGGGTTGTAGAATGTACTCACGGTACTCAAGAAGAAGCCAATAGATTGACTTCCAATCTACTTAAAACCTTAAATCCATGTCCAGATGCCATTTTTGCCAACAACGACATGGCAGCTGTAGGAGCTCTTATGGCATGTAAGGCAGCAGGATATTCTGTCCCTGAAGATATTGGTATCGTTGGATTTAGTAATTGGCAGTTTTGCTCAATGGTAGAACCAAGTCTTTCTTCGGTAGCTCAACCTGGATTTCGTATGGGTATGACAGCAACCCAACTGCTCTTGGACCTAATTGAAAAGAAAAAATCAGTAGAAGAGTATCAAGAGCCCGTAGTGCTTTCTACCGAATTATTGATTCGAAAATCATCGGTGAGGGTACATCCAAACTAATTTTTTGAAAAATGGAGATAAAAAGATGCAAACGTTTGAATAGCTTAAATTTTATCCAGCAAGCAGATTTGATGTTTACTAGACCCTCTTTCGATCATTATCTCGATTTTTATCCTACACAATCGTTTATAATTTAGCACCATTCCTCTTGGAATTTTAATCCTTTTGATGAATGACATCTTTAAGTTCAGAAACCAAACTTTCTAGAAATTCTTTTCGAAACCAAGCCCTTGGAAAGGTAACAGAATGGCATCCCAGCTCCGATGGATTGCAGGGACGTAGTGCTTTTGCCTTTTTCAAACTAACCGTTTACTCCGAGGGAATCGTTCGGGTACAAGCGAGTAGATTTAGTTCATTTGAACCCAATCCCTATACAGTCATTGTAGAACCTAAAAACACGCCTTTTGAAATTGAAGATTTTGGGAAGCAGGTAGAATTGACCACAAACCTGATGCGTGTACGCTTACATCTTGAAACCTTCTCCTTATCTTTTTTTGATACGCAAGGCAAATTGCTGAACGAAGACGATAGTTTAGGCATTTGTTGGTTGGGAACTGAAGTAAGCTCCTACAAGAAAATTCAGAAAAATGAAAAATTCCTGGGCTTGGGTGAAAAAACGGGTAATCTCGATAGGGCAGGTAATGCATATACCCACTGGAATAAGGACTATTTTGGATACGGGGTCAATGACGATCCCTTGTACATGAGTATCCCCTTTTATTTAGGCGTACACGACAAAGGTTGTTATGGGATTTTCTTTGACAATACCCATAAAACTCTAGTTAATTTTGGGGCTTCCACTAATAGATTTGTCTATTTCAGTGCGGAAGATGGGGATATGGATTACTATTTTTTCCATCAACCTAAACTAGAAAAAATTATTTCCGACTATACTTGGCTCACGGGTCGCATGCAAATGCCCCCCAAATGGTCCCTAGGCTTTCAGCAATGCCGCTATTCTTATTATCCAGAATCGGAAGTGCATTCGGTAGCCAAAACATTTAGAGACAAGCACATTCCAGCAGATGTCATCTACTTGGACATCCACCACATGGAAGCCTATAAGGTATTTACTTTCGATGGTGAAAAATTTCCCAATCCCAAAGCGATGATTTCCCGATTGAAGGAAAAAGGATTTAAAGTCGTGGTGATTTTGGATCCTGGGATAAAAGTAGAAAAAGGCTACCTCCCTTACGAGGAAGGAGTAGCTCAACATCTTTTTGTGACTTATCCCGATGGAGAGCTTTACCAAGCTCAGGTTTGGCCAGGATGGTGTGCATTTCCAGACTTTACCAAGGAGAAGGCACGAGATTGGTGGGCTGAAAAAATGAAATTTTATACAGAAGCTGGAGTGGATGGATTTTGGACCGACATGAACGAACCTGCTTCTTGGGGTCAATGCACGCCTAATTTGCTTGAATTTGATTTTGATCAGGAAGGTGCTTCTCATAGAAAAGCAAGGAATATCTATGGCCTACAAGTAGCAAGAAGTACCCAAGAAGGCGCATATAGAGGCCTTGACAACAAAAGGCCTTTTGTGTTGACACGCTCTGGATTTGCCGGAATTCAGCGCTACGCAGCCGCTTGGACCGGTGACAATACTTCCTCGGAGGAACACATGTTGGCAGGGGTACGACTAGTTACTAGCCTGGGATTGAGCGGAGTCTCTTTTGCAGGAGTTGATGTGGGAGGATTTGCAGGGGAAGCTAGCAAAGGCCTCTTTGCTCGCTGGATGAGTATTGGTGCATTTTCACCCCTGTGTAGAGCTCATTCCATGATCAATACCAAAGATGCGGAACCTTGGACCTTTGGAGAAGAAGTTGAGGAAATTAGCCGCAATTACCTGAAGCTCAGGTATTCACTTCTTCCTACTCTATACAGTAAAATTTATTCCAGTACCCAGACAGGCCTTCCTGTAGCTGCTTCCCTTGCACTTTCTTATTCTCAGGATGAAACTATTTATCAACAGGCCTTCCAAAATCAATACCTATTTTGCCAGGTATTTTTGGTAGCTCCTATAGAAAGTTTTAAAGAAATCACCAAAGTATATCTTCCTGAAGGCGAGTGGTATTACCTCTATTCAGATCAAAAATTTTCTGGAAATCAAGTAATCTATCAGGATTGTCCCCTTAACTATCTTCCGGTTTACGTCAAGGCAGGAGGGATATTTACCCAGCAGTCCGTGGTCATGCACACCGAATCCCCGCACGACGGCTTGCTTCGCGTGCACCTGTACCGAGGAAAGCAAGATGCTGAATTTCTACATTTCGAAGATGAAGGCGAAGGATTAGATTATCTCCAAGGAGCCTTTTTCTCTAGAAAATTCCAGTATCAAGCCGAAAATGGAAGCTTAAAAATAGGCACTAGCGAAGGAAATTCACCCAGTCAATATTCCAAATTGAGAATCTATTTGCATGGATTCGACCTAAATGAGGTACAGGTGGATGGACAATTACATCCAGTAGCTTACGAGGATTATACCTTTCTGGATAAATTAAGTGAGTTTGACCCTTTGCCAGAACGGCAGCATGCCTTTCACCGAATATCTTCACTTCCTTTTATTGAACTGACGCATCTCCCTGTCGAAACCATGATCACTGGATTGAAATAAAAAATCATTCCGGGCCAAAATACACCCAACATGACCCAAGAAAAAAAAAGATTGAATTTCTGGCAAATCTGGAACATGAGTTTTGGATTTTTAGGTATTCAATTTGGTTTTGCCCTACAGGGAGGCTTTATGTCCAGAATTTTCCAGACCCTTGGCGCAGAAAAAGATGCCATTCCTTTCCTATGGATTGCAGCTCCCCTCACCGGACTTTTGGTACAACCCATAGTTGGTTATTTGAGTGATCGAACCTGGCATCCCAGGTTCGGGAGAAGGAAACCTTTTTTCTTTTTTGGTGCAGTTCTGAGTACAGTTGCACTCTTTTTTGCCCCTTATTCCTCAGCGCTTTGGATGGCTGCTGGTTCTCTGTGGATATTGGATGCTTCTATCAATATTTCCATGGAGCCTTTTCGAGCCTTGGTAGCAGATAAACTGCCAGAATCCCAGCGCTCCTATGGATTTATGGTGCAAACCCTGATCATCGGTGTAGGAACCTGGATAGCCTCTAACCTACCGTGGTTAATGACCCAATTGGGCGTCCCCAATACGGCAGCCAAAGGTGTGGTACCAGACTCTGTCAAATTTGCATTTGCCATAGGTGCAGTAGTTCTTTTTGTCTCTATCCTTTACACTATCTTGACCACGGAGGAATATCCTCCAGAGGACAAAGAAGCCTTCGAAAGGGAAAAATTACAGAAAAGAGGATTTTTTTCTGGAGCATTGGAGGTCTTTGGCTTGATTGTGCACATGCCTAAAGTAATGTTTCAACTGGGATTGGTACAGTTTTTTTCATGGTTTGCCTTCTTTACCATGTGGAGCTTTGCTACCCCTGCTATCACCGAACACATCTTTAAAGCTACCGATACGAGTTCCGCCGCCTACAACAATGCTGCAGATCAGGTGGGTAATTATATGGGTACCTACGGATTAGTATCCATGTTTTTTGCCTTACTCCTTTCCTTTGTTACGGCTAAAGTAAAGATCAATAGAAAGCTTCTTCACCTAATTAGCCTGGTGGCCGGAGGGATAGGTTTTATCTTGATTTATTTCATTTCGGAGCCTTGGATGCTTCACCTCACCCTTCCCAATAAAGAAATAGACTATGTGTTAATTTATTTTAATCCGAAACCTTGGATGCTACATATTTGCTTTGCCTTAGTCGGAATAGCTTGGGCAAGCATTTTGTCCATGCCTTATGCCATGCTTTCCGGCTCAGTGGAACCTAAAAAAATGGGGGTTTACATGGGGATTTTCAACATGTTCATTGTTATACCCCAAATTGTGGCAGCCGTGGGTGGTGTAAAT
>Ga0194126_10006797_pt1 | contig 16132 bp, 8 predicted proteins | sample TA2KigC150mmetaG_FD_148641 | JGI IMG/M metagenome (GOLD analysis project Ga0194126, IMG submission 148641) | Freshwater microbial communities from Lake Tanganyika, Tanzania - TA2015035 Kigoma Deep Cast 150m | ecosystem: Environmental > Aquatic > Freshwater > Lake | place: Tanzania: Lake... | reverse complement strand
CACGCGGGCGACCGCGGCGGGGAGCCTCCCGGCGCCGCGGCCCGATGCCGCCGGCCGGCGCGCTACCGTAGCACGGCGTGCCGGGGCCGGGAAGCGGGGGAGAAGCGGCTTCGGCGCCCCCTGATGCGCGCCTGCGCATCCCGGAACGGACCGGTCGCCGCAGTCCCGAAAGGACAACCGGCGGCATGCCCTAACGGACAAGCCGCGGCACGGCCGGGCTGGGCGGGGCGATGCCTCCGCGGGAGACTAGCCCCCGCAACATGCTGCCGATCAGCGGACTGGCACGGAGACGCGCTCCCGAGCCGGACGGAAGCTCTCCCGGCATGCGGCTTGCATCCCCACGGCGCGTGTGCGGGCGCGCGCTCCTGGCGCGCCGGAGTCCACAACCCCGGGAGCGGGGCCGCTCGCGCCGGGGGCGCGTTACGAGACGGGAGGTGGAGCATGTCGTCCGGCGGAGGTTCCAGGCCGCGGTTCCGGTTCGCTCTCCTGATCGCGATCATCCTGGCGGCGCCGGCGCCGCGCGCGGCCGACATCAGCGAGGAGCTCGCGGCCGCGCGGCGCGCCGGAGACAAGGAGGCCGTCGCCGCCATCGAGCGGTCGATCGGCGTCTCCCTCGAGGTCGCGGGGCGCCCGGACGAGACGCCCTACGCCTGGGGCTTCGCCGCTGAGCCGCCGGCCGCGCGCGGCCGCTGGGGCCTGGACGTGCTCGTCGCGGACCGGGAGGACGTGGAGGGGCGCCTGCAGATGGCCTCGACGCAGGCGGGCCACTTCTACATCGCCGTCGAGAGCATGGAGTCGGGCAACAACTGCCTGAACGTGTACAAGTCCGCCGACGGCGGAGCCACATGGTCCCGCTGGTTCTGGATCTGCCCTCCGGCCGGCAACATCGTCGAGCCGACCATCGCCGTGCCGGAGGCCGCCGAGGACTACGTCTTCGTCGGCTTCATCCACCAGTTCGAGAACAAGGTCGCCCGGATCAGAACGTCCACCGGCGAGGTCGCCGTGACCGCGCTGGGGACGGCCGACGGCATCGTCGCGCCGCGCATGATCACCGACAACCTGGAGTACGCCTCCTACTACGTCTACGCGCTGACGGACGGCTATCGGCTCTACCGCTCGGTCGATCGCGGGGAGTCATGGACGCTGATGCCGGTGCCCGCCTGGGGGTTCGTCGGGGAACCCCTCTCGGCCGACCTGGCCTACGCCGACGGCCACCTCTACGCCCTGCGCAGCCTCCGCATCGGGCTGCGCGATGCCTGGCGTTCCGTCCTCTACTCCGAGATCTCCCGCAGCGACACCGACGGCGCTTCCTGGAACCCCGCGCGCGAGATCGGCGAGTGCTACGCGGCTCGCGTGGCGGCGCAGCGCGGCACCGGCCGGCTCGTCGCCGTCTTCAACGAGAGCCTCGGCGGGCCCGGGGAGGTCTGGTACGCGATCAGCTTCGATCTGGGGAACACCTGGGGCAGCGGGGGGCACATCTTCCAGGAAGACGGCGTCTCGGCCTACGCCCCCGACATCGAGGCGGGCCCGGGCGAGATGGACGACTTCCACTGCGTCTTCCTGACCGCGGCCGCCGACAGCGTCCACGTCCGCTATCGCGCAACGGAGGGGGGCCTGGCCTGGATCTGGAACGCTGAAGCCCGCCAGGTCAACGACACGCCCGACGCCGCCCACTACTCCCCTTCCGTCGCCTTCGACTGGGCGCGCGGCGGCGCGGGCGTGGCCTGGTCGGACACGCGCACGCCCACCTCGGCGACCTTCTTCGACGCCGTCCACCGGGCCGTGCAGGTCATGCCGGACGGCAGCGGCGACTACGCCACGATCCAGGCGGCGATCGACGCCTCTCCGCCGGGAACCGTGATCGAACTCTGGGCGGGCACCTACACCGGCGCCGGGAACCGCGAGCTGGACTTCGGCGGCAAGAGCCTCGTCCTGCGCTCGCGGTCGCGGAACCCCGAGGACTGCATCATCGATCTCCAGGGGAGCTCGTCGGCTCCGCGCCGCTTCATCCGCTTCCACAGCGGGGAGGGGAGGGACGCCGTCGTCGAGGGATTCACCGTGCGCAACGGCTACCGCTGGGACGGGGGGGCCATCACCTGCACCGACGTGCCCTGCTCGCCGACGATCCGCGACTGCATCTTCGAGTACAACCACTCCACCGACGACGGCGGCGCCCTCCACTTCTCGCACGGCTCCGCCCCGCGCGTCGAGGGGTGCGTCGTCCGCCACAACACCGCCGCCGATCTGGGCGGGGGGATCCACGCCGTCTCCGCCGCGCCGGAGATCGTCGGCTGCGTGATCCGCGAGAACGCGGCGGCCAACGACGGCGGCGGCCTGAGCATCGAGGGGGGCTCCATGGGGGAGATCTCCGCCTGCTCCATTCATGGGAACACGGCGGCGAACCTGGCCGGCGGACTGATGCTGCGCGGCGGCTCGGCGCCCGCGGTGCGCTTCTGCACGATCACCGCGAACGAGGCGGGAGCGGACGGCGGCGGCGTCTGCGCGCACAGCGGCGTTCAGGCGACGCTCGAATCCTGCACGATCGCCGGCAACGCCGCGCCGCTGACTGGCGGCCTGCGCCTCTCCGGCAGCAACTGCGCGGTCTCGCTGAGTCACACGATCATCGCCTTCAGCCCCTCGGGCGCGGCGGTCGGCTGCGTCGCCGGGCAGGTCGAGCTGGCCTGCTGCGACCTCTACGGCAACGCCGGGGGGGACTACACCGGCTGCGCCGCGGGCTACGCGGGGATCGCGGGCAACTTCTCGGCCAACCCGCTCTTCTGCGGTCTCGCGCAGGGGGACTGCACGCTCAACGAGGATTCGCCCTGCGTGGGCGGCCCCTGCGGACAGGTCGGCGCGCAGGGCGTCGGCTGCGCGGGCAGCGCCGTCGGCGAGGAGACCTCCGCCGGCCCGCTCGCGCCGGCGCTGCGCGTGGCCCGCAATCCCGGCGCCGGACGGGTCAGCCTCTGGCTCGACCTGCCCGGTTCGGGGCCGGCGACACTGACGGTGCTCGATGTCGGCGGCCGCATCGTCCGCCGTCTCGCCGGGGGCGATTGGCTCGCCGGCCGGCACGCGCTGACCTGGGACGGACGGGACGACGCGGGCCGCCCGGTCGGGCCCGGGCTCTACTTCCTGCGCCTGGACGGCCCCGGTCCGAGCGCCGGCGCTCGCGCCCTGCTGCTGCGGTGACGGCTCGCCGGTCACCTTGCCGACCGCCCCCGCGAGGACTGCGCGACCTGGCACCCGCGAGCCGGTCGTTCCTGATCGCCTGGTCCGGAACGACCGGAACGACCGGGGTCGCCCGGGCCCGCGCGCCGTGCTAGGATCGTGAGCGACCACCCGGGCCGCCCGGCCGGCCCGGTGCGCTCATGTTCGGTCGCGCGAGGGTCGCGGATGCCGCCAAGCGAGCCGCCCCGTGCGGGACGCGCCGCGGATGCCGCCCGCGGAGAGGGATCGGCGTCCGCCCCCTCCGACCCGCAGGCGCTGCTCGACACGCGCGCCGAAACGCCGGCCGCCGCCGGCATGCCGGAGGGGCTGCCGAGGGCCGGCCGCAGGCTGGGCGACTACCTGCTTCTGAGCGAGATCGGGCGCGGCGGCATGGGCGTCGTCTACGAGGCCGAGCAGATCTCGCTCAAGCGGCGCGTGGCGCTCAAGGTCCTGCATCCCCACCTCGGGCTCTCCGGCGAGCAGATCCTGAAGTTCCGCCGCGAGGCCGAGGCCGGCGGCCGGCAGCATCACCCGGGCATCGTCGCCGTCCACGCCGTCGGCGAGCACGAGGGCCTGCACTTCATCGCCCAGGAGCTGATCCCCGGCGGCCGCACGCTCGCCGATCGGCTGGCCGAAGCGCCGGATGACGAGCGCCAGCCGCGCGGCTACTTCCGCGAGATCGCGGGCCTCTTCGCCGACGTCGCCGAAGCGCTCGGCCACGCCCACGCCAACGGCGTGGTGCATCGCGACGTCAAGCCCTCGAACATCCTCCTGCCCGACGGCGGTCCGCCCAAGATCGGCGACTTCGGCCTGGCCAAGCTCGAGAACGCGCTCGCCCTGACGCGCACGGGGGAGTTCGAGGGCACGCCCTACTACATGTCGCCCGAGCAGATCGCCGCCCGCGGGGGAGTCGATCATCGCACCGACATCTACTCCCTCGGCGTGACCCTGTACGAGGCGCTGACGCTCGTCCGCCCCTTCGCGGGGGACACCTCGCTGGAGGTCCTGCGTCGGGTCCTGGGGCAGGAGCCTGCCGATCCCCGCCGCCGCAACCCGCGCGTCCCGCGCGACCTGGCGGTGATCTGCCTGCGGGCCATGGAGAAAGCGCCGCAGTCGCGCTACGCGACGATGGCCGACCTCGCCGCCGATCTGCGCCGCTGGCTGGCGGGGGAAGCGATCATCGCCCGACCGGTCGGCCCGGTGACGCGCTGCCTCAAGCTGGCCCGCCGCAACCGGGGCGCGTCCATGGCCGCGGCGGCCGCGCTCGCCGCGGGACTCTTCGTCGCCGCCTTCGTGACCGCCGGCCGGGTGCGCGAGGGGCGGGCCTTCGACCGCCTCGTCGCCGAGTCCGTGCGCCTGGCCGACGAAGGCGACTGGGACGGGGCGATCGGGCGCATCGTCGAGGCGGCGGGGCTGCGCCCGCGCGACGCGCTCGTGGGCGACCGGCACCGGCTCTACCTGCGCGAAAAGGAGATGGCGGCGATCAGCGCGGAGCGCGCCGCGAAGGAGCGGGCGCTCGATCGCTCCGCAGGCATGCGCCTCGCGGGTCAGGCGGAGCGGCTGCTCGAGGAGAACCCGGGGCTCGCCCTCCTGCTCGCGCTCGAAGCGGAGCGCCGCGATCCCGACCCGCGGACGCGGGGGCTGCTCGCCGACCTGCTCGCCCGCTGCCGCGAGGCGAGGACGATCCACTACCGTCGCTTCCCCTTCCTGCCCGACCTGCGCGAGCTGGATCGGGGCCACTTCATGAATGTCTCGGCGAGCCCCGACGGCCGGCGGATCCTGACGACCTCCTACGACAACCTGGCCGCGATCTGGGACGCCGAGACGGGAGAGCGCCTCTTCCGTCTCGATCCGGGCGAAGAGGATGCACACGGGGCGCTGTCGCTGTGCCACGGCGTCTACTCCCCGGACGGAAGGCGCGTCGGACTGGTGGGGCGCAGTGCGCCGCTGGCCTTCCTCTTCGACGCCGAGACGGGGGCTGTCGCGGCCCGCCTCGCCGGGCACGGCACGTACGTCAGCTTCCTGGCCTTCAGCCCCGACGGCCGGCGCGCGGCGACCGCCTCCATCGACTCCACGGCCCGCCTCTGGGACGTCGCCACAGGCGAGTGCCTGCGCGTCCTGCGCGGTCACGAGGGGTCCGTCGTCCGCCTCGGATTCAGCCCCGACGGGCGCCTTCTGGCGACCGCCAGCTCCGATCTGACCGCGCGCGTGTGGGCGGTGGAGTCGGGCGAGTGCCTGCGCGTCCTGCGCGGCCACGAGGAGTTCGCCCGCGCCGTGCGCTTCAGTCCCGATGGCCGTCTGCTCGCCAGCGCCGACGACCTCGGCCTGCGCCTGTGGGAGGTCGAGAGCGGCAGGCTGCTCCACGTGATCCGGGGGGAGAGGCATCCCGACATCTCGCTCTGGGAGATGGAGTTCAGCCCCGACGGCTCGCTGGTCACGACGACCTGGGGTGGCCTGGCGGTCCAGGCCTGGAGCGTCGCCGACGGGCGGGTGGCGCTCGAGCTGCGGGGGCACGAGGCGACGGCGCGCTGCTCGCACTTCAGCTCCGACGGCCGGCGGGTCATGACCGCCGCGTTCGACAACACCATCCGGCTCTGGGACGCCCGCTCGGGGCGGCAGCTCGCCGTGATGCGCGGACACGACGACTTCATTCACCAGGCCTGGTTCACCGCGGGCGATCGGCGCGTCGTGACGATCGCCGAGGACATGACCGCGCGCATCTGGGACGCCGTCGGCGATCCCGCGCGCGAGGCGTGCGACACGGGCGGGCTGATACGCCTCGCTTTCACGAAGGAGGCTGCGACCGCGAGCGACGGGCGCAGCCTGGCCATCCTGGACAGTCTCGAGAAGGCGGCGTTCATCCTCGATCCGGGGAACCCCCGGACGGGGCGCATCGCGCTTGCGCACGAGGCCAGGGTCCGCGGCGGGCGTTTCAGCTCCGACGGGCTTCGGGTGGTGACCGGGTCCGAGGAGAACAACGACGGGCTGGTGCTGATCTGGGACGCTCGCAGCGGCGAGTTGCTGCAGCGGCTGCGCGCGCCCGCGGCGACCGGAAGCATGAAGCTCTTCGGTGGCGCGGTCTGCGGGGCGAGCTTCTTCGACGGCGACTCCCGTCTGGCGGCGACCTCGGTCGACGGAGCGGTGCGGATCTGGGACCTCGCCACGGGCGAGGAGACGCTGACTCTCGAGGGACACCAGCGCGACGTCGTCACGCTGAGCGTCGACCGCGAGCGGGGCCGGTTCCTGAGCGCCTCGATGGACGGCACGGCGCGGGTCTGGAGCGCGGCCACGGGAGGAGAGCAGGTCGTCCTGCGGGGGCACTCGGGGCCCGTCACCGGAGCCGTCTTCAGCCCGGACGGACGGAGGGTGGCCACCGTCTCCACCGACGGCACGGCGCGGCTCTGGGACGCCGTCTCGGGCGAGGAGCAAGTCGTGCTGCGCCCGGTGGCGGAGCCGCGGATCGGCTTCAGCCCCGACGGCGCCCGGGTCGTGGCCGTCGCCCCGGACGGGACGACGCGCGGCTGGCCGGTCGACCCCGTCGCCGAGGCCCGGCGCCGCAAACCCCGCGAGCTGACCCCCGCGGAGAAGAAGCGTCACGCCGTGTGGGACTCGGGCGAGGAGGAGGCCCTGGCCCTCGTCGAGCGGCTCTTCGACGAGCTCGTCCTCGCCCGGGACGTCATCGCGCGGATCGAGGCCGACGCCGGCCTGCGCCCCGAGGTGGTCTCCGCCGCCCTGGCCTTCGCGCGGCTGCACGAGGACGATCGCGCCATGCTCCACAGGATGTCCGCATTCATCGAGGGATCCCCGGGCAGCTCGGGAGAGATGCGCGCACGCGCGGCGCGGTACCGCCGGGCCGCGGAGCGGTTGGCCGCAGGCGGCGCGCGGCGCTGAGCCGGAGGCGCGCCACGGCCGGGGCCCTGCCCACGCCTCCCGCCCCGCGCGGGGGAGACCCGCTAGCGCATGCCGAGGTTCTTCATCAGCCGCGACAGGTAGGTCGGCCGCAGACCCAGGGCGGAGGCAGCCTGCTGCTGCCGGCCCTCGGCGCGCTCGAGGGCCGCCCGGATCACCCGCCGCTTGATCTCTCGCACCCGCTCGTGATAGCCGCTCGCCGCCGATTCGATCTCCGGCCAGGACTGGGACGAGACGTTCAGGTCGCCGGCCCCGATGACCGGCCCCGATCCCAGGACCACGGCGCGCTCGATGCAGTTGCGCAGCTCCCGGATGTTCCCCGGCCAGGCGTGGTGCGTGAGCTGGGACAGCGCGTCGGCCGTGAAGGAGCGCGCTTCGCGCCCGGCCTCCGCGGCGTATTGCTGCAGGAACGCCTGCGCCAGCAGGGCGATGTCGCCCGGCCGCTCTCGCAGCGGGGGCATGACCACCTCGACGACGCGCAGCCGGTAGTAGAGGTCCTCGCGGAAGCGGCCGGCCCGCACCTCCTCGGCCAGATCGCGGTTGCTGGCCGCGATCACGCGCACGTCGACGCGAATCGGGCGCGTCCCGCCGAGGCGCTCGAACTCGTGCTCCTGGAGGAAGCGCAGGAGCTTGGCCTGCATCTCGCGGTCGATCTCGCCGATCTCGTCCAGGAAGACCGTGCCCCCCTCGGCGAGTTCAAGGCGGCCCCGCTTCTGACGGATGGCGCCGGTGAACGCGCCCCGCTCGTGGCCGAACAGGTCGCTCTGCAGCAACTGCTCGGTCAGCGCGGCGCAGTTGACGACGACGAACGGAGCGTCGCGCCGCGGGCTCCAGCGGTGGATGTTGCGGGCCATCACTTCCTTGCCCGTCCCGCTCTCGCCCAGGACGAGGATCGTCGCGTTGCTGTCCGCCGCCTTGCGCGCGGTGCGGATCACGCCCTCGAGCGCCGCGCTCTCGCCGATGATCGCCGGGGCTCCCCCCGCCTCCGCTTCCAGCGAGCGGAGACGGCCGCGCAGCGCGCCCACCAGGGCGATGTTGTCGACCAGGACGGCGATCTGATCCGCCATGACCTTGAGCAGCCAGAGGTCACGGCCGCCGAACTCGTCGGCGAGCGAGCGGCTGTCCAGGTAGACGACGCCGAGCAGCCGATCGCGATGGATCAGCGGCGTGCACATGACCGAGCGGATCCGCAGGCCCGCCACGCTCGCCGCCTGATCAAGCCGCTCGTCGGCGACCGCGTCGCTGCACAACAGGGAGACCCGCTCGCCGGCCACCTTGCGGACCACCGTTCCGCTGATCGGGGAGGCGTCCTCCTCGCCGGGGCAATGCGGGAACGAGGCTGCCGGCTCCAGCGTCTCGGTCGCCGCGTCCCAGAGCAGGATGCAGCTTCGCTCGGCGCCGAACGTCCGGGCCAGAAGGCCGGCAACGGCGGGCAGGGCGTCCGCGGCCTCCGCGTCGGCGACCATGGCGCTGGCCAGCGAGCGCAGGGCCTCGAGCTGGCCGAGCAGCCTCTCGGCGAAGCCGGAGTCCAGGGCATCGGCGTCTCCGGCGGACGGCGCGACCTGGTCCCGCCCCAGCGCCATCCGGATGGTGGTCGTCCGCCTCTGGTCGGACGGCCCGGGAGCGACCCCGGCCGGGACGGGCTCCGCGGGCGCGGGCTCCCCGGGCCGCGACAGGAACAGGTAGAGAGCCCCGGCGATGCGGATCTCGTCTCCGTCGCGCAGCGCGTGGGCGCGGATCGGCGCGCTGTTGACGAAGGTGCCGTTGTGGCTCTCGAGGTCCTCGAGCACCGGGGAGCCGTCGCGAAAGACGATCCGGGCGTGGTTGCGGGAGGCTCCGGGCAGGGGGATCGGGAGGTGATGGAGGGCGAGGCGCCCGATCGTGAACTCGGGACCCGCCAGCGGGAAGACGCCGCCGGCGTGGGGCCCCGAGAGGCAGATCAGACGCGGCTGCGCCACCCCGGCCGAGTCGAGACCAGCCCCCTGAGACTCCAAAGCTCGCCTCCGACGGTCGTGGACCCTGCGCTCCAGCTTATCGCAGAGAATACGCTGAAGCTGCCAAGGCTCTCAACAGCCCAGATCGCCGGGGGACCACCGCCGCCTCCCGCCCGCCTGTCCGAATCGGACATCGGGGATGATCCAAAAGGGCATGCGAAGTTCGCGCCCGCCTTCGCCGCGGGCCTCGGGAGAACGCCGTGGAGCGCGCATCCCGTTGCCGGTCCGACCGATGGCTCGGCGCTCCCGTTGTTCGCCTTGCGCGCCGCTCGCGGCACGGCCCGTGCAAACGCAGTTCGTGCGGCGGGCGGGATCGAGATCGCCGTCGCCCCGCTCGGTCGCGCTCCGTCTGCCCGGCGCAGCGAGCGAGGGGGGCGCGCCGCAGGAGGACGCCCGACCCCCGCCAGGGAGGAACAGCCGTCGTGACCCCAACTCCGCGGGACAGCGAGTTCGACGACGATCCCCAGGCGCCTCCGTTGCCTCCGCAGATCGCCGCGCTCCTCGAGGCAAGCCCCGCGCGCGAGGCCGAGAGCGCGCCCCGGACGACCGCGCTGTACGCGCCGATGGACACGGGGGAACTGCTCGTCTCTGACGATAGGGGAGAATCGTGGGCCGCCCGATCGCTGCTGCCCGCGCATGACGCCGCCGGTCTCGTCGCCTGCCCGCGCGCGGGCCACATGTTCCTCGCCAGCACGCGCGGCGTCGTCTATCGCTCCTTCGACGGCGGGCTCGACTGGGTCCCCGTGGGGTCCATCCCGGACGACGACGCGAGCGACCTGATCATGGCGCCGGACCGCTCGCTCCTCGTCCTTACCCGTTCCGGGCTCCTCTACCGCTCGGCCGACGAGGGCGTCAGCTTCAAGGCGCTGTCGGCGCTGCCCGACGGCGACTACATCGCCGCGGGCCTCTCCGAGGAGGGCGCGCTCTGCGTGCTCGATCGATCGGGCGCGGTCGCGTGGAGTTCCTCTTGGGGATCCGCCTGGTCGCCGAGGACCAGGATCCCCCATCATCCGGTGGTCGCGCTGCAGTCCTGGCGGCGCGCGTTGACCGTGCTCATCGAGACCGGCGAGATCCTCCTCAGCCGGGACGACGCGGCCACCTGGGAGTCACGGGCGCGGCTCGGAGGCGCGCCCTGGGTCGATCTCGCCGCCGGCGAGGAGACGCTCTACGCGGTGTCGGCCTCCGGGGTCGTCGCCGCGTCCCCGGACGCAACGAACTGGGTCAGGCTGGGCGGTCTCGGACGGCCGGGCGTACTGGCGCTGGCCGCGGCCTGCGGCGGGCGGGGCGGAGGGTAGCCCCGCCCGCCGAGCCAGCCTCTACGGCAGCCGCACGATCCGCGCGGGGACTGCGGCCGCGCCACCGGAGGCCAGCGCCGCCGGTCGCCGCACGAAGTAGGCGCCCGGTGCAACGCGCCGCCCCTGCCCGTCGGTCCCGTCCCAGACCCAGGCGGCGGCCGCCGGCTCCGGCGTCAGCGCCCGCACGAACCGCCCGTCGGCCGACCAGATGTGCAGCCGCCCGGCCGATCCAGCCGCCGCTCCCGCCAGCTCGATGCGCGTCGTCCCGAGCGCCGGGTTGGGCGTGGCCCGATAGGCGGGCGGCCGCGCGTCGCCCGGCGTCCAGACTAAGCCTGCGGGGTCGCCGAGATCGATGGCCATCACCCAGCCGCCGCTGCCCATCTCGCGGGCATGGACCGCCTTGCCTCCGGCCAGGACCGCGGTGCCGTCGGCGCTGATGTCCACGGAGAAGCAGGATCCCACGCCGGCGATCGCGTCGTCGCCCAGCGTGTAGATCGGCGTCGCCGAGCGCCGCTCGTAGACGCTGACGATCGGCCCGAAGCTGCCCCCCAGCCGGCCCCAGGAAGCGGCGGCGATGCGCCCGCCGTCCGGGGTCAGCGCGACCTCGGCCACCCAGTCGCCGTATCCCGCATCGGTCCACAGCGGCGTGGAGATCGTGCGATCGAAGACGAGGACCTGCCCGCCGTTCTGGTTGGTCCAGGTGCCGACCGCGATCGTCGAGCCGTCGCGGGAGATGCCCAGCGCGCTGATCCAGGTCGTGGAGGGGATGAGATACGACCAGGCTTGGACGTAGTCGGAGCCGTCCCACTCGTGGACCCACACCCGGCGGCTGAATCCCCCCGTGACCAGCACGCCGCCGTCCCCGGAGAGGACCGCCGCGACCTGCGTTTCCCCGGGAATGGCGACCGAGTCGCGCAGCGCCCCGGTCACGGCGTCCCACACCTTCACGTGGGTGCGCGTGTTCGCCGCCGCGACGAGCCCGTCGGCGGAGACGGCGACGCCCTCGGGATTGGCCGACAGCATGGCCTTGAAACGCAGCGCGCCGCCGCCGTCGTAGACGCGGATCTCGCCGCCGGCGGTGCCCGGAGGATGCCCGCCCACGGAGGCGTAGGTGTCGCCCCCGGCGGAGACTGCGCAGCCGTAGCCGACCCTGGGGTCGGTGTACCAGCCCGTGTGCAGGGGCTGGGGGCTGGCGGCGGAGAAGACATAGAGGGAGTCGTTGCGCGCGGTGGAGACGAGCGCATTCCCCGCCTCGTCGGCGTCGACGCGGATCTGGAAGTCGGCCAGGGGCATCGCGCGGGTCCACTCGGGCAGGTTGTCTCCGGAGACCTCGTAGAGCGCCGTGCGCTCGTTGTTCAGCCACCAGCCGACGATGCCGAAGGCGCCGTCACCGGTGATGGCGACCTCTTCGGCAATGGCGTTCAGGTGGCTCGTGTCGAGCCAGAGGTACTCGTTGGATCCCCCGCGCGACGGCATCCCTGGGGAAGTCCCATCCTCCGCGCAGAGCAGCGGGGCGCCCGGGGCCTGGGTCTCCGTTCGCGCCTGGCGATCGGCGAGGTCGCCGCCGAGGATCAGGCGTCGGCCGGGCGGATCCTCGGCCGCCGCGCCCGCGGGGGCCGCGCAGGGGATGAGTGCGAGGGCGAGAGCGACGGGAAGGAGGAGGGCGATCATGGCTCGCCGCGCGCTGCGGTCGGGCGGATGACCGGAGTCGCGGGGCGAATCGGCGAAGCAGACGGGGGGAAGGGGATTGCGCATGGCGTCCCTCCAGATGTGGGTCGTGGATGGGGGACTCGGGACGCGCCTCGCCGGGAGGCCGGGGCGACCGTCCGGGGGAGAGTCTACACCCCAGTCTCCGAGTCGGCCACTACGGTGCGGCCCTCGTGTGCGGCCCTCGACCGCGCTGCCTGGTCGATCCGCTTCCGGCGTGGCCCGGCACGCCGCATGCCCGTCCCTTCGACGGCCTGCATCCCCGGGCGATCCGGCTTGACAGGACTCGCCGTCGCCGCATGATGGCCCCCGGCTGGCACAGCGCCCGCATCCTCGCCCGCGCACCGTCGCGCCAGGTGACCGTCGATCGCCCGGAGGAAGCGCCGATGAGCCGGGCCTCGCGCGAAACCCCTCTGCTGCCGGGACATCCGCGTCCGCGCCTGGGCGGGCCACGCCTCCGCCGCCTGCGCCTATCCGCCTCCTCCCGCTCGGGTCCTCGCTCCTCGGGCGGCGCCCCCGATCTTCCGTTGGCCAGGGCGGCCGCGCGCTCGCCGCCGCCTGCGCCGGCGCAGGCGTAGCCTGGACGCGACGGACGCGACCGCCGGGACGGTCCGCGGAAGGATCGGCGGAGCGGTCCGGAGGAAGGCGGATCAGGCTGTCCGCTGCGCGCCGGAACTGCGGCGGGGACGCGCCGAGCTCGCCGCTCCAGGGCGGGGTGGGTCCGCGGGCGCGGGCCGCGGCGGATCCCGCGCCTCTCGAGTTTCGCGGGCGTCTCCCGATATCGACGACTGACCGGTTCGCAAGGAGGTGATCCGATGAAGAGATGGGTTCCGATGCTCCTCGCGGCGATGCTCGTCCTCGGAGTCCTTCCCGCGGAGAGCTACGTGTACCCCCCGCCGGAGGGGGTCGATCCATGCGTGCTCTGCGCCTTCATTCCCGCCTGGTGTTTCCGCTGCGCGCTGGAGCTCTGGTGGAACGGAGGAGACTGCTTCCCGGGCTCGCTGGACTGCTACTAGACGAGCCCGAACGGGGGGATGCGGAATGCGCTGCGGTCCTCGATGCACGACCGGCATGATCGGTCTCCTGCTTCTGGCCCACGCGGCCGCGCCCGCCGCGCAGGACCGCATCCGGCTGGAAGGAGGCACGGGCTTCGCCGTCTCGCTCCGGGCCAAGGAGATCCCGCCCATCCCCGCCTACGTTCCGCAGACGGCCGATGTCTCCGGCGAGGCCGAGGGTCTGGCCCTCCTCGCCCAGGTGAACCGCATCTGGGCGCACGTGCGCGACACGCAGGGATCCCTGATCTGGTTCGTCGGGGAAATCAGGCCGGAGCCGCAGACCAGGATGATCCTCTGGCGGCCCGACGAGACCATTCGCCTCGACACCCCCGCGGGGATCATGGCGGCCGCCGAGATCTACACCTCGCGGGGCAACGCGCTGCCCCGCACGCCGCTGGATCGGTCCCCGCCGATGATCCCGATCCACCCCGGGGGGATCTCCGCGCGCGTCGACGATCTGCTCACGATCTACCCCAGCGGCAAGCAGCTCACCGTCATCTACGCCGGATTCCCGCGCGGGCAGTGGCGCGGCAGGGATGTCACCGGAGGATGCGTGCGGTAGCGCCAGCGGTCGGGGTTGCGCGGCGAACGCAGGGCCTCAATCGGCCGGCTCGATGGCGCCCGGCGGCCCTCCCAGGAGGAACTGCCGCCAGGTCAAGGCATACACGCCGGCGCGCATGGCCTTTCTCCGCTCGGCCTCTCGACAGAGGACGAGCGGCCGGAATCGAGTGTTCCGGCGGACGAACTCGAGAAGGGGCTTCAGGTCGGGCATTTGCAGCCAGCCCGTCTTGACCTCCACGGCCCACGAGCCCCAGCTTCCCTCGAGGACGGCGTCGATCTCCAGCGGCTCCTCCCGCCAGTAGGAAACCCGTTGCCCCGCGTGCCAGGCGTGGGCCAGGCAGGCATTCTCGACCCATGCGCCGAAGCGCGCCGGGTCCGAGTCCACGGCGGCGGCTCCGGGCGGGGCCATCACCGCCACCAGGGCATTGCTCAGGGTGACCAGCTTCGGCGGGGACGAGCGGCGCCGCAAGGCCCTCGGCGAGTACTTCGGAATCGGGGCGACGAGGAAGGCCTCTTCGAGCAGCGACAGGTAGTGAGCGATCGTCTCCAGCGCTCCGGGATCCTGGAGGCGACCCTGCATCTTCTGGAGCGACATGATCTGTGCCGGGGAGGAGGCCGCCACGGCGAACACCTGCCTGAGAAGCGCCGGCCTCCTGACCGCGGAGAGGGCCAGGATGTCTCGCCCGATGGCGGGCTCGAGAATGGCGTCGTGGACATAGGCGGCCCAGCGAGCCGGGTCCTTCCGCAGGTGGAAGGCGCCGGGGTAGGTGCCCATCCGAACGGCGAGATCGGCGGCGTCCCGCGCGCCGATGCCGAACTCCCGGGCCAGCGAGCTTGCCGACCAATGGGTGAGGGTCAGCCTCTCGAAGCGGCCGGCGAGTGTCTCCCTCGAGCCGGCCGCGAGCCGGAGCGCGGATGAACCGGTGGCCACGATGTGGACCGGGATCCTGCGGCGGCGATGGCCGTCGGCGATTCCCTTCAGGCGGGCCGCCCAGTCATGGAGCAGGTGCGCCTCGTCGAGCAGGACGACCGCCCGGCCATGGGCGGCGGCCCGCTCCTCGGCCCGGCCGAAGAGCCGCTCCCAGTGCCCCGGCAGGGAGGCCTCGGGCGAATCGGCTGCGGCATAGAGGGCCTGCCCGCCCAGGCTGCGCGCCAACTCCAGGAGCAGCGTGGTCTTGCCGACCTGACGGGGCCCGGAGAGAAGCTGAATGCGGCCCGGCGCGGGCTCCTTCAGCCGCGCCAGCAGCGCGTCGCGACACTCCGTGTAGCTCAACCGGAAGTGCTCCGAGATCATGATCGAATAATTATTCGAATACATTCGGAAGTCAAGGAGAAGCCCCCTGCGCCTCGCGAGGAGACCTGGGAGCGCGCCAGGCGCCCGGCCGGCTGGCTGGTGCGGCCGGGACCGAGCCGCCGTCCGCCTCCAGACCCGGCATCGAACAGGGGATTCCCGGCTGCCCCGGCCCCCGGCCGCGGCCGGCTCACGCCCCGGCGCCGAACTGCAGCCGGTGCAGGCGCGCGTAAAGCCCGCCGGCGGCCAGCAGCTCCTCGTGGCTGCCCCGCTCGTGGATCCGTCCGCGATGGACTACCAGGATCTGGTCGGCGTCGCGCACGGTGGACAGCCGGTGGGCGATGACGATCGCCGTTCTCCCGCGCAGCAGCGCGCGCAGGGCCTCCTGGACGAGCGCCTCGGTCTCGCTGTCCACGCTGGCGGTGGCCTCGTCGAGCACGAGGATGTCGGGATCGAAGGCCAGCGCCCGGGCGAAGGCGAGGAGCTGGCGCTCCCCGGTCGAGAAGCTCGCCCCGCGCTCGGCGACCCGGCTGCGCAGGCCCTCGCCCAGGCGGGCGATGAGCCGGTCGGCGCGGCCGGCGCGGATCGCCGTCCCGAGCCGCTCCTCGGTCACGCGCCCGTCCCAGAGGCGGACGTTCTCCTCCACCGTTCCGGAGAAGAGGAAGACTTCCTGCTCGACGAGCGCGAGCGCGCGGCGCAGGCGGGCGCGCGGCAGCGCGCGCGTGTCGACGCCGTCGATCGTGATGCGCCCCCCCGTCGGGTCGTAAAGGCGCGCCAGCAGCGCGGCCATGGTCGTCTTGCCGGAGCCGGTCGCGCCGACGAGCGCCGTCGTGCGCCCGGCGGGGATCCGCGCGGTCACGCCGTCGAGGACCGGCGTGGCGCCGTCGTAGGTGAAGTGGACGTCCTCGTAGCGGATCTCTCCGCGCGGGTCCCAGGACGGTGCCGCGGCCGGGCCGCCGGTCGGGGGTTCCTCCTCGGCCGGCGTGTCGAGCAGCCGGAAGACGCGCTCGGCGGAGGCCATCGCCTCCTGGAGGATGTTGTACTTGTCCGCGAGGTCGCGGATCGGGCGATAGAAGCGGCCGGCGTACTGCAAGAAGGCGACCAGCGCGCCGAAGG
>Ga0194126_10006792_pt1 | contig 16149 bp, 12 predicted proteins | sample TA2KigC150mmetaG_FD_148641 | JGI IMG/M metagenome (GOLD analysis project Ga0194126, IMG submission 148641) | Freshwater microbial communities from Lake Tanganyika, Tanzania - TA2015035 Kigoma Deep Cast 150m | ecosystem: Environmental > Aquatic > Freshwater > Lake | place: Tanzania: Lake... | reverse complement strand
GCCGGCCGCGGAACACGCGCGCGGCGCCCGCGAAGAGCAGCGGCCACAACAAGTAGAACTGCTCTTCGACCGCAAGCGACCACAGATGTCTCAGGAGCGATGGCCGGCCCACCGTCTCGAAATAGGACTTCTGACTGAAGATGAGATACCAGTTGGTAGCATAGCCGACCGCGGCCGCGGCGTCGCTGCGCAGGCCGGCCACCTCGGCGGGCAGGAAAACCACGGCAAAAGCCAGGACGCTTGCCAACAGCAGGAAGAGCGCCGGCAGCAGCCGTCGCGCGCGGCGCAGCCAGAAAGCCCTGAAGTCCACCCGGCCGCGCTCGCGCCACTCCGCGAGCAGCAGCGAGGTGATCAGATAGCCGCTGATGACGAAGAAGATTTCCACGCCCAGGAAGCCGCCCGGCATCCACGGCAGGCCGGCATGATAGAAGACCACCGCGAGGATTGCGAAGCCGCGCAGTCCGTCCAGGCCGGGCAGATAGGGCAAACGCGGCCCGGCCGGCTGGCGGCGTCTTGTGGCTGACATCCCGTCATGAGACCTGGCGCTCATCGAACACACTCTTCTCGCATCAGCGAGCGACTTGGACAGTATAGCTGATCGTGGTCGGCGCGGCGTCGGAAGAGACCCGCAATAGATACCGCTGGGTGGCCGGCAAGCTGCCGGTCCAACGGCTGGCGCGCTCCGAAGCCGTGACCAGGGCCTGCCCATCCTCCAGGCCGCCGAGCTCCATGAACACATTCTGCGCGGGCGATGTTACGGTCAGCGTGACGGTCTGCCCCGCTTCGCCAGCCAGAAGATAGTACATCGTCTCGCCCGGCGTCAACCCCGAGCGCATCGCCGTCGTTTGGCTAGCAGGCGGCAATGCCAGATCCGCCGGGATGACCACGGTCAGGGTCACATCGGCGTCTTGTCCGCGGCCCGCGACGCGCACCAGGTAGTCTTGTGTGGCCGGCAGTTGGCCTTGCCAACGATCCACGCTTGCCGTCGCCGGCGGCAGGGGGGCGGCGGCATCGGGCCCCCAGACGGTGAGAGCAGCGTCTCCGCGCAGGGACCTGGCCTCCACCAGCATTGTCTGACCCTGAAACGCTCGCAAGACCAACGAGCGGATTTCGCCGCTGGCGATGCGGAGTGGCAGCGCGGCCGCGGTAGCGCCCGTCGCGAACTCGATGCGCTGCGGCTGCGGGGCAGGCAGATCTACGCCCGGCATCGAGCGGTCCTGGGCGCAGGTGAGCTCGATCGCATAGATCTGCTGTTCTGGCGCGCTTTGACACGTCGAACAGGAGGCCCCTTCGGCCGCCATCCATGAAGCGTGCAACAGGCAAAGGATGTTCCCCTGACGAAAGGCCGCGGCGCTCTCCTGGACGGCGCTCGACCGATAGCTTCTTTCCTCTTGCCAGCCCTGGAGGGCCAGCATCTTGCGCAGCAACGCATCCAGCGGCTGAAACAACACCGCACTGCGGCCCAAGACGCGCACCTGGCAGCCCCGCCCACTCTCGCCGCTGAAGGGATCGCCGAAGGGGACGATCGCCTGCCCGGCAGCCAACCCAGACAGCGCCGTCATGTCCTGCGCCAGCGCGTCGCACCTGGCCGGCGCGAAGCGCGCGGGGCCGCGCACGATCGCGACCAGGGGAACCGCGGCCGCCTGACGCACCGCGAGCTTTCCCTGATCCAGCGCGATCGTCGCCACATCAGCGACCCAGGTCGGCCCGCCGCGCAGATCGCCCAGGATGACCAGGTTCTCGTTGGCCTTCAGCCCGGTCGCAGCGCAGACGTAGCTGATACGCCGATCGCCCACCATGCCAGTTGCGCCTGTGGCCAGCCGGCAGATCGTCCGATCCTCCAGCTCGACCAGCCAGGCCGCGTCGCCCCGGCTGATGATCGCATCGGGCTGCGGCAGCCGCTCGGTCAGCCTGACCAGGATGCCGGCGGCGCCGGTCAGGGGGTTGGGCTGGCAGACGACGTGCTGGCCATCGGCCAGGGGAAAACAGGGATCGAGGACCTGGCTCCCCACGTTGCAGCGCCAGGCCTGCCGGTTCGGCACCGAGAGCGCGTTGGTCCAACACGCGCCGACCCGCGCCTCGCCAGAGGGCCGTTGCGGCGCGTAGTCTATTACCAGCGTGGCCGACGACGGGGCCGGCTGCGCGGTCGCTGCGCTCTGGTGAACCGGCTGCGGCTCGGCCGCACGCAACGCGTGCGGCGCCGTGGCTGCGGCCAGCTCCGCGGGGCCAGATGTCGTGTCGGGCTCGACCGTCGGCTGGAGAGACGCCGCGGGCCGCACGATCAACGCGCCGGCCTGAGATGGCGGTGGAGGAACGGTGGTCGGCGGCGAGGCTGTGCGGCTGGCGCACGCGGCGAGCCACACCGTCATGGCGACGGCGAGCAAGGCGATCAACATGCGCCGGGAGTGTGTCAGTTGGCCATCCCTCATGGCAGTCGCTTTCTCTAAACCAGATTACCGGGATGGCTCGATTGTAGCACAGGGCCATGCGACTGCACATCAGGGAAAGCGAGTATTCGCGCGGAGCGCGCTGGTAACTGATTCGAGGTATAGTAGCCGGACGGCTTTTAGCCTCCGGCGGGCCTGGCTGTCGGCCGTCGCCCGCGCAGCCAGAAGAAACCGCCCGGCAGACTGCCCAGGATGATCACGAGCTGCATCAACAGCGATACGGCAAGCGCGTGACCGGCCGGCACGCCGCCCAGTCCAAAGAAGAACGGATAGGCCGTCTGGCTGACGCCGATCCCGCCGATGGAGATGGGGATCATCAGCACGAGTGCGATCAGCGGGTTGAACAGGAAGATCACCGGCAGGGGCATCAGGCCGCCCATGGCCTGCGAAAGCGACCAGTTGACGAAAGTGGTACACAGGATGCCAAGCAGCGCGACTCCGAAGGCCTGCGCCAGAGCGCCGTAACGGAACCGGTAGGCGTTGAACGCCTCGGAGACGTGTTCCCAACGCGGGGCCAGAGGCGCCAACGGACGCCAGGCGAAAACGCGGCCGATCAGGCTGCGCAGCCGGCGACTCAGCAGCACGCCGAAGCCTGCGGCCAGGCCCCCCAGCGCAACGAGCGCGACCCCCTCGACTGCCCGCAGGTCGCGGTGTCCGGCGACGTTCACCGCCACGAGCGCGGCGATGACTGCCGTGCTCATGTACGCGATAAAGCCGACGATGCGATCCACGATCACCGAGACGGCGGCCGCGGCCGTGCGATCGGTGTAGCGCGCCAGCGTATAGCCGCGCATCACATCGCCGCCTACGTTGGGCAGGAAGTTGTTGAAGAAAAAGCCGACGAATTGGAACTCCAACAGCGCCGCGAACGGGATTCTTACGCCCTGTGCGACCAGCAGAATCCGCCATTTGGCGGCATTGACCGCGATCGCAGCCAGATAGAGGATCAGCGCCGCTGCGAAGAGCCATGGGTTGGCCGACGCGAGCTGTGCGCCGACTTCGGCCAGCTTCACCCGGCTGAATACCCAGGCAATCAGCGCCGCGCTGATGATGAACTTGAGGATAGTGGTGAACTGAACGCGCAAAACAAGAGCCTTTCGTCAGGATTTTCGCGCCAGCGCAGCCGGCCGCGTGTCGTCCCCGCGCCGCGTGATCTGCCGTTCTGCTTCCACATCGGCCTTTTGCGACCAGGCCATGTCCCAGACGACGTGGCGATCCTTTTTGACGGCGAAATCGTACCAGCCGAGCACCCTCGACCAGCCCTCTAGCACGGCCAGCAGGAACAGGGTCCAGATCAACTGCAGCGCCCCCCAGATTTCCTTGAGCGCGATCCGGGCGACGCGCGTGTTGCGGATGCTGGAGACAGCATAGCCGTACTTGGCCTTCAAGTAGAGGTGCCCTGCGTGATTGCGCCGGCGCTGGGTGACGAAGTCATGGATCGTTTCGGGGCCGGTGTTGTAGACCACCGCATCGGGCGCATAGCGCACCTGCATCCCACGCTGGATGAGCAGCGCCTCGACGAACGCCTCATCCATCGCCACGTCGGGCGGGATGCGATCGAACACCTTGCGGAACGCGATCATCTCGCCCAGCCGCGGGATCTCCAGACAGAGCTGATGCTCCAGGCGCAGGCGCAGATGGGTGAACAAACCGATCAGGTGATCGGGCGTATTGACCGGCATCTTGTGTGCGCCCGTCATGCCCACCGTGGGATCGTGAAACATGCGCACCAAGTGTTCGACCGCGTTTTCATCCGGCAGCGTGTCGCCGCTCTCCAACACGCAGATGTTCTCCTGGGCATCGGCCAGGAAGATATTGACGGCTGCGGTCTTGCCTTCGCGTTTCGGCTGAACCAGCAGCTTGATGCGCGGGTCTTTCAGCGTGTACGATTCGACGATCGGCACGGTGTTATCAGTGCAGCCGCTGGCGACGACGATGATCTCAGCGACCTCGACCTCGTGCAGGTGTTGATCCAACAGCGCGGCCAGCAGCCGGCCGATGTTGGCCTCCTCGTTATAGGCTGTTACGCCTACGCTACAACGCAACTTGGGGGATTGATGATCCAACCACGCCTCCTTGGGTTTCGCTCATCGGTCCGGCAACAGCTCGGCGATGGACTGGCCGATGACATGGGTCGGCGTCCGATGCAGCGGCAGGTAGCCATCGGCGACCAGCTCGGGCGTCGGAACGCTCGCTTCGTCAGGTTTGTCGGACACGGCCATCAACACGCAGCCGCGTGCGGTCAGCCACCGCGCCAGATCCACGACCTCGCGCGTCAGACAGATCTCTTCGACCAGACGCCGCGCCAGGGGTATGTCATCGGGCAGATGGCCCATGCGACTGACGGTCTCCCGGTATTCGCGGCGGCGAAACGCCTTGAACGGGGTCGCGTCTTTGGCCTGCACGCGCGCGTAGATGTCGTCGTGCAGAGTCTGCAGGGCCGCGTTGGGCAGGCGTGAACGCATCTCGTGGACCTCAGCGATGAACTGACCAAAACCCTTCAGGCGGCCGCTGTCTACCTCTTCCAGCACTCCTTCCAGCGACCGGCAGCCTGCACTGATGATCAGACAGATGTAAGCCAGGTAGTCCTGGTTGTCGGCCGTGAAAGGATGGTGCTTCGGGGTGTTGATCGCGACATAGGCGCGGCGGAAGACTTCCTGATCGAACGCCGGGCCGAGGGCCTCGGCGACGGTAGCTTCGATCGCGGCGATGCGCGCCCGGTCAATCGCAGCGTCGTTGCGGCCACGCGCGCCCAGGGCTGTTTTGTCAATGTCCAGGATCACCGCGGTGCGTGCATCAAGCGCTGCGCCCTCGCCGCGCAGCCAGGAAGCAAACTCAGCCAGTGCGTTCCAGCGATTGGCGACGAAGACGCCATCTCTGATGTCCACCTGCAGGGTTTCATCCCGCTCCGCGGCAATGAAAGCCCAACCGCGCCAGCCGCCTGCCCCGCGCACGTTGCGAAAGGCATTGGCGTCCGCCAGCGCGGTGTCGCCCAGATAGACCAGCTCCGCCAACTGGTCGCGCATGCCGTTGAGGTTGCGGCCGCGGCGCAGCAGCCAGGCCAGCGTCTGCGCATAGGCCGGGTCCTGTTTGCGCGGACGAGCAGGGCCCGATAGTCCCATCTCGCGCCACGCCTGGTCGAAGCCGGGAATGCGGGGGTCCATCGCATTCAGATCGCGGAACACGACCAGATCGCCCAGTAGATCGTAAAGGGTTAGCTTGCTCGACATAGAATTGACACTCTCGATACTCACGCCCGCCAATCGAGCCGCCGGCTGACGAACGCCAGCGCGGCCAGACAGAATAATACCAGCACCGCCAGATTGAGCCAAAATCGGCCATCCAATGTTGAAACCAGCGCGCTCCGCACGGCCTGCGTTGCATAGGTCGTCGGCGTCAGGTAGCTCGTCGCCTGCAAGATCTTCGGCAGACGCTCGATCGGCGCCATCACCGGCGAGAGCACCGCCAGCCCCAAGGTCAGCAGCGTGATGATGATCGAGCTTTGCTCTCGCGATCGGCAATAGACTCCCACGATCGCGCCCAACACCGAGAGGGCGATCGAGCCGAGGACAAGCGCCAGCGCCAGCAGCGGGTGGGGCTGAACCGGCGCGCCGAGCCAGGCCGTCCCGATGAGCAGGGCGAAGAGCGCGCCCGGCAGCGACATGACCAGGAACGCCAGAACGACGGCCAGGATCAGCGAAACCTTGTCCGTCATCAGCGTGGCATAGTAGTCCAGCGCGGCCGTCTCCTGCAGGAAGGCGAAACGCGATGCAACCTCGCGCATGTTGCCGAACAGCAGGCTGATCACCACATTGCCGGAGAGAAAATAGATCGCATCGGACGAGCGTGCGCCATAGCCGGCGACCAGCAGCTTCCAGAACGTCAGTGTGAACAAGGGCAGAAAGAAGCCGCCGACAAGGGTCGCCCGCCAGAACCAACGCATACTAAGCAGTTGCATCCGAAAGAGCAGCCAGAGCGCGGCCAGCGGGTTGACGCGAAAAGGTCTCGGCATGTATAGTCTCTCGTTGTGAAGGACACCTGTCACGTGGCGGCTGTCGTCTGTGAACCCACCACGCCCAGGAGCTTCCGAAGCGCCTGCCGCGTGGCGGGTGATTTCCAGGACAGTCGCCCATGCCGCGGCCGGCGCCAGTGCGCAGCCTCCCTGTGGGACGGCGGATGAAAAGTCATTGCGAGGAGCGTAGTGTGCGACGAAGCAATCTGCCTCGCTAGCCGGGAGATTGCTTCGCAAACCGCGCTCGCAATGACTGGCGGGAACGATTTTCAGGCCAGCAACCCTTCGTTGCCTGTGACGGCCAGGTAGTAGTCCTCCAGGCTGGCACCGTGGATGCGCAGATCGGCAAGATTTCGCAGCGAAGTGCGCATCAAAAGCCGTTGCACGGCTTCGTCCGCGACGGTCCTGGCGGTGGTGATGCGCCAACGACAGGCATCGAGTCGCCGCGCCGGCAGCCCCAATCCCGCGATCAACTGCTCGTTGGCCGGGCCGGCCTCGCGCCAGGTCAGGTCGAGGTGCACCTGGTCGCCCAGGCTGGCCCGCAAGTAGCCGGGCGCGCCCTGCACCAACAGCCGGCCGCCCGCGACGATCGCCACCCGCGAGACGACCGTCTCGGCTTCCAGGACGTTGTGCGTCACCAGCACGATGGTGACGCCGTGTTCCCGGTTCAGCGTGAGCAGGTGATCCCAAACCAGGCGACGCAGACCGGGGTCCATGAAGTTGGTCGGCTCGTCGAGCATCAACACGGCGGGCGCGCCCATCAAGATGCTGACCAGGCCGACCAGCCGTTGCTCGCCGCCCGACAGGCGTCGCACAACGCGTTCGCGCAGCCGCGCCAGCCCCCATTCCTCGATCAGGCGATCGGCCTCGCCGCGGGCCGGCCGGTGCGCCAACCCGCGCAGACGCCCCGTGAAGTAGATCGCCTCCTGGACCGTGAAATCGTAGAGCGCCTGGCCCGTCTGCGGCAGATAACCCACCTGCTGAGCGATCAGCGCGGGCTGGCGGCCGATGTCGCATCCGTTCAGCAACACCTGGCCTGCGGTTGGCTTGAGCAATCCGAGCATCTGCCGGATTAGCGTCGTCTTGCCCGCGCCGTTCGGTCCGAAGATGCCCCACACCGCGCCCGCGGCGATGCTCAATGAGATGTCCTGGTTCGCGGCCACCGCTGGCGGGCCGGCGTAGACCTTGGTGAGGTGCGCGACCTGGAAGACAGGCTGCGGTTCGCTCACGCCAGGAAGCCTTGCGCGGCCAGCAGCTCGGCGTTCAAGAGCGCGCCGCCGGCTGCGCCGCGAATCGTGTTGTGGCCGAGGACCAGAAACTTATAGTCTTGGATCGGGTCCGGCCGCAGGCGACCGACGCTCGTCGCCATGCCGTTGCCCGCCATCCGGTCGAGCCTGGGCTGCGGACGGTCCTCGGCGGTGTGGAGGATGATGGCCGGGTCGGGCGCGGTGGGCAGGCCCAGGCGCTGCGGCTCGCTGCGGTAACCGCGCAACGCAGCAGCCACTTCGTTCAGTCCCGCCTGTCGCTTCAGCTTGACCGAGACCGCCATCAGGTGGCCGTCTTGCACCGCCACCCGGTTCGCCTGCGCTGAGACGACGAAATCGGCCAGTGCGACCGCGTCGCCGGTGAAGGTCCCCAAGAGCTTGCGCGGCTCTGCTTCCAGCTTGGGCTCTTCGCCGCCGATGAAGGGAACCACGTTATCCAGGATCTCCATCGAGGCCACACCAGGATAGCCCGCGCCAGAGATCGCTTGCATCGAGACCACATTGACCGCGGTCAATCCAAAGGCGTCGTGCAGCGGCTTCAGCGCGCAGACCAGGTGCGTCGTCGTGCAGTTGGGATTCGTGACGATGAAGCCAGACCTGCGCTCTCGGCTGCCCTCGCTGCCCGGCGGGGGAGAGGCCAGATGGCCGCCCCAACCTCGCCGCGCCTGTTGGATGGGGATCAGCGCCGTGTGATCCGGGTTGACATCGGGGATCAACAGCGGCACGTCAGGATCCATGCGGTGCGCGGATGCGTTGGAGCAGACCGCAAAGCCCGCGGCAGCCAGGCTCTCTTCGTAGGGGCCGGCCATGTTCCCTGGCAGCGCCGAAAAGAGCAGACGCACGGCTTGCGGGATCGCAGCCGGCTCCGTGGGAACCAGTTCCAGATCGGCGACCGCCGGCGGCATCCCGCCCGGCAGCAGCCAGTGGCACGCGTCGGCATAGCGCCTGCCCACCGAGCGATCGGATGCGGTCAGCGCGGCGATCTCGAACCACGGATGATCTGCCAGCAGTTGGATGAAACGTTGGCCCACGGCGCCGGTCGCGGCCAGGACGCCGACCTTGAGTTTGGAGTTCATCTGTTCAGTTGCCACGGTTGCGCCACTCCCAGTATTCTTTCAGGTTTCCACTACAGTTCTTGCTCGGCCAGGGCGATCACATCCGCGTGCACGCCGGCCGCGGCGGCGTCTACGCCTGCGCCGCGGCCCTGGAGCGCCAGCGGCGTGTCGGGATAGTAGCGTGTCTGAAACGCGACCAGGTTATCGTTGCCGCGCAGCCGGCCGAGCGCCGAATGGAGCGGGACGGCCTGTAACCCGACGGTCGCGCGGCCCTCCCGCAGCTCCGCGGTGTAGCGCAGTGCTTCGCCCGCGGCCTGCGCCGCGGCGGCGCGCGCAGCGAAGGCATCGTTCAACTCCGGCAGGCGAGCCAGACAATCGGCCAGCGATAGTATACCATACTCCGCCGGCAGGAACGCGGCGACCTGGACATCGCTCAGCTCCAATCGCCAGCCGAGGGTGCGCGCCAGGATCAGCGCCTTGCGCGCCACGTCCATCCCGCCCAGGTCAATCCGCGGGTCTGGCTCGGTGTAGCCCCGGCGCATCGCCTCGGCCACCAGGTCCGAAAAAGGCTGCCCGGCCTGCAGGCCGGTGCAGATGAACCCCAATGTGCCGCTGAGCGCGGCCTGCACGACGCGAATCTCATCGGCGCAGCGCAGCAGCCCCCGCGCCGTCTCGATCACCGGCACGGCCGAGCCGACGGTGGACTCGTAGCGGCAGCGCCCACCGCCCACCAGCCGGTCGAAGACCGCCTGCGACCCGCACAGCGGGATCTTGTTCGCGGTCGCGGCCGCGTAGCCCCGATCCAACGCCAGCATCAGCGCAGGCACGGTCGCATCGCTGGCGGTGGCATCCACCACGATGCAGCCATCTGCGCCCGCCACATCTACGATCGCAGCCGGGTCGGATTGGCGATAACCCAGGGGCGTCTCGGCCAGCCGGCCGCCGGCGGACTTGGCCGCCGAGAGGCTGCGCAGCGCCTCTGGCGACAGGCCAGCTTCATCCACGGCTGCGCCATCGCTGTCGCACCAGGCCACGATCGGCAGCGCCAGGCCGTCGCGCTCGGCGTGCAGCCCGGCCGCCTCGCTCAGTTGGCGCACCAGCGCGCGGCCCACGCCGCCCGCTCCAAAGATGAGCAGAGGAACGCGTTTCATGTGTCACCCGCCCAGGTTGAATGCAGCATGGATGTAGCGCACGGCCGCATCCGCATCGGCCGCGGCCAACGCCAACGAGATGTTCGTTTCAGAGGAGCCTTGCGCTACCGCGATGACGTTGACGTTCTTGTCGCCCAGCGCGCTGAAGAGTCGCGCCGCGATGCCGGGCGTGCCCTTCATGCCTTCTCCGACGGCGGCGACGATGACTATGTTCCGCTCCACCGCAATGCGATCAATGGCGCGCTGGCGGATTTCCGAGGCGAAGGTCGCCTCTAGCTCTCTGGCCACTTTCGTCGCATCCCCCTCGGGCACCACGAAGCAGATGCTCTGCTCCGACGATGCCTGCGAGATCATCAGCACGTTGGCGTCTTGGCCGGCCACGGCCGTGAAGGTGCGCGCCGCGATCCCAGGCACGCCCATCATGCCGCGGCCAGCCACCGTGACCAGGGTCAGCCCGCGAATGACGGTGAGCGCCTTGACGGCCGGCCCTCCGCCGCGTTGGGCGGCTACGCCATTGGTTGCCTGGGCCACCACCCGCGTGCCGGGGAAGGTGGGGTTGAAGGTGTTGCGCACGCTGATGGGGATGCCGCGATCTATGCACGGCAGCATCGTCTTGGGATGCAGCACCTTGGCGCCGAAGTAGGCCAGCTCGGCCGCCTCGCCGTAAGTCAGCTCTGGCAGCGAACGCGCCTCGGACACGATGCGCGGGTCCGCGGTCAGCACGCCATCCACGTCGGTCCAGATCTGGACTTCATCGGCGTCGAGCGCGGCCCCCAGAATGGCCGCGGAGTAGTCGGAGCCGCCGCGGCCCAGGACCGTGGGCGCGCCATCGGCTGTGGCTGCTACAAAGCCGGTGACGACCGGGATGTCGCCCTGGTCCAACAGAGGCAATAGCCGGCCCCGCGTTGCGGTGCGGGTGGCATCCATGAGCGGCGCGGCCGAGGCGAAGTTATCGTCGCTGACGATCAGCTCGCCGGCGTCCACGAACGCGGCCGGCAGCCCGCGGTCGCGCAGCGCCGCGGCCAGGATGGGGGCCAGGAGTCGCTCGCCAAGCCCCGAGATGACAGCCAGCCCACGATCGGTCAGCTCGCCCAGGATCGCCACGGCCATGCAGAGGCGCTCGAACTCGCGCACGCGCTCGTCGGTCACGCTCTGCAAACGGTTGAGCTCATCCAGGTCATGCACCAGCGCCTCGGCCGCGTCATGGTGCCGGCCGATCAGGATCAGCCGCGCGTCGCGGTATCTGGTCCGGTCGCCTTTGGCTGCGGCGCGCGCGGCGTCAATCAGCAGATCGGTCACCCCGCGCATCGCCGAAGTGACCACCACCAGCCGCGGATCGCTGGTGCGCTGGTCCGCCACGATGGAGACGACCTGGCCGATCGCAGCGGCGTCGTTGACGGATGTGCCGCCGAATTTAAGAACTTGCATACGCTCACCTCGCAGACTCAGAAACAAAACGCCCCTCGTCTTTGGGACGAGGGGCATCGCGGTTCCACCCAATTTGGCCAGCTCGCAAGAGTTGGCCCTCTCTGCGCCTTAACGTGGCTGACCGGAGCGCCATACTATCTCCGCCCAGCCCTCGTCTTGAGCTCTCGGCTGGCGGCCAGATTTGAGGCGCTCGCTCTCCGGGGGGTTTTCGGCGCTCTTCGGCGAAGCAGGCTTGCAGCCAACGGCCTGCTCTCTCTGCCGCTTCTGAAACGCGTACTCGTCCCGGTCAACGGTTTGGATATGAAAGCTTGAGGCTGGATTATAACCAGCCTGGCCGATCTGTCAAATGCGCTGAGACAGGAACATCTGCCGGGCGATTCGCTAATGCTCCCCAACCACTATCCACGGGAAGATCCACCCATGTCCGGGCGTGACGCAGAACCGCACCGCGTCGAGCCAGAAGTCGGTGGGCTGATTGTCGGCGTCATTGCCCGCGGAAACGACGAGATTGATCGCCGGCAACATGCGCAGCGCGGAGAGGTCGGCGAACCGCATCCGATAGATGAAGCGATCCCACGGCAGACCATCGGTAGCCGTATCAGCCGAGTTGCCGGTGCGCAGCAGCGATGAGAGCACGCGGCCTTCCGCGGTGCGCAACTCCACGAAGGCCCAATCGTCGTAGGGCATCTGGGGCGAGCTGCCCCAACCCTGGTCGGCGTTTTCGATGCGGTAGGCGAACCAGAGGGTCGCCTCCTGGGGGAACGGCGGCAGCGTCACGGTGCGGGTCACGATGCCGCGCGAGTTGGGGCCGCCGGGAAAGTGCAGCGCATGCGTGCCGGAATAGGCGCGCGTTTCGTCTACCTGCGCGGCGCCGCTGGCTTGCCACGCGGCCAGGCCCGTCTCGAAGTCGCCATCCCCGATCAGTTCCTGGCAGTTGGCTGGCCAATCGGTGAGCGGCGGCTGCGGATCAGGAGGGGGGGGCGGGGTAGGATTGGGCGGCGGCACGGCCGCCAGTGTCTTGCGTGCGTTGATGCGGCCATGACCGAAGTAGGGATCCCAGCCGGTCGCGCCCAGGTCATCCGCGTTCTGTTGGATCAGGCCGCGCACCTGGTCCGGGCTGAGCTGTGGGTTCAGCGAGAGGATCAGCGCGGCCAACCCGGCTACGTGCGGCGTGGCCATGCTGGTGCCGCTCATCGTGGTGTAGCGATTGCCGCGGAAGGTCGAGTAGATGCCAGAGCCGGGCGCAGCCACGTCCACGAAATCGCCCCAGGTCGAGAAGCCCGCCCGGTTGTCGTAGGCATCGGTCGCGGCCACCGCGATCGCATTCGGATGGGCTGCAGGATAGTGGTAGCTGTTGCGGCTGCTGTTGCCCGCGGCCGCCACGACGACCGCGCCGCGCGACCAGGCGTAATCCACCGCGGCTTCCTCGCCGCGGCTGTACGATGACGCGCCCAGGCTCATGTTGATGATCCGCGCGCCATTGTCGGCGGCATAGATCATGGCGCGGATGAGGTCCTCATAGGTGCCATAACCGTTGCTCGGAAAGACATCCACCGGCATGAAGGTGGCGCTGCCGGCCATCCCGGCGATGCCGATGGCGTTGTTGATGCGCGCGGCCGCGATGCCTGCGACGTGTGTGCCATGACCGTGGTCATCATAGATCCGATTGCTGTTGTCGGGGAAGTTCCAGCCGTTGACGTCATCCACGAAGCCGTTGCCGTCGTCATCCACGCCGTTGTTCGGTATCTCGGCCGCATTGATCCAGATCGCCTTGCGGAGGTCATCGTGGCTCATGTCCACGCCGGTGTCCAGGATCGCGATGATGATCTCGGGCTGGCCGGTGGTGTAGTTCCACGCGCCGGCCATTTCCAGCCGATTCAGGTAGATGGCCTGGGTTTGGGCGTAGAAGGGATCGTTGGGCGTGTAGTCCAGGTCAAAGGTGTAGTTCGGCTCCGCCCATTCCGCGCCGAGCCGTTCCACCAGATCGGCCGCGACCTGGGCCAGGGCCTGACCCCGTTCGGCCGTGGGCTGCAGCGTCTCGACCAGCGTCAGCCCGAGCTGGGGGATGTGGCGGAGGACGCGCACGCCGGCCTGGGCGAAACGCGGCTGCACGCTGGCTGCCGCCGCCTCAGGCATTTTGATCAGCAGTTGACCGGCGACGTGCGGCGCGGTCCAATCGGCCGCCGCGGCGTGGGGCAAGATGCCATCTTGCCCTACAGCAGAGCCGCCGGCCGCCAGGCCAAAGCTGACGCTGAGGGCGAGCATGATCGCCAGGGTGAGAACCCAACGGATGGGATGCTGTGACATGCGGCGTCGCCTCCGACAACTCACCGGCCTGCAGGGCCTCGACTCGCGCCGCTGACGGGATGACTGAGCGCAGTGGTCAAGTCATCGCCGTTCTTGACCAGATAGGCCGGCAAGCCACTGGATTGCAGGTCAGCCAGGGTAGGCATCCAATCGGGCGCCTGGCCGAAAGTCTGCGCTGCCAACAGAACGCCGACCCCCTGCACCCCGCGCGCGCGCAGGCTGCGCAAGGCTGTGACCCAGTGCGTGTCGGTGGAGGGCGTGATGACGATCAAGGTGCTGTGTCGGGCCAGGCGTGCGCTCTCGGTGGCGAGCACCTGGGCCAGCGGGACGTTGCCCTGGGCCTGGATCACCGCCAGGATTTCCAGCAGACGGCTGAGCTGGCGCTCGCCGCGATCGGGCTGCACCACCTCGCGTTGTTGGGCATAGCTGAGAAAGCCGATTTCACGATCGCGGCGGACGAAGTACTCGACGAGCGACGCGGTGATGGTGACGGCATACTCGACGGTGCTGGGCGGGATTTCCAACCGCGGCTCGCCGCGCCGCGCCATCCACGAGAGCGGCTCCGCAGTCTTGGGCAGCCAGGGCGACTCGGTGTGCGCGAACTGGTGCATGTCCAGGAACAGCCAGACATCGGCCAGCGGATCCAGCTCGAACTCCTTCGAGATCAACTGGCCGATGCGCGCGGTCGAGGGCCAATGGATGCGGTTGAAGCTGTCGCCCGGCGCATATTCGCGCACGCCCGATACGCTCGTGGTGATGTAGGGCGTGCGGCGGTGCATGGCTTCGCCGCCGGGCAGATACCCGGTTGGCGGGTTGAACAGGGGGATCGGCACAGTGGCGGGAACGACCACCAGCGAAGTCGTCTCTGGCACGTCGGTCGCGAAGCGAAAGATGCCCAACGGATCGCCGCTGGTCAGCGTGATCGGGCCGAGAACAAAACGTCCGCGCTGCTGACACAGCGTGCGCACCTGCCAGCGCGAGCTGGACTGTTTGCCCAGCGAGTTGACTACCCGGCTGATCTGGTGTCCCGGCAAGTCAGAGAAGTCGCGCACCTCCACCCACAGCTTTGACCACCGTGAGCGATTGGTCAACACCAGCGTCTCTTCCATGTACTTGCCGACCTGCGAACGCAAGCCGCGCGCCATACGTTCGAGCCGCAGGCCGCGCAGATTGCTCCACGACCACACCAGCGTGATGACGATCACGCCCGTGATGAAGTAGAACAGGTTAAAAGCCAGATCGCGGCCCGTGCGCAGTGCAAACATCAGCGCGAGCGCCCACAAGAGGAATAGGCCCCAGGAACGTCTCAAGGTCTCATACCACCCGTCAACGCGTGGTTCGCACGCGTCCCCCTGGCACCGGCACCGAGCTGGCGATCTGCTCGACGATCGCTCGCGAATCCACGTTCTTGATGCGCGCCGATGGGCTGATGATCATCCGGTGCGCGAAGGTGGCTTCGAGCAAAGCCTTCACGTCGTCCGGGATCACGTAGGTGCGACCCTGGATGGCGGCGTAGGCGCGCGTGGTCTTGAAGAGCGCCAGGCTCCCGCGGGGGCTGACGCCCAGGTAGATGTCCGGGTGACGCCGGCTGGCGTTCGCCAGCTCGACGATGTACTCCTTGACCAGATCATCCACATAGATCTGGCGCACGGCCGTCTGCGCGCTCAGCAGCTCTTCGGCCGAGATCGCCTGACCGATGTCTTGCAGGGGGTGATGTTCGCGCTGGGCTTCGAGGATGTGCATCTCGTCGGCCGCCGAGGGATAGCCCAGGCTCAACCGCATCATGAAGCGGTCAATCTGCGCCTCGGGCAGCGGGAAGGTGCCCTCGTATTCGATGGGGTTCTGCGTGGCCAGCACCAGGAACGGTCGCTCCATCGGATAGGTAACCCCGTCCACGGTGATCTGGCGCTCTTCCATCGCTTCGAGCAGCGCCGACTGCGTCTTGGGCGTTGCCCGGTTGATCTCATCGGCGAGGACGATTTGCGCCATGATCGGGCCGGGCCGGAACTCGAACTCGCGCGTCTTCTGATTGAACATCGAGACGCCGGTGACATCGCTCGGCAGCATGTCGGGGGTGAACTGGATGCGCCGGAATGAGCAGCCGATAGATTTGGCGATCGCCCGCGCCAGCATCGTCTTGCCGACGCCCGGCACATCTTCGATCAAGAGATGCCCTTCGCACAACAGGGCAATCAACGTCATCTGGACTTCGCGGCGCTTGCCGATGATGACGTGTTCGACGTTGTTGGTCACGCGCTCGGCGAGCGCGGTAATGATCTCGATAGGTTCCATAAAGACTCCTGATGTAAGGGACTCGGCACAGGATAGCGAGAAACAACGAGCGACTCAGGCATCTGGCTCACACACTAGACCAAGTTCCATTATAACCGAGAACGTTGATCTGCCATAACCGAACATTGGCGAATTTGATAGGACTTTTCCATTAACATAACGTGGGGGTTGTGCTTCCCGACCACATATGGA
>Ga0194126_10006790_pt1 | contig 16152 bp, 13 predicted proteins | sample TA2KigC150mmetaG_FD_148641 | JGI IMG/M metagenome (GOLD analysis project Ga0194126, IMG submission 148641) | Freshwater microbial communities from Lake Tanganyika, Tanzania - TA2015035 Kigoma Deep Cast 150m | ecosystem: Environmental > Aquatic > Freshwater > Lake | place: Tanzania: Lake... | reverse complement strand
CCAGTAAAGTGAATACCCCATTAATTTTATTTTCTCTATTATTGCATCTGCCATCTGGCTTGTGCCAACAGCAGCAGGATCATCGGGCTTAGGTTTTAAATCATATGTTACAGATTTTCCCTCCTCAATTACATCTGCTATTGCTTTTTCCAGAATACTTGCGCGCTTTTCCTCACCAATATATCTAAGCATCATAACAGCCGAAAGCATTTGAGCAGTTGGATTTACTTTATTTAAACCCTTATATTTTGGAGCACTTCCATGAGTTGGCTCAAAAAGTGCAATACCTGCACCAATATTTGCACCCGGTGCAACACCAAGTCCTCCAACAAGTCCTGCAGCCAGATCAGAAATGATATCCCCGTAAAGGTTTGGAAGAACCAGAACATCATAAAGCTCCGGTTTCTGGATTAACTGCATGCACATGTTATCCACGATTCTCTCCTCAGACTGGATATCTGGATAATCTCCAGCAACTTTTCTAAATACCTCAAGGAAAAGCCCGTCAGTGAACTTCATTATATTTGCCTTATGGACTCCAGTTACCTTTTTCCTGTTATTTTTTTTTGCATATTCAAAAGAAAACCTTATTATCCTTTCAGAGCCTGCAACTGAAATAGGCTTAATTGATATGGCACTATCCTCTCTTACCGGTGTCTCATTTATGGTTTTCAAATACTCTATTAATTCCTTTGTTTCTTTTTTCCCCTGTTCAAATTCCACACCTGCATACAGATCCTCTGTATTTTCCCTTATTACAACAATGTCCACATTTTCATACCTGCTTCTTACCCCCTTATAACTCTTGCAGGGTCTTACACAGGCAAAAAGATTAAAAAGCTTTCGCATTGCAACATTTACACTTCTGAATCCCGAACCGACCGGAGTAGTTATTGGTCCCTTTAAGCCCACCTTGTTATTTTTCAAAGATTCAATAACATTGTCGGGAAGAACTGTCCCTTCCCTTTCATAAACTTCTGCACCTGCAAAAACAACATCCCATTCAATTTCAGCCCCAGTTGCCTCCACTACCTTTTTTGTAGATTCTGTAATTTCAGGTCCTGTTCCATCTCCGGGAATAAGTGTAATTCTATGCTTCATAAATTAAACCTTTCAGATAAATTACTTCAGAAATTAAATTCATTATAAACTGCAGTTTATAAAATACTCTTTTAATATACTCTTATACTCTTTTAATGTATTTATAGAAAGAGTTTTTAAAGTTAGAGCACCTTAAAGATTAAATCCCTTATTCTTTACTATGTGCTCAACAAGACCGCCGTCATTTAAAATTTTAATCATGACCTCGGGAAGTGGATTAAAATCAAGTTCAATTTTTTGAGTAATATTACTTACAATTCCTTTTCGCAAATCAACCTCAAGCTCATCACAACTATTTATTTTATCCGTATCGCAAATCAGAGCAGGAAGACCCACATTGATACTGTTCCTGAAAAATATCCTTGCAAAAGATTTTGCAAGAACTGCACCGACGCCTGCAATTTTAATTATTGCCGGAGCATGTTCCCTGCTTGAGCCAAGTCCAAAATTCTTACCTGCAACTATAAAATCCCCTCTCTTTACCTTTTTTGTAAATTCAGGGTCAGCATCCTCAAGCAGATGTTTGGCAAGCTCGGTAAGATTTGAGCGCAGGTGAAAGTATCTTCCTGGAGCAATCAAATCTGTAGATATCCCATCCCCGAATTTAAATGCTCTGCCATATAAGACTTCGGACTTTTTTGAACTGAAATTTCCTGAATTGGCTTCGGCTTCATTTTTTATTTTATTTTTATGATTTACTTCATTCATCTCTATAAATAATTAAAGCGCCTTTCAAAATCACAGCACTTCCCTCGGGTCAGCAATATAGCCTCTGACAGCACTCCATGCAGCAGTCGCAGGCGAGGACAGGTATATAAAAGCTTCAGGATTTCCCATTCTGCCCTTAAAATTTCTGTTCTGTGTGGAAAGGCAGACCTCGCCATCTGCAAGGATGCCCTCGTGCACCCCCACACAGGGACCGCAGCCTGGATTTAACACCGCTGCTCCGCTTTCAATTAAAATTTCAAGAATACCTTCTTTTATGGCATCAAGATAAACACTTTTTGATGCAGGAACTACAATAAGCCTTATACCTTTTGCAACTTTCCTTCCTTTCAAAACCTCAGATGCAACCTTTAAGTCACTCAATCTGCCATTTGTACAGGTTCCAATTAAAACCTGGTCAACTTTAACCTTATCAATTTTGCTTACTGAAACAGTGTTATCAACAGTATGAGGAAGGGATATCATTGGTTCAATTTCACTGCAGTTTATACCAATTTCTGACTCATATTTTGCACCAGCATCAGAATAAATTTCTCTGAAACAGTCAATTCTGCCCTGTTTTTCAAGATATATTCTTGTTATTTCATCTGTTGAAAATAAACCTGTTTTTGCCCCCGCTTCAACTGCCATATTTGATATTGTAAACCTTTCTTCCATTGCAAGATTGTTGCTAACCTCTCCTGTAAACTCAAGCGCTTTATATGACGCACCATCAGCAGTAATCTTTCCAATCAAATAAATAATTAAATCCTTCGCAAAAATTCCTTTATTTAATTTCCCATTAAAATTAACCTTAATTGTTTGAGGTACCATAAGCCATGTCTTTGCAAGTGCAAAACCAACTGCTATATCTGTTGAGCCCATTCCAGTAGCAAAAGCACCAAGTGCTCCCGAAGTGCATGTATGTGAATCTGCACCAATTACTATATTCCCCGGACAGACAAAATTTTCAACCAGAAGCTGATGGCATACACCTTCACCAATATCACTTAATACTGCCCCCGCTGAACCTGCAAATTCCCTTATTATTTTATGGGAATCAGAAAGTTCCTTTCTTGGACTGGGTGCTGCATGGTCGATAAAGAAAATAGATTTTTTAGGACTGGCAATGGTTTCAAATCCCATCTTTTTTAGCTGGCTTACTGCAAGTGGACCTGTGCCATCCTGAGCCATAACCAGATCAACATCCACCACTGCAATGTCTCCTGGACCAAGGTCTCTGCCTGAATGCTCACTCAGTATCTTTTCAGCGATTGTCTTTGGCAAGTAAACTCCTTTATTTACTTCAAACCCTTAAAAATAAATTTCTTACATTTATAACAAACATTTTTAAATAATTTCTTATTTTTATTTCAGTATTTCAATCACACTTCTGCTTCCTCTTCTTCCTTGGTCTTTTTCTTTTCAAGGTATTCATTGTATATATACATAAGCTCCTTTTCAAAAAGAGGCCTCTTAAGGTCAATTGCCATTGCCCTCGTCATGGAAAGTATATCATTTGCCTCATTGGTTGTAAGGTCAATTCCAAATTCCTTGAATTTATGAATAATTGTATGTGAGCCCGAATGTTTGCCAACAACAAGCTGTCTTGTAAGACCAACCTCTCCCGGCTCAAAAACCTCATAGTTTCTCGGATTCTTCAAAACCCCGTCAGCATGAATACCTGATTCATGCGCAAAAACATTTGTTCCAATTATTGCCTTCCATACAGGAATTGCCCTTGCAGACGCTTTGGCAACATATTCTGAAATCTCACGAAACTTTGCAGTGTTTACCCCAAGGTCAATGTCTTCAAGGTATTTCAATGCCATTACAATTTCCTCCAGGGCAGCATTACCTGTCCCCTCACCAATCCCATTTACACTTGTTACAAGGCTTTTTGCCCCGGCTCTTATTGCTGCCATAGCGTTTGCTGTTGCCATACCAAAATCATTATGATTGTAAACTTCAATTGTAAAATTTGTCGTGTTAATAATAGTATTTAAAAGTAAAAAAGTCCTGAATGGATCAAGCCTTGATACAGTATCACAAATCCTGAATCTTGCTGCCCCTTTCTTTTCAGCAACACTTAAAACTTTAAGTAAAAATTCAAGATCTGTTCTTGTTGCGTCTTCAGCACTTACAATAAAATTTAAGTTATTGCGCCTCGCTTCACTAGTAGTCTCCCTGAGCTGGTTTAAAACCCAGGTTCTTGTTTTACCATACTTAACCTTTATATGAAGATCTGATGTTGAAATATTTATTATCACATCCTTAACACCGCAATCAACTGCAAAAGCAATATTTTCCGGAAATGCCTCGCAGTATGTAAAAAGTTTAGCACTCGGTTTTGAACTGACAATTTCCTTTATAATTTCCCTTTCAAGAGGACCGAGAGTTGGTGTTCCAATTTCAATCTCTGGTATGCCTATTTCATCAAGCATTTTGGCAATCCTTATTTTTTCATGCTTTGAAAAAACAACTCCTGCTGCCTGCTCGCCATTTCTAAGCGTTGTATCTATAATATTTACAGATTTTTGTTCCCCTGTGACTTTTTTTTCTGAAGATTTTTCCTTTGCCATTATTTATCCCTCCCGCTTTTTGAGCTTACTTTTACAGAATTGCTTTTACCCTTCATATAAGAATTGTAAGCTTCAACGATTTCACTATCAAAAAGGGCTCGCTTGAAAGCAAGGGCCTTTTCCCTTATTGATTCCGAAAGCTCTTCAGCTTCCTTCTGAGCAATTTTAAAGCCCAAGCCTTTAAGTTTCTGAATTAAAGTATTAACACCCGAATTTTTACCGATTATTATTTTTCTTTCAAGTCCTACATCTTCCGGTCTGAATAATTCAAAAGTTTTGGGCTCCTTCATCACAGTTGAAGCCCTGATCTCACTTTCATAAACAAAAAGATTTGCACCAACAACAGGCTTCCATGCAGGAATAAATCTTCCGGAAGCAGTGGCAATGTATTCTGACAGATCCCTGAAAAGATGTGTGTCAATTCCAAGGTCAACTCCTTCAAGATACTTCAGTGCCATAACCAATTCCTCAAAAGAAGCATTACCAGCACGCTCACCAAGACCGTTTATCGTGGTGTTTACATAAGTAGCTCCTGCCTTAATACCTGCAATTGCATTTGCTATTGCCATACCAAAATCATTGTGGGTGTGCATTTCTATATCAATGCCAATGATATCTATTATTGTTCTGACCCTCATGAAAGTCTCAAAAGGATCAAGGATTCCAAGCGTATCGCAGTATCGAAGCCTGTCCGCTCCGACTTCCTTTGAAGTTCTTGCAAACTGAAGAAGAAATTCCATATCAGCCCTTGATGCATCCTCAGCATTAACAGATACATATAAATTAAATTTTTTTGCATAATCCACAGCAGTTCTTACACTTTCCAAAACCCATTCCCTGCTTTTCCTGAGCTTATGCTCAATATGAATATCAGAAGCAGAGATAGAAACAGCAGCTGCATCAACTCCGCATTCCACTGAATCATTTATATCCGAAACCACAGCCCTGTTCCACCCGAGTATGCTGCAGTTTAAGTTAAGTGCTGAAATTGCCTTTATTGCTTCTTTCTCATCTCCACCCATTGTTGGAATTCCTGCCTCAATCTGATGAACACCTATTCTGTCAAGCATTTTAGCTATATGTATTTTTTCCTCATTTGCAAAAACAACACCTGCAGTCTGCTCACCGTCACGCAAGGTCGTATCATCAATTTTTATATTTTTAGGTTCAAGTTTTTCTCCTGCCTTCATTGAAAATTCTGTTAAAATGTCAAGACCTCTCATTTAAAACTCACCTTCTTTTCTTAAAGATAAAACAAAAAACTTTCAGGTTGGTTTTTTATTTTTATAAATTTTAAATAATAAATTTATTTTTTTTAAATAATTAAGTTATATTAATAAATTTTTTAAAATTTATCAAGTTATTTTTATTTTTTTACAACTTTTCTAAAAATTTATATTATTTTTAAGATTTATACAAAAAATTGTGGATTTTTAGTAATATAATTAATTAAGAAAGGTTAGCAGATTATTTATAAGAACTTGCTCGCATCCACAGTAAATCTGTTATAATCTCCAGGTTTTTTAACCACGTGAATAATTATTTAACTCTTTTCCACTTCGCTGCAGTATGCAAATCAATATTTACATCTTACCCTTTGATAACTCCGAGGGGTTCAAGCCTTGCAACTTTTCTGGAAAGACCTGCATTGTGTGCAACTTCAACCACCTTGCTAACATCTTTATATGCCTGGGGAGCTTCCTCGGCAAGACCTGGCAGGCTCTGGGCAAGAACAATTATTCCCTTCTTCTCAAAAAGCTCCTGTTTCAGTCTGCTGCCGTTTATTTCCTTTTTAGCCCTTGACCTGCTCATGACCCTGCCGGCACCGTGGCAGGTTGAACCGAAACTTTCGCTCATTGCCTGTGCTGTTCCAGCCATTATATAGGAATACCTTCCCATATCGCCTGGAATAATTACAGGCTGGCCTATTTGCCTGTATTTTTCAGGAATGCCGGGACTTTGCGGTCCAAAAGCCCTTGTAGCACCTTTTCTGTGAACGCACACCTTGACCCTGTTTCCGCCGATATCGTGGGTTTCAATTTTTGCTATGTTATGCGAGACATCGTATATCAAACCGAGGTCCAGGTTTTTTGCAGATTTTTTAAAAATTGTCTCAAGTGCAATTCTTACCCAGTGAGCAAGACAGTGCCTGTTTACCATTGCATAATTTACTGCACAAACCATAGCTCCAAAGTATCTTTTGCCTTCAGGTGAACCTAAAGGAGCACATGCAAGCTGCCTGTCAGGAAGTTTAAATTTATCAGCAAAAGATGTTCTCTGCATTGTTTTTAAATAATCCCCGCAGATTTGATGACCAAGTCCCCTTGAACCCGAATGTATCATTATTGTTATCTGGCCTTCATAAAGGCCCATCACTTTTGCAGCCTCACTGTCATAAATCCGGCTGACCTTCTGTATTTCAAGAAAATGGTTTCCGCTACCTAAACTTCCGACCTGGTCATTTCCCCTGTCAAATGCCTGACTGCTTACATAATCAGGGTTTGCTCCATCCATGCAGCCATCCTCTTCAGTAAAATATTTATCTTCTTCCCAGCCATAACCATTTTTTACTGCCCAGTTTACTCCCTGCGTGAATAATTTATGCATTTCAGCTTTGGAAAGCTTTATTTTTCCTTTGCTCCCAACGCCTTTTGGCACAGATCCGTAAAGGTTATACATTATATCTTCAAGCTTATCTTTCAAATCAGATATTTCAAGATTGGTTCTTAACACCCTTACACCGCATGAAATATCAAAGCCAACTCCACCGGGTGAAATGACACCATCATTTATATCAAGTGCAGCAACCCCCCCAATTGGAAAACCGTATCCGTAATGTATGTCAGGCATGGCATAAGAAGCTCCTAATATTCCGGGAAGGTTTGCAACGTTTATAACCTGATCTATTGTTTTTTCCTTTTCAGCATGAGCCAGTAATTCGCTGTCAGCATAAATTATGCCGGGAACCCTCATTCCCAGGTTCTGGTCTTTTAAGATTTCCCATTTAAAATCATTGATTTTTCTGACCTTATAATCCGCCATTTATTATAAACCTCCTTGCTGCTCCTGCCCTGCTATTAATTAAGGCAAATCAAACATCAAAAATAATCTGACCTTCCCAGTTTCCTGTATGTCTGTCCTTTGCAAGCTTTAACATATGATAGGTTGGGGCTTTTATAGAAACTGTCAGCTCGTGTTTTAAAGTATTTATTTTTTCTCCAGAAATTTCTGCACCGAGAAATGTGCTGTCATTGCAAATTTCTATGTTATTAACACCAAATTTGCAAAATAACATTTTTTTTACCTCAAAAATATAAAGTAATTTTTCAAGCCATATCACAAGAAGCTCTTCAAGACTTAACTGCTCATTTTCTGTTATCCTTACAACCCTCTTTACAGCGGGTTTTACCCTTTCAATATCACACATTATAGAAAACATACCCCATGCAGAAAACTCAAAAAACTCTTCGATGCTTTCGGTCACCAGTCTTATTCCTATGTCTGAAGGGTGATCAATTATTTCAAATTTTTTTAACATACCCATTACCATTTTTTAAAATACCTATTACCTATTTTAAATTAAGAAAAATTAATATACAATTGCATGTTTAAAACAAGCTAATATAATAAAAGCTAAATAATTTAAGTGGCAGATAAATTTACATGGTAGAAAAAAGACAGCAGAAAAATAGCAGGATAAAAAGATTTTTAGACCTTAAAATATATAAATCTTAAGTAATATTATAACATGAAAGAAGTACCCCTAATATCATCACACACCCAGAAACAAATCGGTATCCAGGTAATGGCTGCTTTTGCAGGAGCAATTCTTGCAGGTTCCCTTCTTCTAATGATTCCAGCAATGACTGCAGGTGGTGAAATAAAATTTATTGATGCCCTCTTTACATCCACTTCGGCAATATGTGTTACAGGTCTAATTGTCCAGGATACTGCAAAATATTTCAGCGCTCTCGGCAAATCGGTAATATTAATCCTTATTCAAATTGGTGGATTGGGTATAATGACAGTCGGTTCAATTTTTGGTCTGATACTTGGCAAAAAAATCCAGATAAAGGATAAATTTTATATTGATTCAAGCTTTGGCCCAAGACAGCCATTTATCGTATCAAGATTTTTTGCAACAGTTGCTGCTGCAACAGCAGTATTTGAGGTCAGCGGTTTTATAATCATTTTCCTTAAGCTTTACTTTCAATACTCATATCCTTTGAAATCAGCATTTACTTCCAGTCTTTTCCACAGTGTCAGTGCATTCAATAACGCAGGTTTTTCGCTTTATTCAAATAATTTAGAAATATTTAAATCAGATTTTATTATATGCATTACAGTAATGCTTTTAATTATAATAGGTGGAATAGGATTTCCTGTAATGTCAGAGATAATCTCTTACAGAAAGGTGAAAAAATTCTCACTTCATGCAAAAATTGTTTTTCTGGTAACAGTAATATTAATTTTTATTGGAGCTCTAATATTCTTTTTATTTGAATTTAAAAATCCTGCAACAATTGGAAAAGAACCTGTAACAGTAAAAATACTGTCAAGTTTCTTCCAGGTTGTTACAGCAAGAACAGCAGGCTATAACACAATTGGCATCGGTAAATTAACCCAGTTCTCTTTATTTTTTTTGACCCTGCTTATGTTTATAGGAGCCTCACCTGGTGGAACAGGCGGTGGAATAAAAACAACAACTGTTGCTGTTGTAACTGCCGGGTCACTGAGCGCTTTCAGGGGAAGATCGCAGGTAGTTCTTTTTAAAAGAAAACTGCCCGACGGGCTTTTTTTAAGAGCTCTGACTATTACCCTTGCAGCAGTGGTGCTGATATTTTTATCCACAATAGGAATACTGATATTCGAAAAATGTACGCTTACACAGGCTTTATTTGAGGTGACAAGTGCTTTTGGAACAGTAGGCCTGACCACAGGTATTACTCACAGCCTGTCAGTGCCCAGTAAAGTCATATTGATACTTTGTATGTATATTGGTAGAATTGGCATCAGCACTTTAGCGCTCGGGCTTGCATTGAGAAGCAGGGCCGATAGAATAATTCATTTTGAAGAAACAGTGACCATAGGTTAAGTGGGTATGAAAAAACAATTTCTAATAATTGGGCTGGGACGATTTGGTGCAAGTATTGCACGAACTCTTGCAAAAGCAGGGCACAGTGTCATTGGTATAGATCAATCCGAGGATAGAATTCAAAGAGTAGCTGAAGAGATAAATGATGCAATTAAATGTGATGCAACAGACGCATCAATCCTTGAATCACTGGGTATAACAGAATTTGAAGCTGCTATCGTAGCCATTGGAGAAAAATATATCCAGAATTCAATACTTGTAACCCTGATACTTAAAGAGAGGGGCGCAAAAAAAATAATTGCAAAAGCAGGAACTCAAACCCAGGGAAGGGTACTCTCCAAGGTTGGCGCCGATATTATTGTTTACCCTGAAAAAGACATGGGTGAAAGAGTTGCAAAAAGCCTGATTAGTGCAAATGTCCTTGATTATCTCGACATAGGTTCTGATATAAGTATTATTGAAGTAATGTCCCCGAAAATGATGGTTGGACATAATCTTGTTGAGCTTAATTTGAGAAATAAATACGGAATAACAATCATCTCTATAAAAAACAATAGAAATGAAATAAAAAGCCCCCCGGATGTAAATTACAGGTTTCAGCCTGATGACATAGTTACCCTGATAGGTAAAAACAGCCAGTTTAAAAAACTTGGATTTATTGAATAAAGGAGAGCTTGAGTTACCTATAAATTAAAAAATCTAATAAAAGAAATAAATAATCTCAAATATTGATAAAAAATCTATCACAGAAATTTAGATGCTAACACTTTAAAATCTTCAATTGAAATTTAAAAAAAATTCAGATAGAATAAAGAAAATTTTTTTGTATTTTGACAGCTAGTAATTAAATACCTGAAAATATGCTTTATTATTCAAAAACTTTACAGTCTTATCTTTATTCACCGTGTACCACTATATTTAAATCAAATAAACTAATTAAATCAAATAAGAAAATTATATCTTATTTAGGAACAGAAAATATTATAAATAAAATTTATAATCTTATTATACTAGGAGCAATTTATGGACTCGAAAAAAAATAAGGTAACAATACCGGTTGTTTACCTACAGGGCTCGGCATGCAGTGGATGTGCAACGTCTTCCTTATGTACCGAATACCCTTCTATAAAAAATATACTTCTTCAGGACATTGTCCCTGGTTTTACGCTTGAGTTTTTATTCCACCCTGTAATTATGACTGCAAGTGGTAACCTTTCAATGGAAGTTCTTGAAGAGGTTGCAAAGACAAAAGGGTTTGTTCTTATAGTTGATGGTGGTATTCCAACAAAAGACAGTGGCATTTACTGCGTAACAGGTGAAAAAAATGGTAAAAAATCAACCATACTGCAGGAGGTTTTACAGCTTTCACCAAATGCTCTTATGGTAATTGCACTCGGTACATGCGCTTCCTTTGGAGGAATTGCTGCAGCTAACCCGAATCCCACCGGGTCAAAATGTATTGGTGATATTTTATCTGAAAACAATATAAAAACACCTTATATAAATATCCCGGGTTGCCCTCCCCACCCTGACTGGCTTTTTGGAACTATTGAAAATGTACTCTTAAATGGCCTTGAGAATGTTAAGCTTGATGATTTTAACAGACCAAAAACTTACTTTGGCAAATTAATACATGAGAACTGTCCCAACAGAGCCTGGTTTGACGAAGGTAAATTTGCAAAGAAATTTGGAGATGCCGGGTGCCTGTATGAACTTGGCTGCAAAGGACCCATAACATATGCAGATTGCCCCATAAGGCAGTGGAATGGTAAAACAAACTGGGTTATAGGCAGCGGTGCCCCGTGTAACGGGTGTACAAGCCCGGAATATCCTGATTATGTTGGAGATTTTTATGAAAAAATTATTGATGTTGAAACTCCTGTAAATGAAAAAAAGATTTAATCCAAAAAATAACAAATTTAGGAAGGTGAAACTGTGAAAAAAATCGTAATCCACCCTATTACAAGAATAGAAGGACATCTAAAGGTTGAAGCGGTCATAGATAATGGAGAAGTTAAAGATGCAAATATCAGCGGTACAATGTTCAGAGGTATTGAGATAATGCTTAAAGGAAGAGACCCCAGGGATGCTGTAATGATTACGCAGAGGGTATGCGGGGTATGTCCTGAACCTCATGCAATGGCTTCAGTTCAGGCGCTCGAAGACTGTGCAGGCCTTACAGATAAAATTCCTGATAATGGTATACTTCTGAGAAACTTAATTCTTGGCACTAGAACAGTGGCAGACCACATACTTCATTTCTATATTTTAAGCGGACTGGATTATATTGATCCCACAAAGGCGCTGGAATACCCGGGGGATAATCCTGACCTTTTAATATTAAAACAATTCCTTGACAGCGGTCTTTCAAAACCTTTTCTGCCAAGAGATGAAATGGATTTCAGGATAGATTCGGAAACAACCAATGGGGTGGTAAGCCACTACATAAAAGCCCTGGAAATTTATAGAAAAGCCCAGGAGGCAGCCACCATATTCGGCGGGAAATGGCCCAATGATGCAGCAGTTGTTGGAGGTGGCGTATCTGAGAGATTGACAGCAGATAAAATCAGTGCTTTTTTATGGAGAATAGAAGAAATACTGGACTTTGTAAAAAACTGCTATTTTCCTGATGTGATTGCTGTTGCTAAAACTTACAGCGATTACCTTGAAATCGGTAGAGGATGCACCAACCTGCTTGCGTACCCCGGTTACAGAATTAAATCAAACGGAGATTTCATCGACACTATTTTTGCAGGCGGTCTTGTAAATGACATTGATAAATACAGCAGCCTGGATATAAAAAATATTACAGAGGATGTAACCCACAGCTGGTACACTGATAAAGAACCGCTTTATCCGGGTGAAGGCAAGACCGAACCTGACGCTTACAAGAAAGAAGCATATTCATGGCTTAAGTCTCCAAGATACAGCAACATGGTTTATGAGACTGGCCCGCTTGCTGAACTTCTATGCACCTATTTAAGCAAAAAGGACTTAAAAATAAATAATCTGGTTAATTCAGCGCTCAATGTATTAGATGGAAAAATTTCAAATCTGTACTCTGTTATGGGGCGGCATCTTGCAAGATGTCTTATGGCTGTAATAATTGGAAGCCAGTTAAAAGACTGGGCATCTGCACTTAAAGTTGACGGGCAAACCGCCACAGAATACACTGCACCTGTTGAAGGCAGTGGAGTGGGCCTGGTTGCTGCTCCAAGAGGTGCGCTGGGTCACTGGCTTAATGTAAAGGATAAAAGAATCTCAAATTATCAGATAATTACACCTACAGCATGGAACGCTTCGCCAAAAGACAGTGAAGGGAAACCGGGTCCTTATGAACAGGCAATAATCGGGCTTAAGGTCAGGGAGAGTCAAAGCCCTATTGAAATTTTAAGGGTTATAAGAAGCTTTGACCCGTGCACAGCCTGTGCAGTTCACCTGATTACGGCAAAGGGAAATATAATAAACAAATTTAAAGTAAGTTAATTAAAATCAGTAAAAAGTAAAAGGTAATTAAGAATAATAAATCATGAAAATGTTTAAAAATTAAAGATTATACTATGATTGAGATAATTAATTAATTTTAAGATATAAAAGAATCACCTTTTAAATATTAGGAGGATTTATGATATTAACAGAATTTAAACCCGCAGAAGAAATAATTGAAAAAATAAAAGATGACAGGAAGATCTTTATACTGGGCTGTGGCGGCTGCCCTGAAGGCGCCAACACAGGCGGTAAGAAAGTACTGAATGAAATGAAGGAAAAGCTCGAAGCTGAAGGTAAGAATATTACCGGGGTGACAGAAATTGACTTTTTATGCCAGAAATCCCTGATCCGTGCAAGATTAAGAAGAAAACTGGTTGAAATTGAAAATTCAGACTCGCTATTGATCTTCTCCTGCGGTCTTGGTGTGCAGGCAACTTCTGCCGTTATCAGTAAAGTGTGCCATCCAGCATTAAATACCAAAACATTCGGCGGTATAACAGGAATGTGGCAGGGAACTGAAAGATGCGACACATGCGGTGACTGCATCCTTGATTTGACAGGAGGCATTTGCCCTTACACTGCATGCCCTAAAAAATTATTAAATGGAGCATGTGCGGGACAGAGCAATGGAAAATGTGAAACTGACCCTCAAAGGGATTGCGGCTGGGAGCTGATATATAAAAGCTTGAAAAGAATTGGTCAGATTGACAGACTTTACACTTTTATTGTACCAAGAGATTATAAAAAAATTCTACCGCCGGCAGAATTGAGAAGGAGCTCTCTATGGGCTCTGGATGAAAAGGAGGTCGTATGAGTATAAATGATAATAATAAAATAAGCTTTAAGGATGCAATAGAATCAGGAAAATTTGCAGTAACCTGTGAAATTGGACCTCCAAAAGGTGCAGAGGAAGAAGAGATTAAGCAGGCTGCAGAATATCTGAGAGATGTTGCAGATGGCATAAATGTAACAGACCTGCAAAGCTCTGTAATGAGGCTTGGTTCTCTTACAACCTGCCATCTTTTAAAAGATTGGGGTCTTGACCCTATTTTTCAAATGACATGCAGGGATAGAAACAGGTTAGCCCTGCAGTCAGACCTTCTAAGCGCTTATGTTATGGGTATAAAAAATGTCCTTGCATTAACAGGTGACTACACCACAACAGGAGACCATCCAAATGCTGAACCTGTATTTGATCTTGATTCTGTACAGCTTCTATGGACAATAAAAAGACTTGAAGAAGGCTTTGACCTTGCAGATAAAGAATTAACTGCAAGACCTTCTTTCTTCAAGGGTGCTGTTGTAAATCCCGGTGCAGACACTGAAGAAGCTTATGAACTGCAGATAATAAAGATGAAAAAGAAAATTGCCAATGGGGCACAGTTTTTCCAGACCCAGGCAATCTTTGATGCTGAAGTCTTTAAGAGATTTATGGACAGACTTTCTGCAGAAAAAATAAAAGTTCCTGTACTTGCCGGAATAATACTTTTAAAATCCGAAAAAATGGCAAATTATATGAACAAATTTGTGCCCGGTGTTTTTGTACCTGAAACCATAGTAAGCAGGATGCAGGCAGTTACTGATAAAGTTCAGATGTGCATTGAGATTGCATCCGAACTTATAAATGAGGTTAAGCCCTACTGTGCCGGAGTTCACATACAGGCACTTGGCTGGGAAAAACACATTGCTGCAGTAATTAAAAATTCCGGTGTAAAATAATTATAGAAATTATATTTAAAAAACCTGCTGCAATACAGATACAGCAATAGCAAGGCAGACATGGTAAAATAATAAAGTCAATATAGGTGAAAGCCCGACTGAAGCCTAAGGCATTACCTGCCTTCTATAAACAAATAAAGCCTATCCATCATCAGACTATAGTCTGGTAGTGTAACGGCAGGATAAAATTACCTGTTTGAAGCATAACAATTAAACATATTACAAAAAGATAAGTGCAAAAACAGAAAGATAAAGTTGTTGTCCTTGGTCTTGGCAATCTGCTCCTTGGAGATGAAGGAGCAGGTATACATGTAATTAATAAGCTAAAAAAAATCAAACTTCCCCCAAATGTTGAAATAATTGATGGAGGAACATCAGGTTTCAAGCTCATATCAATTTTTAATGAGCACAAAAATGACAGGTTTTTAATAATTGATGCAATAGCAGTTCCTCATGCATTAAACCCTTTTAAAAAAATTTTTGATGGCAATAATAATGAAACTGTTAAAAAAATAAGAGAAGAATTACAGATGCCGGCAACACGGATACTTGAAACAGAAAAGGAAAATAAACAGAAAGAGAAGCATGAAGAATTCACAAGAATTAATAATAAGGGTGATATTTATGTGGTCCCGCTTGATTATCTTTATAAGATTTGCCCCACCAGCTATGATAATAAGGAGCTTATTTCATTTCATCAGGTAGGGCTTATTGATATCCTTTCACTTTTACGTAAAACCCTTAATATAAAAATTAAAGGATATTTGATTGGTATAAACATTTTCCGTCCCAATAAAAGTTCAGAAACAGTTAACCTCAAATACTCTCTTAAACTCTCGGATTCTATCAGAAAAAAAATACCTGATATAATAGACATTGTTCTAAAACATGTATAAAATTGAAAAATGAAGTTTAAAAGAGCTTTATCTGACTAAGAAACATCAATACAGTATTTTATGCCTTCCTGCCTGTCTATTCTCTCGAATGCATCAACCAGGTTTTCTATTGGCACAGTGTCTGTTATAAAACTTTTTGCATCTATTATTCCATCAGCTATAAGGTCGAATGATTTTTTTACATAATAAGGCGTATGGTGATAAACACCCTTTATTGTAATCTCATTATAATGTATCAGTGAAGTATCTATATTGATAGAAGTTCCTGACTGGCAGCCGCCAAATAAAACAGCTGTTCCGCCCTTCCTTGGCATCCTTACTGTATCTTCCCACACTTTTGGAATACCGGTTGCTTCAACAGCAATGTCAACTCCCCTTTTACCATCTGTTATTTTTTTAACTTCTTCAACCATATCAATTTCATTGTTTATCTGGATGGTAACCCTGGCACCAAAATTTTTTGCATAGGATAATCTTTCACTATTTAAATCAGTTACTATTACAAATGCACCTTTAAGCACTGCAAGTTTAACAAACATAAGACCAATTGGTCCTGCCCCATTAA
>Ga0194126_10006787_pt1 | contig 16161 bp, 21 predicted proteins | sample TA2KigC150mmetaG_FD_148641 | JGI IMG/M metagenome (GOLD analysis project Ga0194126, IMG submission 148641) | Freshwater microbial communities from Lake Tanganyika, Tanzania - TA2015035 Kigoma Deep Cast 150m | ecosystem: Environmental > Aquatic > Freshwater > Lake | place: Tanzania: Lake... | reverse complement strand
GCGAAGCCCGGGAGCATCACGCCGCACAAGAAGTTCCTGGCGGAGGTGTATGTGTTGAAGAAGGAGGAGGGTGGGCGGCACAAGGCGTTCTTCAACGGATACCGGCCGCAGTTCTACATCCGGACGATGGACGTGACCGGGGACATCTCGCTGCCGGAGGGCGTGGAGATGGTGATGCCGGGAGACAATGTGAACCTGACGGTGGAACTGATCGTGCCGGTGGCGCTGGAGCAGGGTTCCAAATTCGCCATCCGTGAAGGCGGCCTGACCGTCGGCGCGGGTGTCGTCACCAAGATCATCGAGTAGCAGGTAAGGAATGGCTTCGAAAAAGAAAGATGTCCGCCCGGTTATAACCCTGGCATGCAATGACTGCAAAGAACGCAATTACGTGACGGAGAAGAACCGCCGCAACGATCCGAACCGGCTGGAATTCAACAAGTATTGCCCCCGCTGCCGGAAGCACACGTTGCATCGCGAAACCAAGTAAGCGTCAAGTGTTCCAGTGTCAGGCGCCACAGGGCACGGAAGCGCTTGACACCGGAGCACGCAATAGGCCAGTAGCTCAACTGGTAGAGCTCTCGTCTCCAAAACGAGCGGTTGTGGGTTCAAATCCTGCCTGGCCTGCTGGTGCGAACGCCGTCCTCCCTGCTGCGTGCGAGGAGCACGAGTTGAGGCGGCGTTTTACTCGATAGGATGCGACTTGCCCGGGCCTTCGTAAGAAGCAAAAGAGGCATCCGCCCGGGTAGAGAAGGAGAAACATGGCGCACAAGGATGAGTTGAAAAAAACCAAAGGCGAGCCGCGCGGCCTGCGCCGTTTCTGGCGCGAGACCACCGGTGAACTCAAGAAAGTGACCTGGCCCACCCGCCAGGAAGCAACCAATCTGACCTTTGTTGTTTTGATCGTCATGTTCGCAATGAGCGCTTTCCTCTGGCTGGTCGACCTTGGGGCAAGCGAGTTGTTGAAACTGGGCGTTGGTTCCTGATTCCCGCCGGCTTCGTGCCGGGTGAGGTTGAGATGGCAGTGCAGGATCCGGAAGAGCAATTCAAGGAACAGGCTTACACCGAGCAGGACGACGCCCGCTCGGATGAGCCCGTTTTAAACGAATCCGAAAACCAGCCCGTCATCCCCGAGATCCCGGTCGAGCCAGCCCCGCCGATGGAACCGGGGGATGGACAATCGGCCTGGTATGTGATCCATTGCTATTCCGGTTACGAGAACAAAGTCCGGCACAACCTGGAACAGCGGATCGAGACCATGGGGATGAAGGACAAGGTCTTCGACGTGGTCGTCCCGACCCAGGAGGAGATCGAAGTGCGGGACGGGAAACGCCGCACGGTCGAACGCCACATTTTCCCGGGCTATGTCCTGGTAAACATGGTCATGTCCGAGGAATCGTGGTTCGTAGTGCGTAATACGCCTGGCGTGACCGGTTTCGTCGGGATGGGTACGCTGCCGACCGCCTTGCGACCGGAGGAAGTATCGCAGATCCTGCGCCGGATGGAAGCCGAAGCCCCGACGGTCAAGGTGACGTTCAAGGTCGGGGAACGCGTCCGTATCATCGATGGGCCGTTCAACGATTTCCGCGGCGTGGTTTCCGAGATCGATATGGAGCGCACCAAGGTGCGCGTGATGGTCAGTTTCTTCGGGCGTGAGACGCCGGTCGAACTGGATTTCCTGCAGGTCGAAAAGGCCTAGGCAGGGACAAGAGTCTGGAGAACGTAAACAGGCCGGAGGTCCGGCCTGATGCGGTGGGAGGGCGCCCCATAGTCGCCCGTTAAAACCACGAAGGAGCAGAAATGGCAAAGAAACTAAAAGCAGTTGTCCGACTTCAAGTGGAAGCCGGAAAAGCAAACCCGGCGCCCCCGATCGGCCCGGCCCTGGCCGGACACGGGATCAACATCATGGCTTTCTGCAAGGAGTACAACGCCCGGACATCGAACCGTCCCGGCGAAATCCTCCCGGCAGAGATCAGCGTCTACACCGACGGTTCGTTCACCTTTGTCCTGAAGACGCCTCCGGCGGCGGTCCTGCTGCGCAAGGCGGCCGGCGTGGAGCGCGGTTCGGCCGTCCCGAACAAGGAAAAGGTCGGCAAGGTGACACGCGCCCAGGTGCAGGAGATCGCCGAACTCAAGATGAAGGACCTGAATGCGATCGACCTCGAAGGCGCGATGCGCCAGATCGAAGGCACCGCCCGCTCGATGGGCCTGACGGTGGTCGAATAACTTGATGTGGGAGGGCTTTCCATGGAAGCCCGCTAAAACCACGGAGGATAAGATGCCCAAACACGGAAAAAAATACCTGGCCGCACTGGCCAAAGTTGAACCCGATAAGTTCTACCCGCCGCGCGAAGCCGTGGCGTTGGTGAAGGATACTTCGATCACCAAGTTCGATGCGACGGTGGAAGTGCACCTGCGCATGGGACTCGACCCCCGCCAGGCCGACCAGCAGGTGCGTGATGTGGTCGTCCTGCCGCATGGACTGGGCAAGGCGGTGCGCGTGCTCGTCTTTGCCCAGGGCGATGGCGCCACCAATGCCCGTAATGCAGGCGCCGACTTGGTGGCCGACGAAGATGAGACCTTGAACAAGATCCTGGGCGGCTGGCTCGATTTCGATGTCGCCATCGCCACACCGGACATGATGGGCAAGGTCGGTAAGTTGGGGCGTGTCCTCGGTCCGCGCGGGCTGATGCCCAACCCGAAGGCCGGGACGGTCGTCTCCCCCAATGACATGGGGCGGGCTGTGACCGAAGCCAAGGCCGGCCGGGTCGAATTCCGCCTGGACAAGACAGCCAATATCCACGTTGCCATTGGCAAGGTCTCGTTCGATGAGGTCAAACTGTTCGAGAACTTCGCCGCCTTGATGGATGCGCTCCAGAAGGCCAAGCCTTCGGCTGCGAAGGGCAACTATATCAAGCATATCACGATGGCATCCACGATGGGTCCGGGCATCAAGATCGACGCCTCGGAAGCCCAGTCCATGGAGGCGAGCGGGTAGCAACAGGACCCGCGCCTGAGTGCACATCCTTCGCCCAAGACAGCAGGCGCCTGGCGGCGAGGCCGGCGAACGGCCCAGCCCCGGACTTAATTCCCTGCCCAGGTGAAGCGCTTCGTCAACACCGGTCCTTTCCGGACCGCCAACCCTTGCGGTTACGAAGTCTTTGCCTGGATCCTCAGGCAAAGACTTTTTAAGAAAGGAGGTGATTTCCTTTGGCCATTTCGAAACAGAAGAAGAATTCCATGCTCGACCAGTACAAGCAGTGGCTGGCAGATAGCAAGGCTGTCATCCTGGTGGAATATACCGGCTTGACCATGAAGGACCTGGACGCGATCCGTGTCAAGGTGCGCGATGCAGGCGGTGAATTCCACATCGTCAAGAATAAACTGGCGAAACTGGCTCTGGAGGCCTCGGGCGCGTCTGTGCCTGCCGGGCGCCTGGAGAACAGCACCGCAATGGGATTCGCGTTCAAAGATGCCGCAGCCATGGCCAAGGCGCTGAACGATGTTGCCAAGACCGCCCAGGCAGTCAAGTTGAAAGGCGGTTATCTCGGCAGCAAAGCCCTGAACATGGCGGAAGTAAAGGCATTGGCGGAACTCCCGCCGCTGCCGGTCGTACGCGGCCAGTTGCTGGGCGTATTGCTGGCGCCGGCGAGCAAACTGGTGCGCACCCTGGCAGAGCCGGGTCGCCAGGTGGCTGCCGTCATCAAGGCTCATGCCGACCATGCCGCCCCCGTTGCGGCGTAGTTTTCACCCGGAAGAGAACCGTTTCATTCAAACAAACAGAAAGAAGGAGTATTTACCATGGCTGATATCGAAAAACTGGTTGAGCAGTTGAGCGAACTGAGTGTGCTCGAGGCTGCCGACCTGGTCAAGAAACTGGAAGAAAAATGGGGCGTTTCCGCTGCCGCTCCCGTGGCGATTGCCGCGGCCGCCGGCGCTGGCGGCGCCACCGCTTCGGCTGAACCGGTCGAGGAAAAGACCGAGTTCGATGTGATCATCAAGGATGCCGGGCCGAAGAAGATCGAGGTCATCAAGGTCATCCGCCAGCTCACCAGCCTCGGCCTGGGCGAAGCCAAGACCATGGCTGAGACCGCCGGCGGCAAGATCCTCTCCGGCGTCGGCAAGGATGCCGCAGCGGATGCGAAGAAGAAACTCGAGGAAGCCGGCGCAGTCATCGAACTCGCCTGATCTTCCCTCCTGGTTCCAATATAAAAAGACGGTCCGCAATGACCGTCTTTTGATTATCTGTGACTCGTTATCAACCGCGCCTTGTTTCAGCGGAATGGGTCGTAATCCGGGTTGGCGCCGGCCCAGAGGCAGGCAGGCCGGTTGAACTGGTTGCAGGTCAGGCCGTGCGAGCAGCGGTGGGCCAGGATGCGCGGCCGGTCTGGCAGGAAATCAGCCGGGTAGGCAACCTCCTTTTCCAGCGAAACTTCCTGCCCGGCATGTTCGCAAAAACAAGTCTTGCTGACTTCCCATACGATTTCGGACATCACTCACCTCCAGTACATCTAAAGTGTATTCCGGATGGACCGTTTTTTCCAGTGACAGGTGTCCCGATCTCCTGCCGCTGCAGGTGGATGCCGCCCGGGGACCGATCAGCGGCGGGACAGGCGGTAGACAACGCCGGAGCGGAAGTCCGCCAGGTGGAGTTCGCCAACCTCGTCCGCGCCAAAGGTGGAGACCTGGAAACCGGTGGCGAACAAGGGGATCATTTCCCAGGCATATTCCGCCGTTCGCAGCAGCCCGAAGACTTCACCGGTACAATAGTCCGCGAAGAAGTAGGCGCCGGACCATTCGGCCAGCGCCTGGCCGCGGTAGACAAGCCCTCCGGTCACAGAGCAGCGCCCGTCACGGTGGGCATATTCGGCCACCGGCAGGATCGTGCCGCCGGCTGGCGGCGGGTTTTCATATGGATGGCTGCCTTCGAACCGGTCCCAGCCGAAGTCGAGCAGACCGCTGTCATCGTTGACTGCCAGGTAATTCACTTCCTCCCACTGGTCCTGGCCGACATCGCCGATGTAGAGGTCGCCGTTGGCGGGATCGAAGGCGAAGCGCCAGGGGTTGCGCAGGCCGCTGCGCCAGATCTCCGGGTGTCCCGTCCCGGCTGCGGCGGCGAAGGGATTCTCGGGTGGGATGGCATACAGGCTGCCATGGTCCACATCGATGCGCAGCATCTTGCCGAGCAGGGAGAAAGGATCCCGGGCGTTCTCATGCGGGTCGCCGGCGGCTCCGCCATCTCCCAAGCCGATGTAGAGGTAGCCGTCGGGACCGAAGGCCAGCCCGCCGCCGTTATGGTTGCTGTAGGGTTGTTCGATATAGAGCAGTTGTGTTTCACTGCCCGGGTCGGCCCGGTTGGATTCCCCGGCCAGGACCTGGAACCGGGCGATGACGGTGTTGCCCAGGCGGTCGGTATAGTTGACGAAGAAAAGGCCGTTGCTTTCATAGCCAGGATGGAAGGCCAGCCCCAGCAGCCCCTGTTCCAGCCCCTGGTCCCCAACTCTCTCCGAGATATCCAGGAAAGGTTCGGGCAGAAGCACACCGCCTTGCAGGATGCGGATGCGTCCTGTCTTTTCTACCAGGAATAACCGGCCGCTGCCGTCGGCGGCATTCTGGATATCCACCGGTTGATCCAGCCCGTCAGTGACCGCCAGCCACTCGTAACCTGCCGGGTCGGGGAAGCGCGCTCCGGACTGGGTTGGGAGGGCCGTGGCGGTCGGGTCCAGGTTTGGGGGCTGGGGTGTGTGGGTGGGGGCAAGCGGGGGTGTGGCCGTCGCCGCGGCGGGTTGGGGAGGTGTGCAGGCTGCCAGGGTGAGGAGCAGGCCGATGAGCGCTGCCAGGCTGACCGTCCGGGGAGAACGCCGGTTATCCATTCTCGTCCGCATCGCGCGGGGTGACCTCCACGATCTCGCCCTCTTCCTCCGGTTTTGCATCCCGCCAGGTGGCCGGGATGACTTTCTTCAGGGAGTCCAGGTGTTCCTGGACAACATGGTCGGGGCACAGGTTGAGGAAGAGCGAGGTGCCGATCCAGACGATGGCGGCATCGTCGAGGGCGCCGATGAAGGGCAGCGCCAGACCTGGCGCCAGGTCGACCGGTGAGACGAGGTAGACCAGGGAGGCGATCGGAAGCAATTTCAGGAAAAGGCTGACGCGTGGGTCGCCGATCAACCGCCAGATGAGTTTCAGTTGCACCAGCAGGTTCTGGAAGAAACCCGAGTTTTGCGAGGTTACGATATCGTGTTTTGGCATGTCTACTCCTCAAGGGGGAAATCGAGGGCGGAGGCGTACGGGGCTGCTGGAGCCGGGTGGCGTTGCAGCCTATCCCATATACGTTCCAGCCGGAGACTGGTATCGGCCACGAAGGCGTCCATTGCCGCCTGCGTAAGGTAGATATATGGCCGATGATAAGCGGCCTGCACCTTTTCGTCAGTGCGCTGGTAGTACTGCCGGATGTATTCGACCCGCTGGCGCACAGCCTCCAGCGGCAGGAAATCCAGGCCGCCGGTTCCTGCCCGTGCTCCCAGGAAGATGCGCCAGAACAGGCAGCCGGGGTGATCGCGGACATATACGAAGTCCAGGCCGTACCAATCCTTTTTGACCTCCCAGATGAATTCCTTGTCTGCGCCAAACTCGGCCGGGAACCGTTTTGTGGTGGGGACGGCAATTTCAGCGCTCCACAGGTTGTCGGTCACCAGGTGGAAGAAATAACCCAGCCGGAACGAGAACGGGCCTGGCTCCTGGGCAGCGCGCAGGGGGAGGAGATACCGCCGGTAGAATTCCAGGTCGGCGAGTTTCCGCTCCGCGCCCGGGAAGTTGCCGAAGTGCGTCACCTCCGGCGGGGGGTTGAAGTTCTCCCATTTTTCATCTGGGACTCCGCAATCCGGCGCGATACTGCCGACCGCGAAGGATGCCGGGACGAGGGCAGGTATGCGTTCCAGCAGGTTTTCTGCGATCCGCAGGTGGACGATCCAGGAGGCCATGGCAGGATTATAAAGCAATCGAGGCCGGAATGAACGAAGCGAGGTAAAATACTTCGAGACCAAGACCGAGGTGACTTATGCCGCTGGATACCAATAGGATCCGACTGCTATGCTTTGATGTCGATGGAACCCTGAGCGATACGGACGATATGTTCGTGCAGCGCCTGGAGAAGTACCTGCATCCGCTGAGCGCCCTGCTGCCCGGGGAGGATGCCCACCGCGCGGCCCGCCGTTTGGTGATGTGGTCGGAGACGCCGGGCAATTTCCTGTATGGGATTCCCGATTCGCTCGGGCTGGACGATGAGATTGCCGCCGTTTTGGAGTGGATCAACCGCCGCCGGCCGCGCCCGATGAAGCATTTCATGCTCGTCCCGGGCGTGCGGGAGATGCTGGTGACGCTGCACAAACGCTATCCGCTGGCGGTTGTCAGCGCCCGTGATGAGCGCAGTACGCGGGTCTTCCTCGACCAGTTCGAATTGACTCCCCTCTTCCATACGATCGTCACCGCCCAGACCGCCCCCCATACCAAGCCCTACCCGGACCCGATCCTGTTTGCCGCCCGGGCGCTGGATGTGTTGCCGGAGGATTGCCTGATGATCGGCGACACGACGGTCGATATCCGGGCGGGGAGGAAGGCCGGCTCGCAGACGGTGGGCGTCCTGTGCGGCCTGGGCGAAGAGCCGGAACTCAGGCGCTGCGGCGCGGACGTGATCCTGCCATCCACCGCAGACCTGACGCCCTTGTTGGACGGAGGCTGAAGCAACCGTTCCGGGAACCCGCCGTATATGGAAGTATCCAGGGCCGGCGGTGCGTACCGGCCTTCTCAACCCCAGGAGGTTCACATGTTCCATTCCAGAGTATCCATCATCATTGTCCTCACCCTTGCCCTGCTGGCGACCGGCTGCGGGGTGCAGTTGGATGTACCGGTCAAGACCCCCGGTCCGGAGATCGTGGAAGGGATTGCCGTCCCGCTCCCGGGTGGAGCCGAAACACCGCGCCTGAAACTTACTTTTGGCGCCGGCGACCTGCTCCTCTCCGCTGGCGGCAGCCAGTTGGTCAGCGGTACCGCCACATATAATGTTCCAGACTTGAAACCGGAGGTCGCCGCCTCCGGCAGCCAGGTCTCCATCCAACTGGGGCAATATACCCTGGATGGCCTTCCCAGCGTCAGCGGCATGGTCAACCGCTGGGACCTGCAACTGGGAGTCGCCCCGATGGAACTTGAGATCGAAGCCGGGGCATATCACGCCGAATTCAACCTGGGCGGACTCTCACTGACCGGCCTGACCATCCAGGATGGCGCATCGGATGTGGAACTGGCCTTCGCCGAGCCGAACCTGGTCGAGATGTCGTTCCTGCGCTATGAGACCGGCGCTTCCAATGTCACCATGAACGGCCTGGCGAACGCAAATTTCAGTTCGATGACCTTCGAATGCGGGGCCGGCAACTACAGCCTGGATTTCTCCGGGCAACTGGCGCGGGACGCCAATATTTCCATCGAAGCCGGGCTGGGCAACCTGACCCTGGTCATCCCGGAGGGAGTCTCGGCGGTAATCAATGTCGAGAGCGGGCTCTCGAATATCACTTTCCCGGGCGGATGGGCGCAGACCGGCAATGTCTATACCCAGGCAGGTTCCGGCCCGACCCTGACTTTCGTGATCGAGATTGGGGCCGGGAACCTGACCGTCCGTCATTAGTCTTCTTCCACCATGTCCAGGCACCCCCCGTTTCTGCTGAAACGGGGGATGTTCTTGGAATTCGGAGTAAAAGGTCATATTTCGTCTATGACCTCCATCACTTGCCGGATGCTCCAAAGGCAAATAAAATGAAAACGATAATTTCTATCCGTTTAGAAGACCTTTGGAAAGAGGCAAGCGATGCAAATTACGCGTCAGGCCGACTACGCCGTGCGGGCGGTACTATACCTCACCAGGCTTGGCCCCAACCAGCGGGCTGCCACGAGCCACGTTGCCCAGGAACAACATATCCCCCCATCTTTTCTGGCCAAGATCATTTCCCAACTCTCGATAGCGGGACTATTGCATACTTCACGCGGGGCACGCGGCGGCGTGGCGCTGGCGCGCGACCCGGCGGAAATTTCCCTGCTGGATGTGGTCGAAGCGATCGATGGCCCGATCCGCCTGAATGAGTGCGTGGGGGAGGATTCCACCTGCACCTTCGGCGACAATTGTCCCTTGAATCCGTTATGGTGTTCGGCGCAGGAAGAATTGGTGACCCGCCTGAAAACAGTCACTTTCGACCAATTCCTGAACGGGCGCTCGAAATAACCCGGCTGCTTTATCCATCCCTCCCGGCGTATAATTGCCGGGAGGGATTTCGTTTTCATTCGAGGAGTATCCATGTCTGAAGCCCGCACCGTCCGCGCCCCGCGCGGGGCACAACTCGCCTGCAAGAACTGGCTCTCCGAAGCCGCCTACCGCATGATCCAGAACAACCTCGACCCGGAAGTGGCCGAACGCCCCGAAGACCTGGTCGTCTACGGCGGGCGCGGACAGGCTGCCCGCAACTGGGAATGTTTCGACGCCATCCTCGAGTCGCTTAAAAATCTCGAAGATGACGAGACCCTGCTCGTCCAATCCGGCAAGCCGGTGGCGGTGTTCAAGAGCCATCCCGACGCCCCGCGCGTCCTCATCGCAAACTCCAACCTCGTCCCGCACTGGGCCACCTGGGAGCGCTTCGACCAACTCGCCGCGCAGGGACTGATCATGTACGGGCAGATGACCGCCGGTTCGTGGATCTACATCGGCACGCAGGGCATCCTGCAAGGCACGTACGAGACCTTCGGCGCGCTCGCCAAACTGCGCGGCTGGGGTTCGCTCAAAGGCAAGTTCTGCCTGACGGCCGGCCTGGGCGGGATGGGCGGCGCGCAGCCGCTTGCCATCACGATGAACGAGGGCGTCGGCCTGATCGTGGAAGTGGACCCCGCCCGCGCCAAACGCCGCCTCGACATTGGCTACGTGGACCGGGTGGTGGATAATCTCGAAGAGGCGATGACCCTCGTCGAGGAGTTCAAGGACAAGGAGAAGCCGCAGTCCATCGGCCTGATCGGCAACGCAGCCGACATCTACCAGGAACTCGCCATGCGCGGCGTCATCCCGGATGTGGTGACAGACCAAACGTCCGCGCACGAAGCGCTCATGTACGTGCCGACCGGGTTGTCGGTCCCGGCGGCGGACGAACTGCGCAAGTCGAACCCGGCAGAATACAAAATGCGCGCCATGGACTCGATGGCGCAGCACGTGCGTGCCATGCTCGAATTCCAGCGCAAGGGCGCGGAGGTCTTCGATTACGGCAACAACCTGCGCCAGCAGGCCTTCAACCACGGCGTGACGGACGCCTTTGAATTCCCCGGCTTCGTCCCGGCCTACATCCGCCCGCTGTTCTGCGAGGGCAAAGGCCCGTTCCGCTGGGTGGCGCTCTCTGGCGATCCGGAGGATATTTACAGGACGGACGCGGCGGCGCTGGAACTTTTCCCCGAAGACGACCACCTGCGCCGCTGGCTGACGCTGGCGCGCGAGAAGGTTCCCTTCCAGGGACTGCCGGCGCGCATCTGCTGGCTCGGTTACGGCGAACGCGCCAGGGCCGGGCTGAAGTTCAACGAAATGGTGGCGAACGGGACGCTGAAAGCGCCCATCGTCATCGGCCGCGACCACCTCGACTGCGGCTCGGTCGCCAGCCCGAACCGCGAGACCGAGGCCATGAAAGACGGCTCGGACGCCATCTCCGATTGGGCCATCCTGAACGCGCTGATCAACGCCGTGGGCGGCGCGACATGGGTCTCGTTCCATCATGGCGGCGGCGTGGGCATCGGCTACAGCCAGCACGCCGGCCAGGTCATCGTGGCGGATGGGACGCCGGAGGCCGCGGCGCGGCTGGAACGCGTCCTGACCACCGACCCCGGCATGGGCATCGTCCGCCATGCCGACGCGGGGTACGAACAGGCCATCGATGCCGCCAAACGGCATAGGCTGAACATGCCCATGTTACGCGAATAGGGAGACGGAATAAAAAAAATCCCTGAGTGTGAACTCAGGGATTTTTGCACAACAAGTGGGACTAGCCGATGACAACGACGTTGCTGGCCTGCAGGCCTTTCGGGCCTTTTTCAATCGAGAATTCGACGGTCTGGCCTTCGGTGAGGTTCTTGAAGCCCTCGCCCTGGATGGCGGAAAAATGGACGAAAACATCTTCGCCGCCCTCGCGAGCAATGAAGCCATAGCCCTTGGTCCCGTTGAACCATTTGACTGTGCCGGTGATACGATCTGACATGGTATTTGCCTCCTTCTGGCAAAAAGGAAAAAGGTTTTCGAGAACACCTGGTCAACGGCCTGACATCCTATGAAAAAGGCTCACGGATTTGAACCGTGAGCCAACATTGTCGTCAATGCAACGTGAACTTACAGGTATCCTTCGGGGAGCATCTTATCACGCTTATCCCGCCGCGTCAATCTCTGATTTTCACGACACCGCGGTTGGCCTGATCACTTCAATTCGAAAACAATTGTAACGGTGGTGGTGACCTGGGTCTGGCCGGCCGAGACAGGGACAGACATGGCCCCGACATATCCGCCGCCTTTGCCATAATCTGCGTAACTGACCGGGATGCTGTCGTAATAGGAGATGATCTGCACCTCGCCCAGGGTCACGCCGGCGGCTTCAGCCAGTTGTTCGGCCTGCTGGATGGCATCTGCAACCGCGGCGAGGCGCGCCTGGCTGATGGCCGGGCCCTTGTCCTCAACATCGAACTGGATGCCGTTGATGCTGTTGGCCCCGGCGCGAATGATCGCGTCCAACAGGTCGCCGATGATCTCCATGTCCCGCACGGCGACGTAGACAGTGTTATCCACCACGTAGAGCGTCGCTGTTTTGTTGCCATTTTCATCGTACTGGTCAGAAGGCCAGATCGAGAAATTGGTAGTCTGTATATCCTCGCTTGCAATGTCGAATCCCGCCAGGGTCGCAGCCACTCGCCCGGCCAGGCTGTTGTTCTCCGCCACAGCCTCGGCTGCGCTGGCATTTTTCGTTTGTACGCCGATGTAAATGTATGCCACATCGGGGATCAGCTCGACCATCCCGGAGCCGGTGACGGTCATGGTGCGCGGCTGGGGTTGCGGTTCGACCGTCAATGCCGTTGGGCTGCAGGCGCTTGCCAGGACCGCCAGGGCCAGCAGTAGAACAGGGATATGGCTGCGTTTGAACATTTCTACCTCCTGTAGAAATCTATGAAAGGTGTTGGTTTTTGTGAAAGAAAAACGCCCGTTATCGGGGGAATTTTTGGATGCACCAGACAGACGTTCCGCCCGAGTAAAAGTTCCGACAGGTTGATTTTACAGCCTTTTTGATTTTACAGCCTTTTTACAGATATGCCATACGCAGGTAACGGGCGTATCCTAAAATGGACAGCGTAAGGTTAAACCAGACAAAAAAAGGAGAAAACCATGAACAAGATAATTCCCTTCCTTCAGAAAGCCCTGCTGGTCGTACTGGTACTCGGCGTTGGCTTTGCGGCCCTCCCGGCCGCAGACGTATCAGCAGCCGGGCTGGACCAGGAGACCACTCCGCCCACCGGCGACCGCAGCGCCCGCCTGGCCAAGATCTGGCAGCGTGAACTGGCTGTCTACGAACGCCAGGGAAAATTGCTCGATAGCGCAGATACCATCATCGAGCGCACCCAGGCCCTGATCGACAAGGCGACCGAGAAGGGGCTGGACGCTTCTGCCGTGCAAGCCGCCCTGGACGCGTTCGAAGCCGCCATCCAGGATGCCCGTCCGATCCACCAATCGGCCAACGGCATCGTCAATTCGCACAAGGGTTTCGATGAGAACGGTGTAGTGACCGACCCGGAACAGGCCCTGGAGACGGTGCAGGAACTCGGCGAGCATCTGCGTGACTTCCGGACCGCCATGGACGGGACCGGTGCAGCCCTCAAAGAGGCCGTGAAGGCCTTCCTCAAGGCCAACCGCCCGCAGCCGCAGGCCGACCAGCCCTAGTGCGCGACCAACCCGGAAAGAAAAGCCCCCGTCTCCTTGAAAAGAGGCGGGGGCTTCCGGTTTACAGGGCCGGTTACTTCAAGCCATATGTAATCGAAACGGTCACGTTCAGGGTCAACTGGCCGAGGGAGATCGGAGTGGTTGCATCTGCACCGCCACCGCCGCCGATACCGTAGTAGGCATACGGCTGGCTGTCATAGAATGAAATGGTCTGGATATCGCCCAGTTCCACACCCGCGGCAGCAGCCAATTCAGCGGCCAGGCCGCTGGCATTCTCCACCGCCTTCTGGCGGGCTTCGGTCATGGCTGCCGTCTTGTCTTCCACGTCGAAGGTGATGCTGTTGATGCTGTTGGCCCCGGCGTTGATGGCGGTTTCCAACAGTTCGCCGATCTTGGACAGGTCACGGACGGTCACGTAGACGGTGTTGTCCACTGCGTAAGTGCTGCCTGCCTGGTTGTAGAACTCGTCATAAACGGTCTGCGGGTAGATGCTGAAGTTGGTGGTCTGGATATCGGTTTCGGCTACGCCGAATTCCTTCAAAGCCGTTGCGACCGCCAGGGCCTGGATGTTATTATCGGACACAGCCTGCGAAATATCCATGTTTTCGGTGTGAACGCCAATGTAAATATAGGCCACATCCGGGACGATGTACACTGTGCCGAGACCATTGACTGACAGGTTGCGGTTGACCGGCTGGGTCGCGCTCACGGTCGCGCCGGAGCAGGCGCTCAACACCAACGCCAATACCAATACAGGGACGAGCAGGAAAAGTTTCGAACGCATAGTTCCTCCGAGACTAGATTTGGGTATGGTATAACATTCAACCAGACGCTTCGGCATCGCTTAAAGTTCCCGTTTATCGAATTCCTTGCCAGTAGACCGGTTTGCCCTTACAATCTAAGACAAATGTTCTAAGCAGATTATCCTATGGCGTTAAACTTTCAGCAAGTATTCGATCAGATCCGTGAAATTGGGGCCGGGGCGAGGGCGCGCCGGGAAATCCTGGACGCGTTGCGTAAACGTGCCCGAACCCTGTTCGATTCCTGGGCGGACAAAACGGCGGAACTGGCAGACAAGGTGGAACGCGCCCGCCAGGCCGACTCCAACCTGCGCTGCGCCATCCCGCTGGCGGGCCGCCTCGACGCCTCCCACCCGGCGCCTGTGGACGAAAAACCCGTCACCCTGCTCGCAGCGGACGGGTCGCAGATCCTGCCGGACCGCCACGCCGCGCTCCTGTATTCGCTGGTGAACGTGGGCGCCATCGTGCTGGAGACCCGTTCCGGCCGCGCCCCGGAGACCTTCACCGACAGCAACCTGTACTATGCCGATGAAATCTACACTGAGACCGGGATGCTGACCGAGGAAGCCATCGAGCAGCGCCGCGACATCGCCGAGCGGAAGAAACTGCTCGAACTGGCGAAACCGGCCGACGGTCCATGTGTGGCGCTGACGGACGGACCGGTGGAACTGTGGGGGGCAAAGAACGGCGGCGAGGGCGATTATCGCAAGAATCTGGAAATCCACAAATCCGTCCTGTCGCAAATGCAGGCCAAAAACATGACCGTTGCCGGTTACGTGGATAAGCCCGGCGCGGACCTGCTTATCCGGACGCTGGAAATTGCCGGGTTGGCGGACGAGCAAATGAAAGACATCCGCAGACAGCATCCCCTGCGCGGCGTAAGTGACCGCTGGTTGTTCAGCGCCATCCTGGAACCTGGCTGCCGTTCGGCCATCTTCGGCCTCCAATCGAGTTCGCGGCCTCATTACACCGGGAGCCTGGCGCTCCATTTCTTTTACTTGAATGTGGGGCAGGCGAAGCGCCCCTCGCTGGTGCGGGTGGAAATCCCGCAGTGGGTGGCGGATGACGAGGAGAAACTGAACCTGCTCCACGCCGCCCTGCTGGAACAGTGCCGCATCATGGGCGCCAGGCCATATCCCTACATCCTGCACCGCGCCCACGAGATCGCCGTGGTCAAATTCGAGGAGAAACGACAGGTGGAGCAGATGCTGGAGATCGAATTGCGCAAGGCTGGCAGTGAATTGGACGAAGGATCGAACAAGCAATCCGCCAAGGACCTGAAGGGCAGGTCGAGAAATCAGTCTGCAGGTCGAGCAGTCTGACAGGCCTGGCATACCGGACTTGGCGATGTGGAAAACCTTATAAGGACAGGCATTATGGACACCATCCAAATCGGACATATACTTCGCGCTGGCGCCACCGGCTTCGTGGCCGGGTGCTCGGTCTCGCAACTGGAAGCCCCTGCGCTGGGCGCCCTCGTCCGCGCCCCGCTGGGCGACCGTTACCAGGTCTTCGGGCTCATCACCGGCATCCACATCGATGACGACGGCCTGGTGCGGCAACTGGTCACCGCCGGCGAGGTCAGCCCGGAGGTGATGCACGACAACCGCGAGCGGCGCATCGTGCCGGTCGAGATGTCCGTCCTGGCAGTGGGATACGAAATGGAGGGGAGGATCTTCCACCTCCTGCCGCCGCGCCCGCCGCTCAGCCTGGATGTCATCTACCTGTGTTCGGATGGCGAACTGGTCAAATTTACGAGCGCCGGGCGCTTCGGCTACTTCCGCCACATCCTGCAAGCCAAAGACATCCCGATTGGCGAGGTACTGGCGGCGCACATTTTGGACGTAAGACAGAAGACGAAAAACGAAAGGTGGGGCGAAGAGGCGACCCGCGAATTGATAACCCTGCTGCGCGACGATTACCCGACGCTCATGTCCGTGCTGGGCGCGCTCGGCGAGGTCGTCTAAACACGAAGGCACACGTGTGCCTGCGGCACAGTGCAGGCAAAGGATCACAAAGGTTCACGAAGTTTTTTTGGCTCCCTTTGTGCGACTTCGAGTTACTTTGTGACCTTTGTGATGAAGATTTTTCTTTCACCGAAAGGAGACTCCCATGCCTGCATTCTTCCTCCTGCTCTACCGTTTCTTCCGCGGCCTGTGGAACGGGATGAAGGACAAGGATTTCCGCAACCTGTTCCTGTGGCTGGTTGCGATCATCCTCCTTGGTTCGGTCTTCTATGCCCGGGTCGAGGACTGGTCCTTCCTGGATGCCGTCTATTTCTCCATCACCACCCTCGCCACAGTCGGATATGGCGACCTCTATCCGCAGACCGTTTCGGGGAAGATCTTCACCATCTTCTACATCATCATCGGC